>Ga0209075_1001439_pt1 | contig 22327 bp, 17 predicted proteins | sample Stecom2011_FD_187523 | JGI IMG/M metagenome (GOLD analysis project Ga0209075, IMG submission 187523) | Agricultural soil microbial communities from Utah to study Nitrogen management - Steer compost 2011 (SPAdes) (version 2) | ecosystem: Environmental > Terrestrial > Soil > Agricultural land...
AGGTCCCCTTATGATGGCGCGTATAGAGGTAGTTAAACAGGGCCGTGCGCGCATTGCCCATATGAAGAAAACCGGTATTTGAGGGGGCGAATCGCAGGCGAACCGACATGGTATTTCCTTTGCAGAGGCAACAAGTTGATAAACCGCAACGCGGCGGGTGGGTCGCACTATCACGCGGCGAAAATGCGGGTCAAGCCGCTTTAAAACAAGCCGGTTGGTCGCGTTGCTTTTACTCAATGGCGTTGTACAAAGAGCGCCGCTGGCGCTCACCGCTTGTTTTGAGCGCAGAATGCCCCGGAATAAAATTCAGAGAAGCGTTCAATTGGCTTATGAAAAATCAACAACAACGACGTCATTAATTCGGAGCGAGGCTTTTGGGGCCTCGCAGAAAGTCATTTGCTTGCCAGCCCCAGAGGGGCCGGCTCCGAATTACGTGAACTTACTGAACGTTTACTGCGTATATTCTGCACAGGGTGTTCGGCGGCTGGTGAGCCGAGCCCGTCACCCCTGCTATTTTTGTTGTCACTTTTGGGCGGGATGCTATTTTTGCGCGCCATCTCGCGGCGTTTGGCTCGATCGTAGTTTTTTGGCAGGTTGACGCGCCGGGCGGGGATCTTTAAACAGATAGGCTTGTGATTTGATGGCATCGACCCATCATCGCGTCGCATTCGATTTAAAGTAAAGGTGCTGTTGTGAAAAGATATCGAGTCCTGATGGCGCTGGCGCTGGGGTGTTTGGTATGGGGCGCGAGCGCGCCCGCCTCGGCCGAGGATCGCAGCGCAAAAGATGGCAATATCGTGCATTATACGGTCGCCGAGGGCGATACCCTCGGGGGCATCGCGCTGAAGTTTGGCATCGGGCTCGATGATGTGCGCAGCTGGAATGATATCAGCGGGCTTGAGATTACCCCGGGGCGCGACCTTATCGTGAAGTCCGACAAGAAGGTCGTGAAGAAACCCAGCGGCCCGGTTCCGATTACCCACCGGGTCAAGCGCGGCGATACCTTCGAGGGAATCGCGAAGAAATATAAAGTAAAGATCGCCAGCGTGAAGAAGTGGAATAAGGGCGTCAATCCGCGCAAATTGCAGATTGGCCAGCGCGTGCGCGTCTATGTGCGCAGCAAGGGCGGCGCGTCGGAATCCTACGGAAAGGCCAACGGCGGCAGGCTCTATAACGGCGTGGCGCTCAAGCCCGGCCCGGGCTTGCAGGTGCGCTCGCAGGCGCGCGCGTATGCCACCGAGCGAACCAACCGGCTGATCCGTGCGGCGCTGGCCGACGTCAAGGCGCGCTGGCCGGATGCGCCCGCGATCATCGCCGGGGACCTGAGCCAGCAGGGCGGCGGTAAAATTCGCCCCCACGCCAGCCATCAGTCCGGGCGAGATGCCGACTTAAGCTATTATTTCCGGGGCAATGTCCAACTTCCAAATCTCTTTCCGATGACCTATGAGACGGTCGATACGGTCAAGACCTGGCATCTTTTCAAGACGCTGATCGACACCGGACAGGTCGAGTATATCTTCACGGTTCGCCCGGTGCAGCGCGCGCTCTACGAGTACGCCCGCTCCATCGGCTATACCGAAGCCGAACTCGAGCCGCTCTTTCAATATCCGCGCCCCAATAACGCGCGCTCCGGGATCATTCGGCATGTCGCCGGGCATGATACCCATTTTCATATCCGCTTTACCTGCGGTCCCCAGGACCGACAATGCCAATAGAATCCTGGCGAGTTTTGCCCCCATTTTGAGCGCGTATCACCCCGCGAGGACAGCATTATGGCATGGATTGAGGGCACCGAAGAGCAGACCTTTATCGTCAAGAAAGACTATGACGCGGTCGCCGGTTATTTTGGCAACCCGGCGGAGTTCAAGCGCTCCTTGAGCGAGTTGGAGTCGGCCGAGCAAATCGAGCCCATGGTATGGCGCTGGGTGCTGCGCGAGAAATCGGAGAAAGGCATCACTTTTCAGCCCGATTATACCGTGGCCTATACGGCAGGCGACGGGATCCTGGAGTGGCATACCCTGGAGGGCAATATGCGCTCCGAAGGGGTCGCGCGCTATACCAGAATCACCGGCGATCGCACCGAGGTTCACTACCGCGAGACCATCGCCACCGACCTGCCGATTCCGCGGCTTCTGGCGAAGGTCTTCAGCCCGATCGTCGCCCGCGAGATTCGCAAGGGCGTGGGTGCCTACCTGGACGCCTCGCGCGCCTGGCTTGAGAACCCCTCCGAGTGAGGCGGCGCGCCGGGTTTCACCAACTTCTTTCGAAGCATTACCTCATCGATATTGAGAACCCATGAGCGGCGACGCAAAGTTAGGACGCTTCGGGCGTTTCGGGGGGCGATTCGTGGCGGAGACGCTGTGGGCGCCGTTGCAAGAGGTCGCCGATGCTTTTGAATTGGCGCTCGCCGACCCCGCGTTTCTGGCGCAATTTGACGATCTTCTCGAGCGCCGCGTCGGGCGGCCCACGCCGCTGACGCCGGTGGCGAAAGTCTCCGAGAAGTTCGGCGGCGCCCGGCTGTGGCTCAAGCGCGAGGACCTCTGCGCGGGAGCAAGCTTCAGCTCGAACCTGGCCGCCGCCTACGCGTTGATGGCGCTGCGAATGGGGCGAAAAACGCTGATTGGCGAGAGCGCGACCGGGGAGTTTGGCGCGGCGCTCGGGGCGATGGGCAATGCGCTCGGGCTTAAAACACGTATCTTTATGGGGCGCGAGGACCAGGATAGCGAGCCGTTGGGCGTGCAGCGAATGAAGGCCCTGGGGGTGCAGATCGAGACCGTCGACTCGCCGATGCGCGGGCGAAAGATGGCGCGCGCCGAGGCGTTGCGCTTCTGGGGCTCGCTTCCCGAGGAGCGTTTTTATTGCCCCAGCTCGCTCGCCACACCGGACCCCTATCCGCGCATGAGCGCCTACTTTTTATCGGTCATCGGGGCCGAGACGCGCGCCCAGCTCGCCCGAAGCGGCTGTGTGCCCGAGTATCTGGTCGCGCCGGTGGGCAGCGGCGGATTTGCGGCGGGATTATTTGCTGAATTTAGCGCCGACGAAGACATGCAATTGGTCGGCGTTCAGGGCGCAGGAGAGGGGCTTTCGGGGCGCCACGCCGCCAGTGTGGTGAGCGGGCGTCCCGGGGTTTTTCAGGGCGTTTACTCGTTTTTGCTCCAGGATGATGACGGGCAGGTCTTTTCGCCGGCAAGCGCCGCTGCGGGGTTGGCGGTGGCCAATGTGGGCCCCCAACACGCGCAATGGGCCGAGCAGGGGCGGGTGCATTATGTGGCCGTCGAAGACCGCGAAGCCTATCAGGCGGTGCAAAAGTTGCTGCGCGAAGAGGGCCTTCTGGTCTCGCTTGAGTCCGGCCACGCGCTGGCCTACGCGTTTAAATTATTGCCGACCCTGGAGGTCGGCCAGGATATCCTGGTCGGGATTTCGGGCGCCGGTGAGCGCGATCTTTTGCGCCTGGAGGCGTTTCGCGCCGCCGAGAAGGCCGCAGAAATCGGAGGGCGAGCATGAACGCAAGACTGACGCGCGTCCTGGAGCAGGCAAAGGCCACGGAGCGCCCGATTTTTATGGCCGCGCTGGTCGCCGCCGATCCCTTCCTCGACGCAACCCTCGACTATATGACGGTGCTCGCCGATGAGGGCGCAGACCTTATCGAGTTGATCCTGCCGTTCTCCGACCCCACCTACCACGGGGCGGTGATTCAGCGCGCGTCGGCGCGCGCGCTTGGCGAGGAAGTCACCTGGGATGAGATCGTCGAGTTGGGGCAGCGTTTTCGCCAGACCCACCAGACACCGGTGATCTTGTCGACCTATTATAATCGCGTGCTCAGCCGCGGGGTGCAGCCTTTTGTGGCGACGCTGGGCGCGGCGGATTTCGACGGCGCCATGGTGACGGATTTGCCCTTTGATGAGAGCGCTGAGCTGCGCGCAGCGCTCAACGCCGAAGACCTGGTGCTGCCGCCATTTGTTGCGCCCACGACCTCGCGGGAGCGATTTCGGCGCATTGCCCAGGCCTGCGACTCCTTTTTGATCTGGACCGGCCATATGGGCCAGGACCCGACCATCTCGGCCCAGGATTTTGAGCAGCGTATGCGCGATATCAAAACCGAGAGCGCGCGCCCTATCCTCGGGTCGATGAAGGTCGCCGACGCGGAGCGCGCGCGCATGGTCTCGCGCCACTGCGACGGCGTGCTGGTGGGCTCGGCGATGGTCTGGCTAATCGAGGGGCGCGGGGCGCAGACCCGCGAGACGCTCGCCAGCTTCGTGCGCGATCTGCGCGCGGGCATGGACGCGGCTGAGTAATTGCGCTCAGGCGAGCGCGTCGAATCTTCGAAACACCAACGAAAAAATCGTGCCCTCACCGGGTGAACTCTCGACGCGAATATCGCCGTCCACCCGGCGCATCAATCGCAAGCATATCGCAAGTCCCAGGCCCGTGCCTTCGCCCGGCTCCTTGGTGGTAAAGAAGGGATCGAAGACCCGCTGGAGCTTCTCGGCGGGGATGCCCGGGCCGGTGTCCTTGACGCGCAAGATGATCGCGTCCGGGGCGCTCGTGTCGGCGCTAAGCGTGATATGGGGCGGGTTCTCGGTCGATAGTTTCGCCTGGTTCAAGGCGTCGATCGCGTTGATTAAAAGGTTGACGAGCACCTGAATGACCTCGCTGGAGACCGCGTGCGCCGCGGCGAGCGGGTCGGGCAGGGCGCTCTCGATGGCGATCTTCTGGGCTTTGGGCTGCGCGCGCACCAGGTGCAGCGCCTCGGCGACGCATGCGCCCAGGTCGACGGCTTCGAGCGCCGCGTCGCTGTCTTCCCGGCTATAATTGAGCAAATTTCCGACGGTGTCGCGGATGCGGTCGACGTTTGCCTGGCTGCGCGCCAGAATATCGCGGCGGGTTTGCGGGTCGAGGTCTTCGTCGCTCAAAATTTCAAGATAACCAGAAATCGCCGCCAGCGGATTGCCGACCTCATGGGCGACGCCGGCGGCGAGCTGGCCGACGCTTGCGAGCTTCTCGGAGCGAATCAGGGAGTCCTGGGCGTCGCGAAGTTGTTGATTCGCCAGGTTGAGTTCCTGAAGGCGCTCTTCGAGCTTCTCGCGACTCTTAGCCAGGTCGCCCAGCATGGTATTGAATTGGCGGCTCACCGCGCCAAACTCATTGCGCGGCAGGTATTTAATCGGCGAGGCGAGGTCGCCCTGGGCGGCGCGCTGGCTCGCCACGCCGATGGCCCGCACCGGGCGCACAATCAGGAATGTGAAAAACCCGTAGCCCAAAAGAAGGATGACAAGCACCACAAGGGCGAAGTAGGTCGCGAAGAGTTCGCGCGCCGCCTGCGGCCCGAGGTTCGCGCTTTGCGGGAGCATAAAAAGGCCGCTGCCGAGCAAGACGCCGATGCTGATGAGCAGGCAAAGGACGAGCAATAATTGCGCCCGAAGCCCGCCTGGAAACCCCTTGCGCTCGGTGCCCGTCTTCTGCATCACCAGAACCCGTACTTATAGAGATAGCTCATCGAGAAGGCCGACGGGAGGATATCCCCGACGAAGAAAAATTCGAGCGCGGCAAGCGCGATAAATGGTCCGAATGGAACCGCCATCGCGCCCGGTGCGGCGGCCTCAAGCGCGTCTTCTTCGCCCGACGGCGCGTCTTCTTCTTCGCCTGTCTTTGCATCTTCAGGAAGCGCGTCGACGTCGGCATCCGGCGCAACTTCCTTGGCAGCTTGTGCGTCTTCGGGCAGCGCGTCCTCCTCGAAGATGGTCGCACTATCGCGCAGCAAGCCACCGCCAAAAACCATCGCCAACCCGGCCGCGATCACGCCCTGCATACTCGCCGCAAAAAACACAAAAACCAGCGACGGCCACCCAAGCCAGGCACCCACAAGCGCCATCAAGGTGACGTCGCCGCCGCCGATCCCCGGCACGCCGCGCAGGGCAAAATACCCGTAAAAGATCGCAATCACCGTCACGCCCCCGGCGATGGCGCCGATAATACTCTCCATGGGTGTGACCGGCGGCCAGAACCCCACCAGGCTCCCCGCGGGCATGAGCGCGTTGAATAGAAACGGCGTTGCGATTCCCAGCGCAATTCCCGGCAGGCTGAATCGATGCGGGATCAGCAGGTGCTCCAGGTCCACGAATGTGATGACCACCAGCAGGCAGATAAAGACAAAATACAGCCCAAAGGGCAGCAGATAGCTGATGGCCGGGGTTTGCTCAAAGACCTGCATTGACGCAAAGGGCGCGCGGGCGACCTTATACCACAGCGCAAGCGTCAGGGCGCCGGTGAGGGCTTCGACCAGGGCGTATTGCCCGGAGATCGGCGCGCCGCAGTCGCGGCATTTTGCGCGCAAAAAAATTGCCCACGAGATGATCGGGATGTTATCGTACCAGCGAATCCCGGCGTCGCACCGCGGGCAATGGCTTGGCGGATGCACCACCGAAAGTCCGGCCGGGACCCGGAAGATGACCACATTCAGGAAGCTGCCGACCACCGCTCCAAAGACAAATGCGAAGCCCGCGAATAGCCAGAATATCGTGTCGATTGAAGTCATCATCCGCAGGGGTATGAGGTTGGATCAGGCGGCGTGGCGCGCGTCTTAAAACGGTTGTATCACGCGGCTATATGCGGCGATACCCGCGCCCGAGCACGGTGACGTGGGCGAAGATAAAGAGGCCACTGAGGATGGTGAGGGCGGCCGCACCTTCGAGGCGCGCCACCGCAGCGCGCTGCACCAATTGGCCGCCGGTGATGACCTGTTGGGCGGGCGCGCGGTCCAGGCAAACGCCCGCCAGCAACCCGGTGAGCGCGAGCAACATCAGCAGCGCGCTATATTTTAGGATCGGGCGTCGATGATGATACGCCACGCTATAAATCCACTCCCAAAAATATAGCATCGCCCAGCCGATAAGCACCGGTCCAACCGCCCACTCGCCGGTGTCCAGCGCGAAGTTCACGCTGATGCCGGCGGCCAGAAAACACGCGATATACGCCGAATAACTCATCCAGCGCGCGTCGATGCGCCCCGGGAGCACGCGCTGGCGCGGCGCCTCGCGCGACGCGTCGCTGCTGCCCAGGACGACGCGCGGAAGCTCGACCGTCGCGCGCACCCGGGCGTCATTGGACGCCTCGGTCGAGCCAAGCCTCGGAGCGCTGGGCTCGTCTTCAGATTTGTGTTCGTCGCTCACGGTATAGTCGCTTACGGAGTCGTCACGTTCTGAGAAAAGCCCGATAAAATACGCGCTGGCGCGGGCTTGATTACGGCGTCAACTTGTCCATCATGCGCGCAAACGGGATGGTCTCACGCACATGGTGCAGCCCGCAAATCCAGGCAACCGTGCGCTCCAGCCCAAGCCCGAAGCCGGAGTGGGGCACCGATCCGTAGCGGCGCAGGTCGAGATACCACTCGAAAGCCTCCATCGGCAGGTTATCGGCCTTGATCGACGCCTCCAACTTATCCACATCCCACTCGCGCTCGCCGCCGCCAATGATCTCACCGAACCCCTCCGGGGCGATCATATCGACGCAGAGCGCGCGCGACTCGTCGTTAGGGTCGCGGCGCATATAGAACGCCTTGATGGCCGTCGGGTAGCGATGCACCAAGACCGGGCGCTCAAAATGCTCGCCGAGCATGGTCTCGTGGGGCGCGCCGAAGTCGGCCTCGTCCTCGATCTCACCGCCGTTGGCGCGGATAATCTCGACCGCCTCATCGTAGCTGATGCGCGGGAAGGGCGCGGGATCTTTGATCTTCTCCAAAAACGTCGTGTCGCGCTCAAGCACCTTGAGCTCGTCGGCGCAGTTGGTGAGCACCCGCTCGACGATGGCGCGCACGAAGCTCTCGGCCAGGTCCATATTCTCATCGAGCTCCATGAAGGCGACCTCGGGCTCGACCATCCAGAACTCGGTCAGGTGACGGCGCGTCTTGGACTTCTCGGCGCGAAAGGTCGGCCCGAAGCAATAGACCTTGCCGTAGGCCATCGCCGCGGCTTCCATATAGAGTTGGCCGGTCTGGGCAAGGTATGCCTTCTGGCTGAAATACTGGGTCTCGAAAAGATCCGTGGTCCCCTCGGCGGCCGACGGGGTGAAGATCGGGGAGTCGACGAGGCGAAATTTTTCGTCGTCGAAGAACCCGCGAATCGCGCGGATGATTTCGTGGCGCACCCGCATAATCGCGACCTGGCGCGGGGTGCGCAGCCACAGGTGGCGATGCTCCATCAGGTACGCCACGCCGTGCTCTTTGTGGGTGATCGGGTAATCCTGGGTCGGCTCGGCGATCACCTCGAGATTCTCGATGCCCATCTCAAACGGGATAAAGGGCGCGCGCTCGTCGGCGCGCACTTTGCCGGTGACCACAACGCTGGTCTCCTGGCGAAGATGCCCGGTGGCGTCGAAGAGCTCCGGGCTTACGTCGCCCTTGAACATCACCGCCTGCATAAACCCGGTGCCGTCGCGAAGTTCCAAAAAGTGCAACTTCCCGCTGGAGCGGCTATTATAAAGCCAACCTTTGAGCGTGACGGTTTCGTCGACATGCTCGGCGATATCTTCGATATAAATGCGCTCAGCCATTTTTGCTTTCCTTGATTGACCTATGAAGTACGGATCTAGATGAATTACGCGTCGATTCGATGGGTATTCTTGAGGTTTTTGGGCGACCTCACAGAGACTGCGGACGATTAGCATGCGCGCCAATAGTCGGGCAAGATGTCTTCGGGGCACGCGTGGCTTGCCCGTTGGGGCCAACGATGCTAATTCGTAGCGCGCTTTTGAGAATTGCGCGGCGCACCTGAATCGATACGGGCGCTGAATTTGGTCGCGCTGAATATACTGAATCGAGCACCGGCGAGCCCCACGAACTAATGGGGCCAATGAAGCCAGGAGAGATCAATGGATGACAAGAGTAGTCTGGCGAAGACCCACCTTGGCCCGGATAAAGAGCCGGTCTGGTGGGATTGGTGGAGTGAGAATCCCACCGAAATCATTCTGATTGTCTTTATTCTTGTCTTCTTCTTTTTGCTCCCGCGCACCGGATGCGGCATCTCGCAGCAAGAGGTCGGCGCGCCGGACGTGCCGACCCAGGCTGCCCAGCGCTGACGTGCGTCGCGCCAATATTTGGAGTCGTATTTGAGCGCCCAGCTTTGAGCGCAGCATTAAAGAAGGCCCGAAGAATTCCTGAGATTCTTCGGGCCTTCTGGCGTGCGGGTATGATACGGTCGCTTCATGAGGCACCCGAGAATAGTCATGCGGTTTTGTTTGCCGTCCGATGGAGTCATAGCGTAGGATACTCCTGATACGGGCGATGAGCATAAGTTACGCGGCCTTTGGCCGGTGCAAAAAAGAAGACACGCATCTATTATTTTTTGAGAGGTATTTATCATGCGAAATATGAATTGGCGGAAAGAAATCGCAACGTTGAGCGCCCTGGCGACTCCTTTGCTCATGGCGGCGGCGCTCGGCGGCGCGACATTGGGCTTGGCCGCAACGGCGCAGGCTCAGGAGCCCGTCCCCAAGGCCGGATCAGTTTCGAGTGATGAGGAAATCGCCAAGCAGGTCTTGAGCCTGATTCGCGAGGCCAATGCCGCCTTCGACGCCGGCAATTATACCGAGGCGGCCAATAAATATGAGCAAGCCTACGCGCTCTATCCGGACCCCTCCATTCTGGTGCGTCTGGGAAAGACCGCCGAGAAGACCGGCGATACCTCCAAGGCGCTCGGGTATTATAATGAATTCGTGCGCCTATTGCCCGACGATCCGACCAGCGCAGAACTTGCGACGACGATTGCAAATCTGGAGAAATCGGTCGCCGTGAAGGTCGCGGTCACTAGTGAGCCCAGTGGCGCGTCGATCTTCGTGGACGGCGAGGTCGAGCCCGCCGAATCGCTGACGCCCGCGGTCCTTGAGCTTACGCCGGGTACCTACGCGCTGCGGCTCGAAAAAGATGGATTTGTTGGCGCCACCGAGTCCGTCGAGGTTGTCGCGGGCCAGGCCCCCCAGGTGTCGGTGACCCTGACCCGGCAGATGCTCGCTGATACGCCGGCCGCGAATTTCGCCAGCGAGACGGTTGAGGATGTCGACGGCGCGCGCCTGGATATTTACGGGTGGACCACGCTCGGCTTGGGCGTTGCGACGCTTGCGACCAGCGGGGTCTTCTACGCGTTGGCCTCCTCGGCCGAGAGCGACGTAAATAACTATAATAAGCGCGCCCCCGACGCCTCGCCCGCTGACCTTCAGGACCTCAAAGACAGCGCCAATACCAATTATGATGTCTCCACCATCACCGCCATCGCCGGGGGTGTGTTGACCGCCGTGGGCGTGGGTCTGGTGAGCTATCATTATCTGAGCGCCACCGAGGATGATGCAGGCCCCGCCATCACCTGGGGGTTGGAGACCGCCGGGGATTCGACGAGCGCCTGGATTGGTATTAACGGAAGTTTCTGAGGTCGCCGAGCAATTCGGTCCGCTATGATCTTCAAAATGGAAACGTTTTTATGTCAGTTCCCGATTCTGCTGCAGGCGGGAGCGGGAATCGACATCGCGGCGGGCGCCGATCGGGGCGGCGCCGGGGACATTATCTTCAATATTTTGATGGGCGTTGGCCTGCTGGCGACCATCGTGATCGCGGGCTATTTTGCGGCCAGGTTTTATCGCGCAAAATCGGCCGTGCCGTCTCGAAAGCAACCCCAGCCCGTCGACACCCTGGCGCGTGCGACGCGCGCCAGGGTGCAAAAGGCCATGAATCGCGGCGAGTACGAGGTTGCCGGCGATTTGCTGGCGCATGCCGGAATCCATGATGACGCCGCCGCGGCTTACGCCGAGGCCGGCGCCCTGGCCAAGGCCGCGCGCAGCTTTCAGGTGCACGGCGATTTTCAAAAAGCCATCCATTATTATAAGCGCGCCGGCGATTTTGAGATGAGCGCGCGCCTTTATGTCGACAGCGGCGATCATCGCGCAGCCGCCGCGGAGTTCTTGCAGGCCAAGAATTATGGCGCTGCCGCCACTCAATACGAGGCCGCCCAGGACTCTCAGCGCGCGGCCGAGAATTACGAAAAAGTTCGCCATTATCTTAAAGCCGCCCAGCATTACGAAAAATCCGACAGCCCCCTCAAAGCCGCGACGTGCTACGCCGCGTTTTTTGAGAATCCGCCCCAAACCTTGCCCGACGGCTCGCCGGTCGAGCCGTCCGAAATCCGCCAGGCCGCCCGGCGCGCCGGTGAGTTATGGCAGCAGGACGAGCAATTCGAGCTGGCCGCCGATATATTTTATCGCGCCGAATTCCTGGAGCAAGGCGCCGAGTGCCTGCGCCTCAACGCCGACTTTGCGCGCGCCGCCGAATGGTTGCTTGAGGCGGCGCTGCCGCTCAAAGCGGCCGAGATGCTCGAGGAGAGCGGCGACCATGAACGGGCGGCGAAGATGCGCGCCGAGGCTGCGCTTCAGGGCGGCGACCGCCAGGCGGCCGCTCAGATGCTCGCCCAGGCCGGGGAGCTGGAGCGGGCGGCGGCGATCTTTTTGGAACTCGATGCGTTTGAGCAGGCCGCCACGCTTTATGAGACGCTCGGAGAGTATGCGCGCGCCGCCGACCTCTACCATCAAGTGGAGCAATTCGGCCTGGAGGCGCGCTGCGCCGAACTCGCCGGGCAGACCTCGCGCGCAGCCGAAGCCTTTCGACAAGCAGGCGACGTCGAATCCGAGATTCGCCTGCGCATCGAACAGGGCGACTTTTTCAGGGCCGGCCGCCTGCTCTTTGAGCATCGCCGCTTCGTCGAGGCGCTCGAGGTGCTGGACCGTATCGACTCCACCAATCCGCTCTACGGGCGCACCCTGGAGTTGGCGGGCGATATTTATCAGTCTCAGGGGCGCTACGAGCGCGCGTTTAGCCGCTATAAATCGGCGCTTGGCCAGCGCGAGGCCGACACCTCAACACTGCCGATTCTCTATAAAATGGCGCGCTCCCTGGAGGAAGAAAAAGATCTCAGCGGCGCGATGGAGCATTATGAAAAGATTGTCGGGGTGGACCCGGGTTTCGAAGATGCCGGCGCGCGCTTAAAGGGAATTCACAAACGCCTGCGCCGCGGAAGTATCGCCGGCAGAACCTCCAGCGGGCTTTTTGCAAATCCCTCCGAGGGCGCCGGCGCGCTGCAGAGCCGCTACGAGATCATCGATGAGGTCGCGCGCGGGGGCATGGGCATCGTCTATAAGGCGCGCGATACCGTGCTCGGGCGCATCGTGGCGTTCAAAATCTTGGGCGAAAACCTCAAGGATAATCAGGTCGCCGTTAAGTATTTTTTGCGCGAAGCCCGCGCCGCAGCCGCGCTATCGCACTCCAATATCGTCACCATCTACGACGCCGGCGAGCAGGATGGCGAGTATTATATGGCGATGGAATTTGTGGAGGGAACCACCCTTAAGCAGCTCGTGCAGCGAAAGGGCGCGCTCGCCGAAAAACAGGTCCGCTACGTGCTGGAGTACTGCTGCCAGGCGCTCGAGTACGCCCACTCAAAGGGCGTGGTGCACCGCGATATCAAGAGCGGAAATGTGATGCTTACGGTCGATAAAGCCCTGAAAATCATGGACTTCGGCCTGGCCAAATTTCTGCGGGAATACCAGAATAATCACACCCAGCAGGTGGGTACGCCGTTTTATATGTCGCCCGAGCAGATCATCGGCAAGGACCTCGATTTCAGGAGCGACCTCTATAGTCTGGGCTGCACGGTTTTTGAGTGCGCGACCGGCAGTGTTCCGTTTCATAAGGGCGATTTAAGCTACCACCATCTTCATACCGAGCCGCCCAAACCGCGCTCACTCAACGCCGCGCTGAGCCCCGCGCTCGAGCAGATTATCCTGAAGTTATTGGTGAAGAACCCCGATAATCGTTTCCAATCGGCCGGCGACGTGCTCACGGCGCTCAAAAAGATCTGATTCAGCGCAATTTCCGCATCTTTTTCTTCTCAATTCCCGGCTGGCTTGCCTGGGCGCGCGCCTTTAATTCGGCGGCGCGCGCGCGCTCGCCACGCCCGTCGAGATAATTCGCGTAGCGCATCAAGATCCCGGAGCTGTCCGGGTGTGCGGCCAGCAGTTCCTCATAAACGGTCGCGGCGCGCGCGTGCGAGCCGAGGCGCGCGTAGACCTCGGCGAGTTGGATGCCTGCGATCGTATGGTCGGGGTGGGCCTGATAGATTTGCTCAAAAAGTCGGCGCGCATCCTGGATCTTATTCTCGCCCAGGAGAATCGTCGCAAGGCGGGTGCTTGCGCTGGTATCATCGGGCGAGACTTTGTGGAGCCACTGATAATAGGGCAGGGCGCGGGCGGGCTCGGCGGCGTCGTCCCACAGCGCCGCGGCCAGGCGCTGCGCTTCCTGAGAGCTGGTCTGCAAGTCGACCGCCTGGCTGGCAAGCGGCGCCAATTCATCGGGCATGACGCCGATTTGCTGGCCGATATGAATCGCCTCAATCAGGTCCTGAGAGGCGAGTGCCGGCTCGGGTTCGACCTGGGCGGCAAGGCGGCGCTGGGCGTAGGCTTTTTGCAAATCCCCCTCGTCGCGAGCCTTATCGGCGAGCGCGCGCTCCAACTCGCCGAGCAACGCGCGAGCTTTGCTATGATAGAGCGGCGCGCCGTTTGTTGCGGCGGACTCGGCATTCGAGGTATCGGACGAAGCCGACAGCTCGATCATCGCGCGCGCGGCGCTATATTCCTTGGCGTTGAGCTCGGCGCGCGCATCTTCGAGGTATTTCTCGGCTTCGACGCTGAGTTTGGGTTCGGGCGCGGGTTTGGCAGGAATTGGGGGCGCGGGCCTGGCGAGCACAGGCTTGTCGGAATCGGTGGAATCCTTCGACACCTGGGCGGGCGACTGCGAGGAGCACGCGCCCAGGCCGATGCCCAGCGCACCGCTCGCCAGAAGGCCGAGCAGCACAAGGCGACGGGGTCGAAAGGGCGCATTCGACACAGGTGCGATTGCAGAGATGGCGGACTCCCGACTACATAGGTGAGCCCGATTGGCGCGCCGTGTTTCGCGGCGCTTCTCCTGAATGAAGGAACCGATACGATGCGTGAATTTAGTCATATAGATAAGTCCGGCAAAGCCAATATGGTCGACGTCGGGGCCAAAAATACCACCGAACGTGAGGCCATCGCGCGCGGTTTTATTACGATGAACGAGGAGACGCTTCAAGCGGTCTCTCAACGTCGTATAGTGAAGGGGGAGGTGTTGCAAGTCGCTCGGGTCGCCGGGATCATGGGAGCCAAGCATACCTGGGAGCTGATTCCGATGTGTCATGCGCTCCCGCTCGATAAGGTCGGCGTGCGTTTTCGGGTGATGCCCGAGGCCGGCGGCATCGCGATTGAGGCCATGGCGCGCTGCAGCGCGAAGACCGGCGTGGAGATGGAGGCGCTCACCGCGGTGAGCCTGGCGGCGCTGACCATCTACGATATGTGCAAGGGGATGGATAAATCGATGAGCATCGGCGCGGTGCATCTGGCCCAAAAGAGCGGCGGAAAGTCCGGTGAGTTTCGCCACCCCTCGCCGCCGGGGCCTGATTTTGCGGGCATCGCTGCCGACGATTGGGAGTAAAGGTTGAAGATCTTCGACGCCCAAATTCGCAGCGATATATGCTCGACGGCGGACCTTCAGAACCTGCGCTATTTCGACACCGAGCGCGTCATTACCTGCGCGCACGCGCCGCGCCCGTTTGAGCGCGCCGAGGATCTTCTCGGTTATTTCGACGCGCTGACCCACGCCGAGGTTGCGCGGCTTGAGCGCTGCGGGCTCAAGGCGTGGGTCGCGCTCGGGGTGCTGCCGAGCGCGGTGCCGCGGCGCGCGCATTTTGAGGTCTGGCGCGCGCTGCCGCGTCTTTTGGCCCAGCCCGAGGTGGTCGCGCTCGGCGAGGTCGGCGCGTGGGCGGATGAGGCCAAACAATGGGAGCTATTCGAGCGCCAGGTGAAGATCGCGCGGGATTTTTCGCCCGATGAGGCGCTCCCCATTATCTGCACCCCGCCCGATGATCTTCGGGTGAATATGACCTTCAAAATGATGCAGCGGGTGGAAAAATTGGCCGTGGCGCCCGAGTTGGTCCTGATGAATCGCCTCGACGAGCGCCTCATTGAGGCGGTGGTGCGCGAGGGATTTGTGGCGGGGGTGAGCGTCGGGGCGTCGAACCTGAATCCGCGAGAATCCGCCGATATTCTGGCCGACCTGATCCAGACACTCGGGGGCGCCGAGCGCATCGTGCTCAATAGCGCGCTGCGCGCAGGCGGCGCGGATATCCTGGGGATTCCCAAGACCGTCGTCGCCCTGCAGAAGCGCGGCGTCGAGGCGGCGAGCATCGAGAAGTTGGTCTGGGGCAACGCCGAGGCGCTTTTTATGCGCCGCATCCAACCTATTCAAACGCCCGAAAAATAGACGCGCTTATCTTTATTCTTCGGAATTACAGAAATTTCTGGCAGCTAAGGGGTGCGTCGGATTGCTCCAGCGCGTGGCGGCTGACCAGGTCGGCGCAGGTCTCGTCGCCGAGCGAGTCGTCGCACGTATCCAGGCTGTCGAAGGGGTCGCGCAGCGCGCGCGCCTGGGCGCCGCAGCGATCGTTGAGGACCGTCTCACACGCAGCCTTCGTGTCGCCGCGAGTCGCCGGGATATTGCATAACTCGGCCCCGCTGACTCCGTCGACGTCGGCCGCGCACGCAAAGCAGTTCGCGCAATGCGTCTCGGCGATGCTCGTGCACGCGCCGTCAATTGTGGTGAGGCATCCGCTGGCAAGAAAACATGCGGCGCCCAAAAGTGGAAATACGAGAGCGCGAAGCCGGTTATAAACCATAATCATCGAAGGGGCAGGGCCCAGACATTGAGCCAGGTCGAAAAGCAATTATCTAAAGTTCTAAACACGTTCAGGTCGAAAGCAGAAATACCCCGCGCTTCTACCGTATTTGCGCGCACGACAAAAGCCCGCAGCGCTCATCCGATGATCATCTTGCAATCAACTCGCGCCCCGACTACGTGTCGCGCTGTATTTTGTCACGCCTGGTTGGCCCATCACCTCGCTTAATCTGGCTTCTTCCCTTACGCGCGGAATCTATTTTGCAGCCTCTTCAGAGCGCCGGCGAGCTTGTTCGCCGCTACGAACGTCAGGCCAAGAAACGTTTTGGCCAGCATTTTTTGGTCGACCCCAATATTTTGGGCGCTGTCGCCGCGGCGGCTGATATTTCGCGCGGCGACCGTGTGCTGGAAATCGGCCCCGGCCCCGGCACACTCAGCACGACCATCCTCGGGCTTGGCGCGCATGTGCTGGCCGTTGAGTTGGACCGCGATCTCGTGGCGTTTTTGGGCGAAGAGTTGGGCGAACATCCGAGTTTTGAGCTCATCGCGGGCGATATCCTCGCCCAGAATCTCGGCGAGATTCTGGCGGATTTCGACGCAAAATTTGACGAGCAATCTGCGCCCGAAACCGCCACCCCGGCGTCCCCCGCCAGGTGGAAGTGCGCCGCGAATCTTCCCTATAATGTGGCCACCGAGGTCTTCTTTCGCCTGGCCGACGTATTGGAGCGCTTTGATTGCCTGGCGCTGATGTTCCAGCGCGAGGTTGCGCTGCGCTTTGTCGCCCAATGCGGCGATAATGAGTACGGCGTGCTCTCGCTGATGAGCCAACTTTACGCAGACTCCGAAATCGTGATGACGCTGCCCCCCGGGGCGTTTCGCCCGCCGCCGCGCGTGCATAGCGCGGTCGTGCGTTTTCGGCCCATCGCCGGCACGCGAATTCCGGACCCAGACTTGCGCGAAGCCTTCAAGAATATCGTCCGCCAGGCCTTCCAAACCCGGCGCAAAACCCTGCCGAATGCGCTGATTTCGACCGGCATCGCCAAGTCGCGCCTCATCGAGGCGATCGAGGTGGCCGGCTTGGATGCGCGCGTGCGCCCGGAGCGGGTTTCTTTCGACGAGTTCGTGGCGCTTGCCACGCGTCTGCGCCCGGATCTTGACGCGCTGAAATAGGCCGTGACGGATGAAGTCCGGTTGACCTATTTTAATCGAGTTAAAGTGGGTTAAATAGAGTTAAAGTTGGGGTTTTGCTTTTATTGCAAAGCGCATGGCCCTATGCTTAGACTCCGCGTGTTTTCGTAAAATTTTCAAACGCTCGCGTATCTCTTCGTCGTAGATTTCAGAATGTCGATGGCAATCACCTTTAAATCCGAGAGCTTTCCGCTCGATTCCAAACGCTTTGAGGTCCGCTCGATGCTCGGGCAGGGCGGCTTTGGTGTGGTATATCGTGCCTTCGATCGCGACCTCGGCGCACAGGTGGCGCTTAAAACCCTTCATCATCATAACGCGCGCTCGATCTACCAGTTTAAGCGCGAGTTTCGCGCCCTCGCCGATATCGCGCATCCCAACCTCGCCACCCTTTATGAGCTGATTCAGGAAGAATCACTCTGGTATTTCACCATGGAATTGGTGGACGGCGTCGATTTTTTAAGCTGGATTCGAGGCGTCCGAAATGCCAAAAGTCGGCTTATCACGCCCACGCCGGTGTTTCGCGATTTAAACGATACCATCGAAGGAAGCGCCGAGTTTTTGCGCCTGCAATCGCAGCGTGACGCATCGAGCGACGGCGAGTTTTTGGGCGCAACGATCGAGGGAAATAGCGCAGATTTGGCGGCGCACAGCGAAAATTTTCATGACTTGGAGGTTTCGACCGGAAGCGCGCCTAACGGCCACGCCGGCATTCACGAAGGGTTCTTCACCCCCAATCTGCCGTGCCTTTACGAGGCGCTTCGCCAACTCACCCAAGGCGTGCGCGCGCTGCATGAATACGGGAAGATGCACCGCGATATCAAACCGTCGAATGTCCTGGTCACCCGGGATGGGCGCGTGGTTTTGCTCGACTTCGGCATGGTCGCCGACATGGGTCCGGCCGACAGCCCCCTGCAACTTCTGGAGCGCCAGAGTGACCCGACCAAGACCACATTCGCCGGGACTCCGCGCTATATGGCCCCCGAGCAGGCATTGGGCGAGGAACTCGATGCCGCGACGGATTGGTATTCGGTCGGCGTGATGCTCTATGAGGCGCTCAGTGGCGGCATCGCGCCCATCGAGGGCAAAACGAATTTGCAACTATTGCTGCGAAAGCAATCCGTGACGCCCGTGCCGATCCTTGAGCGCGCCCCGCAGACCCCGCCGATTCTGGGCAAATTATGCATGGACCTATTAAATACCGACCCCGCGAAACGCCCCGGCGCGGCGCGCATTCTGTCGGTGCTCAAAAAGTTGCAAAACGCGCACCTCGCCGCGAGCAATGCGCGCTCCCCTGACACAAACGGTTCGGTTTTGTCGCTGGAGGAGATTTCGTACGGCGATACGCCCCTGGTAAATACGGCGGTCAAGACGCCGCGCGACGAGCACTTTGTCGGGCGCAGCCAGCACTTGCAGAAGTTGCGGCGCACCTTGCGAGACTGCACCTTTAGCAATCGCCTGGCGGTGGTCAATATCCACGGCGCGTCGGGCATGGGCAAGTCGACCCTGGCGCGCCGCTTTATCAAATCCTTCGAGAACCCCGAGAATTCCGCCAGCGGCGGGGCGCTCGGCGAGGATCTGGCGCCGGTGGTGCTCCAGGGGCGCTGTTATCCAAATGAGTCGATGCCATATAAGGCCGTCGACAGCCTGATGGATGAGTTGAGCACGTTTTTGCATCAGTTTCGCGCCGACGAGCTCAGCGAGTGGATCGGCGACGATGTCGGGGCGCTGACCTATCTTTTCCCCGTCCTGGAGCGCGCCCCCGGAATTCGCCAGCTACTCGACGCTGCGGCGCAGAATCAGGGGCCGCGCGCCGCGCTGCCGATCGACGCGCCGCGCATGCGCGAGCGAGCATTCAGCGCGCTGCGCCAGTTGCTCGGCGGTCTGGCCCGAAAGCATAGCCTGGTCATTTATATCGACGACGTGCAGTGGGGCGATGAGGATAGCGCGATGCTGCTCAAGGAATTGCTCGGCCCGCCGAATCCGCCGCCGCTCTTTTTGATGTGCACCTGGCGAAGCGAGGATATCGAGAGCAGCGCGTTTCTGGTGCCGTTTTTGCCCGCGATGGACGCGCTCGGCGATGAGGTGCTGCGCCTGGATTTGCATGTCGACAAGCTCACCGACGAGGAGTCGGTGGAATTGGTCGAGCGCCTCTTTGAGGACGGCAGCTGGGTGCCGGTCTCCTCGCCGACGCGCTCGGAGGCGACGCGTGCGGATGCCGCGCGCTCTATTGCGCGCGAAGCCCGCGGAAATCCGTTCTTTATCGACGAGCTTGCGCGCTACTCGATGGTCCATGATAGCGACCCCGACTCGGACCTGAGCACGCTTGGCGAGATGATCTTTCGGCGCGTCTCGAAGCTTCCGTTGCCGGCGCGCCGCCTGCTCGAAGTCCTCGCCGTGGCGGGCCAACCGCTGGACCGATGCGTCGCGCGCGTGGTGGCAAACCTCGGCGAAGACGAGCAATCCGCGCTCGCGCTTTTGCGCAGCGAGCACCTGGTGCGCGGCAAATCGACGCGCGATTATGAGTGGCTTGAGACCTATCACGCGCGCGTCGGCGAGACGTTGATTGCGCGCCTCGATGAGCCTGCGCGCGTCGCCTATCACGGCGAGCTCGCCGTGGAGCTCGCCCGGGGCGGGCATTTCGACCCTGAAACCGTCGCCCTGCATTTTTTGGCGGCCGGAAACGTCGCAAAGGGCGGCCATTATTCGCTGCTCGCCGCGCGCCGCGCCCAGGACGCGCTGGCCTTCGACCACGCCGCGCTGCTGTATCAGCAGGCGCTCGACGCGCGCGATTGGCCCAATAAACGCGCCAAGATTCTCACCGAACTTGGCCGCGTGCACGGCTATCTGGGGCGCGGAGAGCGCGCCGCCGAGGCTTTCCTCGCCGCGGCCGAGCTGAGCGATGCTCAGGAGGCGCGCAGCCTGACCACCGAGGCCGCCGAGCATCTTTTGCGCGTCGGAAAATACGACCGCGGCATGGCCGTGGTGGACGGGATTCTGCAGGAAGTTGGCTATAAAAAACCCGGCGGGACGCCCCAGATCATCAGCGCGATTCTGTGGCTTCGCTATCGCCTGCGGCGGCGAAATCTCGACATCACCCCCGTCGCGCGCGAAGATATGGACCCCCAGGATTACGCGCGCATCGAGGTGCTGTGGACCGCCGCCAAGATGCTCGCGCTCATCGACCCGATGCTCGGCGGCTATTATCACTATCACGCCATCCACCTTGTGATGGACACCGGTTCGGCCGACCATCTGACGCTTTTATATTGCCAACAGGCCGCTCAGGAGGCCGCTGCGGGCGGCGATCTGGCGTTTGCCGCCGAACTTATCGAGCGCGCGCAGGGTTATGTCGAGTTCAGCAGCGATCCCAAATATGTGGGGTGTTTTGTGCCCTTTATGCGCGGGTTTTGCGACTATGTCACCGGCGATTTTCGAAGCGGCCTGGCGAGGTTTCGCGAGGCGGGAAAATCACTGAACGATAATTGCAATGGTGTGATCTGGCAGGTCGGATATTTTAAATTTTTCGAGTATTTGCCCGGCCTGTGGCTCGGCGATTTTAGCGTCTTCGCCGAGGAAATCCCCCGCCTCATCGAGCAGGCCAACGACCGAAATGACACCTATCACCGGGTGGCGCTTCGAAGCTGGCAATACCCCGCGCATCTTGCCAATGACGCCCCGGACATCGCGCGCGCCGAGCTCGCCAGGGCGCTGGCCGAGTGGACCCGCGAGAGCTACCATATTCAGCATTTTTGGTACCTGCAGGGCGCCGTGGACACCGCGCTTTACGCCGGAGAACCCGCCGAGGCGCGCAAATTGCTTGAAAGCCATCAGCGCCCCTTAAAACGCTCGATGTTGCTTCGAAACGATATCATCCAGATCACCGTGTGGAATCTCTGGGCGCGCACCGTGCTCGCCCAGTTGCAGGGTGCCCCGACCGCCTCGGCAAAACGTGCGCATACCCGCGAAGCGCGCAAATTTATCAAAAAGCTACGCCACCCCAAACAGCACGCCTGGACCCACCCGCTGGCCGACCTCCTGGACGCCGAGTTGAGCGCCATCACCGGCGACACCCACGCCGCCCAGCGCGGCTTTGAGCGCGCCGAGGCTGGCCTCATCGAGCGCGATATCCACCTCTACGCCCGCGCCGCCCGCCGCCGCCGCGGTGAGCTTCTCGGCGGCGAAGAGGGCGCCGCGCTGGTTGCGAGCGCCGATGAATGGATGCGTTCCCACGGTGTTACGAATCCACCCGCGATGGCGCGGATGCTGGTGGGCGGAGCCTAAAACGTATGAAGTCGTTGGGCTTGCGGCTCGCATCGCGTCGGCGTGACCGGGTCATTGGTGCGGCGCTGCAAGCCCCAGCACCAGATATCACCACCCTCGGTTAAGACGCATCTATCCGTAATGGATTTCCAATCCGACGGGATGCCCGAGATGGGAGCTTGCGGTTGATAATAGGGGTCATAATTAAGGCCTCGTCCAGGCGCTTGCAGGCCGAGCGCGCAGCCGCGATTATCTCCCCAGCATCGAATCTCGTGATCGAGTGTACCCGCGCAGAAAGATGTAATCGAAGCGCTAATTTGGGTGACCTTCATATCCCAGGCGGTGCGCTCAGGGGCGTCATGAATTCTTGGGGCGTCTGGGTCTAAGGGCTGTCCAAACTCTCCTAAAAATCCTTTCCCCCAGCACCAGACCTGTTGGTCGGCGTCGACGGCACAGATAACTGCGCCAAAACCGAGACTCGGAGTCCCGGCAAAATCGGTGAAAATATGGGGCGCGGCAACCGCGCTCAGCTCGGTCATATTCGCTCGCTGTCCATTGCCGAGCCCACCGTATTCCCCCTGACCCATGCAATGCCATGTTAGGCTCTTCTGTCGTTGTACGCAGATCACGGGGCCGTTTAGCATAAGATCTTGGAACGGTCCTTCAGCCATCAATATCGGAGGAGAATATTCCGAGGGGTTATAAACACTGCCCGACTCCAGTGTCTGAAGGCCACTCAAGGTGCCATTCAAAATATAACCCCAACAATAGAGGGCATCGTCAAGTGTCAGGGCACATATGAAATCCGTTCCAAAATCTAATGTCTTGAATTTTAGATCCGTATCGAGCGCTTGAGGTATTTCGATGATATCGTTATTCGAGCTATTATCTATTGTTTGCCCCCAACAATAAATATCATCTTGGGTGGAGATTGCGCAGAATCGTCCTTGCGAGGTACTTTGCATGAAAATCGACTTGAAACGGAGATCGTTTTCGACGGCTTTTTGTTCAAATATCGGCAGTGCCAATCCAGGTTGGATTGGGACCTCATTAAGAATTATTTCATAGAGTTTATCTTGCGTTGATAAGGCGAGGCAA
>Ga0209075_1001440_pt1 | contig 22321 bp, 24 predicted proteins | sample Stecom2011_FD_187523 | JGI IMG/M metagenome (GOLD analysis project Ga0209075, IMG submission 187523) | Agricultural soil microbial communities from Utah to study Nitrogen management - Steer compost 2011 (SPAdes) (version 2) | ecosystem: Environmental > Terrestrial > Soil > Agricultural land...
CGACCCTGGCCCGCGCCCTGGACGGCGTGCGCTATCGCCCCCGGGTGATCGAGCTCGACCGCTCCCAGCCGGAGTTCGTGCGCCCCATCTGGCAGTACCTGGACAGCGCCGTCTCCGCACAGCGCGTGAGTCAGGGGCGCGCCAGGCTGGCCGAACATCGCGCCACCGCCCGGCAGATGGAGCAGCGCTACGGCGTTCCCGCCGAGGTGATCGTGGCCATCTGGGGCATCGAGAGCAACTACGGGGGCAACTTCGGCAGCTTCTCGACCCTGGAGGCCCTGGCCACCCTGGCCTATGAGGGCCGCCGCAGCGACTTCGCCCGCGGCGAGCTGCTCGCCGCCCTGCGCATCATCGACGCCGGGGATATCGCCCCCGACCGCATGGTGGGCTCCTGGGCCGGTGCCATGGGGCACACCCAGTTCATCCCCTCCAGCTTCGAGGCCTATGCCGTGGATGGTGACGGCGACGGGCGCCGGGACATCTGGGGCAGCATCCCCGACGTCATGGCCTCCACGGCCAACTATCTGGCCCGGGCCGGCTGGGTCCCGGGCCAGCCCTGGGGCGTGGAGGTCCGCCTGCCGGAAGGGTTCGACTACGCCCAGGCGGAGCTCTCCACCCGGCGCAGCGCCGGCGAGTGGGCCTCCCTCGGCGTGCGCCCGCTGGACGGTGGCAGCCTGCCGCCCTTCGACGCCGCCTCGGTGATCGTGCCGGCGGGGGCCCGCGGGCCGGCCTTCCTGGTGGGGCCCAACTTCCGGGCCATCCTGCGCTACAACAACGCCACCAGCTATGCCCTGGCGGTGGGGTCCCTGGCCAGCGAGATCGCCGGCCGCGACGGTGTCCAGGGCAGCTGGCCCAGGGACGAGGAGCCGCTGACCCGGACCCAGGTGCGCGAGATGCAGCGCGCGCTCAACGAGCGCGGCTTCGACGTGGGAACTCCCGACGGCATCATGGGGCCCAACACCCGTCGCGGGCTGCGCGCCTACCAGCGCACCATCGGCGTGGCGGCGGACGGCTTCGCCACCCGGCGGCTGCTGGAGCGCCTCGCGCAGTGAGGCTGGCTGGCGCGCCGGGGTTGTCGCCCGGTGCGCCAGGCGGGGAACCCCCGGCCCTCCTCGCGGTCCATTTGCACGTTTTGTGCATTTTTCTCTGACCCAGACAGGAGGTCACCATGGACTTTGCTGCCTCGACGCGCCGGTTGGCGCGCCCCCTCGCACTGGCTGCCGGGCTGCTGGCCGGCATGGCCCAGGCCGGTGACGACGACAAGGTGTTCGGCTGGGTGGAGCGCGCCACCATCGAGCCCTGGGGCGTGGCCGTCAAGGCCAAGCTCGACAGCGGGGCGCTGACCTCGTCGCTGGATGCGCGGGAGATCGAGACCTTCGAGCGCAACGGCGAGGAGTGGGTGAGCTTCCGTCTCAAGCTCGAGGATACCGCCAGCGGCGAGGCCTTCACCGAACAGCTCGAGCTGCCGCTCTATCGCGACCTGCGCGTGCGCGGGGCGGGTGGCCGCGACGAGCGTCCGGTGGTGCTGATGAAGGTCTGCCTGGGCGATACCGTCTACGAGGAGCAGTTCAGCCTGCGGGATCGCGAGGAGATGAACTATCCGCTGCTGCTGGGGCGGCGCACCATCTCCCATCTGGGGCTGCTGGACGTTCGCGAGACCTTCCTGCAGCGCCCCGAGTGCGACGGGGACTCTCCGCTGGTCGAGCATGACCCGGACGAGGCGTAGTCCCGGGCGCCCAGGACGGCGGCGCTTCAGAACAGCCGGGCCAGCAGGGCGGTCACGGCGGTCTCCACGCGCAGTATGCGTGGCCCTAGGTGGATGCCCTCGCAGCCCGTCTCGAGGAGCTTCTCCACCTCCCAGGGGATGAAGCCACCCTCCGGGCCCACCAGCAGCAGGGTGGGGTCGTCGATGCCGCGCGGGCAGGCCCGGGCCATGCCGGGGTGGGCCAGCAGGCCGCGGCGGCCTTCGAGGAGGCCGGGCAGGCGATCCTCCACGAAGGGGCGAAAGCCCTTCTCCAGGGTGACCTCGGGCAGGTGGGTGTCCCGTGCCTGCTCAAGCCCCAGCACCAGGTGCTGGCGGATCTTCTCGGGGGCCAGCTCCGGCGACATCCAGTAGCTCTTCTCCACCCGGCGCGTATGCAGCAGGGTGATCTGCTTGACCCCCAGTGCCGTGACGTGTTCCAGGCTGCGGGCCAGCATGCGCGGCCGCGGCAGGGCCAGCACCAGATGGACCGGAAGCGCGGGGGGCGGGGCCTGGTCCAGGGCGTCCAGCGCCAGGGTGGCCTCCTCCTCGCCCAGGGTGAGCAGCTCCCCCTGGCCGATGCCGCCCCCCATGACCCCCAGGGTCAGGTGGTCGCCGGGCGTGGCTCGGTGCACCTCGCGCAGGTGGCGCAGGCGGCGCGGGTCGGTAACCCTGGCCAGGTGGCCGTTCTCGATGTCTTCGGGGGCGAGCAGGATCAGGTTCATGGAGCCTCGCGTTGGCGGTATGCCTTGCATGGATGGTGTCGCGGTGCACAATAGCCGTACAGGGGCAGACGCCCCCCTCATCGAACTAGGAGCAGCGCCGTGCGCGTGATTCGCAAGTATGCCAACCGCAGGCTCTATGATACCCAACAGAGCCGCTATGTGACCCTGGAGGATCTGCGACAGCTGGTGCTCGATAACGAGCCCTTCCGGGTCGAGGATGCCAAGAGCGGCGAGGACCTGACCCGCACCATCCTGCTCTCGATCATCATCGAGCAGGAGCAGGCCGACGGCGATGCCGAGGTGTTCTCCAACGACCTGCTGGCCCAGTTCATCCGCGTCTACGACATGGCCCAGCCGCTGCCCCTGGCGCGCTACCTGGAGCAGGGCACCAAGCTGATGATGGAGCAGCAGCAGCGCATGCAGGACCAGTGGCAGCAGGCCATGCGCCATTCGCCCATGGAGCTGATGCGCGAGCTGGCCGAGGAAAACATGAAGTTCTGGCAGCAGACCATCGGCCAGACCACCGGTAACGGTGGCAACGGCGGTAAGGACGACCCGGACGACGGCTCCCGCTGATGACGCCGGTGCCGGGCGCAGGGGCGGGCTTTCTGACATAATGCCGCCTCGGCTCACGGAGCTCTCGATTCGCAGAATGAAGGTGTAACGGATGAAGGTGCTGATCATCGGCGGCGGTGGCCGCGAACATGCCCTGGCCTGGAAGGTCGCCCAGTCGCCCCTGGTGGCACAGGTCTTCGTGGCTCCCGGCAATGCGGGAACCGCCCGGGAGCCCGGGCTGGCCAATGTGGATATCGGCGTCGATGACCTCGACGGCCTGCTGGCCTTCGCCCGGGACGAGGGCGTCGATCTCACCATCGTCGGCCCCGAGGCCCCGCTGGTGGCCGGGGTGGTGGATCGCTTCCGCGAGGCGGGCCTTTCGATCTTCGGTCCCAGCGCCGGGGCGGCTCAGCTCGAGGGCTCCAAGTCCTTCACCAAGGACTTCCTGGCCCGCCACGCCATCCCCACCGCCGACTACCGGACCTTCACCGAAGTGGCACCGGCCCTCGAGTATCTCGCCGAGAAGGGGGCGCCCATCGTGATCAAGGCCGATGGCCTGGCCGCCGGCAAGGGCGTCATCGTGGCCATGACCCAGGCGGAGGCCGAGGCCGCAGTGCGCGACATGCTCGAGGCCAACGCCTTCGGCGACGCCGGCGCCCGGGTGGTGATCGAGGAGTTCCTCGACGGCGAGGAAGCCAGCTTCATCGTCATGGTGGACGGCGAGACCGTGCTGCCCATGGCCACCAGCCAGGATCACAAGCGGGTGGGCGAGGGCGACAGCGGCCCCAACACCGGCGGCATGGGCGCCTATTCGCCGGCGCCGGTGGTCACCGATGCGGTCCACGATCGCATCATGGAGCGGGTGATCCTGCCCACGGTCCAGGGCATGGCCGCCGAGGGGCACCCCTACACCGGCTTTCTCTACGCCGGCCTGATGATCGACGCTAAGGGCAACCCCAAGGTGATCGAGTACAACTGTCGCTTCGGCGACCCCGAGACCCAGCCCATCATGCTGCGCCTGCAGTCCGACCTCGCCGAGCTCTGCCTGGCCGGTGCCAGGGGCGCCCTGGCGGGCAAGCAGTGCGACTGGGACCCCCGCGCTGCGGTGGGCGTGGTGCTGGCCGCCGGTGGCTACCCCGGCAGCTACCGCAAGGGTGACGCCATCGAGGGGATCGAGGCCGCCGAGGCCACCGGCTGCAAGGTCTTCCATGCCGGCACGGCGGAGCAGGATGGCCGGCTGGTCACCGCCGGCGGGCGGGTGCTCTGCGTCACCGCCCTGGGCGAGGGGGTCTCTGCGGCCGCCGAGCAGGCCTACCGCGGCGTCGACGCCATCCGCTGGGAGGGCGTACTCTGCCGTCGCGATATCGCCTACCGGGCCATCGCCCGGGAGGGTGTTTAAGGAGTCAAGCATGGAGCGCGTCAGGCTCGAGTTTCCCGAAACGGCCATCGTTCACCGTCATCCGCTGACGGTGCGCGTGACCGACATGAACTACGGCCGCCACCTGGGCCATGACACCCTGGTGTCGCTGCTTCACGAGGCGCGCATCCAGGCCTTCGCCGCCCTGGGGCTCACCGAGTGGGACATGGGGGGCTACCCCAGCGTGGTGGCCGACCTTGCCGTGCAGTACCAGTCCGAGGCGCGCTGGCCCGACGCCCTGGTGGTGGAGACGGCGATCCCGGCCCCCGAGGGGCGGGCGATCACCGTCTACCATCGCGTCTGCCATGCCGAAGGGGGGCGCCCGGTCGCCACGGCCCGGCTCAACGTGCTGCTGGTCGACCCGGCGGCGGGCCGGCCGGTGGCGGTGCCCGAGGCGGTCACGGTCGCCATCGCCGGAGCGGGGGGCGCCTGATGTCCCGGGAGTATCCGATCATCGCCGTGACCGGCTCCTCCGGGGCCGGGACCACCACGGTCAAACGCACCTTCGAGCGGATGTTCGCCCGGGAGGATGTCCACGCCGCCATGGTCGACGGCGACGCCTTCCACCGCTATACCCGGGAGGAGCTGGCGCGCATCTTCCGGGAGGAGCCCGAGCGCAAGGATGAGCTCTCCCACTTCGCCGTGGAGGCGAACCTGCTCGACGAGCTGGAGGCGCTCTTCCTGGAGTACGGCGAGCACGGTGCCGGCACCTATCGCCACTACATCCACGCCGAGGACAAGCAGATGATCGAGGCCGGCTATCGGGTCGGCACCTTCACCGAGTGGGAGTCGCTGCCCTGCGGCACCGACCTGCTCTTCTACGAGGGGCTGCACGGGGGGCTGGTGACCGCCGAGCACGATATCGCCCGGCATGTGGACCTGCTGGTGGGCGTGGCGCCCACCATCAACCTGGAGTGGATCCAGAAGATCGTGCGCGACACCAAGCTGCGCGGCCACTCCCAGGAGGCGGTGATCGACACCATCCTCGGGCGCATGGACGACTATGTGCGCTATATCCAGCCGCAGTTCTCGCGCACCCATATCAACTTCCAGCGGGTGCCTACGGTGGATACCTCCAACCCCTTCGAGGTGCAGGACATCCCCTCCGATGCGGAGTCCTTCGCGGTGATCCGCTTCCGCGAGCCCTCCACCGTGGACTTTCCCTACCTGCTGGCGATGATTCCCGATGCCTTCATGAGCCGTCCCCACACCCTGGTGGTGCCGGGGGCGCGGGTATCGCTGGCCATGGAGCTGATCCTGGCGCCGCTGGTGCGCCACCTGCTGGCCCAGCGCCGCTTCCGCTGAATCCCCACGAGACGCCCCGGGAGGTCAACCATGACGTGCCTGTTCTGCCGGATCGCCAGCCGCGAGCTGCCCGCCGAGATCGTCTACGAGGACGACGAGGTGGTCGCCTTCGAGGATATCGCTCCCCAGGCGCCGACCCACCTGCTGGTGATCCCCCGCAAGCATATCGCCACCCTCAACGATATCGAGGAGGCGGATCTCGCCCTGGTCGGTCGCCTGCAGTACGTCGCCGCGCGGCTGGCCAGGGAGCGGGGCTTCGCGGAATCGGGCTATCGGGTGGTGATGAACTGCAATGACGACGGCGGGCAGACGGTCTACCATATCCATATGCACCTGATGGGCGGTCGACGCTTCACTTGGCCGGCTGGCTAGCCGGCGCCCTGCGGGAAACCGCGCAAGCCCGGGCGTTCGACGCATCGGGTGCTGCTTTTTCCATCGATGAGATTGTCATGAATCGCCAGCTCTCCCGTACCGACAACCTGATCCACCAGTTCGATACTGTCCTGCGCACCCTGGTGCCCCACGCCGCCCAGGCGTCGAGGCCCTCGCCGGCCACGCCGGAGGTGCGCGACGAGCCCATGGATGACGAGGAGCGCCGCCATGCGGCGGGCCTGATGCGCATCAACCACACCGGCGAGGTGTGTGCCCAGGCGCTCTACCAGGGCCAGGGGCTGACCGCCAAGCTGCCCGAGGTGCGCGGCCAGATGGAGGAGGCGGCGCAAGAGGAGGTCGACCACCTGGCCTGGTGCGACGAGCGCCTCGTCGAGCTGCATGACCGCCCCAGCCTGCTCAATCCACTCTTCTATGCCGCCTCCTTCGGCATCGGTGCCGCCGCCGGCGCGGTGGGCGACCGGGTGAGCCTCGGCTTCGTGGCCGCCACGGAGGAGCAGGTGGGCCGCCATCTGGAGGAGCACCTGGTGAAGCTGCCGGCGGGGGATCAGCGCTCCCGGGCGGTGCTGCGCCAGATGGCCATCGACGAGGCCCACCACGCCCAGCTGGCGCTGGAGGCGGGCGGTGCCCGCTTCCCCGCCCCGGTCAAGTTCGGCATGAAGCTGATGTCGAAGGTGATGACCAAGAGCGTCTATCGGGTCTGATTCTCGCCTTACGCCTCTACGATGGTGAAGGAGTGCGTCACCTCGACGCCGCCCTTCACCAGCATGATGGAGGCGCTGCAGTACTTCTCGGCGGAGAGCTCCACGGCGCGGGCCACCTGCTTCTCCTTGAGCCCCTTGCCGGATACGGTGAAGTGCACGTGGATCTTCGTGAAGACGCTGGGCACCTCGTCGGCGCGCTCCGCCTCGATGGTGGCCACGCAGTCGGTGACCTCGGCGCGGGCCTTCTCCAGGATATTGAGGATGTCGAAGGAGGTGCAGCCGCCCATGCCCATCAGCAGCAGCTCCATGGGGCGCGGGCCGGTGTTGCGGCCGCCGTGGTCGGGCGGACCGTCGATCACCACGCTGTGGCCGCTGCCGCTCTCGGCAACGAATTGACGTCCATCGGTCCATTTCACGCTGGCTTTCATGATTCGGGTCTTCCCTCTTGGTGGCAAGGTTGCTCGGGGCTGTTCCGTCGACAAGCCTTCAAGGGGGCGCCATGAACCCCTCCCTGGGGGCTACCTAGACCATCCCTGGTCCACGGACCCCCTTTCCGGCTTGCCCCCGGCGCCCCTCGCGGTTGAGAACAGCAATTGACTGAGTCGTCACACAGGCTCGGCAGCATAGCAGCTGCGCTGCCAGTGCTCAGCCTCGCAGGCGCCGGTCGAGTTCGGCCAGCCGTTCGGGGGTGCCGACGTCGACCCAGTCGCCGCGATGGTGGTGGCCGGCCACGCGGCCATCGGCCATGGCGCGGCGCAGCAGTGGCGCCAGGGCGAAGGCGCCCTCCGGCTCGTCGGCCACCAGCGCCGGGTCGAGCAGGCTGATGCCGGCGAAGGTGAGGCGCGGCTCGCCCACGGCGTGGACGCGTCCGGCGGCGTCCAGGTGGAAGTCGCCCTCGGCGTGGTGCGGCGGGTTGTCCACCAGCGCCAGGCACGCCAGGTCGCCGCCCAGGGCGGGAAGCGCGGCCGGATCCAGGTCGCACCAGACGTCGCCGTTGATCAGCAGGAAGGGCGCCTCGCCCAGCAGCGGCAGGGCCCGGCGGATGCCGCCGCCGGTCTCCAGCGGTGCCTCCTCGCGGCTCCAGGCGATGCGTACCCCATGCTCGCTGCCGTCCCCCAGTGCCTCCATGATCTGCTCCGCCCGGTAGCTGACGTTGATCACCGCCTCGGTGATACCCGCCCTGCGCAGGCGCGCCAGGTGGTGCACGATCAGCGGCCGGCCGCCCACCGGCAGCAGCGGCTTGGGGCAGCGGTCGGTGAGCGGGCGCATGCGCTTGCCGAGGCCGGCAGCCAGGATCATCGCCCTCATGCCGGATCCTCCAGGCGTGCCGCCAGGGCCGGGCGGAAGGTGTCGCCCAGCCAGGCCTTGAAGGCGTCATGGCCGTCGAGTCCCGCCAGGCTCGCCTCCAGGTGGGCGAGGAACTGGGGCAGGCGTTCCAGGTAGCCGCTCTTGCGGTCGCGCAGGGTCAGCCGGCAGAAGATGCCCAGTACCTTGAGGGAGCGCTGGGCGGCCATGGCCTGGGCCTGGGCGAGGAAGGTGTCGGCGTCCACGCTGGAGGGGAGGCGGCCATCGGCCACGGCGCGGCGGCGAAAGGCCTCCACCCAGATGGCAAAGCGTGCCGGGTCGAAGCGGCAGTAGCGGCCCCGCAGCAGCGAGATCAGGTCGTAGCTCAGCGGTCCGGCCACGGCGTCCTGGAAGTCGATCAGGGTAAGGGCGTCGCCCTGGACCATCAGGTTCATGGCGTCATAGTCGCGATGCACGGTGACCACCGGCTGGGCCAGGGCCGAGGCGATCAGCGCCTCGCGCAGGGCGCTCCAGCCCGGCGGCGCGTCGAGGGCGAGCCACTCGCCCAGGCACCACTCCGGGAAGAGGTCCAGCTCGCGCCCGAGCAGCTCGGCGTCGAAGCGGGGCAGCGCATCCGGCCCCGCACGGTTCTGCAGGGCGTGGATCAGCGTCATGGCGCGCTCGTGCCAGGCGCCGACCTCGGCGTCGCCGATAAAGCAGCGCTGCAGGGGGGTGTCGCCCAGGTCCTCGAGCTCCAGGAAGCCCCGCGCCAGGTCGTCGGCGTGGAGCTGCGGCACCGGCAGGCCGGCGGCGGCCCAGCGCCGGGCGATGGCCACGAAGGGGCGGCTGTCCTCCTGCTCCGGGGGGGCATCCATCAGCATGCGGGTGGCGCCGCCCGGCAGGTAAAGGCGGTAGTAGCGGCGAAAGCTGGCGTCGCCGGCGGCCAGACGCAGGTCGACCTCCGCAGGGGGCAGGGCGTGGCGCTCGGCGACCCAGTGCCTGAGCTGGTCGAGGCGCGAAGGGGAGGCGTCGGACATGGCGGGGCAGGCTCCTGGTCGAAGTGGGGTGGCGTGGTGGATGCTGTTGCAGGGGGTGGCCTGTATAATACCGATTCACCCTGCCAAGGACATCGAGGAACATGGGCAAGCGACTCACATGGACGGCCCTGGCCGGCCTGGCGACCCTGGGCCTGGGCGGCGCGCCCCTGGCGGCGGCCTCATCGGTTTCTCTTCAGGATGAGTCGCTGGACTTTCGCCCCTGGGGCGACGAGCGGCCCGCCGGCGCGCTCTGTCGCGGCATCTACGTGATGCCCGACTACCGCCTGCCCCAGCCCCCAGCCGGGCAGGTGGCCAGCGAGTCCGACAGCGCCAGCTACGGCGATGATGGCGAGACGATCCTGCTCGGCGAGGTGGTCCTGCGCCGCGACACCGCCCAGCTCGAGACCCCCGAGGTGCGGGTGCCGGGCTCCCGGCAGCTCGCCCATGCCGAGGGCCCCCTGGCCCTGCGCGACCAGAACCTGCTGGTACGCGGCGATGCCGCCGAGCTCTCCCTGGTGAGCGATGCGGCAAGCATCGATGCCGCCCACTATGTGATCCACGACCGCCACCTGCGGGGCGATGCCGATCGCCTTGAGCGCCTGGAGGATGGCCGCTACCGGCTCTCCTCGGCGAGCTTCACCACCTGCGATCCGGGCGACGACCTCTGGCGGCTGGTGGGGGGCGACGTGGTGCTCGACCGCGAGAGCGGCTTCGGCACCGCCCGCAATGCGCGGCTCGAGGTGGGCCGGGTGCCGGTCTTCTACTGGCCCTGGGTGCGCTTCCCCATCGATGACCGCCGCCACACCGGCTTCCTGTGGCCGGCGGTGGGCTTCTCCACCGACTCCCTGGACTACGCCCAGCCCTTCTACTGGAACATCGCCCCCGACCAGGATGCCACCATCACCCCGCGCTGGATCAGCGACCGTGGCCTGCTGCTGGGGGGCGAGTACCGTTACCTGCTGCCCAGCGATGCCGGCCAGATCGAGGGGGCCTACCTGAACCGGGACGACGGCGGCAGCAGCGACGACCCGAACGCTGCCTCCCGTCGCCACGAGGGCGAGGAGCGCTGGTACGTCGACTACCGCCACGCCGGCACCCTCAATCCGCGCAGCCGCTACCAGCTGCGCTACGGGGCGGCCAGCGACGGACGCTACTTCGACGACTTCGGCAGCGACTTCGCCGAGCAGAACACCTCGGCCATGCCGCGGCTGGCCCAGATCGACTACCGCGGCGATGTCTGGCGCCTCGATGCCCGCGCCCAGGGTTTCCAGAAGCTCGACGACCCCCTGGCCGACCGCGACAAGCCCTTCTACCGGCTGCCCAGCCTCTCCGCCAGTGCGCGCTGGAACCAGGGCGGCTTCTATCAGCAGTGGGGCTCCAACTACAGCTACTTCTGGCGCGATATCGATGAGGCTGGCCTACCCAACACGGAGCGCTATGATCGCGAATCCGCCACCGGCTCGCGGCTGCACCTCTCCCCGGCGATGGGCTGGCGCTTCGACGAGAGCTGGGGCCACCTGGAGCCGCGCCTGGAGTGGCTGGCCACCGCCTACGAGCTCGACTACGGCGAGCGCGACACCGACCGGGACACCAGCCTGACCCGGGAGGTGCCGGTCACCTCGGTGGACGCCGGCCTGGTCTTCGAGCGCGAGCTGGAGCTGGGCGGGCGCGGCTATCGCCAGACCCTGGAGCCCCGGGTCAACTACGCCTATGTGCCGTCCCGGGACCAGTCCGACTTCCCCGACTTCGATACCAGCGAGCGCGCTTTCTCCTGGGGCCAGCTCTGGTCGCCCCACCGCTTCTCGGGCAGCGACCGGGTCGGCGACCTCAATCGCCTCTCCCTGGGCGTCGATTCGCGGCTCCTCGAGGACGAGCGCGGGCGCCAGCGGCTCGCCGTGGGCCTCGGCCAGGCCTACTACTTCGAGGATCGCACCATCGACATGAACGGCGATCCCGACGCGATTCCCGACCGGGACCGGGACTTCCAGGGCTGGTACCGGGCGACCCGGGACCGCTCGCCCCTGGTGGCCCGCGCCGACTGGCAGGTCACCGACCGCTGGCGCACCCGCTGGCAGTGGCTCTATGACGACAACTTCGAGCAGACCGAGCGCACCTCCGTGGACCTGCAGTACCGCTCCCCTGCGGGGCACGCGTTGAACCTCGGCTACCGCTGGGAGCTCCAAGGGTTCGATCCCTCGGCGGAGCCGGGGGATGACGAGTTCCGCGACTTCAACCGCGAGGAGTACGACCTGTCATTCGCCTGGAAGGCGAACCATCGCGTCGACATGATCGGCCGCTTCCTCTACGACAACACCAACGACCGTGCCCTGGAGCAGCTCGCCGGCGTTCAGTGGAACGACTGCTGCTACGGGGTGCAGCTGGTGTGGCGGGAGTGGATCGACGACAACGACACGGCGCGGGTGGAGGATGACTTCACCGATCGCGGGATCTTCCTGCGCTTCGTCTTCAAGGGTCTCGGCGGCGTGGGTCGCGAGGCCGACAGCTACTTCGAGGAGGCCATCCCGGGCTATCGTTCCACCGCCTTCTGACCCGGGCGCCACTCGCCGCTGCCAACTTCCAGAGAGGAAAGATGAAACAGACACCGACACCGCGCACCCGCCGCACCCCCTTCCTGGCTGCCGGGCTCGCCCTGGCGCTGGGGCTGGCGGCCGCCCCGTTCGACGTCCAGGCCCAGCAGTTCCAGTCCATGCAGCGCCAGGCCCTGGACCGCATCGTGGCGGTGGTCAACCAGGGCGCGATCATGGAGAGCGAGCTGGAGGAGCGCCTGGCCCAGGCCCGCAGCCAGCTGACGGCCCAGCAGGTCGACCTGCCCCCCGAACGGGTGCTGCGCGAGCAGCTGCTCGAGCAGATGGTCCTCGAGGAGATCCAGCTGCAGATGGCCCGCGACGCCGGGCTCACCATCGATGATACCGAGCTCAACCGCCAGGTGCGGGCCATCGCCGAGAACAACGGCATGAGCGTGGAGCAGTTCGCCGATGCCCTGGAGGCCGACGGCCTGGCGCTGGCCACCGTGCGTGAGGAGATCCGCCGCGAGCTGGTCATCCGCGAGCTCCAGCAGCAGCGGGTGGGCAGCCGGGTCAACCTCTCCGAGCGCGAGGTGGAGCGGCTGGTGGAGCAGGAGGGCGTCAGCCGCCAGCAGGCCCAGCAGATGCTGTTCCAGCGCCGCGCCAACGAGGAGCTGGAGGGCTGGATGCAGGAGATCCGCTCCGAGGCCTTCGTCGACTACCGGCTCGACGCCCGCTGATGAGTGCCGCGCCCCGCCCCGTGCTGGCCCTGACCAGCGGCGAGCCGGCCGGCATCGGGCCCGAGCTCGTCGTCATGCTGGCCGCCGAGGGCGTGGCCGGGGTGAATCCGGTGGCGGTGGGCGACCCTGGGCTGCTGGCCGAGCGCGCCGCGCGCCTCGGCCTCGCCGTCGAGATCGTGAGTCTGGCCCCGGATGAGCCGGTGCCGGCACCGCGTCCCGGCCGGCTGCCGGTCTGGCCGGTGGCGCTGCGGGCACCGGCGGCTCCCGGCGTGCTGCGGGTCGCCAATGCCGACTACGTGCTGGAGACCCTGGACGTGGCGGTGCGCGCCTGCCGCGAGGGGCGTGCCGCCGGCATGGTGACGGCTCCCCTTCACAAGGGGGTGATCCTCGACGCAGGGCACGCGGGCTTCACCGGCCACACCGAGTACCTGCGCGATGCCTGCGGGGTGGAGGAGGTGGTGATGATGCTCGCCACCGACCGCGCCCTGCACGCCACCTGCGAAGGCTGGCGGGGTCCGGGGGCGCTGCGGGTGGCCCTGGCTACCACCCACCTGCCGCTGCGCGAGGTGGCCGACGCCATCACCGCCGAGGGGCTCTCGCGGGTGCTGCGCATCCTCGATGCCGACCTCCGGCGCTGGTTCGGCCTCTCGGCGCCTCGCATCGCCGTCTGCGGGCTCAACCCCCATGCCGGCGAGGGGGGGCACCTGGGTCGCGAGGAGATCGAGGTGATCGAGCCGACCCTGGCGGCGCTGCGCGCCGAGGGGCTGCGCCTCGACGGCCCGCTCCCCGCCGACACCCTGTTCACGCCGCGGCACCTCGAGGGGGTCGATGCGGTGCTGGCCATGTATCATGACCAGGGCCTGCCGGTGCTCAAGTATGCCGGCTTCGGCAGTGCCGCCAACATCACCCTGGGGCTGCCGCTGGTGCGCACCTCGGTGGACCACGGCACCGCCCTGGACCTGGCCGGCAGCGGTCGCGCCGACCCGGGCAGCCTGAGGGTGGCCCTGGCCCTGGCCGCGGAGATGGCCGGGCGCGACCCCATCAAATAGCGATAGAAGGACACCCCTGAATGGCATCTCGCCCTCCGGTCCATCGGGCCCGCAAGCGCTTCGGCCAGAACTTCCTGCGCGACCGCGGCATCATCTCGCGCATCGTGCGCGCCATCGGGCCGCGCCCCGGCGAGCGGATCGTGGAGATCGGCCCCGGCCAGGGCGCGCTCACCGAGCCGCTGCTGGAGGCCGCCGAGGGGCGCCTCGAGGTGATCGAACTCGACCGCGACCTGATCCCCGGCCTGCGGGTGCAGTTCTTCAACTACCCCGATTTCGTGATCCACGAGGGCGACGCCCTCAAGTTCGACTTCCGCGCCCTGCGCGGTGAGGGGGAGCCGCTGCGGGTGGTGGGCAACCTGCCCTACAACATCTCCACGCCGCTGATCGCCCACCTGCTCCAGGCCGGCGACGCCATCGCCGACATGCACTTCATGCTGCAGAAGGAGGTGGTGGAGCGCCTGGCCGCCGAGCCGGGCGGCCCCGACTGGGGGCGCCTCTCGGTGATGGCCCAGTACCGCTGCCGGGTGGAGTCGCTCTTCGTGGTGCCGCCGGAGGCCTTCGTGCCGCGCCCCAAGGTGGACTCCGCCATCGTGCGCCTGACGCCCCATGCCGAGCTGCCCCACCCGGCCGCCGACGAGGCGCTGCTCTTCACCCTGGTGCGCGAGGCCTTCGGCCAGCGCCGCAAGACCCTGCGCAATAACCTCAAGGGGCGCATCGAGGCCGAGGCCCTGGAGGCCCTGGGCATCGACCCGGCGCGGCGCCCCCAGACCCTCTCGGTCGAGGAGTTCGTGCGCATCGCCAACCACCTGGCCGCCGCCGCTGGCGAGGGGGAGGCCACATGAGCCAGCGCCTGCCCGAGGCCCTGCCGGGCCAGGTCCGCGTCGAGGTCGAGCCCGAGTTCCGTGACGAGGAGTCCGCCCCGGCGGAGGGGCGCTTCGTGTTCAGCTACACCATCACGGTGCACAACGCCTCGCCCCACAGCATCCAGCTCATGGCCCGCCACTGGAAGATCACCCAGGGCAGCGGCAAGGTGCAGGAGGTGCGCGGCAAGGGGGTGGTGGGCCAGCAGCCGGTGATCGGCCCCGGCCAGCGCTTCCGTTACACCAGCCGCGCCATCCTCGATGGCCCGGTGGGCGTGATGGAGGGGGACTACACCTGCGTGGACACCGCCTCCCAGCGCCCCTTCGAGGTGCCCATCGCCCCCTTCCGCCTGGCCGGTCCCAACCAGGTACACTGAATCCACTGTTTCACCCCTTGCCGGGAGCGCCATATGACCACCTACGCCGTCGGCGACCTCCAGGGCTGTCACGCCGAGTTCGTCGAGCTGCTCGAGACCCTCTCCTTCGACCCCCGACGCGACCGGCTCTGGCTGGCCGGGGACCTGGTCAATCGCGGGCCGGGGTCGCTTTACTGCCTGCGCGAGGCGATGGCGCTGGGCGACGCGGCGCGGACCGTGCTCGGCAACCATGACCTGCACCTGCTGGCGGTGGCCCGGGGCGGGGCCAGGCTCAACCGCAAGGACACCCTGGATGACATCCTCGCCGCGCCGGACCGGGAGCGGCTGCTCGACTGGCTGCAGTCGCGGCCCCTGCTGGTGGCCGATGCCCGGGGCGAGCCCGAGGGCGCGGAGACGGTGATGACCCATGCCGGCCTGCTGCCGCAGTGGTCGCTGCCCCGGGCCCGCCGCCTGGCCGGGGAGGTGGAGGAGGTGCTGCGGGGCGAGGGCGCCGGGGCCTTCCTCGAGGCCATGTACGGCAACGCCCCGGTGCTCTGGCGCGATGACCACGAGGGCATCGACCGGCTGCGCGCCATCGTCAACGTCTTCACCCGCATGCGCTTCATCGACGCCGAGGGGCGCCTGGACTTCGCCGCCAAGGAGGGGCTCGACAGCGCCCCGCCCGGTTTCGCCCCCTGGTTCCAGTACCCCCGCTCCGACGCACTGCGGCTGCTCTTCGGCCACTGGGCGGCGCTGCAGGGGGCAACGCCGCACAGCCGGGTCGATGCCCGGGCCCTGGACACCGGCTGCGTCTGGGGCGGCCGCCTGACCGCCCTGGCCCTCGAGAGCGGCGAGCGCACCAGCGTGCCCAGCCGCCGGCGCCCCTAGGCGCCGCTTTCCCATTCTCCGACGACGACCTGTCCCCTTCTCCGACGACGAGATTTGCCCATGAGCTTCCAGCACCTCAACATCGCGACCCTGGCGGAGTGGCTCGATGCCGGCCGCCCCCTCGCCCTGGTGGACATCCGGGATCCCATGAGCTTCGCCCAGGGGGCCATTCCCGGCAGCCTCCGCTTGGATAACGACAGCGTCGGCGCCTTTCTCGAGGAGACCCCGGCGGAACGCCCGGTGGTAGTGGTCTGCTATCACGGCCACTCCAGCCAGCAGGCGGCGGCCTGGCTGGCCGGCCAGGGCCTCGGCGAGGTCTACAGCCTCGACGGCGGCTTCACCGAGTGGCAGCTTCGCCATCCCGACCGCGTGGAGGCCTGAGGTGGGGGCGCCGCGGGACCCCGCCGTGGAGGGGCTCGAGGTCTACTGCGTGGGGGGCGCCGTGCGCGACGCCCGCCTGGGCTGGCCGGTCTACGACCACGACTGGGTGGTGGTGGGCGCCACCCCGGAGGAGATGCGCCGCCGCGGCTTCCGGCCTGTGGGGCGTGACTTCCCGGTCTTCCTGCACCCCGTGACCCACGAGGAGTACGCCCTGGCGCGCACCGAGCGCAAGGCCGGCCACGGTTACACCGGCTTCGTGGTCCACGCCAGTCCCGAGGTGACCCTGGAGGAGGATCTCGCCCGCCGGGACCTGACCGTCAACGCCATGGCCGAGAGCCCCGATGGCGCGCTGGTCGACCCCCACGGCGGCCTGGTCGACCTGGAGGCCCGCGTGCTGCGCCATGTCTCGCCGGCCTTCGTCGAGGACCCGCTGCGGGTGCTGCGCACCGCGCGCTTCCTGGCCCGCTATGCCGGGCTCGGCTTCACCATCGCCGAGGAGACCCGTGAGCTGATGCGCCGCCTGGTGGAAAGCGGCGAGATCGGCCACCTGGTGGCCGAGCGGGTGTGGGTCGAGACCGAGAAGGCGCTCGGCGAGCCCTGGCCCGAGGTCTACTTCCAGACCCTGGCCGGCTGCGGCGCCCTGGGGGTGCTGATGCCGGAGCTCGCCGCCGACGAGGAGGCCCTGGACGAGGCCCTGGGCCGGCTGCACCGCCTGCCCGAGGAGCTCGACGACGAGGCGCTGGTGCGCTGGCGCTGGGCGCGGCTGGTGGAGCACCTGGACGACGAGGCCCGGGGAAGGCTGGCCGAGCGGCTGCGCCTGCCTCGGGCCCATGCGGCCCTGGCCCGGCAGGCGGCGCTGACCCGCGAGCTCTGTGCCGAAGCCGCCCGGTCGGGGCTGAGCGGGGAGGGCGTGCTGGCCTGGCTGGATGCCATCGATGCCTGGCGGCGCGGCGAGCGGGTGGCGCCGCTTCTTGGCCTGGTCAGCCTGGAGGCGCCGGCGCTTGCCGAGGCGCTGGCACTGGCCTGGCGGCTGGCCGCCCAGGTGCTGCCGAAAAGTCTGGTGGATGAGGGCTACCAGGGGCGTGAGCTGGGCGAGGCGCTGGCGCGCCGGCGCCGGGAGGCCATCGAGGCGGCCCTGGCCGGCGGCTGAGCCGTCTCAATCGGGGCGGGAGATCTCGCGGCCCGCCCACGCGAAGGGGACCGCCCAGAGCCGCTGGCTGCCGGGGTCGAAGGCGGCCCAGAGGGCGGCATAGGTCGCGCCGCTCTCTGGATGGCGCGCCTCGGGCAGCAGCTCGGCCAGGGGCTTGAGCACGAAGGCGTGGTGGCAGATCTCGTCCCGGGGCAGGACGACGCCGTCCTGCTCGCCGGTCAACTCACCCACGGTGAGCAGGTCGATATCCAGGGTGCGGGGGCTGAACTTGGGGCTGTCCTTGCGCCTGCCGTTGGCGAACTCCAGGCGCTTGCACCAGGCCTGCAGCTCGCCCACCGACCAGTCGCTCTCGAAGGCGGCCACCAGGTTGTAGAAGTTGCGCCCATCCTCGAAGCCCACCGGCTCGCTCTCGAACACCCGCGATATCGCCAGCGCCTCGAAGGTGGCGCCCAGGGCGTCCAGGCAGGCGCGCACGTGGTGGTCGCGCTCGATATTGCTGCCGATGCTCACCGTCACCAGCGCCATCAGCTCGCCTCCGGGCGGGCGCCGCGCTCGATCTGCACGCCTACCGCGGCGGCGGCGGCCACGGCGCCGGGCTTGCGCACGGTCAGGCGCAGCCAGGGGATGCCGAACTCCCGGCGCAGGGTCTCGGCCAGCCGCTCGGCGAAGGTCTCCACCAGGGCGAAGTCGTGCTCGGCGGCGAAGGCGGCAATGCGTTCGCTGATGGCGGCATAATCCAGGGTCTGGCCGATATCGTCGTCGGCCGCCGCCGGCCGGATATCGGTGGCCAGCGCCAGGTCGAGCACCAGGCGCTGGGTGATGGTGCGCTCCCAGTCGTAGACGCCGATCACGGTGTCGACGCCGAGGGACTCGATCAGCACGAGATCCATGGTGAGGGTTCCACGCTAGAGAGTGAGGCCGGGGCGGGGGGTGCCCCGGCGGGCGTGGCGGGATTGTACGCGAGGCGGCCTTCGGGGAACACCGCCGGCGCTGGGCGCGCCGGGGGCCGCCTGGCAGAATGGCGGCTGTTCGAGTCTCGGGAGATCCGCCATGGAGGCGCCACTTGTTCTGCCGCTGCCGGCCCTGCTGCTGCCGCTGGTGGTGCTGGGCTATCTCAGCGGCAGCTGGCTGGGCGCACTCAGCGTCTGCCGCCTGGCCGGCGTGGAAGATCCGCGCCTGGCCGGCTCCTGCAATCCCGGTTTTTCCAATGTGCTCAGAATGCACGGTCCCAGGCTGGCGCTGGCCACCCTGCTGGTGGATGCCGCCAAGGGGATGCCGGTGCTGCTGCTGGCCATTCTGCTGGGGCTGCCGCCCTGGGCCCAGGGTCTGGTCGGCCTGGCGGTGCTGCTGGGCCACAGCTATCCGGCCTGGCATCGCTTCCGGGGGGGCAAGGCGGTGGCCAGTGCCTTCGGGGTGATGCTGGTGCTGACCCCGGGGGTGGCGCTGGTCTGCGCGCTGCTCTGGGTGCTGCTCGCCTGGCGCATGCGCACCGCCGCCATCGCCTCCCTGGCCAGCGCCGCCGCCGCCCCCCTGGCCAGCCTCTGGCTCGCGCCCGACTACGTCATCGTGGTGATCGCCTTTACCCTGCTGGTGCTGGTGCGCCACGTACTCAATATCCAGCGCCTGGGTCGCGGCGACGAACCGGGGCTCTAGCCGGGCAGTGTACTCGCCGGCCGGGTAACGAGACTCGCGATCCCGGGAACGAAACCCTGCCACTTCGCTTGCCGCTTGCACGTCGGGGCACAACATAATCCCTCACGGGTGCCCCTCACTCGACATCCCTGTCGATTGACGTGCGCGGCGGCGCTCGTTGCCAGCGTTCCCGGGTATATATCGCGTCGCCTCGTTACCCGGTCGTTCGCCTTGCGCTGTTCAGCTTCCGGCAGGGGCGGAGGAGGGGGCTTCCAGGGTATCCATCGGCCAGCGGGGCACCGCCTTCATCACGCCGATCTCGTCACGCTCGCCGGCCAGCAGCCGCTGGGCCCCCACATAGGCGATCATGGCGCCGTTGTCGGTGCAGAAGCGCCCGCGGGGATAGAAGGCCCGGGCGCTGCGCTTCTCGCACTCGTGCTCCAGCCGCTCGCGCAGGCGAGTATTGGCGCTGACCCCGCCGGCCACCACCAGGCGCTTGAGGCCGGTCTGGTCCAGGGCGCGGCGGCACTTGATCACCAGGGTATCCACCACCGCCTCCTCGAAGGCCCGGGCCACGTCGGCGCGGGCCTGGTCGTCGAGTTCGCCCGCCTCCTCGAGCTGGCGGATAGCGGTCAGGGTGTGGGTCTTGAGGCCCGAGAAGCTGAAGTCGAGCCCCGGGCGGTCGGTCATCGGCCGCGGGAAGCGGAAGCGCTGCGGGTCGCCGCCCTCGGCCAGGCGCGCCACCTGGGGGCCGCCGGGGTAGTCGAGGCCCAGCATCTTGGCCGCCTTGTCGAAGGCCTCGCCGGCGGCGTCGTCCACCGACTCGCCGAGCAGGGTGTACTGCCCCAGGCCGCGTACCTCGACCAGCTGGGTATGGCCGCCCGACACCAGCAGGGCGACGAAGGGGAAGTCGGGACGCGCCTCTTCCAGCATGGGAGCCAGCAGGTGCCCCTCCATGTGGTGGACGCCGAGTACCGGGATGTCCAGCGCCCGGGCCATGCCGTGGGCCGTGGCGGCGCCCACCATCAGCGCGCCCACCAGGCCGGGGCCGGCGGTATAGGCGATGGCGTCCAGTTCGCCCCGGGTGAGCCCCGCCTCGTCGAGCACCTGCTGGATCAGCGGCAGCAGGCGGCGGGTGTGGTCCCGGGAGGCCAGCTCCGGCACCACGCCGCCATATTCGGCGTGCATGGCCACCTGGCTGTAGAGCGCATCGGCCAGCAGGCCGTGCTCGGTGTCGAAGAGGGCGACGCCGGTCTCGTCGCAGGAGGTCTCGATGCCCAGTACGCGCATGGTGTCGGCTCGGTTGTTCGAACAGCCGGGCATTCTACGCGCTTTGAAGGGGGAAAGCATTTGCAAAGGCTGGGGCCGACGACTAGACTACCGTGCGCTGCAAGACTGGGTCGTGCACCCAGGTGGCGACTTCCCGCGACCGATCAGACGTCTTCCGGCTCGCTTCCGCGCTCCGGACGTTTTCTCGTCGCGAAACACTGCCACCCACAGGGGTGTGCGTACTAACCGAACTCTAGTTACCTAAGGTAGGTGAGTGCTTAATGCCTTCTGTTAAAGTACGTGATAACGAGCCGTTTGACGTCGCACTGCGTCGTTTCAAGCGTTCCTGCGAAAAAGCCGGTGTTCTCTCCGAGGTGCGTCGTCGCGAGCACTACGAGAAGCCGACTGCAGAGCGCAAGCGCAAGGCGGCGGCTGCCGTCAAGCGTCACGCCAAGAAGCTCCAGCGTGAGCGCAAGCGCTTCGAACGGCTCTACTGATCCGTACTGGAGGCAGCCAGGGCCTCGGGCCCGGGCGGTCTCAGGAGGACGCCAAGCGGCCGCCATCCGGTGGCCGCTTGTTTTTTCCGGGGCGCTGGCCCAGTGGTGCCGGCGCCTCGCCGCGATCGCATCGCCATTCGCCGAGGTGATCCACTCCCATGGCAGGACAGATCCCCCAGCGCTTCCTCGATGACCTGCTGGCCCGCGTCGACGTGGTCGAGGTGGTGGGCGAGCGGGTCAAGCTCAAGAAGGCCGGCCGCAACTACTCCGGTCTCTGCCCCTTCCACCAGGAGAAGACGCCGTCGTTCACCGTCAGCGCCGATAAGCAGTTCTATCATTGCTTCGGCTGCGGCGCCCACGGCAATGCCCTGCGCTTCCTGATGGAGTACGACAAGCTGCGCTTTCCCGAGGCGGTGGAGCAGCTCGCCGGCCGGCTGGGCCTGGAGGTCCCCCGGGAGGGCGCCGATGACCCCCGGGCCCAGGCCCGGGAGCGCAAGCGCAAGGAGGGGGTCAACCTGCTGGAGCTCTCGGCCAGCTTCTTCCGCGAGCGGTTGAAGATGCCCGAGGGGCAGGGCGCCAGGGAGTACCTCGAGCGCCGCGGGCTCTCGCCGGAGGTGCAGCAGACCTTCGGGGTCGGCTATGCGCCGGACGGCTGGGAGGCGCTCAAGCGCCACCTCTCCGAGCGCGGCGTCAGCGAGGCGGTGCAGGTGGAGTATGGCCTGCTGGTGCACCGGGAGGAGAGCGGGCGCACCTACGATCGCTTCCGGGATCGGGTGATGTTCCCGATCCGCGATATCAAGGGGCGCACCATCGGCTTCGGGGGGCGAGTGCTGGGCGACGCCAAGCCCAAGTACCTCAACTCGCCGGAGACCCCGGTGTTCCACAAGGGGCGCGAGCTCTACGGCCTCTTTGAAGCGCGCCAGGCCGACCATCGCCTGGAGCGGGTGGTGATCGTCGAGGGCTACATGGACGTGGTGGCCCTGGCCCAGTTCGGCATCCGCAACGCGGTGGCGACCCTGGGCACCTCCACCAGCGAGGAGCACCTGACCCGGCTGTTCCGCATGGTCAGCGAGGTGGTGTTCTGCTTCGACGGCGACCGCGCCGGCCGCCAGGCGGCGGCCCGGGCGCTGGAGACCGCGCTGCCGCTGATGATCGACGGGCGCCAGGCGCGCTTCCTCTTCCTGCCCGAGGGGGAGGACCCGGATACCCTGGTGCGCCGCGAGGGGACCGAGGCCTTCCAGGATCGCATCACCTGCGCCAGCCCGCTGTCGGAGTTCCTCTTCGACCAGGCGGCAGCGGGGCGCGACCTGGCGCGGATCGAGGAGCGCGAGCGCTACGCCAGCCAGGTGCTGGCGGCGCTGGCCAGGCTGCCCGAGGGGGTGCTGCGCTCGCTGATGCTCAATGAGCTCTCCCGGCGCACCGGCGTCGAGGCCTCGAGCTTCGCCGCCCTGCTGGCGCGTGCGCCGCAGGCCGGAGGCGACTCGACGACGGGGGCCGAGGCGGCAGGCGGCACGGCCGCCATGGGCGGGGGGGGCGAGATGTCCGAGGCGCCTCCGCTGGGCGAGAGCGAACCGCCGGCGCGGCGGGGGTCGGCCTCCCTGAGCCTGGCCGCCCGGGCCCTGCAGCTGCTGGTGCATGAGCCGGAGCTGGTGGCCCGGCTGCCGGAGGAGGATGACTGGTGCCCGGAGGAGGATCCCGACGGGCGCCTCTGCCGCGAGGTGATTCGCCTGCTGCGGGCCGGGCGCTACCGTAGCGCCCAGGTGCTGCTGGCGCACTTCCACGGCACGCCGGAGGGAGAGCGCCTGGCGGCGCTGGC
>Ga0209075_1001441_pt1 | contig 22316 bp, 20 predicted proteins | sample Stecom2011_FD_187523 | JGI IMG/M metagenome (GOLD analysis project Ga0209075, IMG submission 187523) | Agricultural soil microbial communities from Utah to study Nitrogen management - Steer compost 2011 (SPAdes) (version 2) | ecosystem: Environmental > Terrestrial > Soil > Agricultural land...
GTAACCTGTCCCACAGAGTCAGGTTGTCGTGGGCTTCTACATAGTTTATGGACTGTCCCGGCCGTGCGGCCCAGGGTTTGCCCGGAGGAGTCATTTTTTTACAATTTACCCCGGTATGCCCGGCGCCGCCGGTGATACCGAATTTGATATTTTCTTTGCGGTCGGTTCCGCCTCCGGCGAATCCCGGAATGTTGTCAACAAAAAGCGGTCCTTTCATCCCGTCCCGGAAGTCGTCGTTGAAGGCGGCAATACCCGGCATACGGGAGATGTTCTTTTTTATCGCCGCTCTTTTTTCCGGTAAGGGGGAGAGGCCTCCGGTCCAACCTTCGCCGTAAAGGAGAATCCCGGGACGAATCTTATCCAGCGCCTGCCGGAGAAGGTTCATGGTTTCCAGGTCATGAAGGCCCATTAAATCAAAACGGAAACCGTCAATTTTGTATTCTGTCGCCCAGTAGACCACTGAATCAATGATAAATTTTCGCATCATAAAACGCTCGGAGGCTGTTTCATTGCCGCAACCGGAACCGTTGGCAAAAGTTCCGTCCGGGTTCATGCGGTAGTAATACCCCGGCGCCAACCGGTTGAAGTTGGAATCCTCCGCCTGGTACGTATGGTTGTATACCACGTCCATAACTACCCGGATCCCGGCCTGGTTCAAACCCATGACCATTTTTTTAAATTCCCGGATTCTGGTTTCCCCATCAAAAGGGTCTGTGGAGTACGACCCTTCGGGAACATTGTAGTTTTTCGGGTCGTAACCCCAGTTGTATTCCGGTTCGGAAAGTTTGGTTTCATCTATGGTATAAAAATCTTGTACCGGTAAGAGGTGCAGGTGGGTAATACCCAGTTCCACCAGGTGATCCAGGCCGGTTTTTATCCCCTTGGGGCCCCGGGCGCCCCGTTCAATGACCCCCAGGTATTTTCCCCGGTGTTTGATGCCGGATTCCTTTTGCATTGACAGATCACGGATATGGAGCTCGTAGATGACAGCATCTGGGAAATTTAGAAACTGAGGTTTTTCTAATTCCTCCCAGCCCTCAGGATTGGTACGGGAAAGATCCACGACCATGCCGCGGTTGCCGTTGACTCCCACTGCTTTGGCGTAGGGGTCAACCACTTCAAAGACTCCATGGGCGTGGCTGACCCGGTAGGTGTAATATACTCCGTGGTGGTCGCCGGCAAGAGTTTTTGTCCAGGTACCCCCGGAATTCTTCTCCATCTCGTGGACCGTTGCTTGGCCCTCATGGCCGGAAGGATAGAGGTTTAACCTCATGTTGAGGGCTGTGGGCGCCCAGACTCGGAAGCGGGTCCGGTCTTTGTTGTATTCAGCGCCCAGATCGTCACCGTCGTAATGGTTCATGGCCGGAGGAGCCTCCCCGTTTTTTTTCTTTCATAGTATTGCTCCGGCCTCCGGGGAAAATACCTGCTTGTTAATTAGGTTCCTCCATTCTGAGGATAACGGTTTCCACCTCGTTTACCAGTACAGTAATCCATCCTTCATGAATGGAAAGGATCTTTTCTTCCAAGACGGTATCTCCTTCCCGGACTATGCGGCTTTCCCCCGGCCGGTCCTGTGATTCCACCAAAGCCAAAGAATCGGGACCAATCAGGGTGCCCCGCAGGATTAAGCGTGACCCCCGGGTAGATGTTTCGTCCGGGTCGGAAGGGAAAAAAGGGTTACTGTAAATACGCACGCTGCCCCGCCGGTGTGGAAGGGGGACGGCAGCCGTATTTTCGTCGGCAACCGGGAATACGACTTCGATTTCCGGGGAAAAATGCCGCCATTCGTAATAAGTGTAGGCAAAAAATCCACTCCCGGCCAGAAAGAGAATGATCGCCGGTAAGATAATTTTTTTCATCGTTAATCAGCCTTTTTTGCCAGAGCAGAAAGGGTCAGGTGATAAGAAAGCAAGTTAGTATGCTGCTCTGCCTGTATTTGAACTTTTTCTACTGTAACCAAGCGTTCCAGGTTTGACAGTTCATTGAGAAAACCGGTCAGTTGTTGAAAGCCCGCCCGGCCGCTGAGCGTTACCCCGATTTTACTCCAGCCTTCAGGACCGGGCATATTCCAGTGTAATTGTTTTTCCCGGATAGAAAGGCCGGATTTACCCGTCAAACTGTCCATTGTTGTTACCAGGTCGATCATGGCGTCTTCCGGCGGAACTTGGTAGAAAAGGGTTTCCCATTTCGGTACGGCTTGGTGAAGTTGACGGGTTTTGTCTTTGATTTTTTCGCTTTGCGCCAAGAGCCGGCGGTCCAGGTAAACTTTCTGCCTTAGCTCGTCAATGGTTCCTGTTTCGCCGGGGGCCGGGATAAAATTTGTCCCCCAAAAACGCCAGGCCAGAATGAGAAGGGAAAGAAGGATTATGATTAACAGCCAACGGTCTTTTTTAGTCAAAGCCATTTTCACCACCCAGCGGGCCGCTTAGATGAAAAACTTCCATACCTTCCTGGTTGACAGTGATTCCTTCTTTTACTTCAAGGTTTTTAAGGTAAGGCGAATTTAGAATAGCCTGGTACAATACGGTAAAAGAAGGAGTGTATCCGGAAAGACGGGATACCTGCTTTCCATCCAGCACCAGTGCGGTAATTATAGTATGCATGGGTACCACGCGTTCCCATTCGGCCAGGAAATCAAGAATCACCAGTTGTTTCTTTTGTAAGCCGGAGTAATATGCGAGCTTTTCTTCCAGTGCCTGTTGTTCATTAAGAAGTTGACGAATTTCCGCTGTTTCCTCCTGGTTTTCCTGCAGCCGGTCGTGGAGGAAAGCTTCTTCTTTCCGAAGCCGGTCATGCCGGAGGATTACCCCGCCCAAAGCGAAAAGAAGACCGGCGACAAGCAACCCGGAAGCCCAAAAAATACTTTTACCGACCGTCTTTCCGGAGGGAGAAGGAGATAAAGAAAGGCCCGAACGGACAAGTCCCAACCCTTCCAGGGCAAGACCGGCGGCGGAGAAGAAACCGGGGTAGTCGTAATCCATATCATGCCGCCGGGAAAAACTTTCTGGTTGGGGGAAAATACCTACTTGTTCTTCGGCGATTCCCAAATGCCCGGCGATTAGGGCTAAAGAATCTTTTTGGAGGCCGGCCAAACCCAAAAGATAACAGCGCTTGGGATACTCTTCCGGCAGTATTTTCCGCAGGAGAAAACGGGTAAGCTTTAACTCTCCGGCCAGGGCTTTCAGATCATATACCCCTTCCGAATTGAGCGGGTTGGGGAAACTACGCAGGTGGATAATACCCTGCCGGCCAAGGAGAAAGATTTCGGTCGCCAGGGGGGTAAGTTCGATAAAAAATGCCGGAAAAGAAGAAAAGTCACGGTGGTAAAAAAGAAAGTAATTAACAATGCCGTAAACCCGCGGCAGAAAATATGAACTTTTAAGCGAGGCCGTTTTTAACATAAGGAACCGGTCGTCAACTACCTGCTTGGGACAGGCAAAGGACTCCACTTCAATCTTTTCGCCTTCTGTTTTCCATTCCCGGAAGGAAAAAACAAATTTCTTTTCCGGCCAGGGAACTTGTGCTTCCAGATCTGTACGAACAGCCGCCTGGAGAGAAGATAGAGGCAGGGGGGGAAAGGTCCGTCGTTCCCAGTGTCCCGCTTCAGAAGGAAGGGAGGGTACGATGTTTCTTTTGCTGATTCCATACCCGGCAAAAGCCCTGTTAAGCAGTTTGCCCCGGGATACCGGATCGGTGGTATCCCATTCTCCGCCCGTAACAGCGACAATTTCCGGTTTTTTTCCGGTGAGTTTTAATTCCACTGCCGTCCAGCCGTCTTTTCTTATGTCCAACCCTACGGCTTTTTTCATTGGTATCCTCCTCATTGTTAGAGCCATTTTTCCTGTAAGGAAAAAATTTTAACCTGCCAGCGGGAATATTCGTCTTCTCTTTCCCGCTGTAAAATCGCGGACAATTCGAGACCGGGTCCGTCCGCCGGGTTAAAAGTTATTTTAACCCCCCAAATTTTCGTTTTTAGGGTAAAGATGAGCCGGGCCTTTTCCAACGAAATTTCGTTACCGTAAGCCTCTTGAAGATAGAGTTCAAACTCTTGTTCCGTGGTGAAAGGTTCTTGTGCCTGTCTTTGCTCTAAATCCCATATCCTATCCATATCATCTATTTTTTGACCCCATATAGTAGTCAGAAAACGCGGGCTGATGAAATTAGGATTCAAGGTTCCCTCGGTGGTTATCAAAGGGCGTAATTTTTCTAAATCGAGTATTACCGGCAAATTAAGGTGGGAAAGCAGGGTTGCCAAGTCTGCACGGTACATGGTTTCTTCCCGCTGCTGGTTAAAGTTGACGATAATCGCCGTTTCTGTTGCGGGGGCATAATTTTCGCCGGTCCGGTACAACAAAGAGAGAAAGGTCTCCCCCTCTAATAAATAAAAATTGGCCGGGCCAAAAACGGTTAGTTCCGGAGCAAAGGTTGCGTAAAGATTCTCGTCATTACTTAGCGACCGTAATTCTTCTTTGCACAGGAGATAATTTTGGCGCACCAAGGTAGAACCGGTATGAAAAAGACCCCCGCTTTGAAAAAACCAGTTGTGAATCAACCGCCGGTATTGCGGTTCATCCTGAAAAAAACCATCCCAGAGCAGTACCGATGTATTATTGGGATTGAAGCGGCTGCCTTCATCCCACAGTTCAATTACGGCTTCCGGATAACCCATTTCTTCGAGAACCCCGGCGGAAAAATCCATTGTACCCGGGGCGTCATATTCACAGTCGTCGTTTTGCAGGCGGTGAATTACAATTTGTAAAAGATCCCGGCTTTTCTCTCTTACCTCTTGTTCCTTCCGGTAATCCGATACCAACGTATTTTGCAATTGCAGGGGGTATCCTGCGGAAATCAACATTCCGCTGATTATTAAGAGAAACCAGACGGCGGATAAGAGAATACTCCCTTTTTTACCGTGCGGTGTTTTTTTTGTTCTATCCTTCATATTCTGTTCCCACCCAAAGCGGGATGATAACCGGGGGGAGTTTTTGGTCTTCCTCTCCCCGCCGGAGACGTATATCTTTTAGCGAAACAAGCCGGGGGTAATAATTTTCCTGCCAGGAACTTCGCCAGATGCCGGTTTCTTCATCAAGGTAGGCAAAGTTGATTTCTTGAACTCCCGAGACCAGAATTTCTTCAGAGGCTGATTCTTCCGGGTTCCGCAGATCTTCACAGTAGTAGACGAGGGAGTTTTCTTTTAATAAAAAACCCGCCCGCACGAGACCGTCCGGACCATATACCGGCAGGGAAAACCCCCGGTGATCTCCTGAGAGAAGAGTAATTTTTTGGTCGTGGTAAGGATAGAGATAGGCTGAATTGAGTACTTCTTCCAAACGCCGGGTTATGAGCCTGCTGATCCGTTCGGTATCTCCCCCGGTATGACTTCGCCACCATACAGTATAGGTGTTTTGCAGGGCGAAAAAGATTGCCAGTAAGATCAGGCCGGTGAGTGTCAGGGCCGCCAGTACTTCTAAAAGAGTGAACCCTTTGTCGGCCGAAAAAGTCTTTTCATTCCACCTGCAGCCTGGAAACGGTGATTTGTTTGTCACCCAATAAACCCTCCCACCTGACAACCACGATGCGGCGTCTGAGGCCTTCCGCCGGTTTTTCTTCATTGTAACGCCAGTGGAGATCGGACCATGGCTCCGGGAAGGCGCCTTCCTGCGCCCTTTCGGCGCCGGTTATAATTTCCGCCAGTTTCCCCCGGCCCAGAATGTATGCTTCGGTTTGCGTCGTTAAGTAGGTCTGGGAGTCCAACAGCTGAGAAAACCCGGGCAGAATATAACTGAAAGCCAGTCCCAGGATTACTAAAGAAACCAGCGCTTCCAAAATGGTAAAACCATTTTGGTCCCGGCGAAAACCCCGCAATTTTTGCCGGCCGGTCATTCTCTCAACACCTCCGGCTCTTTGTTGGCACTAATCATGATACGGTAGAATGCTCCACTCGCCCCTTTTAACAAAAAAGATTTATCCTCCTGCTGACCCGGCTCCAAGGTAATAACGACTGTTTTTTCCTCTACCGGATGCAAACCCCGGAGAGGCCGGTTAAGAGAAAATCTATCTGTTGTTATGGAATAATAGTCTTTATCCGGGTAGAGAAAAATTTCCGTTTTTATCTTCCGGCCCCGGGCCTCGCTTTGCAATTCTTTAAGGTCTCTGGTTATCTGCATGATACCGGCTTTTTCCTCCAGACGGCTGTTCATACCGGCAAATCCGGGAAAAAGCAGGGCATATAACAGAGCGATCAGGAGAAGTACGGCGGTTAATTCAAACAGGGTGAACCCGTCTTCACGGTTCAAGGATACCTTCATAAACGGTTTCTTCCTCCATGTCCCATAACCTGATTTCCGCGTCAAAACCGTCGCCCCCTTCCCGACCGTCGGCGCCTAAGGAATAAAGGTCATAACCGCCGGGATTTTTTTCGCCGGGAAAACGGTATATATAGGAATTTCCCCACGGGTCTTTGGGTATGGGGCCCTCAATATACGGACCCATCCACCGGCCGGAATTTGTGGCCGGAGGCTGTCGCAAGGCTTCCAGGCCTTCATCGGCGGAAGGGTATGAACCCATGTCAAGCCGGTAATAATCAAGACAGTTTTTAAAGATGGAAAGCTGGGCCCGGGCGGCTTGTACCCTGCCTTGCTCCAACCGGTTCCAAATATATGGTCCCACCAAGGCGTAGAGAGCGGCCACCAATAAAAAGACGGCTATAATCTCCATCAGGGTGAAACCATTTTCTTTTTGCAATTTTCTTTTTATTTTTCTCCCCTCCTTATACATTGCAATAAGTTTTTTCACCATGTAGGTTGAATATTAATGCTCATAATAGGTAACAGGACGGCAAGGGCAATGAGGAAAATTATTCCTGTAAGGACCAGAATCAAGAGCGGTCCCAAAAGAGCGATAAGATTCTCTATTTTTTGCCGGGCCTCGCGTTCGTAAAGACGGGCGAGATTATTCAGCATTTCGTCGAGGTTGCCGCCTTCTTCACCTACGCCCGTCATTTGTGCCAGTAATAAGGGCAGTTCGTTTTGGGTGGAGAAGAAACGGCCGAGGGCGCCGCCTTTCCGTACTTCCGTTTCCGCCCGGGCGATAATGCCGGCCAGGAACTTGTTGGCCAGGGTATTTTTTAATAAGGATAACCCGTCGAGCAGAGAAACACCGCTTTTCAACATCAACCCCAGCATCCGGGCGAAAGCGGCGATATTGAGCTGCAGAATAACGGGTCCTAACAAAGGAAGATGAAGACAAAATTTGTGCCAGTTCAGTTTGCCGTTTTCTGTCCTGAGATACTGGAAGAATAAAATTCCCCCGGCAAAAACAGCCGCCAGTAAAAACGGTCCGTAGCGTGTTAGTTTATTTTTAAAATCCAGGACCAACCTGGTGAGTAACGGTAAATCCTGTCCCATGCGGAGGAAAAGATCTTCAAACCTGGGCACTACGACCTGTAACAAAATGATGGTTGCGCCGATGCTGACCATAGTAATCAAGGCCGGGTAGAGTACGCTGGAGAAAATATCCCCTTTTAATTTAATCTCATTTTCCAAAGAATCAGCCAGTCTGGTCATTACCTGCGGCAGCAAACCTCCGTTTTCACCGCCGCGTACCAGATTAACATAGAGTGAACCAAACATTTCTTTATGACTCTCCAGCGCCTGGGAAAAAGAAGCACCTTCTTGCATAAGGCGTTGAAGCTCTATGGCTACCGGACCCATAGCCGTATTTTTTAACAGTTGTGCGGTTATTTGTATAGAACGGTCAAGTTGCATCCCGGCTTCCAGGAGCCCGGCAATCTGGCGGGTGAAAACTAAAAGATCTTTTTTTGCCACCCGGCGTCGCCGGGAAAGGGAGTCTTTTTCCCGGGCTTCTGTAATCTCCAAAGGGAAAAAGCCGTCGGCCTTTAAAGCGTGTAAAATTTCTTCCCGGCTGCCTGCCGTTCGCCGGCCGGTATGAATATTCCCGGTTGCGTCGGCGGCTTTATATGTAAACAGCACCTTTATCCTCCTTTAGGTTTGGGTAACCCTTAGCACTTCGGAAATTGTGGTCAGGCCGTTTTTAACCTTTTCCCAGCCGTCATACCGTAGAGATCTCATTCCTTCTTTTACGGCCTGATTCTTGATTTGGGCGCTGTTGGCGCGGTTCATAATCAAGTTTTTGACCTCCTCACCGGCCACCAGCAGTTCAAATAGGCCGATTTGCCCGCGAAACCCGATTTGGTTACATTTTTCACAACCGGCGCCGTAATACAGGATATCAGGCGGGTCTGTATACTCGGACAGCAACGCTTTCTCTTTTGGCGTGGGAGTATACTCCCGTCGGCAGTGCGGGCAGATTCGCCGTACCAGTCTTTGCGCCAAAACTCCCCGCAGGGTGGAGGCGATCAGGTATTCTTCCACTTTCATATCCACCAGACGGGTGAGGGTGGTGGCGGCATCGTTGGTATGCAGGGTGGAAAAAACAAGGTGACCGGTAAGAGCGGATTGAACAGCTATTTCCGCGGTTTCCAGGTCTCTGATTTCTCCCACCAGAATAACATCGGGGTCATGACGGACAATAGTTCGCAGGCCCCGGGAAAATCCAAAATCAAGCTTCCGGTTGACCGGGATTTGGGTTATGCCTGTGAGTTCATATTCCACCGGGTCTTCAATGGTGATGATTTTTCGTTCCGGCCGGTTGAGACGGGAAAGAACAGCATACAAAGTAGTTGTTTTTCCACTGCCCGTAGGACCGGTAACGAGAATCATTCCGTGCGCCGACTGAATCAAATCTGCGAAAACTTCCAAAGTGCCCGTCATTCCGAGCTCATTCAGATCCATAAATAAACTCTGCCGGTTGAGGATCCTAATCACAGCCGATTCACCGTGCAGGGTCGGCATTACGGCCACGCGGAGGTCAAGATCCTGTTCCGGGAGGCGCAGGCGGATACGACCGTCCTGGGGAAGCCGTTTTTCTGTGATATCCATTCCGGCCATTAATTTTAAACGGGAAATGACCGGAGCGTAAAGATTCCGGGGCGGAGGGTTTCTTTCGTAAAGAACCCCGTCGATCCGGTAACGGAGTTTTACCTCCTTTTCGTAAGGTTCCAGGTGAATATCACTGGCCCGCAGGCGGATTCCTTCGGAGAGAAACAGATTTACCAGCCGAATTATGGGGGCTTCGTTGGCCAAATTTTTCAAAGTGTCAAGGTCCGTTGTGTTGGCAGCGGTATCGATGGCTAGGTGTTTGAGGTCTGTTTCTTTCAGACCTTCAAGAATGTTCGACACATTATGCAGGCGTTCATGATAATATTTTTCTATCGCCCTGGTAATCTGCGTTTCTGTGGTGACCGCCGGCCGGACGGAAAGCCCGGTTTCTCTTTTTAACCGGTCAAGCAAAAATATATCCAACGGATCACTGCAGGCTACGGTGATAAAATTTTCTCCTTTTTCCAGGGGAATAACCCGGCATTTCTGGGCCTGCTCCGGAGAGATACTGTTGATAATCTCCAGCTTTATTTCCATATCAGCCGGTTCACAAAAATCCAGACCCAACTGTTCGGCAAGGGTTATTTTCAAATCTTTTTCGGAAAGAATTTTTTCCGCTACCAGAATTTCCCCCAAATATTTGCCGTTTTCTTTTTGCCGGGCCAAGACTGTTCGCAACTGTTCAGGGGTGATTAACCCTTTTTCCACCAATAATTCGCCGAGGTATTTGGGAGCGGTCATAATAATCCTTCCTTAACAAACAAACTTTCGTTAGCAAATTTAACTAATATGTAAATTCTCTTTGCTTTTCTTGATTCCTTCCCCGCAAAATTAAAAAAAGCCGGATATTTGAAAAGAGGAACAGTTATTTTTATTAATTTACAAATTCGGTAATAGTAGTCAGCGCTTTAATTGCAGCGTATCATATGGAATCCTTAATCAGTCGGGAAATAATTGCGATAATAAATTGGATAAGCGGCAGGAAAAAAATAAAATTAATAGAAATTTAAATAATAGTTAGCGGCAAAATATAAAGTTGTTGGAAGTGTTATGGTTGGAAGTGTTATGATAATACACATATTTTTATTCTTTTTCGGGCTAACCGCAGGGAGCTTTCTCAATGTACTTATTTACCGGTGGCCCCGGGGTGAACCGGTGGTTTTTTCCCGGTCGTATTGCCCGTCCTGCGGGCACAAGTTGGGATGGAAAGATCTTTTTCCTGTGGCCAGTTTTTTTTGGCTGCAGGGCAGGTGCAGGTATTGCGGTCGCCCGATCAGCCGCCGTTATCCGGTGGTTGAATTATTGGGCGGGCTGATGACGGTTCTCTGGGGGACGAAATTCCACGGAATTGATGGAAGTCCGGTTCTTTTGCTTTTAACCTATACTTTGCTTGGGATTGCTTTCATCGATTTGGAACATAAAATCATTCCCAACCGGCTTACCATTCCCCTGCTTCTGGCCGGACTGGTCCTTAAAGCATGGACGGGAGAATTGACGGCGGCAATAATAGGAGGAATAACAGGCGGGGGTATTCTTTTTCTGGTGACTGTGTTGTACCCCAAGGGGATGGGAATGGGCGACGTAAAGCTTCTGGCCATGCTTGGCGTATATTTGGGTTGGGAGAAAGTTCTTTTTGTTTTGTTTTTCGCCAGTTTTCTGGCGCTCGTGATTGTATCTATTTTGATTTTACTAAAGAGAATAACGCGGAAGGACCCGATTCCCTTCGGGACGTTTTTAAGCATTGCTGCCTTGTCCATTCTTTATTTTCCTGATATGGTTATTCTAGGGAGGGGTTTGTTTGTTGTTTGAGCAAAAAAAAATGTTACAGACTAAATTTATTGCGTTCGGATTACTTTTTTGTCTTTTTTTCACTTTGGAAACAAGCGCCGGCGGCATAAAAACAGATTTGGAATTTAAAAATGCCGATATTCATGATGTCCTCAGGGCTTTGGCTGATGCGGAGGGCCTTAATATTATCATCGATTCGGCGCTGACGGGAAAAGTCACTGTCCACCTCCGGCAGATAACCGTGGACGAGGCCTTTGCCGTTTTAGCCGAGGAGTTTAAATTTATCGTGCATAAAGAGGGAAATATCTGCCGTGTTTTTCCGGACCCCGCCCGGTTGTTGAAAATAGAGGAAAAAGACGGCTTGTTGACTGTGGAAATTGACGGCGCTCCCCTTAACCGGGTCTTACGGGAACTGGCTGCCGTCACCAAAAAGAATATCATTTATCCTCCGGAAGCCGCCGACACGGTTATTGTTTCGGCTTATAACACCGAATTGACAACGGTCCTTTCCATACTGGCTGATTATACCGGGTATCTGCTTAAAATCGAAGACGAAGTCTTTTGGTTTGAACAAAAGCCGATCACTCCGGATGATCTGGTGGTTTCCTGGAAAAAAAATTTACTCACTGTGGACGCCAAAAATGTACCCATTCAAGAAATTGCCAAAGAAATAACCAGGCTGACGCCGATTTCCGTGGTGGCCGACAGCAGGCTGCACGCCCTGACCACGGTTTTGTTTGAGGATGTTCCCCTGGAAATTGGGTTGCGTCTTTTGTGCGCCGGCGGCAACGTTTCCCTGCGGCGGGAAGGAGAAAACATTTACCGGATCGTTCAGGGGGACGGGGAACTGTATTTAGTTTATGAAGAAGGGTTATTGTCTGTTGACATAAAAAATGCCGATATAACCAGTATCTTGGAAGAAATATACCGGCAAACGGAAATCAACATTCTTTACGGCCCGAATGTCCGGGGACCGGTAAGTATTCAATTCAATAATCTTCCCTTAATGACCGGGTTGAACACCTTATTGGAAGCCAATGATTTTTATTTGGAAAAGAGAGAGGACCATTACTACGTGCGACAATCCCGCACTCATCCCAATATAGAAATCAGTTACGACGCTGAGTTACAACTTTTTTCCCTGGAGATCCAAAATGCCCCGTTGGCGGAGGTCTTGGCCCAACTGGCCGAGAGGGCGGGTGAAAGTATCGTGATTTTCACTCATGTTACTCATTCCATCAATAATGTAACCCTTAAAAATGTTACTTTGGAGGAAGCCTTTACTTATATTTTAAAGGGCACTCCTTTTACCTTTATTCAAACTGACAAAGCGTATCTTGTCGGCGACGGGGTAAACCTCCGGCCCGATACCGGCGATTTGTTGGAGACCCGTTATTACCGGTTACAATATACTAATGTGGAATATTTGATGAACAACCTACCTCCCAGTTTTCCCCGGGCCAATCTGGTAATTTTTCAGGAACAAAACGCTTTGTTGGTAAACGGAGGCTCCAAGCTGCAGGATTTGTTTCAGGGATATTTGGCCGAGGCGGACAGGCCGGAAAACATGGTTAAAACCGAAGTGGTCCGGCTCAATCATTTAAAAGCCGAAGAGGCTTTAAAGCTGTTTCCGGACAGGATTTCGAAAACAGGCCTTATGGTGATCCAGGAGGCCAACGCCATTGCCGTAACAGGAACAGAAGTCCAGGTAAACCAGGTTAGAAATTATGTGCAAGAAATTGACCTGCAAAACCCGCAAATTCTCTTTGACGTCCTGGTGGTTCAGTTGACCAAGAGACAGGCGGAAGGTTTCGGTCTTACCGAGTTGGACTCCGCCTCTGCATCCGACCAGACAAGCGTTTCCTGGAAAGAGAATACACTGCGGGCGCTTCTTACCGGCACAATATTCCCCGGGTCTTCCGCGGCCCGGATGGTCAAAGCACGCCTGGAGGCCATGGTCAGAGAAGGAGAAGCCAGACTCTATGCCAGCCCGCAGGTTACGACTTTAAGCGGACACCCGGCGACTTTCAACGTCATATCCCGTTACCCGAGGACAGTGGCTGTTACCACCACTGTTCCGGTGAGCGACGGGGAGGGAGAAACCAAGACGGAAACGCGGCTGGTTGAGGTATTAACCGGAATTCAGGTGTCTCTGACGCCCTGGATCTCGGCGAACAGGGATATCACTTTGGAAATAAAACCAAAAATTACTGAGAGTATTCCCGAGGATACACTGGCGGGAAGTGAGGATACCTCTATCCCCGCCACCAGTGAACGGGCGATTGAATCAACAGTAAGGGTGCGGGACGGGGACCCGATTGTCATCGGCGGGTTAATCCAAACCCAGGAAAGCACCACGGAAAACAAGATACCCTTGTTGGGAGACATTCCCCTGCTCGGCGCTTTGTTCCGGTATAAGCAGGTCAGTAAGGAAGAAACGGAGTTTGTCATTGTTATTACCCCGCATCTGATTTCCGGAGAATATTCCTCTTTTGATGAGGATAATGTGTTTCATAATGAGTTGAGTGACCTTATAGACTAGGAAAAAACAGCCTTCACCGTAATTTGGCTTTCATATCTCTTGCGGCGCGGCTGCCCGGGTGTGCAAAATACGTGCGGCGGGTGAATTTATGAACATGTTTTTAAAAATTAAAAATCACCGTTTTTTGGCGGAGTTTTTTACTCCCGGTACTTTTCACCAGTTTATCAAATACATAATAACCGGAGTCCTCTCTTTTGCCACCGAGATAACGCTGTTGTTTGTTTTAACGGAATATGCCGGGCTTTGGTACCTGCTTTCCAATACCATCGCTTATATCGTGGTTTTCTGGCTTAACTTCCTCCTAAACAAGTTTTGGTCTTTTGGTTCCCGGAAGAATTTCCGGCGCCAACTCCAGCTGTACAGCATGTTGTTTGTTTTCAATCTGGGAGCGGTCAACGGCTTGATGTACCTGCTTACAGATGTGGCCGGCCTTTATTACCTGTTATCCAAGGTTTTGGTAATGGGTATGGTGGTTACTTGGAATTTTTTTCTTTATAAAAAAGTGATTTATAAATGAAGAAGCAAACGCCGGCGTCGGCTTCAGCCTATAACACCAGGGGACAAATATATTTTCAGCAGGAGATGTACAGGGAGGCGTATGCCGATTTTTTCCGGGCGGCAGCGCTTGCGCAGTTCGAAAAAGACCGGAAGGACTGCCTGTTCAATTTGGCCGTCGCCAGCGAACGACTGCAGCTTTATCGTGACGCTTGGGAGATTTACCGGGATTTGCCGGGGAACCTGGATTCCGCCCGGCAAAAAACGGTACAGGAAAAGATAAGGAGTCTCAAACGTATCCGCTGCCGCCCGCGGACAGTAAACATAAAATGTGACGACCGGCGTTTGGAGTATATTCTAAAGCCAATGTTGGCCGACTATGGTTGCTTAACCAAACCCGTCAATCTTTGGTGGGTCGAGAGAAGTCAGGAAGTGCCGGAACGGATTGCCGTGATGGAAGAGTTGTTCGGCGTGGAGCCGGAAAAAAGGGTGAAGAACACCGTCTGGTCCGCTTTGAGCCATTTTCCCCGCCGGCGGGAACATTTCATCTTCCTGGTCCGGGAGGATTGGAAAGAAGCCCGGGACGATCAACTCCGGGGGGTAATCGCTCATGAACTGGCCCATGAAGAATGGAAAGAAACCGGCGGTGACAACCTGTTTTCTCCGCTTCTTGCCCAGGCCGTTGGATTTTCCTGCCTGGAGAAGATAATTGACCTGCTGGCGGTGGGCAAGGGCTACGGATGGGAGTTGTCGGCTTCCAGAAAACGGCAGGAAAAGAAGGCGGGAAGGAGTTTTTCGGGTGCTTCTGTGTTTTCCGCCCGGGAAATCGCCCTGTTTGTTTTTACCGGCGAACTGGAGGAAATTGTCGCCCGGCAGACCCGGCTTATTCAAGAACTTCAAACCCGACCGGGCACGGAGTTGCTGGTGGCGGAAGAAAGAGAAAAACTGGCGGATTTTAAAGAAACTTTGGCTTATATCACCAACCATTAATAACCGGCGCAAAGGATGGGCTGGCAATGGACGAAAAAATCAAAGAAGGGAAAAGCTTGGAACTGTCGTTGATAATTCCGGTTTTTAACTATGAATTTCAGCTGCCGTCCAATATAAACCATGTTTTGCAGGAACTGCGGGCGGGCATCTACAGCTTTGAGATTGTTCTCGTCAACGACGGCAGTACCGACCGGACCGCAGAAAAGATGGAGGAGCTTTCCCGGGGGAATCCGGAAGTGATCATCATCAATAACGAGCAAAACCGGGGAAAAGGTTACGCAGTTAAAGCGGGAATGCAGAAGGCAAGAGGAAAATATCTTTTTTTCACCGATGTGGACCTGCCTTATGGAATAAAACCGGTTTTAAGCGGAGTTAAGGTTTTGATGGAAACAGATGTCGATATTGTTTTAGGTTCGAGAGATTTGCCGGAATCGGAGGATATCTTGTCCTACGACCGGCGCCGGAAACTCGCCAAGAGCGTTTTTTCGAAAATTGTCAACATCTTTTTCCGGCTGGGGATCACTGACACCCAATGCGGGATGAAAGGTTTTTCCCGGAAAGCGGCGGAAGATATTTTTTCGCAGGTAACAACGGATGGGTTTGGTTTCGACGTGGAGGTTCTGTTTTTGGCCGGATGGAAAAAATACCGGATTGAACTGCTCCCTGTCCGGTTGAAACATTCCGCTTCAACCACAGTTTCTTTGGCAAATGATTCAGTAAAGATGCTGGGCAGCCTGGTGAGGATAAAGATGAACAGCTTATTAAAAAAGTACCAATAATAACAGGCGCCGGGTTTTGCCAAGTCAAGAATTGCCGGAGGGAGGAGAGGTTATCGTGCCGGCTGTTGTTTACTTGTTGCTGGGGTGGTTTTTTGGTTATTATTTTATAAAACGCTTTTTTCCCGGCCTGTTGCAAATCCCGGAAAGCAAGAGTCTTGGCGGCGGTAAGGTTCCCCTGCCTCATACGGTTATTACCTTGCCCGCGGCTTTTTTGCTCGGGACGATGGCCGTCACGTGGACAACTTATCTAGCGGCCTATCTCTTTCACTTTACCGGGAAGCCGCTTTTGTGCGGGAATGTTTTATCCTTTTTGTTGTTCGGCGGCTTTTTCGTTGTTGTTATCCGGCGAAACAAAGGGCGGCGGCGTTTTTACGCCCGGTCGCCGCTCCGGCCGACAGCAAGGACGGTTTGGTCAAAATACCGGATGGAAATGGTTTTTTTCTTAATTGTCACTATTGTCGCCTGTTTCATGATGTTTCATACTTTTCAGGTAAAGGACGGCGTCATTAACGTCGGGCTTTCCGTGTTCAGTGATTTTGGACCGCATCTTGCCGTTATCCGTTCATTTTCTTACGGCGTCAATTTTCCCACCGAATACCCGCATTATGCCAATGGGCAGGCCCGTTACCATTTTTTATTTCAGTTTCTTGCCGGAAACTTGGAGTATCTGGGTTTAAGACTGGACTGGGCCTTTAACCTGCCGAGTATTTTGTCTTTGGCCGCCTTTTTTCTACTTCTTTACGCCCTGGCGGTTATGATGACAGGGAAAAAAGGAGTGGGAATCCTGGCTGCGGTTTTGTTCTTTTTTCGAAGCTCGTTTGCTTTTTTTACCCACCCGGCCGTCCGGGAACCCGGGGGGAATATTATCCGGGCCATACTCGCCACCGACTATTTTATCGGGGCCACGCGTCATGAGGATTGGGGTTTATGGGCGCAGAACGTCTATGTAAACCAGCGGCACTTTGCCTTCGCCCTTGGCATACTGATCCTGGTTCTTATTTTAATTATGCCGCTTTACCGGAGTACGCGCGAAAAACTGGAAAGGGCGGCCGAAGATACGGAAACCGGCCAAAGCGGGCGGTACGGGAAATTTAAAAGACGCTTGACGGCCTTTGCCGGAACAAAGGAAGCCTGGGTTCCCCGGGATATAAAGAGGTCGATAATCATCGGCGTTGTTTTGGGATTGCTCAGTTTTTGGAACGGCGCCGTGGTAATCGCCGCCTTGGTTATTCTCTTTTTCTTCGCCTTATTTTCCCAAAACCGGTTGGAATATTTAAATATTGCTGTTTTCACCGTGATTATTTCTTTTACATTGTCCCTCTTTTTTATCGGAAACGGGGATTCCGCAGTTGCGTTACGGTGGTCCCCGGGTTTTTTGGCCGACAACGCCGGCGTGCGGGGGATTTTCGCTTATTATGTGGAACTCTTGGGTGTTTTACCCTTTGTTTTGGCAGTTGCCTTGTTCACAGCGCCCAAAGGCAGCAGGTGGCCGGCGGCGGCCTTTTTATCACCGCTGGCGCTGGCCACCACTGTACAACTAACGCCTGATATGGCCGTTAATCATAAGTATGTAATCATCTCTGTCCTGCTTTTAAACATCTTGGCGGCCGGATTTTTGTACCGCCTTTTCACCATTGGTTCCGGGTTTAAAAACAAAGAACCGGCAAGACGCCTGGGAAGAAAAATTACCGGGACCGCCGGGAAAATAACCGCAGTTGTTCTCCTGCTTTTTTTGACCGTTACCGGAGTGGTGGATTTTATAACGCTTTATAACATGAACCTCTCCCACCGGGCCTTGAAATTTCAAACCGCGGATCCGGTATTGGTATGGGCCGGGGAAAATACCGGTCCCCATGAAATATTTTTAACCGACAAATACTGTATTCACCCGATTTTGCTTGCCGGGCGGAAGATTTTTCACGGCTGGCCCTATTTTGCCTGGTCGGCCGGGTATGATACCTCCGCCCGGGAACGAATTGTCAACCAGATATACGGCGGGCGGGAAATAAGCCGGGTCAGGGAACTAGTAACAGAAAATGACATCAGTTATATTGTGATTGACGACGGCAACAGGACTTCTGGAGATTACACTCTTAACGAGCAACTCATCAGAGACCATTTTACTCTGGTCTACGAGAATTACGAACACCGGATTGCGGTTTTCCGTACATACTAACCGGAAAATTCGAAAGGAGGGGGGAATATGCCCGGGAAGAACAAGACGTTCAAACCTGTTATTGTTCTGATAATACTGATTGTTTTGACTAAGTTATTACTTTCTTTCTTACCCAGCGACGCCATTGATATGCCCGGTTACCGGGCTTGGAGCCGTCACCTGGCCACCCGGGGCTTTGATGATTTTTACCAGACCTGGCACGTAGTTTATGCTCCGGCTTACCTGTACCTGCTGTGGCTTTCCGGAATAATTGCCGAATTTTTTTCTCTTTCCCCGCGTCTGCACGAGTTTTTCATCAAACTTTGGCCGGTACTTTTTGATTTGGCCGGCGGGATTCTTCTTTACCTGACGGCGCGGGATTGCGGGAGAAAACGGTTTGGGTTGATTTTGGCGGCTATGTATGCTTTAAACCCGGCGGTCGTCTTTAATTCATCCGTATGGGGCCAATTTGAATCCGTAGCAGCGACAATGCTCTTCGGCGCCGTTTATTTTTTCCGGCGCCGGCGGAGTGTAACCGGGGTTATTCTGTTTGTCACCGCAGTCCTTGTCAAACCGCAAAGCGCCATGCTGGCGCCGGTCGTTTTGCTTCTTTTTCTTAAAAATTTTTCCCTGCGCAAGTTATGGTTGGCTCTGGCCGGTTCAGCCTGCGCCTACCTAGCTGTTGTGCTGCCTTTTTCCGCCGGGCGTCCGGTTTACTGGGTATTTCAACATTTTTTGACCAGCGGCGGCGACTACCCTTACGCTACAGCCAATGCCTTTAACTTGTGGACGATTCTCGGCGGGCAAACAGTACCCGATCACCTACCTTTTTGGGGTCTTTCCTATGCCGGTTGGAGTCTGATTTTTTTGGCCACGGCAACAGCCGCTGTGGTTTGGTTCTTATTACGCAAACCGGTTACTTCCGGTGAGGTATATTATGCCGCCTATTTTTACTCTTTCGCCGTATTCATGTTGGGAAGCAGAATGCATGAGCGATATCTTTTCCCCGCCTTGATTTTTCTTACCGCCGCTTTACTGTGGGAGAAAAAACTCTGGGGCCCGCTGGTGATTTTAAGCCTCTGCCATTTTGCCAATACATGGTATATCTATGCCCGCGGTTGGCGGGGACAAGTCTGGGCGCCGCCCGACGACCGGTTGGCCCTGGCCATAGCCGGGATTACCCTGGTAGTGTTCTTGTATTCCGTATATTACCTTGCCGGCAGGGGATGGGGGGAAAAAAACTCCACTCTTGAGGCTGCGGAAAGGGGTATGGGCGCATGAAGATCGGAATTGTCGGCGGGGGAGCGGCCGGCCTGGTCGCCGGCTATCAATTAACCCGTAACGGGCACCAGGCAGTAGTTTTCGAGCGGCAAGAAAGTTGCGGGGGACTGGCCGGAACAGTCACAGTGGGAGAACAGGAGTTGGAAAAGTTCTATCACCATATTTTCACCAGTGATGAAGCGGTAATTAATCTACTCGAAGATTTAGATCTATCCGGAGCTCTGGTGTGGAAAACACCCGTGAGTGGACTGCACACAGGCGACAGGCTTTATCCCTTCACCTCTCCCCTGGATTTGCTGCGTTTTAAAGAGCTGTCGCCGGCAGCGCGGGTGGCATTGGGACTACTTGTCTACCGGGCCCGAATGGTAAAGGATTGGCGGGGCCTGGATAAAATAACCGCCCGCGAATGGATTATCAAGAAAGCGGGCGCCAAGGTTTATGAAAAAGTCTGGGGTCCTCTGCTTTCCTCCAAGTTTGACCGTGACGCCGACCGGATTTCCGCCGTTTGGCTCGGGAACAAATTCAAATTGCGCGCTTCCACCCGGGATAAAATTACCGGCCCGGAGAAATTCGGCTATCTTCAAGGCAGCTTCGGCCGACTATACCAAAAACTCGCTCAAACAGGGGGACAGGTACACTGTTCGCGGGAAGTAAAACGAATTATTCCGCAAAACGACGGCTCTTTACTGCTGGAGACGCCCACCGGCCGGGAGAAATTTGCGCGGGTAATTGTCACTACTGCCCCGGAAATTATGTTAAATATGATTGACGGGTTTCCGGCGGAATATGTTTCCCGGTTAAAGAAAATCAAATACAAGGCCAATCTTTGTTTGATGTTGGAACTTTCCGAGCCGCTTTCCCCTTATTACTGGATATCAGTGACCGATCCCGCTTCACCTTTTGTGGCGGTGATCGAACATACCAATTTGGTTCCGGTGGACGGCTACGATGCGCATATTGTTTATTTGACGCGCTATATTGATGCAGACGATGAGTTGTACCGGGCGCCGGAAGACCGGGTAGTAAAGGTGTTTACCGAATATTTAAAGAAACTTTTTCCGGCTTGGAATAAGGAGTCAGTAAAAAAAACCCGCCTGTACCGCGCGCGTTATGCGCAGCCGGTGGTGGCGACAGGTTACGGCGGGCTTGTTCCCGGTTATCACACGCCTGTTGCTCATCTTTATCTGGCCTGCATGGCGCAGATTTACCCGGAAGACCGGGGTCAGAATTACAGTATCAAGACGGGTTTGGAAATTGCCGAAATTGCCGGGAAAAAGTGAGGGGAGGGAGAAAAATGCTTGACCGGCGATTGCCTTTGGTAGTATTGGGTCTCTTTATGTTGTGGCAGTCTTTCCCGCTGCACGGAGCGGAGAAAAATTTATTTTTGAACGCGGACTTCAGCAAGGCAGGCCAAGAAATTCCCGCCTACTGGTATACGGAAGTTTACCCGGATAACGCCGCCCGGTTTATCGTGGAAGAAGACCATGCTCTTCCAGAAGGGAAATTCATTTCCATCATTAATCACCAGCCCGCGGACGCCAGGTTTGTCCAGAATGTCCGGGTGGAGAAAAACCGGGTTTACAGAATCAGTTGCCTGGTAAAAACCGGGGACCTGGAAATGGACCGCGGCGGCGCCAACATCTCGGTTTTAAACGGGAGCTACAGTTCACCGGAGATATTTGACACCAGCGGCGGATGGCGAGAATTGGAGGTTTATATCCGCACTCCCCGCGGCGGTCTTGATACATTGTTCATTGCTTTCCGGCTGGGTGGTTATGGAGCAATGAACAAAGGAGAAGCCTCTTTTGCCGGAGTTGTCGTGGAGAAAGTCGACAGCCCGCCTTTGGGTGTTACTGTGGCCAATCTGTTAGCCGGCGAAGAAAGCACGGAAGAGCAGTACACCGCGGCGGCGGAAGAAAGAACGGGCGCCGGAGCTTCCAGGGAAGGGTATAAACCCCTAATCTACTTAGTGCTGGGGGCATTATTGATCGGCCTGTTGATTTTTTTTGAGTTGCGCATTTTTACCCCAAAGACAAAAACCGATGAAAATGAACAGAGGGAGGAGAGGTTATGAGAAATTTTCCGATAATTATGACAATTACTTGTGCCTTTTTTTTCCTAATGTTAATGGGGTTAATTTTTCCGGGAGAAGTGAAAGGGGAAGAAAACCTTCTGGCGAACGGGGATTTTGAGCAGGCCGGAGCGGAACCGCTCCCCCGGGGTTGGACCACCGACTGTTACCGGGAAGGAACAGTTTTTCAGGTGACCGGTGAAAAGGTTTACAGCGGCGGACAAGCATTAAAGATCCAGTCGGAGACGGAAAACGACGCGCGGCTTATTCAGGCGGTAAAGGTAAAACCACTTACCTATTACCGGCTTACCGGGTGGATCGCAACAGAAAAAGTGACAGAGAGCAAGATCGGGGCGAATTTGTGTGTGGTAGACCATGGATTTCATCATTCCAATTATTTGACCGGAACCACCGGCTGGACCCATGTGGAACTGAATTTCCGCACTTACTCCGGGCAGGAGGAGGTTACGGTCGGCGCGCGGTTGGGAATGTGGGGAAATACCGTCGAGGGAACCGCCTACTTTGACAACCTGCGCCTGGTAGAATTGGAGACGGCTCCTGTTTCCTACCGGCAGCTGGAGCCGGAGACTTCCTCAGATACAACACTACCGGCCCGGGATGAGATCAATGGGGGAAGGGTTGCCCACAGGTGGGGTTGGGCGGCGGTACCGGCTCTGCTTATAGTGGTTTTCATCATATATAAGGAAAATAAGAAAGAAAAATAGGGATGTGGCGGCCATGCGAAGAGTAAACGGGCGTAGAATTGAAAAGATACTCCTTGCCGGTTGTTTATTACTGCTGTTTACGGCTTTGCCGGGTACGGCGGCGGAAAATCTCCTGAAAAACAGCGGCTTTGAAACGGTGGGCGACAACCGCCCGGCGGATTGGCGGATGGATTACTGGCAGGAGGGTTCTCTTTTTACCGTTACCGGCGAGAAAACCCGGAGCGGGCGAAATGCCGCCTATATCTACTCGCCGGCGCCCAATGACGCGCGTTTTGTCCAGACCGTTGCGGTGAAACCAAATACAGTCTACCGGTTTTCCGGCTGGGTGGCTACAGAGGAGGTCGCCGGCCCGCCCGGCGCCAACCTGGCGGTGATGGGGGGGTTTGTATCCTCCGACGGCACGGAAGGCACTGCCGGTTGGCGCCGGCAGGAGGTGGTTTTCCGGACCCACAGCGGGCAGCGGCGGGTTGATCTCGCCGTAAGGCTGGGTTTTTACGGCGGGTTGGCCGCCGGAAAAGCATATTTTGACG
>Ga0209075_1001443_pt1 | contig 22301 bp, 17 predicted proteins | sample Stecom2011_FD_187523 | JGI IMG/M metagenome (GOLD analysis project Ga0209075, IMG submission 187523) | Agricultural soil microbial communities from Utah to study Nitrogen management - Steer compost 2011 (SPAdes) (version 2) | ecosystem: Environmental > Terrestrial > Soil > Agricultural land...
GCCCAACTAACCTGCACCACACCCCGAACCACCAAGCCCCCTCGCCGGGGCTTTTTGCTTTCTTGGAGCCGCACATGGGTTTCTTTGACCGTCCCATTTTATCCACCCCGCCGCTCACCGCTGAGACGGTCCTGGTCTATCTGAAAAAGAACCCGGAATTTTTGCGCACCCTCGACCCGCGTCTTGAGTTCGAGACGCTGAGCGGGCATGAAATCACCACCCCGAACCCGGTGCCTATTTCCGACAAGATGAATAATTCGGGCCTTTCGCACTCAACCTCTTATACCCTGGTGCCTTGATGGCTTATTTAGTCCCAGACGTGACGCAGCAGGGAATATGTCCATTGTTTTTGGGCGCGAGGTCGTGTACTGCGCTACGTAATCGTGTTGATGTAGTTGATGTAGTTGATGTAGTTGATGTCACCTGAAGATGTTTTTGGGTTTTTTATTTCGTTTTATTTTATAGAGAGGGGATGTCATGATGAGTACGCGAAGCTTTGAATTGGGGCCGGTACAAGCGCTGCTGGCGCTCGTGGCGCTTTTGGCGATTGTTTTTGTGGCCGGTTGCAACGACGAGCCGGAGCAGGTTCAGATGATCCCGAACGCCCAGGGCGCGCGCGGCGAGAGCTGCATGGCGCGAAACGACTGTCAGGAGGGGCTGGCGTGCGTGCGAAATACCTGCGTGAAAAACGAATATCCAATTTCAACGGTCAGCGGAAGTTGTTCAGTCATCCAGTGCACCGAGAACGCGGATTGCTGTGATACGACGCTGAGTCCGTATTGCGAGTCGCTCCAGGCGGACTGCGATAATGGGCAGACCTACGCGTGTGATTCGTTTGAGCGACAGTGCACGTGTGCCCTGGAATGCAACGACCATCTGTGTCGCCAAAAACCCGCGACCTGTGAAGACGATTATGATTGCAGTTTTGGTCGTTCGTGCAGCGGCGGCAAATGCGTCGAGTGCACCACGAATAGCCAGTGTTCACAGGGCGAAAGTTGTGTGAATAATAGCTGTGAGAGCGGCTGCACCGTGGACGCGAATTGCCCGCTCTTTGAGAGCTGTCAGGACTCCAAATGCGTCGAAACCGGGTGTGTAAGTGACCGAGAATGCGTGCTCTTTACGGGTTCGGGCGACGCGACATGCAATGACGGCCAGTGTGGGGTTGCCTGCCAGAATGATGCCGAATGCAATCGCGCAGGCAATTCGTTCTTCGAGGTCTGTGAGGCCGGGCGCTGCGTATTCGTCGGGTGCGAGACCGACCACGAATGCCGCATCGCATTGGGTCTGGCCGATATGGACGGTCAATTTAGCGCGGTATGTGAATAAGCTCTTCGCCTGAAATTGAAACGGCCCGCACCGATTGGTGCGGGCCGCTTTGATTTTGCCAACTTCGGTATTTGCCCTCAGCGCCCCGGATAGACCAAAATCTTTTGGCCGGGCTGCAGCGTGTTGCTGCGCCGAAGTGAGCGATTCCACCCCTTTAATTTATCGACGGTTACCTTGTGGCGGCGCGCGATCAGCCAGAGGCTCTCACCGGAGCGCACTGTATGCCAGCGGCGCCCGCCGCCGGTGCTGGCGCTGCTCTTGGCCTTCCACTTTTTATACTCGGCGCTGCCAATGACGATGGGGGTGACCTCCGAGGCGGCGGTCAGGGCGATGGAATCGGTGGAGCGCTCTTCGGGTAAAAAAATCTGCAGGTAGAGACCGTCTTGAAGCGCCGCGTTGGGGTCCAGGTGATTCCAAAGGACAATATCCGCCGGGTTGAGCCCCAGGCCGCGGCCCATGGCGTGCAGGGTGTCGCCGGTGTGGACGCGGTAAAAATAGCGTTTGAGGCCCGGGTTCTTGACCCCTGCAGCGGGCAGTAAAATAACCTTTTTCTCGCTGCTTTTAGGGCGCGGATTCCAGGTGCCAAGCGCTTTTTTGGGCAGGATTAACTCCTGGCCGATCGGCGGCATCTGGCCGGCCTGCAGCCCGTTGGCCACGCGCACAACCCGCGGGGCAACCTTATAGGCATCGCCGATCATCTCCAGTGATTCGCCAAAGCGCACCCGATGAATGATATGCTCGGCGCCCTCCTGGAGGCTGATTTTGTCGAAATTCTGCACAAATTTCTTCGTCTTTCCCTTCGGAATGCGCAGCGGGTAGGTCTCTTTTCCAGGCGGGGTTGCGTCGGTGAGCAGCGCCGGGTTCAGGGAGCGAAGGGTCTCCAGATCGCTTTGCACCGCGCTGGCCACCAGGCTCAGGCGGGTGCTCGGAGGAACCTGGACCAGGTCAAACTCGAAGGGCTTATGATCCTCGAGCATATCGAGGCCGAAGACGTCGGCGTTCTTGGCGACCAGCGCCGCCCCGATGACCTTCGGCACATAGCGGCGCGTCTCGTCATAGAGCCCTTTCTGGCTGCAAATATACCAATAATCATTGGAATTATATTTTTTGATCGTCCGCGCCATCAACCCCGGACCGCCATTATAGGCGGCCAGCGCGAGCGGCCATGAGCCGAACTTATCGTGCAAATAGATGAGGTATTCGGCCGCGGCGAGGGTCGATTTGACCGGGTCGCGCCGCTCGTCGACATAGGCGTCGATCCGAAGTCCCATATAGCGCCCGGTGGAGCGAATGAACTGCCAGATGCCCACCGCGGCGGCCGGCGAGCGCGCCGACGGGCTAAATCCGCTCTCGATCATGGCGACATAGATCAAATCGTCGGGCAGGCCTTTTGCGCGAAGTGTCTCTAAAATAATCGGCGAAAAGCGCGCCATGCGCTGTATCCATCCGGCAAGGGTGCGTTTGCCGCGCCCGTCAAAAAAGTCGAGATACGCGCGTACCGCGGCGTGGTCATGCTGCGATAGCCCGAGCACCTGCGTGCCGGCCAGGCGCTTCTGAACGTCGGGCCGGTCCAATAAATCCGAGCCGGTGGGGGCGGATTCGGCCAGCCGGTGCAGGCTTGTAAGATAGCCCAGGTCGGCGTGCATCAGGCTGAGCGTGCCGCGATAAGGTGCGAGCAGCTCGGGGTCAAAATCCGGGCCCTCGCCGATGATGACGGTATGCATCGCCTGGTCCTCGAGCTTTTCGAGCTCCTGGACCTCTTTATAATCCTCGCTGCCGGTGTGGTTTTTTGCCTCATATTCTTCGGCCGAGGCGTCAAACGCGGCGGTCGCGGCCACCGAAATCCACTCGGCGGCCGCGTCAACGGCTGGGTCGGCATCGGCGGGCTCGGCGCTCGCCGGCGCCGCGACGCCCAGGGTGAAGGCGCAGGTCAGACCCACAAAAATTCGGCCAGTATTCAGGTACGAAAACTTCATATCAATTATCGTCGTACTTATGTCAAAGTTGAAAAAGCGTGCCCTGCGCGGGGGCTTTCGAAAAATTTGAGTGGGTCTCAAGGCGACGAAATTCCAGCGGTGCGCCGGGCTCGGGGCGGGCCGCGATGAGCCGGGTATGCGCGTCGGGATGAAGCGCTTTTTGGACCTCGCGCAGGGCCAAATCCGCGGTATTATTTTTCTGGCTTAAATGGGCCAAAATCACCCACTCGGGGCGCGGCGCGGGGAGTCGGCTGAGCAACGCGCGCGCCTGCTCGTTGGACAGATGCCCGCGACTTGAGGCCACACGCTTTTGCAAATAGGGCGGATAGGGACCCGAGCGAAGCATGTCGAGGTCATGATTGGCCTCCAGAATAATCACTCGGCACCCGCTCAGGCATTCGAGAATGGTGTTATTCCAGACGCCGAGGTCGGTGGCAAATGCCATCGAAAACCCGTCGGCGTCCAGGCGAAACCCGGTCGGCTCGTTGGCGTCGTGGCTGAGCTCAAACGGGTGCACCCGAACCTCGTCGATTTCAAATGCAGACTTCGCTTTGATGGTCGTCCAGGAAGACGCGGACTCAACGAGGCGCTCGCTGCCAATCTGGGTGCCGCGCGTCGCGAAGACCACGGTGTCGGGGTATTTGGACAGCAGCGTTTTGAGCCCGCGAATATGGTCGGCGTGCTCGTGCGTGAGCAGAATCGCCGTCAAATTCTGGATAGATTCGCCGTGCTCGGCCAGCGCCTGTTCGATGCGCCGGCACGAGATTCCCGCGTCGATCAGCAGGCGAGTCTGGCCGACGCGAAGAAACGCACAATTGCCGCTTGAGCCGCTTCCGAGGATTTGCAGGGTGATCGATTCACGCATAAATAACTCATTGAGGCGGGCGGTACGGGCGGGGAAAAGGGCGCGCCAAAACGTACAGAATGGGCGGAGAAAATGGTGGCTTATTTCGCCTGGTCAACGGCTTCCAACGCCCGAATGGCGTCACGAAGATCGCCGCGGAGACACCCGTGACAATCCTGAAGCGAGAGAAAGCCGCATCCGCTGCGACTCTTTTGCGAGTAAGTCTTCAAGAACGGCAGTGCGCGCGGGTCGCCTTCGTCGACGATCTCGGCGATGACCTCTTTACGAGTCGCGCACCCCTTGGAATTGTCCATCTTAAGGCTGAGGCGCTGCCATTTTTCGAGTTTTTTCAGGCGATTGGTGCTCTTAAGAAGCTCGTAGGTGCGCTTTTTCACGGCCGTGTTTTTTGCGCTCATGGCAAGCCCGGCGAGTTTTTGAGTCGTATATTCGGTGTCCAGGTAGGTTTCGATAAGCGCTTGAGCGGGGGCGGCGTGCTGATCACTTCGGCTGGCGAAGCGCTCTAATATATCGTCGACCAACCGGGCGTCATTGGCATAAAGCGCCTCGCCCATAAGGGCCTGCTCATAGGCCTCGATGCTCGCCTGCCAGCGCTCGCGCTCGGCGTTGGTTCGCCCGACTAAATAGGCAAAATGAGGGTTCTTTGCGAGGCTTTCATCGGCGTTCTCCAGCATATTGAGCGCGTCGGAGGTTCGGCCGTCGGCCAGCGCCAGCGGCAGGTCGACGAGGCCCGCTTCCTTGATAAAATCGGCGCGCTTTTCTTCGAGACTGCGCGTGACTTCTACACTCTTGGCGATGGCCTTGGCATGGCGCGTGGCATGGTCACCGCGCAGGCTGCTGAGAATGGCGAAGGTCGGGACCAGAGTCAGCGCGAGGAGCAGCGCCGCGACGCCGCCAAGAATCGCGCCCTGGGTGAGTAGTTTTTGGGCCAGCAGCCATCGATAGGCGTGCGCGATGCTGGATTCCGATGCCGTAACGGCCTGCTTGAGCAGCACCGAGCTCTGGTCGGCGATATTCTGGGCGCGCCGAGCCATGGGCGTGGTTTCTTCTCCGGCAAGGCATGTTTTCAGTCGCTCAATGAGCAGGGTGGCCGATGCCGGGCGCTGGCTGGGATCTTTTTTCAGGAGCTCGAGGACCAGGGATTCGAGCGCCGGCGGGATCTTCGCATCGGGCGCGTAATCGGAGGGCGGCGCGGGTTTGTGGGTCAGGTGCATCGCCATGACGCGCGCGGGATTAGCGTCTTTAAAGGGCGGGCGGCCGCAGAGCATCTCGTAGAGGATCACGCCCAGGCTATATAGGTCCGAGCGCCCGTCGACCTCGCCGCCGGCGGCCTGCTCGGGGGCCATATAAAGCGGCGTGCCCCAGACGGTGCCTGCCTGGGTGAGCTGGGCATTCTCGTGCTGCTCGGTCAGGCGCACGCGCGCGACGCCGAAGTCGAGTATTTTGACCAATTCACCGCCGCCTTCGCGCGCGGCGAGCATGATATTCTCGGGCTTAAGGTCGCGGTGAATGACGTCGAGGTCGTGGGCGCGACTTAGACCCGCGGCAATCTGAGTGGCGATCTCGACAGTTTGCTGCGCGGAGATCGGCGCCTCGGCTTCGATAAGCTCCTCAAGCGTGCGCCCCTCCAGGTATTCGATGACCAGAAAGAAGGTGCCATCGTCCATCTGGCCGAAGTCGCTGGCCGCGCAAATATTGGGGTGGTCGATATGCGCGGCGGCCTGGGCCTCGCGGCGAAAGCGCTCGACTAGGTCATCGCGGTGCTCAAGCTGGGCGCGCAAAACCTTGATGGCGACCGTTTTCGCCATCAAGATATGCGTGGCGCGGTAGACCTCGCCCATGGCCCCGCGGCCCAGGCATTCCTCGACCCGGTAGCGCCCCGAGATCAGCTGCCCACTGAGTTCGTCGGACGTGGATTCGGCCTCCCCAGGGCCCGCGTCATTCATGATTGTGGATTCGTCGTTATTCATCGGCCTGATTGTGCGAGATTGCAGCGCGATGAGCAATACGCAATCGCGCGCAGGCAAAATCATCTCGCGCTTATCGAGCCGTAAATCTGGGCAGACGGACGGATTTTAGTTCGGTTTTTGGGGCGTATCCGGCGGCGAAAAGGCCCACTTGCGCGCTTTGACCGTGTTTTCGGGGGTCAGCGAGACCGTTCGAATGCGCGGGCTGCCACAAAAGCGACAGTTGGATTTGGGCGGGAAATTATAATTTCCGCAGTCCCGACATGCTGCAGCCAGCAGGCATGGCGTGTCTGAGGTGCCCGGCGCGCCCTCGTTTTGATGCGGAGTTGATGCGAATCTGGGAAGTTTCCAAAGATATGAAGTCAGGTATGGCATGTGTATGTTCCTTATCCCCGTGTGTCTCTTTGACGAGGCAATGCTCGTCTCCGTGAGTGGATGGGCAAGCTGCTCGGAGGTTCGCTCCAAGGGGTGGATTCCCAAATCTTGACCCAATTTCTGCGAAGTCACGCCCTGACCTCGCTACTACTCACCCGCTTAACGCACCGGGTGCACCGCTTATTTTCTATTCTAGCGGTTCGATGGATTGAACATTAACCGCGTGAAGCCCCTTGGGGCCGCGCTGCAGCTCGAATTCAACCGTTTCTTCGGGCTTGAGCGTTTTAAAGCCGTCCTGAAGAATCTGGCTATAATGCACGAAGATATCTTCGTCTTCTCCGTCAATATTGATGAAGCCGTATCCTTTGACATTATTGAACCATTTCACGAATCCTTGAGCCATTTTCCCTTCCTTTGTTTGGTAATGAGCACGAATGAATTGCTTCTGCACGGTCGAAAACCTGCGCCGCGCTGGCGCGTCTGAGCGCGCACGCCCACCGGCGAGTGTTTTTACTTAGAATGACGACTCTTCCGACACTCGAGCATCGACCTAAATGAAGACTAAATTAAGGAGCACCGCCGAGAATAGGGAGGTTGTCAAATTATTTGTGTCGCCAATATTCTAGAACTCTCTCGAATTTTGTGCGCTCGTGGACGAACAATTAAATTCCAGTATGGCTGTAATCACTGGCCTCTCACGGCAAGCACAGCGATATCGTAATGGGAACTGAAACCTGCTATATGGCGCGGGCTGATTCTGTATTCACTCCCTCAAGTCCGTAACTGAGGCCGTCGATGTCAAAGCCGCCCCCGCCGTCACTCTATGATTTTGAAACTCAACCTGCCTTCGATCTCGCCCAGGTTGACCTCGATGAGCTCGCCCGCGAGCTCAAGGCGATTGCCAGCGAAATCCGCGCCGAAACCGCCGCGGATCCCAGCGCAGATATCGCGCACCTCAAGAAGCTTGAGCGCTGGGGAAAATTATGCACCACCCTGGGCTACGGCACCGCCTGGATCGTGCCCAATCCCATCTCGGGGATGCTTATCTCGCAGGGATTGCTCACGCGCTGGTTGCTGATGCACCATATCAGCCATCGCGGCTACGATAAGGTCCCGGGGATCGACGAGAAATACACCAGCAAGGTATTCGGAAAGGGGGCGCGCAGGCTTTTTGACTGGATGGACTGGATTCATCCGGAAGCCTGGCATGAGGAGCATGATTTTATGCACCACTATCACCTCGGCGAGGATGATGACCCGGACCTTTTGGAGCGCAATACCGAATGGATGCGCGAAAAAGACTTGCCGGTGTGGGCGCAAAATCTCTTTATTGCGGCGCTTTCGGGCACCTGGAAGTGGGTCTATTACGCGCCGAGCACGATGGGCGTGATGCAACATGCGCGCGCGCGCAGAAAAAAGGAGCCCGCCCCGGAGCCCGCCGAACTCTTGAGCCCGTTCAACGCGCGTGGGCGCGAGTTGTGGCTGCGCTCACTGCTGCCGCATGCGGCCTGGCGCTTTGCAATCATCCCGAGTCTTTTTCTGCCGTTGGGTCCAATTGCGGCGGGCAATGTCTTTATCAATAGTCTCTGGGCCGAGATCTTTACCAATATCCACGCCTTTTTGATCATCGGGCCCAATCATACCGGCGAGGATCTCTACCGCTTCGATGAGCCGGTGAAGTCGCGCAATGAGTTTTATCTGCGCCAGATCGTCGGCTCCGCCAATTATAAATGCGGCAATGAAATTGGCGATTGGCTGCAAATGTGGCTCAACTACCAGATTGAGCATCATATCTGGCCGGATATGACGATGCTTCAGTATCGCAAGGTCCAGCCGAAGGTGAAGGCGCTCTGCGAGCGGATGAATATCCCCTATGTGCAGGAATCGGTCTTCACGCGGGCCAAAAAGATGGTCGATGTGATCGTCGGAAAGACGCAGATGATCCGGGTGCCGGGCGACTGAGACTGAGGGGGCCGCTTACCACCAACTATTGGGATCGTCGGAGGCACCCGGCAGCGGGGCGGGCGCCATATTTGGCGCGGGGGGCAGCGCCGCCCCCGTCGTCGTCGTCGCCGTCGCGACCTGTGCCGGCTGCGGACTCGCCGCGCTCAGCGCCGCGGCCAGGGTGACGCTCATACGGATATAGCGGGTTAGCTTTTCGTGGTTTTTACCAACGTCGGGCTCTTTGAGGCGGACCTCGCCAAGCTCAATGCTCAGCGAGTTGCTGTGTTTTTGAGTCGTGAGCAGCGCACCCTTAACCGCCGGGGCGGTGAGCAATGAGCGAATCGTCGAGGCGTTCGACCCGGTGATCAAAAATTGGCGATCCAGCTCTTCGTCACCCACCTGGATATCGTCTTTGCCAAAGAGTTTTCCAGCTTTCTGAAGAAAGCCTTCGCGCGAGATTTTCATATCGAGCGGAACCCTGCCGTTAATGCGGGCAGTGACGAGCGTATATTCGCGTTTATTCTTCCCACTTCCTTCAGTGAGCGTGTGGGCTTGGACCTTAACGCCGTCGAGCTCGCCATTTAATTGACCTGAATAGGCCGAACCGGGGATTTTTTGAAATTGCAGGCCCAGAGCGGCGCCGACCTGCGTCCATGCCGCATCGCGCTGCTCAGCCAGCCAACGGTCATAGGCCCAAATGCCCCCGGCGATCACGGCGGCGCCGATTATCGTTGTGAGTAAATCCATGGGAATGTCCGAATCGAAGGCGTGTGTTTTTATCGCGTAATATCTTGGTCAGAGCATAATCGACAGATTACTTAATGTCGATATGCTCGCGCTATCAACGGCCGCGCGGCGCACCTACCACGCGTCGAAAGCCGCTTCGGGCGTCGAGACCTCTGCGGGCGCAGGCTCGGGGGCCAGAAGCTCTTCGGCCGCGTTCGCGATCGCCTGCGCGACGAGGACGCAGCGGCTGATATGCAGGCTAATCGCGTCCTCACTGAACCCGTTCGGCGTGATCAATAGAATCGAATTGCCCTCGATTTTAATATTTGTTTGAGATGAAGCGCGCCGGAAGGTGTCCAGAAGAGCGCTTTTGACATCAGGATGATTGAGCAGCTTGTGAATCGCCGCGCTATCCGGCCCATTGATAAGCAGGAGTCTATCAAGCTCGGCGTCGCCGATTTTGACCTCCGAGTCGAGCAGCTTTCCCAGCAGCGTCTCGCGTTTGATCGTCATCTGGGGGGTGTGATGCGAGGGAAACCAAGCCTGGACGCGTAAAAACGTCTTCCGACGAGACGAATCATAGCTGCCGTATATGCGTTGAAAGGTTGATATTTGAAGCGGAACTCTTTGGAATGTTCCAACAAGCTTGGTACTTTTTGAAAAGGTTGCTGGCGTGTAGATAAGCCCAAATGTCTGGGCGATATTTTGCCAGATAGCCTCTTGTTTTTTGCCCGCGCGTAAGATCGCGCGCAAGGCGAGTATGAAGAAGACCCCTCCAACGAGAGAGAATGCGAACACAATTGCCGCGAGTAATATAAAAGACATCATTTGGGGACCTCCCACGAAGATAGTTCGTCATACGAAATATGATCGGGCAGATCATCGGCCACGCGCCAGTAGGGCAGGGCGACGGGCGATGATCTACGGCAGCCCAAATATTTTAAAAATTACGACCTGATTATACACGCCTGAAACCGGCACGCAATTCAACCTGTATTTTGCATCGCCGCGGCGACCCCGTTGAGGCTCAATAGCAGCGCGTGGCCCAGGGCAGGGCAGTCGGCTTCATCAGCCGTTTTCCAGCGCGTCAGCAGCTCGATTTGCAGGGCGTTGAGTACATCCGTATAGGGATTTCGCACCGCGATAAGTTGGCGGATGGTGTTATTTTTGGCGAGCAGAATGTCGGTCTGGGTGATCTTGAGCAACCACTTTTGGGTAAGCTCAAACTCTTCTTCGAGGCGCTCGTGAAAGCGCATATCGTCGGCGAGGTTTGCGCAATAGTGGCGCGAGATGGCCAGGCGCGCGCGCGCCATTTCGAGCTGGGCATTGTCGATCACTCCCTGAAAATACGTCCAATTTCTATACCAATCACGCAGTTTATCGAGCGTGATTTCTTTGGCCGCAATCGCCTCGGCCAGCCCGGTGCCCATGCCATACCACCCCGGCGCATTATAGCGGGTCTGGGTCCAGGCGAAATTCCAGGGGATCGCGCGCAGACTGTCGAAGCTGGGCCCGGAGGGGCTGCGCGAGCTGGGGCGCGAGGCAATCGGCAGCCGGCTGATATGCTCGATCGGCGTGACGCGCTGGTACCAGGGCCAGAACTCCGGGTCATCGATAAGCTCACGGTAGACACGCATGGAGCGGGTCGCCACATCTTCCATCGCCTGGTCGCGCGCGGCGTTCTCGGCGTCGCCGGGGCGCGGCGCGCGCGCGCGTTTGGCGGCCTGGGCCATCGCGTGCACGAGCTGCTCGAGGTGGCGGTGCGCAATGGGCTCCAGTGCATAGCGAAACGAGATCACCTCGCCCTGTTCGGTGAATCGGATGCGCCCCGAATAAGATTGCGGCGGAATCCCAACGATTGCGCGCGTGCTATGCCCGCCGCCTCGCCCGACCGTGCCGCCGCGCCCGTGGAACATGCATAATTGCACATCATAGCGCGCGCAGACCTCGCCAAGAGCGCGCTGCGCCTTGTGTTGGGACCAATTTGCCATCCAATAGCCGCCGTCTTTGGAGCTGTCGGAATAGCCCACCATGACCTCCTGGAAGCGCGCGCGCCCGGTCAGTTGGGCGGCGTAGGCCGGGTTCTCGAAGAGCTTCGCCATAAAGCTTTCGACATGCGCGAGGTCGTCGATGGTCTCCAGAAGCGGGACGATCTCAATGGGCGCGTGCCCGCGCTCATTCGGGGTATGCACCCAGAGCCCGGCTTCCTTGGCCAGCAGTAGCACCTCAAGCATATCGCTGAGTTCGTGGGTCATGCTTATGACCCAGGCGCGCACCGCGCCGGGATCCTCACTGAGCGCCTGGCGCGCGACTTCAAAGACCTCCAATAAGTCGCGCGTCTGCTCGCTGAGCTCAACCTCGCCGCGCGGGCGCAGCGGGCGCGGGTTTTGAAGCTCCCGATTGAGCAGCTCCAGGCGTGCCTCCTCGTCCATCGAGGCGTAGTCGGGCGCGACCCCGGCCACGGCCAATAACTCGCTGACCACCGCCTCATGCACGCGGCTATGCTGGCGAAAATCCAGGCTCGCAAGGCGAAAGCCGAATGTCGAAACCTGCGCCAATAGATCGGTCAGCCGTCCGCGTGCCAGGTGTTGGAGCCCGGCGCTGTTGAGCGCGTCGCGGAGCAGGCAGAGCTCGGCGCGAAATTGCTCGGCGCGGTAGCGCTCGGTGCGTGCCTGGGTGAAGGCCGCCGCGCCGCGCGCATGATGGGTCGGCGCCGCACCCTCGGCGAGGGCCCGGCGCAATTTGGCCAGTAAATAGGTGAGCTTTCGGCGAAAGGGCTCATGGGCATAATCGCGCTCGATGCGCCGCGCGTCCTCGGCGCTCAGCTCAACCGTGGCCGCGTCCTGTTTGAGTGACTCAGAGAGCGCGTCCGCCACAGGGATGTGGATCTCGGAGATGCTCAGCTCGCCGCGCAGCTTTTTTAGCGATTCGATATACTTATTGAGCGCAATGCGCCGCTGCTTCTCGAAGGTCTCGCGGGTGGTCTCGACGGTGACGTTCGGGTTTCCGTCGCGGTCCCCGCCAATCCATGACGAGTAGCGAAAGAGCGCCGGAAGATCGTCGCCCGCCTTGAAAATATCACCAGCTGCGCCGCCGCGCGCTTCTAGCGCGCGCTGCAGGTCGCGCTGAATCTCGGGCACCGCCTCCCAGATCGTGGTCCCCAGAAAATACAGTCCGAAATCAACTTCGTCGTCGACCGATTTTCGCTCCGTGCGAATCTGGTCGCTCAATAGCATCAGCGCGACCTCGCCGCGCAGGGCATCTTCGAGCTGCGCCGCCTCGGCGGGCGTCCGAGAATGCGCCGCCATCTTCTTGAGGTGAAGCGCGATGCGCTGCTGAATATTAAGCAGCGTCTCGCGCCGCGCCTCGGTTGGGTGCGCGGTGAGGGTCGGCTCGATGCGCAGCGCCTGCAGAAACTCCTTCAGATCCGCGTCGCTCCAGCCCGCCTGGCGCATCGACTCGATCCCCTGGGCGATGGACTCGGCGCGCGGGCTCTCGAGGGTCGCCTCGAATTCACGCTTGCGATTGATGCGCGCGATCTCGAGCTGCTCCGCCTTATTGGCCAGGTGAAAATAGCTGGTATAGCTGCGAATGATATTTTCGATCTCATCAAGCGAGAGCTTTTCGACCTGGCGAAACAGCTCCTCGCCGGCGTCGGTGCGCTGCGCCCAACTTCGCAGGGACTCGACCAGCTCATAGGTTTGCTCGCCGTAAAACGCCTTGATCGCCTCGCCAAGCGTGCGCCCCAAAAGGTCAACCTGCGTGCGCAGCTCCTCGGTGAGGCGCGGTTTTTCCTCCTGCCCAAAGCTCGTCATTTTGCTCCCTAATCATGAATATCTATCGAACGCATCGAAATCAGTTCTGAGGAAGGTATGTCCGAACGGGGAGAAGGCAATAAAGGGGGCGACAAAAGTGGTGGGATGTCGGATTATCTGAGGCGCGGAGGGTGCTAATCATCACTCTTCTTCGGCGAGTTGATGAGGCGCAGGGTTTCTCGCAGGACAGGCAGGCGAGCCTGATCCTTGGGACGCTTCGATGCTTCTTTAAGCTCCACATATTTGGCGATGCTCAGCGTGTGTAGCGGGTTTCCGTTTAGATCGAAGTCGATGGAATCACTGAGGAGGTCTTCAAAGGCTAGACCGTGCTCAATTGTGCCGAGAAGGTCGAGAGGTCCGAAACATGTGCTGAGAAGTTGGTGTTCGTTGCTTGCGAGATGGGACGCCCCGGGCACCAGGCGTCGGTCGCCATGCCCGCGAAAATATGCGTCAAGCTCGGAGAGGGCTTGTAATAAGGCGGCAATATTCGCTTCGGTACGCAAATGCACAATATCGACATCGACTGTCATCACCGGCGCGCCTTGGAATACCGCAGAAAGCGCGCCCACAAGGATAAATTCGACGTCATGGTCGAGGAGTGCACCCAAAATTTTTCGGAAATCAGTGCGTATCAATGGATGCCTTAAATTCCTGAATGGCGTTCACTTGGTCCTGAATAACCTGCAACCGCTCAAGCGGGGTGAGTTCGAGCATCCAACGGATCAGGCTTCGGTCCACGCCGGATGGCGCGTAATCCGCGGTGCCCGGTTCGACCGGGGCGTCCGGATCTGCGGGTGATAATGTCGGTTGAGGTGATTGTAAGTGTTCAGGGGGCATCAAGTGACTCCTCAAAGATGTTCGCACCGTCGCCGGGTCGCGTCCTCAAGTCTAACATTAGGGGCGGACGTATGCGAGGTCGAGCCGCCCAGAGCACCGCCCCCGTAATTTAAAATAGATCGTTTTTTCGACACTCCCGTTTGAAGCATTGTCGACACAGATTCTCGACAAAATAACCGACTTATTCCAACCGATGACGGGAGCGCGAACGTGAAAAATTTAAGCAAAAATACGATGGTTTTCCTGGTTACGATGGGCATGCTGGCGGGATTTTCAAGCCAAGCAAGCGCGCGCTCGCCTCTTCCAATAACGGCGCAAAGCAGCCCGACGGTGTCGGCTGGCGGGACGGTCGCGCTGAAGGCGTCTTTATCGCACGCCTATGTGCCGCAGAAGTCGGCGACCAAGATCTATGCGCGCGTTGAGCTGCGCGCAGGCGAGGCCGAGGTGCGTGAGCGCGCGCCGATGAATTTAGCGGTGGTCATCGACCACTCGGGCTCGATGGGCGGCGGGCGACTGGAACAGGCCAAAGCCGCCGCCCACTCCCTGGTTGACCGCCTCTCCGAGCAAGATCGGCTTGGCGTGGTGAGTTACGGCTCGACGGTGACGATCAATCAGGATTCGGTGCACGCGACGCTCGCGAATAAAGAGTTGCTCCACAACGCCATCGACCAGGTGCAACTCAACGGGTCGACCAACCTGGAGGGCGGCTATTTGGCCGGCGCGAATATCGTGGCAAAATACCCCACCGATGATTCGGTAAATCGTGTGGTTTTGCTCTCCGATGGACACGCAAATATCGGCCGTCAGACGCCCGAAGAACTCGGTGAATTGGCGGGCGAGCAGCTCGCCAAGGGCATCTCGGTGAGCGCGATGGGGATTGGTCTGGACTATAATGAGAAGTTGATGGCGAAGATGGCCTCGCAGGGCGCGGGGAATTACTACTTCGTCGAGGACGAAAAAAAGCTCGTCACCATCTTCGAGCAGGAGTTCAAATCCCTGTCGAATATTGTGGCCCGAAACGCGAAGGTTGAGTTCGAGGTGGGCCCGGGGGTCGAGCTTTTGAAGGTCTATGGATTCGCCCACAAGATGAAGGGCGACCAGGCCGTCATCAACCTGGGTGCGTTCTATGCGCGCCAGCACAAAGATATTCTGGTCGAGTTGGCGGTGTCCGCCCGCACGACGCCGCTGCGCGAGATTGCAAATGTGCGCCTGAGCTTTGATGATGTGCTCCAGGACGATAAATCGGTGCACTCCAGCGGCCAACTCGTCGCGACCGCCACCGAAGACCGCGCAAAACTCGCCAAAATCGACAAATCGGTGATGCGACGGGTCGAGCAGATTACCTTTGCCCAGAACGTCCAGAGGGCCAACGACGCCTACGAAGAGGGCAACCGCGCCGAGGCCAAGAAGATCCTCGCCGAACAAAAGACGCGCATCGCCCGCTCCGGCAGCGACTACGGCATCGGAAAAGATAAGGTCGCCCAGAAGATCGCCGAGCTCGACGCCCAGCAGGCCGAGATGGAGGACGCGGCTTCGCCCGCCAAACCCAGCGCCAAGCGCATGCGCAAGGCAACCCGCGGGCGCGCGGCCGAGGTCATGATGAGCGCGGACTCATTCTGATCGGATAGCCGACGTTGGGAAGCGCCCCCGAAGCGACACGCTCGGGGGCTTTTTTATGCGCAGCATTGGGGGCGATCTTGTATCGGAATCGCGCAATTTATGTGCTAGAGACCATTTACGACACGGGGTGTCCCGGCGGCGAAAGCCGCTGTGGGGCTGAGATAATACCCGTCGAACCTGATCCAGTTCATACTGGCGAAGGGATGTCAGCCATCCGGCTTGTGGTATTCTTGATGCCCATCCATGCCTTCGCCTCTTATCCAAGAGGTATTCTCAATGATGCATCTGAATCTGTTTATCTTTGGTTGTGGCCACCATAGCGCGGCCTGGCGCCACCCGGCGTCTTCGGTCGAGCAATTGGGCGATATTCGCTATTATGAGCGCCTGGCCCAGCTCGCTGAGCGCGGCAAATTTGACGCGGTATTTTTGGCCGATGGTCACTGCACCGGCAACGTATCGGACGGGAGCTGGTGGTTTTTAGAGCCGCTGACGGCGCTGTCGGCGATGAGCCGGGCGACCGAGAAGATCGGACTGATCAGTACGGTCTCGAGCACATTTTATACGCCGTTTCATGCGGCGCGCATGCTGGCATCGCTGGACCATATTTCGGGCGGGCGCGTCGGGTGGAATGTCGTGACGTCGATGTTCGACGCCGAGGCGCGAAACCATAATTACGAGCGTATGCCAAACCACGCGGACCGCTACCGGCGCGCCGGTGAGTTCGTCGATGTGGTGCTCAGGCTGTGGGATTCTTGGCAGGCCGACGCGCTAAGCTTTGACCGCACCGGGCACTATGCGGACCCCGAAAAGGTCCAGGCCATCAATCATCAAGGCGAGTTCTTCTCGGTCGACGGGCCGCTGAACGTACCGCGCCCGCCGCAGGGGCACCCGGTGCTATTTCAGGCGGGGGCATCCGAGCCCGGGCGCGACCTGGCGGCGAGTCGGGCCGAAGCGATCTACGCGGTCGCCTATGATTTGCCCGCCGCCCAGGAATATTACCGGGATATCAACCGGCGAGCGAAGGCCGCAGGGCGCACGGAGTCGGCGCCGATCATGCCGGGTCTGGTGACCTATGTGGCCTCCACCGACGACGAGGCCAACGCTAAGCAGCGCGAGTTCGACGAGCTCTTGCCGAGCGAGGCGTCGCTTCGGCAATTGGGGTTATTTGTTGAGAAAGATTGCATGGATTGGGAGTTGGACGCACCGGTTCCCCCGCTGCCTGCGCTGGAGGCGTTTACGGGCCCAAAGGGGCGCTACAGCACGATCCTACGCATTATCGAAGCCGAGCAGCCTACGGTGCGTCAATTATTAGGGCGCCTGGCCGCCGGCGGTGGGCATTGCACCATCGTAGGCACGCCCACGAAGATCGCCGACCAGATGGAGCTGTGGTTTAAGAACGAGGGCGCCGACGGGTTTAACCTCATGCCGCCGTCGCTGCCCCATAGCGTCGAGGATTTTGTGGAACAGGTGGTGCCCGAGCTGCAGCGACGCGGGCTATTCCGCCAAGACTACGAGAGCGATACGCTGCGCGGGCATCTCGGTCTGGCCAAACCATTTTGAGTCCCACCCACGCGTGAAGGAAGGACCGGCGGTCTGACTTCGCGAATCCAACCAGTCGTGATAGGAAACCGCTCCGAAGCGTGATGCTTCGGAGCTTTTTTGTGCGAATCGCCACGTCGCGAATCCAAATCGCGATGCGACCCAATTTACCCGACCGACCCCCATTATGATTTTTAGCGAAAAGACCTTTCGAACCCTCAACTTGGGCCCGGAATGGGTCGCCAATCTCGACCAACTTGGCTACGAGAAAATGACCGCAATCCAGGCCGAAGCCCTGCCCATGATGCTCGAGGGCAAAGACGTGCTCGGGCACGCGAGCACCGGCACCGGCAAGACCGCGGCCTTTGGGCTGGCGCTCTTGGCGACGATCGAGCCGGGGAGCCAGCGCCCCGGGGCGCTGGTTTTATGCCCCACCCGCGAACTTGCCGCGCAGGTCGCCGACAACCTGCGCGCCCTCGCCCGCCCGCTGGCCAATACCAATATCGTGACGCTATGCGGCGGGCATCCGTTCTCGCGCCAGCGCGAGTCGCTTGGCCACGGGGTCGACGTCGTGGTGGGCACCCCCGGCAGGGTGCTCGACCATCTTCGCCGCCAGACCCTCGACCTGTCCGAAGTCAGCACCCTGGTGCTCGACGAGGCCGATCGCATGCTCGATATGGGCTTTGTGCACGATGTCAGCGAGGTCGCCGGCTTTGCGCCGGCGTCGCGCCAGACGCTGTTTTTTTCGGCGACCCTCACCGACGCAGTGCGTGAGTTGAGCGAGAAGTTTCAGAGGAACGCGCGGTTTGTGTCGGTTGTCTCGCAGGAAGATGCGCCCGTGATCACGCAATTTCTCTATCATGTCGCGGGAATGGAGCGGATCGACGCGCTGGAGCGCGTGCTTGCGCGCCACAAACCCGAGTCGGCGATTATCTTCTGCAACCAGCGCGATACCTGCGATGAGGTGGTCCGGGAATTGGCGGCCGCCGGGCACTCGGTGCAGGCCTTGCACGGCGGTCTGGAGCAGCGCGAGCGCGACGATATGCTGCTGATGTTCAGCAATAAGAGCATTCGCCTACTGGTCGCAACCAACGTGGCCGCGCGCGGGCTCGACGTCGATGAGGTCGACGCGGTGATAAATTATGAGCTGCCCCGCGATATCAAGGCCTTTGTGCACCGCATCGGGCGCACCGCGCGCGCCGGCGAGGAGGGGCTGGCCATCAGCATCATCGGGCATAGCGATCAGAAAAAGATCGTCGAGCTCGATGAATATTTTGCCGGGGTTGAGATCACCCGCGCGGGCGATCTTCCCGACCATTTTCCCGCGCCCCAACCCGCCCCGATGGAGACGCTGGCGATTCAGGGCGGGCGAAAAGACAAGCTTCGCCCGGGCGATATCGTCGGCGCGCTCACCGGCGATATGGGACTGGACGGCGGGGCCATCGGGTTGATTTCGGTGCGCGACCGCATCACCTTCGTGGCCATCAAGCGCGAACTCGCCAGCAAGGCGCTCGAGCGCATCAATAAAGGGAAGATCAAGAACCGCAGCTTTCGGGCATTTTTGCTCAACGAGCATTGAGCCGCCGGGCGAAGTTAGAAAAACGACATATTATACCCGCAGTTTTTACAAAGGGCTTTTAGCTGTGACGGACGACCTAAAGAAATTGATCGCGCGCATCGAAGATGCCAGCGATTTACTCGAAGCGATCCAGGAGGATCGTGGGCTTCTGGCCGAGATTGACACCGAGGTGCGCAACCGCTTTTTGATGGCCGCAGGCCAGGTTTCGCGACCGGGAAAACGCGCGCGAAAAATGCTCGCGCGCGCGCGCCTCAAAAACGAGAAGCAGGCGCGCCGCGAGCATGACGACGCGCTGATGGATTCGACCGAGATCCGCGAGAAACGCCGGAATCCGGTGTTTTTGACGCCGCGCTGGCGCGACGCGTCGAAGTTTAAGCAATTGAGCGAGGCGCCGGCGAGCGAGCCCATCGGGCAAACCGCGGAGGAGCGCACCTGTTATGTGTGCCGCGACTCCTTCACGGATGTGCATTTTTTCTACGACCAGATGTGCATTAAATGCGGGGATTTCAACTTCGCCAAGCGCTCGCAAACCGCCGACCTGCGCGGGCGCGTGGCGCTGGTGACCGGGGCGCGCGTTAAAATCGGCTATCAGGCGGCGATTCTGCTGCTTCGGGCAGGGGCGTATGTGATTTGCGTGACGCGCTTTCCCCACGACGCCGCGCGCCGCTACGCGGCCGAAGAGGACTTTGAAGAGTGGAAAGATCGCCTCAAGATCTACGGCATCGATCTGCGCCATACCCCGAGCGTGGAGAACCTGTGCGCCGAGCTTAATCGCACGCTGGAGCGCCTTGATTTTATCATCAATAACGCGTGTCAGACCGTGCGGCGACCGGCCGGATTCTACGACCATCTGATGGCCGCCGAGCTTGGCAGCGAAGAAATGACCCCCGCCGAGCTCGCCCTGGTCGGCAGCTTTAATCCTACTGGCGCGCGTGAGGATTTGCTCAAGGAGCGCCTGCTAAATGACGGCAAAGAGGGCGAGATTTCGCCCAGCCAAAACATCATCTCGGCCCAGCTCAGTCAGGTCGAACTGCTCGCCGAAGATGGCCAGCGCGGGCATCATCTTTTCCCGGCGGGTGAGCTGGATGCGGACTTGCAGCAGGTCGATTTGCGCAAGGTCAATAGCTGGCGGCTCAAGCTCGACGAGGTCTCGGCGATCGAACTTCTGGAGGTTCACCTTGTCAACGCGGTCGCGCCGTTTATCATCAACGCACGCTTAAAGCGCCTGATGGAAGCGGTGCCCACGCCCGACAAGCATATCGTGAACGTCTCGGCGATGGAGGGGCAATTTTATCGCATCTTCAAGACCGACCGCCACCCGCATACCAATATGGCCAAGGCGAGCCTCAATATGATGACGCGCACCAGCGCCATCGACTATATCGACGCCGGCATTCATATGAATAGCGTCGACACCGGCTGGGTGACCGACGAGGATCCCGACCACCACGCGCGGCTAAAGCGTGATTTACACCGATTTCATCCGCCGCTGGATATCGTCGACGGGGCGGCGCGCATCGTCGACCCGATCCTGCACGGCTTTAACACCGGCGAGCATGTGTGGGGGCAGTTTTTGAAGGATTATAAGGTAACGGACTGGTGATTGTGGCGATATTTTCGACGCGATTCAAAGAGGAAAAAGGAGAGCGAATATGAGCATTCAACCGCATTCAAATGAGACGCAGACGCTGTGGGATCGCGGCAAGTTCCAGGTCATGATTCAGTCCGCCACCAGCGGCACGACGATCGGATTTTGCCAGGGAGAGAAGGCCGACGAGCTTGAGATCCAGGAGACCGCGATGCGCGAGGGCGCAGAGGTTGAAATCGACAAGAAACTCCTCAAAACGGGGCGTGAGATCTGGACGGTGCGCCCGCTGGACGCGCAGGAATCAGGCGAACTATAGGCGAGAAGGCTTGGGGATATTGGGTCCAAGGCGTTGCTATTTGGGTGTAGGGTTGCTAATCTGACGCGTCACCTTGTCTTCAAAATACGACCGTTTAAGCGCTTTCAATACCCTACTGGCGCCCCTACATATGAACCTCGATCTTCTGTCAAAAATTTGGTTTTCAATGCTCGGCGCCGCCTGTTTGGTGGTCGGGGTGATGCTGTGGGCGGTGCAGGCCTGGGCGGCCCCCTATTTGCCACTGGTGCTCGGTATAGTGGGCGCGGGCGCGATTCTTCTGATCATATTGAAGTCGGAGCCGGCCGAAAAATCCACGACGATTTCCAATCCGGGCGCAAAAAACGGGGCGTTTGACAAGGCGATTCTTGTGCAGGCGGGGCCCTTGATTTTGGCGGTTCTGGTCTGCGCGCTATGGCTTATTTCACCCATCCGTTTTGCGGCGGCGTCGGTTGCCTCGAAGTTAAATATCCTCCCCATGATGGCGATGCAGACCGACCCCGACCCGGGCGTGCGCACCGCCGTATGCCGCGAGGTTTTGCACAACCTTCCGCTCAGCCAGCGTGACTCGGTTGTCGAATATTTTTACGCGTCCGAAGACCTTCGCACCCAGTGTCTGAAGCCGGAGCTGGAGGCGAATAATCCGGTCGCGGTCTGGGTCGGCAAGAGTGTTACGCAGCGTTGGCGCAGTGATTTGAGCGCGACCTCTGCGCAGAGCTCCGACGAGCAAGCCTGCCAGGCGGCGGCGCAACTGGCGGGGCTTGGGCGCGCCGATGATCGCGTGCAATTGCTGCAATATGCGCTGGATGCGGCCTCTGCGGGGGCGCGCAAATGCTTTAGCGATGCGCTGGGCGATGTGGCCGATATTTCGATGATCGTCGGAGAGCCTGCCGCGCTTTCCCCAAAGATCGCCGATAAGCTGCTCGAGCCGATGACGCAGAAAGTATTCTTCGATAAATCCAGCCAGAGTATGGCTTGGTCCAGCCCGGAGAATCAACGCTGGGTCTGGTCGCTCGGCTGCCAGATGGCTTCGAGTCCGAGTCCGCTCTCGCAACGCTACGCGGGCGCGTCGCTGGAGTCGATCGCCTATAATCTTTCCTGCGATTGGGCGCCCAGCACCACCTCGGATACCTTCAGCACGGTGCGCTGGGTCAATCTTTGCCCCGACCTGGAAGAGGCGTTGCTCAGCAGTCCCGGGCCCGAATCCCTTTGCCCGGTCCTGATGCCCTATCTGGTGGATGTGTCGGTTGAGCACGCAAAGGGGATGGTTGCGGCGGCGATTTCGAAATTCTCGATGCGCACTTCGGCCACTAAAATCGTGAATACACCGGTGGGCGCGGGTCGGGCACCGACCAAAGAGGAAGCCGCTCGCGCGAAGTTGATGAAGCTGACCGGCGCGCAAATTTTCGGCGAGTATAACCCCCCCAAGCCGATCGGCTGCCAGGATATGATGATGCAAATCTTTCGGGGCGACGATCGCGGTGAGGCTTCCGACGCATTTGCGCGTATCGCAGGGAGTGGCGAGCTGGACTGCGGCCCTCGCCCGCACGAGAAAACGCTTGGCGAGAATCAAGCCAGACTTGATATGATACGGTCGACGAAAAATCCTACATTTGACACGTATATTGACCGCCGTTATCTTGATAAGTCTTACGGTAAAGCAGACGTGGACGCCGCCTTAAAGCGCATGAATGACCGCATAAAGAAATGAGTCGCTTAGCCGGTCTAGAATTGATTTTTGGTTGTTTCGCTGCTTTTCAACTCTTCTCGCTGAGTGTCTTCCCATGAACACTTCCCCACCCGATCTTCAAAAAAATTATATGCGCCAGGCTGC
>Ga0209075_1001444_pt1 | contig 22295 bp, 17 predicted proteins | sample Stecom2011_FD_187523 | JGI IMG/M metagenome (GOLD analysis project Ga0209075, IMG submission 187523) | Agricultural soil microbial communities from Utah to study Nitrogen management - Steer compost 2011 (SPAdes) (version 2) | ecosystem: Environmental > Terrestrial > Soil > Agricultural land...
AAGTGAGTAAGTCTAACATTTTACTCTATGTTTTTGATGTCAATGAACTGTCAAAAGAAGAGGTTGAAAGCGATTTAAAGCGTTTAGAAAGAGAGGGATTGTCTATCGTTTTATTGGCTAACAAAACTGAAGAAATGGATGCTTCTATATTTGCAGCTTACAGTGAGGAGTACCCTGTAATTGCCATTTCTGCGAAAAACCACGAAGGTTTAGATGCTTTAAAGGCTGAGTTAGCAAAATCGGTCGAAGAGTTAGCAACAGAAAGCGACACAATCGTTATCAATGCAAGACATTACGAAGCTTTCTCCAACGCCCTTGCCGACATGAATCAAGTAGAACAAGCTTTAGAAATGCAAATTTCTGGGGATTTATTAGCCATGGATATCCGCAGTGCGATTCGTCATTTGTCGAGTATTACTGGAGAGATCAGTACAGATGATTTGTTGGGGAATATATTTGCTAATTTTTGTATTGGGAAGTAACCCTCCTTCCTTTATTCCTCTATTTCTTTCCTATACAGCATTTTACAACAACATTCTTTCCTTTGTTTGTTGCTAATTTGCCCTTTATTGCGTATTATTGTTTCTAATTTGTTGCTAGAGAAACAAGATTTGTTGCTAGCAACAAATTTATACTTAACTAGAAATCCACAAAAAGAGCAGGCATGAAAGTAACATTAAGAAAACGAAATCAAGGAGGTAAGACAAGCCTATATTTAGACTATTACCATAAAGGGAAACGCAAGAATGAATATCTAAAACTTTACCTGGATCCGAACGCCAAAACAAAAGACGAAAAAGAAGTCAATAGAAAAACGCTACAATTAGCCGAGACAATAAAAGCCCAACGCCAAATTGAAATTCAAAATGGGGTATATGGATTTAGAGACAACGAGAAACTAAAAGGAAGCTTTTTAAACTACGTTGAAGCACTCACAGAAAAGCGTATAGACAGCAAGGGTAATTATGGAAACTGGGACAGCATGTTGAACCACCTTAAAACATATATTCCAATGGACAAATCTTTTGGAGAAATAGATGGAACATTCGTACAAGGTTTTAAAGACTTCTTAGATAAAGAAGTAAAAACCAAGAGCAATCAGCCCTTAGCCCAGAATTCAAAATACTCTTATTTCAATAAATTAAAAGCAGCATTAAAGCAGGCCTTTAAAGATGGTATAATCCCAACAAACCCAGCAGAAAAGATAAGTGGCTTTAAACAAGCCGAACCACAACGTGAATTCTTAACATTAGAAGAACTTCAAGCGGTAGCCAATACCGAGTGTGAAATTCCTCAACTGAAAACAGCCTTCATATTCTCATGTCTAACCGGCTTACGATGGTCGGATATAAACAAGCTGTTATGGTCTGAAATTCAGCATTCAAATGATATGGGGCACTACATACGTTTTAGGCAACAGAAAACCAAAGGAGCCGAAACACTTCCTATTTCTGAACAAGCTTTGAATCTATTAGGAGAACGTAGGGACAAAGATGAAAGAGTGTTCAAAGGTTTGAAATATTCAGCATGGCATAATCTCAAACTCCAACAGTGGATGATGAAGGCAGGAATTTCTAAAACAATAACTTTCCATTGTGCAAGGCATACCTATGCAACGCTTCAATTGACAGCGGGTACAGATATTTATACGGTTTCAAAACTGTTAGGACATAGAGAATTGCGAACAACTCAAGTGTATGCCAAAGTAATTGACGATAAGAAAAAGGAAGCAGCCAATAAAATCCAAATTAAACTATGAGCAATCACACAGATATATTAGATAACATTCTTTATGGTGAATCTAGACCTTGGTTGGAACATAATGGTTTTGATGAACAATATGCATCCAAGTTTCGAACTTTTAAAGAATATGAGAGTAAATTCAATTTACAATTTGAAATTGACTTTTATCGTCCAACAGATTTTAAAACAAAGTATTATTCAAAATTAATTCGGAATACTGTTAAAGCTGATTTTGATAGAATGTATGAACTGATCAAGAAGGATGAAAATGAAAACGTGGTTGCCTATTGGTTAAATGACACATTGGATAAAAGATTGAAATCTCGATTAACCGATATTGGTGAATTAATAAAGCAGAAAGATTTCGACCCTTCATACATCAATCCTAAAAATACGGCTCACCAATTGGATCTGGTCCATAAAGCCAACACCTATGTTATGCAGTTGCTTAAACTAGGATATATGCAATTGTACTTGGAGATACAGGAAGCTTTCAAAGATTGGGTTAAAGATGAATTCATTATAGAAGATTTTTATTCGCAACTGTTGCATGAACCCATTCCAGAGAAACTTCCAATTACTAGAAAAGTAGTTATTGAAATAGAGCCAATACCTGAAAGGAAGTCTAAGCAGAAGAAAAATTCCGAAGCAGTTCAATTTGAATCTTTCTATTATAAACAGTATCCTACCAATCCAGTCAAGTTAAACGATTTATGTGATAGTTTAAAACTCAATAACTTTATTCATGCTGATACTCCTTTATCCACTTTCAAAAAAGTTTTCTCAGGTACTAAAATTAACGATCCAGTTATATGGACAGGAAATAAAAGTGAGCTTTATTACTTCATAAAACTCATTCATAATGAATTAAAATTAGTAGAAGATTTGAAACAGAGCCAATGGAGAGTAGCTTGTCTATGTTTTGTAGATGAAAATAATGGGACTTATGAATTTGATAAATTGAGAAAATTAAAAAGACCAGCATTAACTGCTCATAAAATTGAAACCGCAGTAAATCATCTGAAATAAGTTACTCGCCACTTTACACTTCCTATTCTTCTTTAGTTTTTATTACCTCTTGTTCTAATCGAATAAGGGGTTTTTGCTTTTGATTGTGTCACTCGCCACTCGCCACTCTACACTACACCCCTTTAAACCACTCAAAAACAGTCTAAAAGTGCTATACCTTAGCACTGTATTCGGAAATCGAATATGACTTTTGGCCAAAGGTCTTTTACAAATTAATCCAATAATAAGATGGAGCAGATTTTAAAAAGGCTTGAAATTATAGAAAAGCATGTCTTGAATCAGAACATTATTCTGAAAAAGGTACTCAACTTCAATGAAGCGTGTACTTACCTGGAGTTATCACAATCTCACTTGTATAAATTGACAAGTGCAGGAACGATACCTCATTACAAACCAAACGGTAAAAAACTCTATTTCGATAGAGAAGAATTAGATCAGTGGTTATTACGAAACCGTAATACCACACAAGATGAACTAGATCAGGAAGCAGCTGATTATCTAATAAGAAAGGGGAGAGTGAAGTTATGAATGAGATTATAGACTTAATTCTGAAACTTTCTCAGGATGTTCAAACAATGAAAGCATACCTGTACCAAACCCATATTTCAAGAAAAGATAAATTTTCTGATGAGTGGATAGATGGTCAAGATGTAATGCAAATGCTGTACATCAGTAAACGTACGCTTCAATCATTGCGTGACAATGGGAAACTTCCATTCACGAGAATTAATAACAAGTTCTACTATAAGCTGTCCGATTTAGAAAGCTTAATGGAGGACAATTATTCAATCAAAAAATCAGATAATCATGGAAATAAATAGAAAAGCAATACTGGATAAAACGCATTATGGCTTAAATATTTATGCCTATGTACTTAGACAATTCTATCCAGGTGAGACAGTCCTTTCCCTTTCGGGAAGGGATTGTTCCCCAGCTAAAAATCCTTTCAATGAAGACAAACCAACCTTGATGATTAGCATAGTTGATAATTGTGCTGTGCATTCAGACAATGAAAGTAAAATAGAAAGTGGTGATGTATTCGATTTTGCTGAACGCTATTTGAAACTATCAGGTCAAGAATTGTTTGATAAGCTAAATGAAGTCATGCATCTGCGGATTGGTGAAAACGTTTGGTATCAGAACAAGGAAGTAAAACCGAAGTTAATTACACCTGAAGTAGAGAAACCGAAATCTCCAGTATTTAGCTTCTTCAAAAAGCCCGTTAGAAACGTATTCCCAACTCAACAATTAAACTTAGTTGAAGTTTATCAACTGATTAAAGGCGATAAATACATTCAAGCGACAAATGCTTTAAGGGAAATTAAAGATGACAAGAAGGCGCGAAAGTTTAAAGCAGATAACTTTGATTATGCAACCTTTTCTGGTGTGTTTTCAAGACGAAATGACGCAAGCTTAGAAATTCACTCAAATCTGCTTACTGTTGATTTTGATCACATTGAGGATGTAACAGAATTAAAAGAGAATCTACTCAAAGATGAGTATTTTGATACCGAGCTTCTTTTTATTTCTCCATCAGGTGATGGCTTAAAATGGATTATTCCTATTGACTTATCAAAAGTGAATCATCAAGAGTATTTCAAGGCAGTCTCAAACTACATTCAACATACATATAGCTTACAGGTAGATGGTTCGGGTAAAGATGTTTCAAGAGCATGTTTTTTACCACATGATCCAGATGTTTTTATTCATCCTAAATACCTATAGATGATGTTGAAATGCAAGTTGAAAAGAGAGGAAATCCACAAGTATAGCCTGGGAATTGGAAAATTATTTAATTATAAATATTGAAAAATGAGCAAAAATATATTTAATCCGTTGGAATGGAAAGATATTTCTATCCAACACGAAATAGAAAATAAGAATAATGAAAATGAATCTGAAGAGAATACTGATTCAGAAGTAGAAATAGTGATCAAAAACATCGAGGAAAAGAGTGTCGACATCACTTCAATTTACGATGATTGGATAAGCATTGGCTTTGCTTTTTCAGATGAGTTTGGAGAGGCAGGTAGAGAATTGTTTCATCGTGTGAGTAAATTCCATAGTGAATACGATACTGCCGAATGTGATGAGCAATACACAAAATGCTTGAACTCAAAAGGGCAGGGAGTATCTTTAAAGAGTTTTTTCTATCTCGCTAAACAAGCGGGTGTACCTATTAATACAAGTGTAAGTAGTTTGGAAAAGAGTTCTTTAACGAAGGTGAGTAAAATGACTACTACGGATGAAGAGACAACGGATGACGTTCCAAATGAGAAAATGCCTACCTTCCCTAAATCCTTATATCCTCAACTTCCTGAATTTCTTCAAAAGGTTGTATCGGTTGCAAGTACCGATGAAGAAAGGGATATTTTATTGCTTGGTACCTTGGTTTCATTAAGTGCTTGTCTGCATAAGTTCTTCGCAATCTATGACGGTAAGAAAGTATATTCCAATCTGTTTTTATTCATTACAGCACAGGCATCTGCCGGTAAAGGCCGTTTGGTGCATTGCCGTCAAATTGTAAATCCCATTCATAAGGAATTAAGGGAAGAAGCAAGGGTGCAGAAACAAATCTATGATATGGAGTTGGCTGAATACAATGCGAATAAAGGGAAGGTGGATGGAATTGAAAAACCTGCGAAACCACCAGAAAAACTTTTGTTTATTCCAGCGAATAATAGTTCAACTGGTGCATATCAATTGTTGGGAGACAGCAATGGGAGAGGACTTATCTTTGAAACGGAAGGGGATACCTTAGCGCATGCTTTTAAAAGTGATTATGGGAATTACAGTGATGGATTTAGAAAAGCTTTTCATCATGAAGCTATTTCTTATTACAGGAGAACAGATCGTGAGTATGTCGATATTGAAGGTCCTTGTCTTTCTACAGTGCTTTCAGGTACGCCAAAACAAATTTCTGCTTTAATTCCAAATGCTGAAAATGGATTGTTTAGTCGTTTTATTTTCTATTCTATGAATGTAAATCTTGTGTGGAAGAACGTATTTGAAAGCACTACTGCAAATGGATTGGATGATTACTTTGATAATTTAGGAGATCAGTTCTACGAATTGTACACAACCTTAAAAAAGAATGGTGAAGTTCAAATGGTATTAACAAAAAATCAACAAGAAAGTTTCAACTCCTTCTTTAGCTCAATACAGATTAAGTACTTTAATTTGAAAGGATTGGATTACTTGGGTACAATCAGAAGATTAGGGCTAATCGCTTATCGTTTCTGTATGATATTCTCTGCTTTACGTATAATGGAAACAGGAGATTCTTCAAAGGAAATTACTTGTGAGGATGGTGATTTCCAATCTTCATTGGACATGATCAGCATTTTGGTTAAACATTCTGGTAAGGTATTTAGTGAACTTCCTGCAGATGAAAAGAAGCCTACCCGTAAAAATAGAAAGGAGAAGTTCCTGTATGCTCTCCCAAAGCAATTCAATAGACAGAAATATTTAGAAGTAGCTACAAGCTTGAAAATCCCTGCAAAAACAGCAGAGGGCTACATTACTAACTTTGTTAAGGGAAGTCTTATCCATCGTGAACAACAGGATGAATACGTAAATTTATCTCTTGAGGAAATTGAGGATGTTAAGGGAGTTAAGGATGTTTAATCCTATTTTTTAAGTGGGGGTTGAGATTTTAGGATTGTTCAAAAAAGTCAGGTGAATGCTTGACTTTTTTTATTTTCTAATGAACTCACTTTCCTCATTTCCTTTGTTTCCTCAAAGTTCTTACCTAAATTCTCCTCGTCTGTTCGAGAAATTTGAATGGAACGAACATATTGTATCAAGAACTTCTAACTTTCCTTCCTTTTATTCCTTTTTTTCTTCTTATATTGGACAAATGTTGACAAGTCATTTAATTATAACTCGGAATGTTAGGCAGTAGAATAAAGGAACTTAGAGAAAATCAAGGATTACTTCAAAGACAATTGTCTGCGGAATTAGAAATTGATACGCCTATGCTGAGTAAAATTGAACGTGGCGAAAGAAGAGCGAAACGAGAACAAGTGGTAAAGCTCGCAGAATTACTGAATACAGATTCGAAAGAGTTATTGGTGCTTTGGCTAACAGATCAACTCTTAGATGTTGTTAAAGACGAAGAACAAGCGTTAAAAGCACTAAAGCTGACAGAAAAACAGATTAAAAATAATATTAAATAGGGTAGAATATAATGGCTAAGAAACAAGTTAAGGAAAAATCTATAGAAGAAACTCTATGGCAGTCTTGCGACAAATTAAGAGGTTCTGTAGAATCTAGCGAATACAAACACGTTGTTTTAGGATTAATTTTTCTAAAATTTGCCAGTGATAAATTTGAAGAACGTAAGGAAGAAATTATTGCTGCTGGACAAGAAAAATATGTAGAAAATAAAGAGTTCTACAATATGAAAAATGTCTTCTTTTTAATGGAAACTTCGCGTTGGAGCTACATAAAGGCCAATGCCAAACAAGATGATCTAGCGCTAAAAATTGACACGGCTTTACACCAAATAGAAAAAAACAATCCTGCACTTAAAGGTGCTTTGCCCGATAATTACTTCTCACGTTTAGGTTTAGATAAAACCAAACTGGCTTCTCTTATTGATCAAATTAGTGAAATAAATACCATTGCCGATAAGCAAAATGATATTGTAGGGCGTGTGTATGAATATTTCTTAGCCAAGTTTGCTATTAAAGAAGGAAAAGGGAAGGGAGAATTTTATACGCCAAAAAGTATTGTAAACTTGATTGCCGAAATGATAGAACCTTACCAAGGTATTATTTATGATCCTGCTTGTGGTTCTGGAGGTATGTTTGTGCAGTCTGTTAAGTTTATCGAACAACACCACGGAAACAAAAAAGAGGTTTCTGTGTACGGTCAAGAATATACCAATACGACCTACAAACTAGCTAAAATGAATCTAGCCATACGTGGTATTTCTGCCAATTTGGGAGAAAAAGCGGCTGATACTTTTGCTAACGACCAACATCCGGACTTGAAAGCCGATTTTATCATGGCAAACCCTCCTTTTAACCAAAAAGATTGGAGAGCCGAAAGCGAACTAACAGACGACCCAAGATGGAAAGGTTATGAAGTGCCGCCAAAAAGTAATGCCAATTATGCTTGGATTTTAAATATGGTGTCTAAACTCTCCGATAACGGGGTGGCTGGTTTTATTTTGGCAAATGGTGCCCTTTCTGGTGGTGGTGAAGAATATAAAATTCGTAGAAAACTCATTGAAAACAATTTAGTAGAAGCCATTATTATTTTGCCGAGGAATATGTTTTATACCACGGATATTTCAGTTACATTATGGATTTTGAATAAAAACAAAACCGAAAAAACAGTAGACAAAGGAACGGAAACCCGTAATTACAGAAATAGAGAAGAAGAAGTCTTGTTTATGGATTTGCGCCAACAGGGTGAACCATTTGAGAAAAAATATATTCAGTTTTCTAATAGTCATATTGAAGATATTGCCAACACTTTCCATACTTGGCAAACAGATGATGCAGCTTATAAAGATGTACCAGAATTTTGCTACGCAGCCAAAAAGGAAGAAATAGAAAAGAAAGATTTTTCTTTAGTGCCTAGTAAGTATATTGAGTTTGTAAACCGTGATGAAAATATTGACTTTGATACCAAAATGAAAAGTTTACAAACGGAATTAAAGGATTTATTGGAGCAAGAAGAACAATCGAAAACTGATTTACAAAACGTTTTTAAAGCATTGGGGTATGAGTTATAAACGTTTAGGAGATTATATACAACCTGTGAACAACCGTAACAAAGGAATGGTTACTGATGATCTTAGAGGTTTGAGTATGACCAAAGAATTTAGAAAGTCAACTTCTAATATTGTTGGTACAGATTTAACTAAGTATAAGCTAGTTTATAAAAATCAATTTGCTTGTGATTTTATGTCAGTAATTCGAGTGCATAAATTACCAGTGGTTTTACATCATGAAGAAAAACCTGTAATTGTTTCTGGTGCTTATGCTGTATTTGAAGTAAAAGATGAAAAGGTACTTTTACCAGAATATTTAATGATGTGGTTTAGAAGACCTGAATTTGATAGGTATGCAGATTTTAGGTGTGATAGTGCTATTCGTGGTGGATTTAAATGGGATGAATTATGCGATACTCAACTCCCAATACCAAGTATAGAAAAACAACAACAAATTGTAGACGAGTACAACACAGTAACCAACCGCATAAAGCTAAACGAAAAAATAAAAACCAACTTAGAAGCTACCGCACAAGCTTTATATAAACATTGGTTTGTAGATTTTGAGTTTCCAAACGAAAATGGAAAACCTTATAAATCTTCTGGTGGTGAGATGGTTTATAATGAGGAATTGGATAAGGATATTCCTGTTGGGTGGGAAACAAAACCTATTAATTGCTTTGGAACTGTGGTAACTGGAAAAACTCCATCAAGTAAAAACCCACATGATTTTGGAGAAATTTATCCTTTTGTAACACCAGGAGATTTTAATTATGAAAGTAAGTATATTCAATACACTCGAAGATATTTATCAAAAAATGGCTTTGAAAAATTGAAGAATAAGGCTTTAAATAATGGAGATGTAATAGTTACTTGTATTGGTTCTGACATGGGGAAAGTTGCTTTAGCAATAGAAGGTTCTATCACTAATCAACAATTAAATTCAATAAAAGTAGATAATATTGAGTACTCAGATTATTTATTTGCGTATTTCAAGGAATTTAAGGATGAGTTAAAGTCTATCGCTATGGGAAGTTCTACTATGCCAATGATTAATAAAACTGATTTTGAACTAATTCAAATATTAAAGCCCAATTTGTCTTTATTGAAATTGTATTTTGAAAGTTTATTACCAATTAATGAAATTCTTAAAAAGAATTTAACTCTAACCCAAACCCTCCAAGAACTCCAAAGTTTATTACTAGCAAAAATGACAAAAGTGGAAGCTTTGGCAACCGAAAACGTATAAAATGATTTGTAATGAAAAAAAGTAAGTTTACTGTACCAAAGGGATATAAAGGAATCAGCAATGATATAGTACTTGAGTTTAACACTCAATTAGCAGTTATAACTGGATTAAATGGCTGTGGAAAATCAACAATGCTGAAATATCTTTATGAAAATTATCCTGATAGAAGCAAATGTTTTATTAAAACCCCTCAAACTATAGATTTTAACGAAAAAAGAAGAGTTTCTGCATATAGAGGAGGGGTTAGATATTCAGATGATGTCTCATTCGATAGTGTGATGCAAGATATTGAATCTCTTGGGTTAAGACGAAGAGGAAGGGTGGAATCTCCTTTTTTGGATAAAACTGATTTTTATTCATCATTATTTGATCAACAATCTATTAGCTACGAACGAGGGTATGTTTATCTTGAATCAATTGCTAAATTGCTCTCTGATTACCAATTTGACGATTTAGAGAATATTAAACGTGCATTAGGGATTGTCACTGAAAAAGAGGTGAATGAACGTTTAATTTGGCAATTAAATAGGGATAAAAATCAAAATCAAAAAAAATATGGAACTAAACAAGGTAGAACAATATTGAATAAATATCTAAATTTTAAATTAACCGATACGCAAAAAGTAGAATTAGATAAAGAAAAGAAAAAAATAGAAGATTTTTTGACAGATGATTTAAGGAAAAAATCAAATATTAATAGTGAGCATGCACTGAAAAATTATGTGTACGAATTGATTACGCGAGAGTTTCGTTCTATTGAGTCAATTGTTCATAAAATGTCTGATAAAATTTACCAAGATTTTAAATCAAAAAGTTCGAGAACAAGAACCAAAAAGTTATGGGATAATATAAATGAAGAGCTTCATAAATATAATTCTCGGGGTTATTTTAAGTATAAACTAGTAAAACCACAGGTTTATGAGTCAAATTATGAGATTGCTTTCAAGCGTTTCGATAATTCGTCAAGTACACACATTTATTTTGATTCACTTTCAAGTGGTGAAAAAATAATTTTTGAACTTGTTTGCTATTATTTTGCAGCTAAAGGGTCCAAATTAGAAATGATAATGTTAGATGAGTTTGATGCGAATTTGAATCCAACTTTAGCAGAGAGATATATCGAAGTAATTAAAGAACAGTTTAAGAACATTAAGGTTGTATTGACAACCCATTCACCATCAACTGTTGTAGAAGTTGATCCAAATGAACTATATGAATTAACCGATTCACGCGAACTAAAATGTGCTTATAATGAAGAGGGAAAACGGGATATTCTTAGAAGGTTAGCTCCAAAATTTGTATATCATGGGGAATTCGGAATATTGGAAGATGTTTTTAATAATCAGTTTGAATTAATAGTTTTTCTTGAAGGGAAAAATGACGTTAAGAATTTTGAAAGAGGGTTATCAAATGAAAAATACAAGTTCATTGACTCTAGCGGTGTTGGTAATATGCCAGATGTCGTTAAAGTTTTCAAGGTAATACCTTTCTTTAAAAAATTGGCTAAACAAAAGAAAATAGTTTTTCTGTTTGATTTCGATCAAGAAGGAATAGACAAACTATGTATCTGTTCTCCTAAATCAACTCAAGAAGTATATGATAACTTTAAAGACAAAAATTATTTTATATCTAAAATAGACGAAAGTTCGAATATATATTTATCTCATTTGATTCCAAGTAGTGACCATTCCTGGAAGTTAACGGATGAATATAGACATCAAGAATTAAAAAAGGAAGGTATAGATGGAATCAAAAGGCAGTTTAATCATTTAAAATTGATAGAAAACTATCAGAACGAATTAGAACCATTATCCGTTTAAAACTCCAAAGCTTAAAAAAGTAGAAAAAACCTTTATTTAATTAGAAAATGGAAAAAGAGATTAATATGTTTATAGACAAGGGTTCTTTATTTAATTTGAATTCGGAAAGCAAGCTGATCTTATTTAATTTGAATTCGGAAACGTGTATTAAAACCCTGTTTGTCAGATATTTGTTGTTTAATTCTGTAGTTAAATTTTCTGTAAATAATCAAAGTGCTCATATTCAACTCATAAAACTATAAACTATATTATAAGCAAAAATGACGCAACAAGAAATTAAAGTTTAGGTATTATGAATCACAAAACCTACAATCATATAAAAACATTTTTAGATACGGTTAAGATACCGGTTGTAAAACAGCATGTTGGTTTTTTAGATATTATCAAGAAAACAACCAACGAAACTATCAATAGTAACATTTATGCACACTTTTTATCTTGTGAGGAAGATGAGATTAAACATGCTTTTTTAAATGCCTTGCTTTACATTATTGAAGAGAAAACAAAGCGAAAAACCCAACTATCAGTTACGGAGGTTTTTACAGAATACACCACAAATTCCGGGAGAATAGATATTGTACTTAGAGACTTACTCAATGAAAATCACATTATCATAGAAAATAAAATTTATCATCACCTAGATAATGATTTATTAGAATACTGGGATTTTATAAAAGTGAATGATGAGAAAAAAAGAGGCGTTTTATTAACACTAAATCCGCATTCTATACCAGGGAAAGTTGAAAATAAATTTATAAATATTACCCATTGGGAATGGATTTCTAAAGTAAAAGAGTTAATTGATTTTAATGCGATAAAGAACAAGAATTACCATGTTTATCTTTCAGATTTCTTAGAAACCATAGAAAAAATAACCAATACATACCTTATGAATGATTCCGCAAAATTCTATTTTGAAAATACAAAGCAAATAAATGCAGCAAACGAAACAAGACAAGAAGGACATAAATTTCTAAATGATCAGTATAATTTAATTGCTGAAAAACTAGGCATGAAAACCTATGGTAATGCGTTGGAATGGAAAAATATTTGGGATGAAGAGAATACTATAGACACTTACTTTACCATTTTTGCGGGAGATATAGTTTCTGGTAAGGATCTGTCTTACATGGTTATTATTGAACTGTACAGAGAAGACAAAGAAAGAATGTCTGACTTAGATACACAATTTCAATCACATGAGCAGTATAAATTACTAAGTAAAGGTAGTGTTCATAATAAATATCAACATTACCTGATTAAAGAGTATAAAATCACCATTGAAGAGTTTGCGAATTTTTCAGATCATGTAGTAAGCAATATTCAAAATGATTTTGGTCAATTATTTGTCGAAATAGTGAAATATTTACATCCTTTAAAAGATATAAGTGATTGGGAAAATAATGTTGTTAGAGAAACAAAAGAAGACTTTATAATAAACAAATAATGTAGTAAAAGTATGACAGAAACCAACCGTATAGAATACAAAGCACAACTCACCAAAGATTTAGAGTTGGAAAAAGAAGTGGTGGCTTTTTTAAACTACCATGAAGGCGGGTTGGTGTATATTGGTATTGATAAAAATGGAAAGACTATTGGCGTAAAAGACCAAGACGCTGATATGCTTAAAATTAAGGACCGGATTAAAAACAAAATTTCTCCATCCGCAATGGGCTTCGTTTTTTCTGACAACTTTATTCGCATGGTTTTTCCATCGGCAGAACCAGTGAATAAAGAAGAAGATAAAGAATCTTCCAAGGAAAGGTTGGTAGATGGGTTGGTAGATGGGTTGGCAGAAAGTCAACAAAAAATTATCCAATTAATACTGAATAACCCTAGAATTAGTAAAAGAAAAATGGCAGAAAGTATTGGTATAAGTACAACTGCAATAGATAATAACATTAAAACCCTAAAAGATAAAGCTATAATAGAGCGTGTTGGAAGTGACCGAACAGGGTATTGGAAAATAAGAAACAAGGAATGAAATTTACAGAAGCACAACTAGAAACAGCATTTGCTGAGTTGATAGGAGACGAAGGTTACCCACATCATTTTGGTAATACGCTAAACCGAGCTGAAGACGAAGTTATTTTAGCCGATGACTTGCGTGCTTTTTTACTTCAAAAATACGAAGCAGAAAACTTAACAGAGTCAGAAGCCAATAGTATTATTTTACACATAAAAACGCTTCCTGCTTCTGATTTGTATGAAAGTAATAAACGTTTCATGTCTTGGTTATCCGATGGCTTTATCTTAAAAAGAGAAGATCACAATCAAAAAGATATTTACATTCAACTGATTGATTTCTCAGGATTAGAAAACCAAACCATTAGTGAAAATATTGAAACCCTAATTGCAGAACCTCAAGCAAGTTATGGAGATACCAATATTTACAAATTTGTTACGCAATTAGAAATTACTGAAGCCAATCAAAAACGAATTCCAGATGGTATTCTTTATATCAATGGGTTGCCTTTGGTCGTATTTGAATTTAAAACAGCCATAAGAGAAAATACAACCATACATAATGCATACGAACAGTTAACGATACGTTATAGAAGAGATATTCCACAACTATTTGTGTGTAATGCTTTTTGTGTTATTTCAGACGGTGTAAACAATAAGGCAGGTTCGTTTTTCGCTCCTTATGAATTCTATTACGCTTGGAGACGTGTTGCAGGGCTAGCAAAAGAAGTAGATGGAATAGATTCTATGTTTACACTTATTCAAGGAATGCTGAATAAAACGAGACTGCGCGACATTATTCGCAATTTTATTTATTTACCAGATACCTCAAAGAAAGAAGAAAAAATAGTTTGTCGTTACCCCCAATATTATGCAGCGAGAGCCTTGTATGATAATATTAAAAAAGCACAAAAACCAAATGGAGATGGTAAAGGAGGAACATATTTTGGTGCAACAGGAAGTGGGAAAAGCTTTACAATGCTTTTCTTAACTCGCTTATTAATGAAAAGTGTCTATTTTGGGAATCCAACTATTGTTCTCATTACAGACCGCACAGATTTAGACGACCAATTATCAGCTCAATTCACAAACGCTAAAAACTACATAGGTGATAACGGAATTGTAAGTGTTGAAAGTCGTAAACAATTACGAGAAAAATTACAAGGTTGTGAATCTGGAGGTGTATTTTTAACTACAATTCATAAGTTCACAGAGGACTTGGCGTTACTTACGGAAAGAGCCAATGTAATTTGTATTTCAGATGAAGCACACCGTAGTCAAACTAATTTAGATCAAAAAATCAGTGTAACCGAATACGGTGTGAAAAAGACCTTTGGTTTTGCAAAATACCTACATGATTCTTTACCTAATGCAACCTTTGTTGGTTTTACAGGAACACCAATAGATGCTACTCTAGATGTTTTTGGTAAAGTTGTGGACGCTTACACTATGACAGAATCTGTAAAAGATGAAATTACTGTTCGAATTGTATATGAAGGTAGAGCTGCAAAAGTTATTCTGAATAATAGCGAACTTCAAAAAATTGAAGATTATTATAACGAAGTAATCAATGAGGGAGCCAATGAATATCAGGTTGACGAAAGTAAAAAGCAGTCCGCCAATATGAATGCTGTTTTGGGCGATCCCGATGTGCTAAAGAAAATAGCAAACGACTTTGTAACGCATTATGAAAAGAGGATAAACGAAGGCGCAACCGTAAAAGGTAAAGCAATGTTTGTGTGCAGCAGCAGACCAATTGCTTATGCTCTATATAAGAACTTATTGGAGCTACGGCCTGAGTGGGCTGAAGTTAAAGTAGGAGAGGAAGGTGTAGAGCTCACTGATGCAGAGAAGAAAGAAATAAAACCAATGGAACGTGTCAAAATGATAATGACACGAGGTAAAGACGACCCTAAGGAGTTGTATGATGCTTTAGGAAACAAGGAATACCGTAAGGAATTAGATAGACAGTTTAAAAATGAAAAATCAAATTTCAAAATAGCCATTGTAGTCGATATGTGGTTAACCGGTTTCGACGTCCCATTTTTAGACAGTATGTATATTTATAAACCTATTTCACAACACAATTTAATCCAAACTATTTCACGTGTAAACCGTAAATTTAAAGGTAAAAACAAAGGTTTGGTTGTTGATTACATTGGTATTAAAAAAGCCATGAATATGGCATTAGCGAAATACGGAAAAGGAGACCAAGATAATTTTGAAGATATCGAAGCGTCTTTAAGTGTTGTTCGTGACCAATTAGATTTGCTAGCTAAAATCTTCCATAAATTTGATAATACTAAATATTTCAATGGTTCTCCACTTGACCAGTTAAATACCTTAAATAAAGCTGCCGAATTTGCACAAATAACCAAAGAAATTGAAACACGTTTCATGGGAATTGTAAAACGACTAAAAGCAGCTTATGATATTTGTGCAGGAAGTGAACAACTTACACAAACTGAAAGGGATTACACCCATTTCTATTTAGCTGTTCGCTCTATAGTATTTAAACTAACCAAAGGAAACGCACCAGATACAGCACAAATGAATGCCAAAGTTCGTGAAATGATTAAAGGTGCCTTGCAAAGTGATGGCGTTGAAGAGATTTTCAAACTTGGTGAAGAAGGTGAAAATCAACAAGATATTTTTGATGAAGAATACTTGGCAAAGTTGGATAAAATTAAATTGCCCAATACAAAGATTAAACTTTTACAACAACTGCTTGCCAAAGCGATTGGCGAGATGAAAAAAGTTAACCAAGTCAAAGGGATTGATTTCTCTAAGAAAATGGAGGTCTTGGTTGCCAACTATAACGATCGAAGTGAAAATGATATTTTTAGAAGTGAAGTCTATGAGGAAATGGCTGAAGCCTTAACGGATATGATTATGCAAGTGCGTGACGAGTTTCAGTCAGGAGATGAACTTGGAATTGATTTTGAGGAAAAGGCATTTTATGATATTCTATTGGAATTATGTCAGAAATATGATTTCACATACCCCGAGGACAAACTTATTGAATTAGCAAAAAGTGTTAAAGAATTAGTGGATAGCCAAGCAAAATTCCCCGATTGGAGCAAAAGAGACGATATTAAATCAGCTTTAAAAGTTGGATTGATTTTATTATTGGATGAGTTTGGTTACCCACCAGTTCAAAGAGATGAAGTCTATAAAGAGATTTTTGAACAAGCAGAAAACTTCAAAAAATATAATCAATAAAAATAAAGTAGATATGATCGAAACCTTCCAAAAAAATGAAATAGAAAGTAACCAATACAGTAACTAAGTTGGTAACCAAGTCAATTTAATTCAGCCAATAACAAATGATATTTTTTATCTTTATAAAAACGATTTAAGAGAGTAATTGTAAAACAGAAAATACACAATAGAGTACACAGACACTAATTAAAATAAAGAATGATAACTTAATAAAACCGAAACCTATGGCACCACACTATTTCAATATTCTAACATTCGAACAAGCTCAAGATGAGTTAACATTGTACTTTACCAATGTAGAAAATGAAAACCTAACTAGAGTACATCGTAATTTAGTCCCAGACGAGGTTATTGAGAATTTTGAGGAAGTAGAGGAACATAAGTTTTATTATACGTCTTTTGATATTGAGATGGAAGGATTGTTTCCAGTAACGAAGCTTATTAAATATAAGTTTGAAGCACAAGTGGATGAATATGGTGAAGAACGATACAGAAAAGTTCATAACTCAGCGTTTAAAACCTCACTGTTAAAACGATACTTCAATGCACAAGTTCATAATTACTTCAAAGGGGAAGACTTCTTAGTAAAACCCAACTTTATAAGGGATACAGAAGTTTGGCTTCCAAGTAACAAGCACGAACAAACGGGATTATTTAATCTTTATGACCGTTATTCATTAAAAGTACAATTCAGATCAGTAACAAAAGGATGGGAACTACTGGTTACCTTTGAAGGTGTTTCAAAAGTTTATAAACAATCCGTTTACGAATTACAAGAAACGGTTTCTCCAACTTCTTTTATTTGGGTCATTTTTGAAAATAACTTATATAGATTTGATGAATTACCTAGTGCGGGAAGAAGAGATTATGAGAATGTTTTCCCGGTATGGAACTTTGGAATTAGAGATGCACTTGGCGAACCAACACTTGCACCAGTCAGATCTAATAAATACAAGAAATTTAAAACTGCAATAGAATACTTTTATTCCACTTATCTAGATACTGAAGAATTTAGAAATATTATCCCTATCACTGCAGAAGGCTTTATTCCAGTAGAAGAAAAAAGGTTGGGTAAAGTGAAAAGCAACAGTAATAAATTATTATTTGGCGAGGGTAATACTGGTATTGTTCCAATGAATGGTATGAAAGAGTATGGTCCTTTTGAATTAAGTGCAACATCAAATCTTCATTTTTTCTTCATCTATCATAATGATGACAAAGAGGTGGCTATGAAAATGAACAGTTTCTTTATAGGGGAAGAGCGAGGATTTGGTGGATTGTCAAAATTCATACATACAACTTACCATACGGAACCTGGCTTTAGTATAACTTATGAAGATCGTGAGAATCCATGGCCTGAGATTTATAAAGCAGTTAATGATAAGTATTTCAAGCCAGATGTTCAATACTTTGCAATTTACATAAGTCCGTTTTCTAAAAACACTTCAGATCTAGCAAATCGTAAGGTATATTACAAACTAAAAGAACTACTGCTCAAGAAGAAGATTTCTTCTCAAGTTATAGACGCAGAAAAAGTAAAGAATAACGCCCAATACTTTTATAGCTTACCAAACATTGCAATAGCCATTTTAGCGAAGTTAAGAGGCATTCCATGGCGTTTAGATAATGCAGCAAAGAAAGAACTGATAGTAGGGGTAGGGGCCTTTAAAAACCCTGATTTTGACGTCAGATACATTGGAAGTGCTTTTAGTTTTTCCAACAATGGCAAGTTCAATAGATTTGAGTGTTTCCAACAAGATCAAATACAGGAGTTAGCTGGTTCAATAATTAGAACAGTCAAAGAATACGCAGAAGTTAATCCAGACATAGAGCGTTTAGTAATTCACTTTTACAAGTCCATGAGCAATAGAGAACTGGAACCAATAGAAAAAGGATTAAAAACCTTAGGCCTAGACATCCCTGTATTTATCGTCACAGTAAACAAAACAGCATCCACAGACATTATAGCATTTGATACAAGCTGGGACGGATTAATGCCCTTAAGCGGCACATACATTAATGTCGGTTACAACAAGTATTTACTATTCAATAACACCCGTTACAGCGCAGGGATTTATAAGAGTCATGAAGGCTTTCCTTTCCCTATCAAACTAAAGATAGAATGCACACAAGCTGAACTAACCAAAGACACTAAAATCACGAAAGAATTACTAGATCAAGTCTATCAATTCAGCAGGATGTATTGGAAATCAGTCAGCCAACAAAACTTACCAGTCACCATAAAATACCCCGAAATGGTCGCAGAAATGCTCCCACACTTCGAGGGCAACGAAATACCCGATTTTGGGAAAGATAACCTTTGGTTTTTGTAAAGAATATGAAAATATCAGAACAAACGAAACGATTAATCATTGAGAAAGTCATTGAGCATTCTTACCTGTCTAACTTCTTTTATAATGAAGAGTTTATAGACTTTTTAAATAAGTTACTGCCTCTAAGTGAAATGGAATCCTCGGACCCAAGATTTGATAATGCAGAAGGCGATGCTTTTCAACACTTAGTTAATAATCATGATTGGGATATAACATATCTATTTTCAGAACGGTTTGACTTTTTAAAGAATGATAATCTATTTATTGATTTACTTAATCTTTTAGTACATCCAGATTTCTGTAGAGATAACGATGATGTTCAAAAAATAATTATTCAGATTAATAGGTACTTAGAGAAAGAAGGATATGCATATACTTTAGTTAATTATAGTGAAAATGGAATTCCAATTTATCACATTAATGTATATTCTAAAAGTAGTATAAGTCCAGCTTTCAAGAAGAATAAAATACCCGTATTTGTAAATTTTTCACCTAATTATCTTTATTCGAAAAGTAATGTTCATTCACCACCTGACCAATTCCCTTCTTTTAATTTAGTTCTGAACAAAGGGTGGAATGACTACGGCCTAATTTCTGAATACTTTTTATTTTATTATGACAATAACAAAATTGAAAATCGAGTCGGGGAAGTAAAAATTATCAACCGTGAGGTTAAAAATATCGAGATTGCAACTAATTTGGAGGGTAAATTGCCTAATACTTTCATAGAACTAAATGAAGATTTCTGTAGTCTAGGTCAAAGCTTTGATTATTATGCAAATCTTAAAGCAATATTAGGTGATGATTTAGAATCTTTTTTATGGTCAATGAAAGATTGTAGTTTTTTTCCAATTTTACTTGAGTCTTTTGAAAATCATGAATACTTCAGGTCTTCTCTCATAAGGAATGATAACCAGGAACAACTCCTGCGTGAAGCCAAGTTCAGACTGTATAATTTAGATTTATCTTCATTGTATAAGTTTTCTTATAAATTTAAACCTAATTTCTCTAATGAAGAAAAAGAGATTGAACTCAAATTCGAAGCTGATTTATATTTTGATAGAATTTATGGTATAATAGGAAGGAATGGGGTAGGAAAGACACAGTTTATTTCTTCTCTACCGATAGATATTTCTGAGAATAACAGTAAGGTTTTTAACCCATCTACTCCACAATTTAGTAAAGTCATAGCTGTATCATATAGCGCTTTCGATAATTTTAAAATTCCTAAATCGAATGCAAATTTTAATTACGTATTCTGTGGTTTAAAAAATCGAGAAGGGAAAAGATTGTCAGATAGCGGGATTGTTAATCGATTTCATCATTCATGGAAAAAAATTAAAGAGAACAACAGATTTATTAATTGGGTTAAGCTTCTGAAAAATTTTATTGAGCAAGAATACATTAATCAAATGTTTAATGAAGATGAAGATGAGCTTGATATTGTCGCATTCACTGCAGTGCGAAAAAAATTAAGTTCTGGTCAGACCTTGTTGCTTTATATTATGACTGAAATAGTTGCAAACATTAGAAATAATACATTAATCCTATATGACGAGCCTGAAACTCACCTACATCCAAACGCTATTTCTCAATTAATAAACACTCTTTTTAACCTTCTTGAGCGGTTTGATTCATATTGTATTATAACAACCCATTCTCCAATTATAATTCGTGAACTTGTATCTAAAAATGTATATGTTTTCGATAGAAATGATTCGTTTTTCAATGTTAAACAACTTCAAATCGAAACATATGGTGAAAACTTAACTACACTGACAGATGAAGTCTTTGGTAATCGTTCTGTTCCCAACCAATATAAAAATGCATTAAAAAAAATGGTTGATGATAATTATTCTTATGAGGAGATTGTCACAAAGATTTCAGGGAGTATTCCCTTAAGTTTAAATGCTTCACTTTACCTTCAAAGTTTATTAAATGAAAAAAAATAAGCATTATACTTCTAACTCTTTCGAATTTTTCAAAGAAGTTCGTTCAACCAAAAGGAAATCAAAGAAAGACCCCCATTATAGAGTCAGATTAGATGAATATGACGGAGTAGTATCGTCAAATTATGAAGATTACGACAAAGCTTTTGAAATTAACAAATTAGCTGGGTTGTCAGCATCTGAAACATCTGGTCAAATAAGTGCTGATTTAGTTAAAATGTATTCCTATGATAATTCAAAGATTCAAAACCTCAAGCATTATCTTTTGACTAATGAAGAAGGCAGAACACATAACACTTGTCTAAACTGTGGCATAGGCGAGGCCAATACTTTTGATCATTTTTTGCCAATAGGTGAGTTTCCATTTTTTTCTGTTCATCCTAAAAACCTAATTCCTTCATGTTCAAACTGCAATTCTAAGAAAAGTACAAACTGGAAATCTGATGGCTCAGTCTTATTTATTAATTTTTATAAAGATGACATTCCTGAGCTTCAATTTTTATTTTGTAGAGTTTTGCAAAAATCAACGTATTTCAAAGTGGAGTTTTACATTGAAAACATACATAATATAGATCCCGACATGTTCAATGTGATAGACTCACATTTCGATAGATTAAATATTTGCAGTCGTCTTAATCAGTTTTGTAATGATACCATTTCAGAATTTGTAAATGAATATATGCCCTATAAGAATGGTAGAATAGATGACTTTATAGATCAAGTCAATAACTCCTTGTACTATCACAATAGGTCATTTGGAGTTAATCATTGGAAAAATGTGTTAAAGTCTTCATTAATTTCAAGTTCCGTTTTTAAATCTTATTTGACATCTACTTATCCATGAGAGTTGGAATAGAATTCTTCTAAAATATTTTCTCAAATTAGCTCAAGTTTCCAAACTTTTAGTAATTAAATTTTAATACTAAAACACATGGCTTCGCAACCAACAACTGACGATTTTTTGGTTTCAGAACTTCGTATAGATTGGTGATTTCTAAAGATTGAATGAACAGGAAATATGGTCTTCGTCCTTGCCTTCACAGCTTCAGCTTTTTTGTCTGCAAGGGTAATACAAGTTCCGCTACGCTACACCCTTGCATACATCGTTCCTTAGCCGTTTCCTCAGAATTCGTCAATTCGGCTGTTCACTAAAAAGTCTTCGCCTGTTCAGTCATCGTCCTCAGTCGTGTCTACTTTGCCACCCCAACTTCCTCTCAAGTTCGTCAGTTTCCCCAATAAGGTAGGCATAGTTCTCACTCC
>Ga0209075_1001445_pt1 | contig 22295 bp, 24 predicted proteins | sample Stecom2011_FD_187523 | JGI IMG/M metagenome (GOLD analysis project Ga0209075, IMG submission 187523) | Agricultural soil microbial communities from Utah to study Nitrogen management - Steer compost 2011 (SPAdes) (version 2) | ecosystem: Environmental > Terrestrial > Soil > Agricultural land...
AGTACATGCAGTACGCCAAAAACCTGGACGCCATCTCTGGCGATGTTTACCGCTACCTCAACTTCGATCAGATCGACAGCTACCAACAGGCTGCGAACTCTGTCGAAAACAAGGTTGCTCTGTAAGCTACCCTGTCCAGACGTGCGCCCTTTGGGCGCACAACAAACAAAAAGGCCCCGAAATTTTCGGGGCCTTTTTGTTTCAACCTCTGATAAGCCTTTTAAGTTGCTGCCACTCAAGAGCCAAGCAGTGGACCGACCCTGGCCTCCAGGGCTGCCGACAACTCTGCCTGCACAGCTTCGAGATCACGGGAGGCATCAATCACCAGATAGCGCTGGGGTGCTTGCCGGGCCCGCTCCAGATAGACCGCCCGCACCCGCTCGAAAAACTCCTGCTTTTCCTGCTCAAACCGGTCAGTCTGGCCTCGCCGCACGACACGCCCCATCCCCACCGCCGCCGGGGCATCCAGGATAATTGTGAGGTTCGGCTCAAACCCAGCCTGGACAAAGCTTTCCAGTTGCTGAATGCGAGCCATCTCCAGCCCCCGACCACCTCCCTGATAGGCATAGGTCGCATCGGTAAAGCGGTCACTGATCACCCAGCTGCCGGCCCGCAAGGCGGGCAAAATACACTGGCGCAAGTGCTGGGCCCGGGCCGCAAACATCAGCAATAGTTCCGCATCTTCACAAACCGGCTCTTCCCGCTTCCGAAGCAAAAGTTCGCGAATTTCTTCAGCCATGGGCGTACCACCCGGCTCTCGGGTGAGGCGCACATCCACACCCCGCTGGCGCAACCACTCTGCAATAAAAGCAATGTTGGTACTCTTACCAACCCCTTCTATTCCCTCAATGGTAATAAACTGCGCCGTTTGAGAGCTCATCTCGATCTTATTCCTGTTTCTGAGTGGTGGATTGAACAGCGGGCGGCAAAGGGCTTGAGCGATAATCCGCACGACGCTTACGCACCTGATATTTGAGGACCGCCTCTTGGTGCTGCTTCAGGGTCGCACTGAAATGATGGGTTCCGTCTCCCCGCGCCACAAAAAACAACTCTTCACCGGGCGCGGGATTCAGCGCCGCGTAAATGGCTTCCCGGCCCGCCAAGGCAATAGGCGTCGGCGGCAAACCGTTAATCCGATAGGTGTTATACGGCGTATGCTGACGCAAGTGCTGGCGGGTCAGGTTACCCTGATAGGTTTCCCCCAACCCGTAGATCACGGTGGGATCGGTCTGCAGCCTCATCCCCTTTTGCAACCGCCGGACAAACACACCGGAAATTTGCGGCCGCTCATAGGGGACCCCGGTTTCCTTTTCAATAATGGAGGCCAGAATCAACGCCTGATAAGGCGTTTTTAGGGGTAGGTTTTCCTGTCGTTTTCCCCACTCTTCTTCCAGGACCTGATCCATCCGGCGCAGCGCAATCTCCAGCACATCGAGATCCGACATGCCTTTATGGAAATAATAGGTATCTGGAAAAAATAGCCCTTCCGGATGTTCCCCGGCGCGCCCCAGTTTTTCCATGATCTCGCTGGCATCCAGCCCAACAGTCAGTTGGGCCAATTTTTCATGCCGGGCCAGTTCGCGGCGCACGTCGCGAAACGTCCAGCCCTCCACAAACTGAATCGGATAGGCAACGGTTCGCCCCGAGGTGAACAAAGACATCAACCCGGGAAGGGTCAGACCAGGATCAAGCTTGTATTCACCGGCCTGAACATGGCTCACCTCTGGATGAAGCCGCACATACAAGCGCAACCAAAGAGGATGATCAATCACGCCTGCCGCGTGCAGATCCTGCGCCACGCGCTGCACGGACACGCCCCGGGGGATTTCAAAGATCAGCCCCTGCTCGGGTAACGACAAGGGCTGCTGCACCTTGTACCGCCAAGCCCCGTAACTTGCGACCGCCAATAAGGCGGCCATCAGGACCAGCCACAAGATGACTCGAAAAGGTCTTTTACGTACTGATTTTTTCAAAGTCCTAGCTTCTGATGAACTGATTGTTGCAGATTGGCAAGCAGCCCCGACCTCGGCATCTCGCATCGGTCGAGCTGACTCACCAGACAAATCCCTAATACGGAATTCATGATGGCGATGCCGTCGAATCCGGCCAAGTGCTCCAGGGCAACTTTCTCGACTTCAATCTGAACCTGATGCTCTTTGCCCTGCTCCAGCAGATAGCGGCGCATGACCCCGGCCACCCCGCAATTGCATAAGTCCGGTGTGATCAGGCGCCCCTGCTTGGCGAAAAGGAGGTTCGTCTTGGTGCCCTCGATCACCCAGCCGTCGCCATTGAGCATAATTCCCTCATCCTCCGAGGACAACTCCTGGCTGGCCAATACCTGATCCAGACGATTGAGGTGTTTAAGTCCATTGAGTACCGGATGGGGCACCAGGCGATAAGCCAGGTTCTTGAGCACCGCGACCTGCTGCACGCGTGCCAGGTCGTCAGGTAAAGGGTGATAACTCAGCACCACATTGGGGGTAGTGTCCGCCGGGCGATAGCCACGACCTCCGCAACCACGGGTGACAACGATTTTAACAATGCCCTGGTCAGCCTGAACACGACCGAGCAGATCCTGCACCCAGCTCTCCAAAGTGGAGCGAAAGTTTGGCCCCAGACCGATTCCCAAACGATTACAGCCCAGCAACAGCCGGTCCCAGTGCAAAGCCCAAAGCACTGGTTGACGCTGGGTGATGCGCAGGGTCTCGAATACCCCGTCACCATAGGCAAAGCCACGATCTGCCCAGGGTAGCCCGGTAGCGGGCTCACCATTCAAAAGAACCGGAAACTCCATCGGAATTTCATACTCTCTTTAGTGTAGAAGCGCGCAACACGTCACCCGCGGGGCCGGGAACCACATCAAACTCCCGCCCCATAACCGAGCAAGCAATAATCAGAAAAAACCGGGGAACCCATCATGAAAAAGCCGCCTGGGGATTGCCCCAGACGGCCTCATGCTTGGTCACAGAATCCGATATTAGGATTAGATATGCGCGGTAATGTAGTCGATGGCGTCCTGAACAGTGGTCAGCTTTTCTGCTTCTTCGTCAGGGATCTCAGTCTCGAATTCTTCTTCAAGCGCCATCACAAGCTCGACCGTGTCAAGAGAATCTGCGCCGAGGTCTTCAACGAAGGAAGAACTGTTCTGAACTTCAGACTCCTTCACACCCAGCTGCTCACAGACAATCTTCTTGACCCGCTCTTCAACTGTACTCATAGTTTCCTCACTATTGACATAACCAAGCACTTACAAGCGTGCTAGTCTAGTTTAACCCGAACACTTTAATCAAGCGCCAATTGCGCAATCATCGGTACTACTGTGCCGCTCCAAAGGCTCTGCATCAGGCCTTCCAAAGCCGGTTTCGACCCTGCATTACTGCATATACAGGCCGCCGTTCACCTGGATCACCTCACCGGTAATATAGGCCGCCGCATCGCTTGCCAGAAAGGCAACCACACCCGCGATCTCTTCCGGTTGCCCCAGGCGTTTCAAGGCGGTCATATCCAGCATCGCCTGCCGTTGAGCCTCTGGCAGATCCTGAGTCATATCGGTTTCAATAAACCCTGGCGCCACGCAGTTCACGGTAATGTTACGCGACCCCACCTCTTTGGCCAGGGAGCGGGAGAAGCCTTCCATGCCAGCCTTAGCGGCCGCATAGTTGGTTTGTCCTGCGTTACCCATGGAGGCGATGACGGAACTGATATTGATAATCCGCCCCCAGCGGGCTTTGGTCATCCCTTTGACCGCCAACTTGGCCAGCCGGAACACCGAGGTGAGGTTGGTTTGCAGCACCGCATCCCAGTCACTCTCTTTCAAACGCAACAGCAGATTGTCCTGGGTGATGCCCGCATTATTCACCAATACCAGAGGCGCGCCGAACTCCGTTACGATATTTTCGAAAAATTGTTCCACATCCGTGACTTCAGTCACATTCAAGCGCCGCCCCACAGCGTCGTACCCTTTTGCCTTGAGACGTTCTTCAATCTGTTGGGCACCATTGTCCGTGGTCGCGGTTCCAATCACCTTAAAGCCTTGCTGCGCCAACGCCTCGGCGATGGCCGCGCCAATTCCCCGACTGGCTCCGGTTACCAGCGCAATTTTTTTATCACCACTCATGCTGAATCTCCCGAGCCAATTTGTTCGTAGCTTTCTTCAAAGTCTTTCAGGGTCGCCATCGCCAGGCCACTGGCATTCTCCAGCGTCCGTTTGGCAAGCCCCACCAGCACCTTGCCAGGACCGCACTCCACGACCCGCTCCACACCAAGCTCGGCCATGGATTTAAGGGTTTGCGTCCACAACACCGGGGAATAAAGCTGCTTAACCAGATTTTCACGGATCTGGGCCGGGTCGGTCACAAGCTGGGCCGTCACGTTTTGCAGCACCGGAATGGCAGGCGCCCGCACCTCGATCTCCTGCAGGGTAACCGCCAGCTTTTCCGCAGCCGGCTTCATCAATGCACAATGAGAAGGCACACTGACCGGCAGTGGCAACACCCGACGGGCGCCCTTCTCCTTACAGGCCGCTGCGGCCCGTTCCACGGCCTCGGCATGGCCGGCAATCACGACTTGCCCGGGCGAGTTAAAGTTCACCGCCTCCACTACCTGACCTGCTGAAGCCTCCTCGCAGGCCGCCACCACCAGCTCATCGTCCAAGCCGATAACCGCCGCCATTTTGCCAACACCCTCGGCCACCGCGCCCTGCATCAGGCGCCCACGCTCCTGCACCAGAGCAACCGCCGCGCGAAATTCCAGAGAGCCCGCGGCAACCAGGGCGGAGTACTCGCCCAGACTATGACCGGCAAGATATTGGGGGCGAGCCGCACCCAGTTCCGACCACAGGCGCCACAGCGCGATACTGGCCGTTAAAATGGCTGGCTGGGTCACCTCGGTGCGGTTTAACCTGGCCTCGTCACCTTGCAAACAGAGATCCCAAAGGTCATACCCCAGAACATCCGAGGCTTCTTGAAAGGTATTTAACAAGGAAGGATATTTTTCAGCCAGATCCGATAACATTCCTTTATTTTGCGAACCCTGGCCAGGAAACATAAATGCTGTTTTCATGAGTAGTCTCGTTCCTGCCTAAATGCATCAGGTCTAAAGTACGCCACGGCCGACAAATACCACAGCCGCGGGTCTGTTATTTTTAGAGATAAAGGTCATCCAGACGTGCATTGATCCTTTCCGGCAACCGCAGGCGTGCTGCTCGCACTCCCTGATCGATCGCCCGGGCAAAGCCTTTTGCGGTTGCCGCACCATGGCTTTTCACCACGATTCCGTTAAGGCCTACAAAGATAGCACCATTATGGGTCGAGGGGTCCAATAGATTTTGAAACCTGCGCAGCACTGGCCGCGCCAGAAACCCTAATACTCGGGTATAGAAATTCCGCCTGAAAGAGTCGCCAATCAGGCCAGACAGCATGGCAATCACGCCTTCAGCGGTTTTGAGGGCGACATTTCCCACAAAACCGTCACACACCACCACGTCGGCCACATCATTGAAGATGCCATCACCCTCAATGTAGCCAACGTAATTCAGCGCCGGGCTTGCCGCCAGCATATGAGAGGCCAGACGAACCTGCTCGCTCCCCTTGATATCTTCCTTGCCCACATTGACCAAGGCCACACGCGGATGCTGTTTCTGCTCCACCACCTCCACCATCAAGGAGCCGAGGATGGCAAACTGGAACAAGTGCTCCGCGGTGCAATCCACATTGGCACCCAAATCAAGCACATAGCACCGACCACGGGTGGAGGGAATACGGCGAACAATGGCCGGACGGTCAATTCCGGAAGGTGTTTTTAAAATGGAGCGCCCCAGCGCCATTAACGCGCCGGTATTGCCAGCACTGACACACACCTGGGCTCGGGCTTCCTTGACAATCTGCAAGGCGATAGCCATGGAGGACTGGGCTCGGTGACGAAGCGCAAAGCTGGGCTTGTCGTCCATGCGCACGTAATCAGGCGCATCAACGAGAACGATACGTTCGGAGGGATAATCCGGAGGCAAAAGAGAAAGGAGCGCCTTGCGCTCCCCCACCAGCAACACCTTCAGATCGGCGTGACGCTGAATGGAGGCAAGGACTGCTTCGACAACAATGGAGGGACCATGATCGCCCCCCATTGCGTCTACAGCGATCGTGACGTGACCGCGCAAAGCTTACTCTTGCTCTGTTTCGATCACTTTGTTGCCGCGATAGAAACCATCTGCAGTCACATGGTGACGGCGGTGCTTCTCGCCAGTGGTCGGATCAATGGACAGCGTCGGTGCGCTCAGCGCATCGTGAGCACGACGCATACCACGCTTGGAACGGGTCTTACGGTTCTGTTGAACAGCCATGGCGATTAAAACTCCCCTAACTTACGGATCATTTTTTCAACTTTAACGTTGATAAAACACTAAAAGGATTCGGTTTTTGCTCCGAGCTTTGTATATCTGCTTCCTCGTCCTGCTGGTCCTCGCGCCGGGGAATCATTCCCTGATCGCAATCAGCGTCAGCGTGGTAAGAAAACATTGGCAACGCCAACAAGATTTCGTCCTCGACGATATCCGCCACATCGATCAATTGCTCGGTTAGGATCAATGGATCATATTCACGGGGAATATCGCGAGCAGCCTCGTCGGACGATACCACACACAGGGTGAAATCGCTGACAATGGGCTGTTCGACCGGGTTCAAGCAGCGTTCGCAGACTACATTCGCGCGTGTTTCCAGGTGTCCCTGAATCACGCAACGATACTGGTCGTCCCGCCAGAAGTTCATTTCAACCGTGACCTGACTCTCGCTCTCCCCTACCACCTCAACAACACGCGGCAAGGAAATAAGATTCAGGCTCCGTTGAATCGAAGCTTTCTGATCCGCCAGTTTAAACGGGTCTATCCGTCTAGAATTCATGCTCGTAGCCATAAGAGCGGCAATTTTAGGGCCAGCCCTGACCGTTGTCAAAAGATCTTGTATGCAAACCGCTCACTAACCACCTTTCGGCAGCTGCAAGCCGGCCAAACAGCTTAACAAAGAACGCGACCACTTGTTATAACAACATCAATCGCCATAGTCTTATATATGCTGCGCATCACCCGCGTCCGATTCAACCAGCGCCTGACCATCCGAGATATACCATGCCGAAAATTATTCTGGCCTCTACCTCTCCTTATCGACGCTCACTCCTCAGCAAGCTGGGCCTGCCGTTCGACTCCGCCAAGCCCGACTTTGACGAAACCGCCCTTCCTGGCGAAGAGCCCGCTGAACTCGCCCTACGGTTAGCCCGGGGCAAAGCCCAGTCTCTGGCCAACACTTACACCAATCACCTAATCATTGGCGGCGATCAGGTGGCCTACCTGCCACCTAATCAAGTTCTTTCCAAGCCCGGCAACTTTGCCCGGGCCTTTGAGCAATTGTCGGCCTGCTCCGGCCAAACGGTGATCTTTTACAACGGGCTTTGTCTGCTCAACAGCCAAACCGGCCGGGCGCAAACAGCCGTTGAGGAATTCAAAGTCCGGTTTCGCCCTTTAAGCGACGTAGAGATCAGGCGCTACCTGGAACGGGAACAGCCTTACGACTGCGCTGGTAGCTTTAAGGTAGAAAGTTTGGGCATTACCCTTTTTGAAAGCCTGGAAGGCCGCGACCCCAATGCCCTGGTAGGCTTACCGCTCATCCTGCTAACTGAACTGCTACGCAATGAAGGGATTGAGCTCCCCTGAAAAGCTCAGGATGAACACCGGGGCTGAACGGCGTCAGCCCCAGAAAAATGACAGCCTAGCGCAGCCCGAACTGGCCGGACATCAGTGTTGCACCAACCCCCCGCCCCACACTAATCCCAAACTCCCGGGCCAATTGCTCAAAGGGATTTCGGGCTGGCGTGTAATCCACAATCTCCTTGGCGCCAATCACCTCTCGCGCCACATAGGAAGCGCTCCCCAACCCATCAATCAGCCCCATTTCCAGGGCCTGCTCGCCAGACCAGACCAGACCACTGAACAAATCGGGGCTCTGCTTCAGGCGATCGCCACGTCCTTTTTGCACCTGCTCAATAAACTGGCGATGGGTGGTTTCCAGCACCTCCTGCCAGTAAGCAAGCTGACGGGGATCTTCCGGAGAAAAAGGATCCAGGAAATTCTTGTTGTCACCGGCCGCGTAAACCCGTCGCTCAATGCCGAGCTTATCGATTGCATCCACCAGGCCAAAGCCGGAGGAGATCACCCCAATGGACCCCACCAGGCTGGCTTTGTCGGCATAAATCTCGTCTGCGGCCGCCGCCATATAGTAAGCCCCCGAGGCCCCGATATCAGCGATGACGGCATACAGCTTGATCTCTGGATATTCCGCCCGCAGACGCTTGATCTCATCGTACACATAACCGGACTGCACCGGACTGCCGCCGGGGCTATTAATCCGGAGCACCACCCCTTTGACATTGGATGTTTCAAAGGCCTTGCGAAGCCCGGTCACAATATTGTCAGCGCTGGCCGCCTCATCCTCGGCAATGACTCCGCGCACATCCACGAGAGCCGTATGAGGCTCAGTAATCGCCGGGACCCGACTTCCTAAGCCGCCAAAAGCCATCATCAGGATGACGAAGAGATAAACAAAGGTTAGCAGTTTGAAGAAGATTCCCCACCGCCGGGCCCGTCGCTGCTCCTGGGTGGCACTGGTTACTACCTTTTCAATCAATTGCCATTCCTGGCTGGAGGGTCTGACTGGCGTCCCACCTGGCGTTTCGTTATTCATTGAAAGACCTTATTTTCCGTTATCCCAACCTGTTACCCAGACGCACATCCCCGCCTCGTTGCGGAGCCTGCTCGATCACTTCGTGCAGCTGGTGCATGGTGTCAATGCAGGCAATCGGATCATGGGCGAGCAACCGCTCCCTGCCATGCACCCCGTAAGACACCCCCAGCCGATCCATATCAATGGCGCGAGCCATCCCCATGTCATACTCCGTATCGCCAATCATCAAGGCCCGCTCCGGAGGCAAACGCAACTCCCGGAGGATCTCCTGGAGCATCAGTGGGTGGGGCTTGGAACGCGTCTCATCGGCACAGCGCACCACGTGAAACTGACTGGTCATATCCAACTGCCTGAGCACCACATCCATCCCCGGCCTGCTCTTACCGGTGGCAATCGCCAGCTTAAAACCCTGGCTGGCCGCTGTGTCCAGCATCTCCATCACGCCGTCGAACAGATCGCCCCGGGTTGGCTGCTTATTGAAAAAACGCTCGGCGTAGGCTTCACGAATACGGACAATCAGGTCGTGCTCAATGCCCGGACGCAGAAACTGGATGGCTTCAACCATCCCCAAGCCAATGATATTTCGCGCCTCATCCATGGTAGGCGGAGCCAGACCTGCCGCGTCAAAGCCCTCACAAATGCATTTGGCAATGTGATCAGCCGAGTTCAACAGGGTGCCATCCCAGTCAAAAATCAAAACATCATAGGGTTTCTGTGTCATTTTAACCTTCATCTATTCTGACGATACTGGTGCACGAAGCGCTCCATCTCCCCATCCAGAGGAGCCTCGAACTCCAGTGGGGCTTTATCGCCCGGCAGGTGGATCTTCAGCCGGGCGGCATGCAAGCAGAGGCGTTTGAATCCTTCCTTACGAAGATCCTTATTGACCTCATCAATACCATACTTGCTGTCACCCACAATTGGAAAACCCGCAAACTGGGCATGCACCCGGATCTGGTGGGTCCGCCCGGTAATGGGCTTGGCCTCAACCCAGGTAAAGCCGTCGAGACGCTCAATGACCCGAAAGTCGGTCAGCGAACTCTTGCCGCCGGCATCCACCTTCACAACCCGCTCACCAGACTTGAGCTCATTCTTGGCCAAAGGTGCCTCAATACGTTTTTTCTTGGCCGGCCAGGAGCCAACCACAAACGCCCAATAGACCTTCTCCATCTGACGCTCGCGAAGGTCTTCGTGCAACGCCCGTAACGCGCTACGCTTCTTGGCAACCAGGATCACCCCGGAGGTGTCCCGATCCAGCCGATGCACCAACTCCAAAAAACGCTGCTCCGGGCGCAAAACACGCAAAGCCTCGATCAGGCCGTAGGCGATCCCACTTCCGCCATGCACCGCAATCCCGGCCGGCTTGTTCACCACCAGCAAACGCTCATCTTCATAAAGGATGGCCGCCTCTATCTGCTTCAGCACCGCCGCGGCAGGCGCCGGGGCCTCGGTGCGCTCAGCCAGGCGGATTGGTGGAATACGCAATTCTTCACCGCCAACCAGCTTATATTCCGGCTTCGCCCGAGCCCCATTCACCCGCACCTCACCGGTCCGGATGATGCGATAAATCCGGCTTTTGGGAACGCCTTTTAAACGGGCCATCAGAAAATTATCAAGGCGTTGGCCCGCGCTTTCTGGATCGACCTTAACGTTGGTAACCTGGGCTAACGCCCCCATATTGGATAACTGCATAATAAGGTACTAAAAGTGTCCCTAAGGGGCATTTGAAGGTAGTGAGGTTTGCTGTTATATTGCGACAGCGCAACTTGCGGTTTGCCCTTATATCCAGAAATCGATCCTCTTATGGATCCTGGCTGAAATGCAAACCGAAGGGTCGAGTATACTCCAGCACGATTTCATTTGGCAGACCAGATGGTCCCGTACAACCCGGACCACGCAAACGAACACCGCCACAGTAGCTGGAGTGGACCAAGCGACAGAGCAAACAAATTTATTAGTGTTAATGCGCGCGAGCGCGGTAACGCTCAGGAAAAACGGTTTAGCGATTCGCTTGTGTAATATCCGCCTCAGTAGCGCGGCGCAAGCGAAGGATGATCGAGTCAGATCGAATAGTGCAAACAAGACGTTGCCAGCCAATTTCGCTGAAGAGCTATACAAGGAGTCATGTCTCCCACCATGCGCACAGAAATGACAACTTGCCGAACAGAAATTATGGAACGTTCTCACCAAGAAGTGATGCGCAAGCTGGTTAACCCCTGAGCAAGCCACACGACTCGTTTGCATTCGAGCTGCCTATCGGTATTCCCTCCGCCCGGCGTCAGCCGGATTAACTGTTTTTGTCCTAGGTGCAATCGCCTCCCGCCCTTGGGAATATTTGGACTTACATGAAAAGAATGCTTATCAACGCAACTCAACCCGAAGAGTTGCGTGTCGCGCTCGTTGACGGACAACGTCTCTATGACCTGGATATCGAGTCCGGCACCCGCGAGCAAAAAAAGGCCAACATCTATAAAGGCCGTATCACCCGCGTAGAGCCCAGCCTTGAAGCCGCCTTTGTGGATTTTGGTGCCGAGCGCCATGGCTTTCTCCCCCTCAAGGAGATCTCCAAGGAATACTTCAAGCCAAATGCCAAGCAGGCCGGCGGCAAGCCCAACATTAAAGAGCTTGTGGAAGAAGGCACCGAGATCATCGTGCAGGTTGATAAGGAAGAGCGCGGCAACAAGGGCGCGGCTCTGACAACTTTTATCAGCCTGGCCGGCCGTTACCTGGTCTTGATGCCCAACAACCCCAAGGCAGGTGGCATTTCCCGCCGTATTGATGGTGACGACCGCAACCAGTTGCGGGAAGCCCTGGCAGGCGTTACCGTCCCTGACGATATGGGCGTCATTGTGCGTACCGCCGGTGTCGGCCGTACCAGCGAAGAACTGCAATGGGACCTCAACTACCTGATGCAGTTCTGGGAGTCGATCACCAGCGCGGCCCAAAACCGCCCGGCCCCCTTCCTGATTTTCCAGGAAAGCAACGTTGTTATTCGCGCCATTCGGGACTACCTGCGCCAGGATATCGGCGAGGTTCTGATCGACTCCGAAGACGTGTATCAAGATGCGCTGAATTTCGTTCAGGCAGTGATGCCAACCTACGAAAACCGTATCAAGCTGTACCGGGATGATATTCCCCTGTTCAACCGCTATCAGATCGAATCCCAGATCGAAACGGCCTTCCAGCGGGAAGTGAAGCTGCCCTCCGGCGGCTCTATCGTCATTGACCATACCGAAGCCCTGGTCTCCATCGACATCAACTCCGCTCGCGCCACCAAAGGCGGCGATATCGAAGAAACCGCCCTGCAAACCAACCTGGAAGCGTCCGACGAGATCGCTCGCCAGCTCCGTTTGCGCGATATCGGCGGTCTGATCGTCATCGACTTTATCGACATGACTCCCGCCAAGAACCAGCGGGAAGTGGAAAACCGTCTACGCAAGGCTCTGGAACTGGATCGCGCCCGCATCCAGCTGGGCAAGATTTCCCGCTTCGGCCTGATGGAAATGTCTCGCCAGCGGCTGCGTCCCTCCCTGGGCGAAACCCGTAATGAAGTCTGCCCCCGCTGTAAGGGCCAAGGCACGATTCGTGGCGTGGAGTCCCTCTCCCTGTCCATTATGCGCCTGATTGAGGAAGAGGCCTTCAAGGAACGGACCGCCGAGGTGCGTGCCATTCTGCCGGTGCCGGTGGCAACCTTCCTGCTGAACGAAAAACGCAAGCACTTGGCTGAAGTTGAACGTCGCCAGCAGATCAAGGTCGTGATCATTCCGAACCCGCACTTCGATACGCCTCATTACGAAGTACAGCGAATCCGTGACGACAACGTTTCGGTAAACGAAGCCAGCTACCAGATCCAGGTTGAGCACGACGACCACGCGGCGTACGAAACCGCCCTGCCCAAGGAAATCGTCCGCCCTGAAGCCGCGGTCAAACGTGTCACCCCGCTCGCCCCGGCACCGATCATCGCGACCCAAACCACGGAAGAGATCGGACTACTGAAGCGCCTGTCCAGAAAAATCGTCAAACTGTTCGGCAACCCGGAAAAAGCCGAAGAGCAAACCGCTCAGGAAAAGCCCAAGAGTACGCAGCAGCCCCGTCAGCGCCAGCGTCGTGAGCAAACTCGCTCGCAACAGCCCCAAGGTGGCAGACAGCCAGAGCGGGAGCGTGGTGATCGCGATCGCCGTCAGGGCGGTCAACAATCACAGCGCAATGCAGACGCTCGTCGCCAGGACCAACGCCAGTCCAATGAGTCGCGCCAATCCTCGGAGCAGCGCCAGCAAAGCCAGGCGGAGAGCAAAGGACGTCACGGCCAGTCCCAGGCGTCCGGCCAGCAACGCAACGGAGCCGCCGTTTCCGATGTGGTCAACGAAGAGTTCCGCCGTCCTCGTCGCCCTAAAGGCGAGCCCGTAGCACAGCAGGAACGACCAGCCCCTCAGGAAAAGGCACCGCAACCCGAGCGCGCCCCCCAGCAGGAGAAAGAACCTGTTTCGGCAGCGCCAGCCAAACCAGAACCCCGTCCGGCTTCTGAACAGGCTGAAGCAGCATCTGCCGATGGCGAAAAGCGTCGTAGCCGTAACCGCCGCGGACGTGGCCGGGGTGAGCGTGACGAGCGCACTGACAAAGCTCCCCAAACCGCCGCCCAGCCCCAAGCCGAGACTGCTCAAAAGGCGGCCGAGGACACTGCGACAGCAGAATCCCGCCCGACAGCCCCAGCTGCCGCTGAGACAACGGAAGCCACAGGCGCGAGCCCAACGGCCGCACCCGTTGCCGCAGCAGTCGCAAGTACTGTTGTTGCTGCAGAGCCCGTTGTGAAGGCAGAGGCACCGGCCCAGGCTGAGAGCAAGGCCGAGCCACAAGAGGCTGCCGCGACGACTCAAGCAGTAGAGCAGGCCAAGGATCAGAAACAGCCTGAACCCGTGGCTCCACAGCAAGCTGCCGAAGCCTCTGCTGCAAAAGCGGAAAAGCAGGACATCCAAGAGCCAGCTGCCGCCGCCGGGCAAGGCATTGAAGCAGCAACCCCTGAAGCCAAGCCGGAAGTAGCGACTGAAGCAGAGCAACCGGCGACCGCCGGAGCAGACAAAGCCCCTGGACGTCGCTCCCGTGACCAGCGCCGCCCGGAGCGTTCCGCTGGTAACCGGGGTCAGCGCGGCGCCGAGGCCCAACCTGCTCAGGAACCAGCGGCCAGTCAGCCTGCGGAAAGCACTGCAGCGGCGGCCAAACCCGCTTCAGAAGAAGCAGCGACGCCAGCCGCACCGGAGCAGAAAGCGCCGGCGGCAGCAGAGCCAGCTAAGCCTGCGGCAGAGCCCGTTAAACCTGCCGCAGAGCCCGTTAAACCTGTCGTAGAGCAACAGGCTCCACAACAGCAGGCCGCGCCTGCCAGGGATACGCCACAAGCAGTGGAACAAAGTGCTCCGAAACGCGCGCCGAACGACCCTCGGGAGGTTCGCCGCCGCATGCTGGAAGCTCAGAAACAGGCCGAAGCGGCCGCGGCAGAGAAAAAGGACGATCAGCAGCCCTAGTCTCTGCCGACTAAAAGCAAAGGGGGCTTAATGCCCCCTTTGCTTTTTCCCCGGCCTTGATCAGACATATCTCCCTGCCCTCCCTAGCCACGGGCGGCTATGATATGCTTTGCAACCTTTTAGGACGCCTCTCAACTCTGCGGGACAGCCCATGACCAAGATCACCACCTCCCCACTCTCATCAGCTGATATTTCTGCACTGGAAGAGATTCTGTTCGACGACCGCTTTGCCGAGGACGCTCTGGATTACTTCGGAGTTCATGGCGCCTTATCGGCCTTGGCGGTGGGCCCCTGTGAAATGACCCCCGAGGCCTGGGTGGAGCTCGCTTTTGGTCGCCCGGTCAGTGCAGCCGACGTCAAAGAGTACGACTTTGTCGTGCAAACCCTGAGCCGTATTTTTCATAACATTCGCAGTGAGCTGAATCAGGAAGAACCCATTGAGCTGCCGGCGGAAACCTATGAGGATCGGGATGCCCTGACCAACTGGTGCGCGGGCTTTGTGGAGGCCTTTCTTGCCAACGAAGAACAGTGGTTTGAGCAGAAGCAGGAGCTGGTAGCGGAATTCCTGTTGCCGATCATGGCCCTGTCGAACCTGTTCGACGACGAAGACTTCACCGAGATTACCACCAATCCCAAATTGATGGCTCAATTGAGTGAGCAAATCCCCGAAGTTCTGACAGACCTCTATCTCCTGTTTCATAGCGGCGAATAAGGCCGCTATGAAACCAGCCCCCGGCTGCCCTCAAAGCCGCCTGAGCCAGGTATCAACCCTGCCCCAGATATAGGCGAGCAAGCGGCGGTACCACAAAGGTTGCAGCCAGTCGCGCAGATTTTGCTCTTCACTTTCGACAAAACTGCTCTGAAAAAACTCCTGCACACATCTGGCAAAGCGGGGGTCATGGACTTCCTGATTCGCCTCTAGATTCCAACGCTGATTCCAGTGATCCAGGTTGCAGGATCCGATCGAGACCCAGTCATCCGCCAGAATCACCTTGGCATGAATAAAGCGGGGCTGGTACTCATAGATCCGCACCCCATAATGCAGTAGCTGCTTATAGTACCGCCAGGACGCAAAGCGTACGCCGGGATGATCCGTTTTGGGGCCAGGCAGCAATACCCGCACATCCACACCGCGCTTGGCGGCCCGCAACAAAGTACGTCGAATACGCCGGGAAGGAACAAAGTAAGGTGTCGCAATCCATACCCGTCGGTTGGCCTTACGGGTTCGGGAAAGAAGCTCGCGCAAAATGCCCTGATGCAGGTGCCCATTAGCCCAGGCGACTCGTCCGGACATGCTGCCAACCATAGGACTGCGCCTGGAAGAAAGCCCCAGGGGCTGCTCAGCGGTGCGAGACCAAACCTGAAAAAACAGCTCCCGCCACTGATCAATGACGGGCCCTTCTATTTTAACCGCAACGTCCAGCCAGCTCTCCGGGGCTTTTACCACCTGGTCGGAAGAATCGACAACCGGCCAAAACTTATCCGTAATACAAAAGCCGCCCACAAAGGCCACCGTCTGGTCAACAATGATCAGTTTGCGATGATCCCGATGAAAGTTGGTTAGCCAGTTCAGCAGGCGGATCGGGTTGTACCACACCAGCTCTATGCCAGGATAACGCAGTCGTACCCGATCCTCGGCGGAGAGCCCGTTGGAACCGAAGTGGTCCAGCAAGACATACACCTGAACCCCCCGCTCGGCAGCCTGGCGCAGGGCTTCAATTAACAGGGAGGCGAAACGGCCCGATTCGATCAGATACATCTCAAACAGAATCTGGCTCCGCGCCTCGGCGATGGCCGCTAAAAAGGTCTGCCCGCACTGCTCGCCGTCGACGAGCAACTGAAATTCGTTGCCGGGCAAATAGCGGTAGCGCTGGAACACGCTTATCCCTGACCGGCCGGTGCTTCCCACAACTGCCATACGGGCTTCACGCCTGCGGGCAGGGGTGGATAACGGCCGATTTCCTGCCACGACATGCCCGGCATGTGGAAATCACTACCACAGGAAGCATAAAGTTCATATTGTCGGCATAACTCGGTTAACAGCCCAATACGCCCTGAATCCAGGTTGGCAACCGCCACCTCTATCGCCTGCCCACCGTAGGATTTGAATTCCTGAATCAAGCGTCGCAACTTGGCCGTGGTTTGTTTATAGCGCATCGGGTGCGCGATCACTGCCACCCCGCCGGATTCGACAATCGCCTTGACCACCTCCTCAAGAGAGGGCCAGAACTGCTTCACATCCCCCAGTTTTCCCGCTCCCAGATAGCGATCAAAGGCCTGTTGAACGCTCTCCACATGCCCTTGCTCGACCAAATAGCGGGCAAAGTCGGGCCGCGCCGGTACCCGGTCCGGCCCCAACATGTCCCGGATGCCGTCCCAAACATTGCCAAAGTTTTGTTTGGCCAGTCGATCGGCGATTACCCTGGCGCGCTCCAGGCGATTGTTATGCTGCAATTGGGTCATTGCTTGAATAGAGGAAGCCTCAGGGTCGATCTGAAGCCCAACGATATGCAAGGTCATGCCATTCCAGGCACAGGAGAGCTCGATTCCATTAATCAGCTGAATGCCGCAATTTGTGGCCGCCATCCGAGCCTCTTCCAGGCCATCAAGCGTATCATGATCAGTTAAGGCGATAGTCTGCATGCCCAGTTCCTGGGCACGCAGCACTAACTCCGTTGGAGTCAGCGCGCCGTCTGACGCAGTGCTATGAAGATGTAGGTCAATACCACGTGACAGCATTAGATCCATGTCTCTAAACCGCGTCAGTATACACGCGAGCTAATAAATACAGTATGATTCATGCACACTTAGGGCGACAAAACCATACTATGAAATTTTTATTCGACTTTTTTCCAGTCCTGGTCTTTTTCATTGTCTATAAAGTTACAGACAATATCTATCATGCAACAGCGGTACTTATTGCCGCCACCATCTTCCAGGTCGGCTATACCTGGTTCAAACAACGGCGAGTCGAGCGAGTCCATTTAGTCACGCTGATCTTTGTGGTGCTGCTGGGTGGCCTCACCCTGTTGTTTCAGGACGACACCTTTATCATGTGGAAGCCGACCATTGTGAACTGGCTGTTTGCCGCCATCTTGCTGGGCAGTGCTTTTATCGGCGAAAAAAACCTGCTGCAGCGCATGCTTGAGTCCAATCTTCAACTGCCCTCGCCCGTCTGGCGCAATCTCAACTATGCCTGGATTCTGTTCTTCATTGCCAGCGGCGTCCTGAACCTTTATGTGGCTTATAGTTTCAGCCAGGAATTTTGGGTGAACTTTAAGCTGTTCGGCCTCTTGGGATTGACCTTCCTGTTCGTGTTACTGCAGGGGATCTATCTGTCGCGCTTTCTTCAGGACGAGCCGGATAAACCCGTAGCGGATCGAGACCAACAGTAATCCGCTTAGCTTCCTCGATTAACGATAACAAACAGCCGTAGCGATATCATGACCATGTACTATGCCATTATTGGCGAAGATTCTCCCAACAGTCTGGAGAAGCGCCTGAAAGCCCGGCCGGAGCATTTAGCCCGCCTGGAGCAGCTGAAAAACGAAGGCCGCCTGTTGGTGGCCGGCCCGTTTCCGGCCATCGACAGTCCTGACCCCGGTAGCGCCGGTTTTAGCGGCAGCCTGATTGTGGCGGAGTTTCCATCCCTGGCCGCAGCCCAGAGCTGGGCGGAAGCCGACCCCTACCGGACTCAAGGCGTCTACCAAAACGTTAAGGTCATGCCTTTTAAGGTAACCCTCCCCTAGTTGCCTTGACCGTCACCATCACAGGCGACGACGAGTGTTGGGTAGCCGCGATCAACCGCACCTTGAAGTGCTGGACTACCCTTACGAAACAGATACGAATGATAGTTTAGGATTATCTCCGTGAAGAAAACGCTTATTCTCTTGACCCTGATGTTGACCTGCTCTGGCGCCTTTGCCCAGAGAATGTACATTGATGACAACAATCAGGTGCCTCTGCGTACCGGCCAAGGCATTCAATACCGCATCATTCACGCAGGACTTTCAGCCGGAACCCCGGTTGAACTTCTCCAGCAAGACAAAGAAAGCGGCTATAGCCTGATTCGCGAGCCCGGCGGCAAGCAAGGCTGGGTTCCCACCCGCTATTTGACCGCCGAGCCCATTGCACGGGATCAGCTGAAGCGTGTTCAGCAAGAGCTTGAGCGCCTGAAAGCAGAAAATGCCCGCTTTGGCGACACCAGCCGGTCACTCGGCCAACAGACCAAAGAGCTGGAAGCACAAAATGCCCGCCTGACCCAAAGCAACGAACAGCTGCAAGAGGAGCTGTTGCGGATCAAGCGGATCTCTGAAAATGCCATTAACCTGGATCGTCGTAATCGTGAGTTACGAGAGGAAAACCAACAGCTCAAGAGCGAAGTGGAGCTGCTCACGGCCGATAACCTGCGCCTGAAAAGTAATGCCGACACTGAAAAAATGCTGACCGGTGCCGGCCTCATCGGTATCGGTATCCTGATCGCCCTGGTACTGCCCCTGCTGAAACCCAAGAAAAAGAGCAGCTGGGCCTAAGCCTCTCATTAGCCTGTCTGAACCATACTCGGGGCGGCCCTTGCTGCCCCGATTTTGTTTGGCCCTTCCCTTCTAGATTGCGCTCCCTTTCACGGAAGGCGACAACCGTTTTGACACCCCTTTGCTAACCGCGTATAAAAACCGAAACGTGACAAACAGAGGGTGCCCATGAATTCGACAATGCGTAACCACAGCGAGAAGCGCGACTTCATCCGCATGAAGGTAGATACTCAGATCGAGCTGCGAGTTTCTGGTTCAGAAAAGGTTCTGCAGGGCATCTGCCGCGATCTTAGCGGCACCGGAATGGCAGTTGAGGTGGATGAAGACTTCGCTGTGGGTACTCGGTTACTGGCCTGTCTCTCCTCCAGCAACAATAAGTTCCCGCCGTTTGAGGCCAATGTGCAGGTGATCCGCTCCTCTACCCTTGCCAATGGCCGCTATCTCCTGGGAATGGAAATACAGCATGTCGCTGACTAGGTAGCAAACGGCAGTGTTCAGACCAGTGCCACAATACACTGGTCTGAAACCCGATACGTTACTCAGGCATTTTCAATTCTTTGGGTGATACGATCACGCCGTTATTGTCAGCGTAAACATATTCGCCCGGGTTGAAGGTGACTCCACCAAAAGTGACGGGCACATTCAGATCACCAATGCCACGCTTCTCGGTTTTCTTCGGATGGGTGCCCAGCGCCTGAACGCCCAAATCCGTCTCCGCGATCACATCCACGTCCCGAATGCAGCCGTAAACGATAATGCCTTCCCAGCCGTTGCGGGCGGCTTTTTCGGCCAGCATATCGCCCAACAGGGCCGCGCGCATGGAGGCACCACCATCGACCACCATCACCTTGCCCTTGCCATCCTTCTCCACCTGCTCCTTGACCAGGGAGTTATCTTCAAAGCATTTGACGGTCACAATCTCACCACCAAATGAGTCCCGGCCTCCCAGGTTCTGGAACATGGGCTCTACAACCTGAACCAGCTCAGGATAGGCATCACAAAGATCGGGGGTTACATATCTCATGTCAGACTCCTTTTTATGCGTTAACTTCATAATCCTGCATGATCGCAGAATCAATAATTAATACTCCGGGTGGACGGGCGTACGACGCCGCCTTTTTGGCTTCCACCACCATAGCATGGGCCACTTTCTCCGCGGCAATGGGCTTGATCCGGTTGAAGGGGCCCTTCATAAAAGGGGATGCCCAGCCCAATAAATGCCCGCTCAAAGACTCCAGGGGGCGCGCTTCATCCCGGTCCCCCAATAACAATGATGGACGAAAGATACTGAGATAGGGGAAGTTCAACCGTTCCAGCGCTCTCTCCAACTCCCCTTTGACCCGGTTGTAGAAGAACAGCGATTGAGGATCAGCGCCGATGGCACTCACCACCAGAAAATGGCTGGCCCCCTGAGCACGTGCTTCTTTCGCCACCAGCAAGGGGTATTCCAGATCGACTTTGCGAAACGCAGACTCGCTGCCGGCTTTCTTCATGGTCGTGCCAAGACAGCAGAAGATGTCATCCACCTGCATTCCTGCCAGGGCCTGAGACAGCTGATCAAACTCAACCACCACTTGCTTTAGCCGACTGTGCACCAAAGGAGCCTTGCGCCGCCCCAGTACAATCACCTCGCCATAGAGCCCCGAGTCCAGCACCGCCCTCAGACAATGACTGCCAATCAGGCCGGTAGCCCCCAGTATCAGCGCTTTTCTACTGGAACCTTGTTTCGACACAGAGATCTCCTTACTCGTTTATTTGCAAGGATTGCCGAGTAAGATCCAACTCGGCGAGCCATGCTTGAAGGGCGTTCAGGATCAAACCCTGCTCGCCCCGCTCAAGGGTCACTACAAAGGGGTCCAGAAACTCACCCAGGGTTTCCAACGGAGTCTCAACGGTAAGCGCTTTTGCGCCCCGGCCCCAGTGATCCATCAAGAGCATAGCATCCTTGCGCGCCTGCGCTGCGCCCGTTTTCGGAAGCACCACCGCTAACGGCAGGGCGATCCGCTCAACTCCCGGCCAGGCTGAATGCCGAGCCTTTTTCGAGACCGACCAAACCCCATTGCGCCGCGCCCAACGCAGCCTCTCCAGAATCAGTCCGGCAGGCTCCACTTCCGGGCCTTCGGCCACGCCACTGGCCACCAGTTCTTTCTTTTTTAACCGCCACTGGGTCCAGCCCGGTATCCAGCCCATCGCAGAGTAATAGGTAAATCGGGGTGCCAGAAGAGCCAGGCCCGCCAGCTGTTCCGAAGCGATGGTCTGCAGCCCCAGGGCGGCAACGATCAGCATGCCGCTCCAGCCCTGTCCGACCCAGACGGGACGCAGCCCCGACTGCTCAATCACAAAGTCATTTACCGCCGGCAGATCATCACGCCAGAAATCTTCTGCTTTATTACCGAGATAGTTTTGATTCGTCGGCGACAGACCATGCCCTCTGAGCTCTGGAAGCCAGACATCATAGCCCGCCCGGGCCAAGCAGGCTGCCAGCCCTTTGGCATCGCCCGTCACCCACTGATGACGATTGCAAAACAGGCCGTGGAGCATCACCAGTGGGGGCTTGTGACCTGTTTGACCGGGGTCATTGATGCGAGTGACCGCCACCCGAACTGTTGGATCCTGCCCCCGTTCTGGTTTGAGCAGATAAACATCCTCGGTCAAATCGCCTATTAACTCCGCTGACATCAATGCCACCGGAAACAAACGACTGCTGCTACGCATGAGTTGACCTTGCCACTCCCATAATGCCCGACTCCCGGGCAATTCTGCTTCATTCCAAAACACTAACAGCGGCCAAAGCCGCTGTTAGTGTTTGGTGCTTGGTTTGGGTTTAGATCTGTTTGTCTGCCAGGAAGAACCAGGTATCCAGCACCGAGTCCGGGTTCAGGGACACGCTGTCGATGCCCTGGTCCATCAACCATTTGGCGAAGTCAGCATGATCCGAGGGGCCCTGGCCGCAAATACCGATGTATTTCCCGGCAGCCTTGCAGCTCTTGATCGCATTGGACAGCAGTGCCTTGACCGCATCATTACGCTCATCAAACAGGTGAGCCACGATACCTGAGTCGCGGTCCAGACCCAACGTCAACTGGGTCAGGTCGTTGGAGCCGATGGAGAAGCCATCAAAATACTCCAGGAACTGATCCGCCAGCAGTGCGTTGGCCGGCAGCTCACACATCATGATCACACGCAGACCGTTTTCTCCCCGCTTGAGGCCATTCTCCGCCAAAAGCTCCATAACCTGCTTGGCTTCGCCGACCGTACGGACAAAGGGCACCATGATTTCCACGTTGGTCAGGCCCATCTCGTCACGCACTTTCCGAAGCGCACGGCACTCCAGCTCGAAGCAATCACGGAATGATTCGGAGATATAGCGGGACGCACCCCGGAAACCCAGCATTGGGTTTTCTTCGTCCGGCTCATAGATCGTGCCGCCGATCAGGTTGGCATACTCGTTTGACTTGAAGTCAGACAGTCGTACGATCACTTTTTTCGGTGCAAAGGCCGCCGCCAGTGTCGCAATGCCT
>Ga0209075_1001446_pt1 | contig 22293 bp, 18 predicted proteins | sample Stecom2011_FD_187523 | JGI IMG/M metagenome (GOLD analysis project Ga0209075, IMG submission 187523) | Agricultural soil microbial communities from Utah to study Nitrogen management - Steer compost 2011 (SPAdes) (version 2) | ecosystem: Environmental > Terrestrial > Soil > Agricultural land...
GGCCATAAAGGCGCGCAGTATGCACTATTCCCCGCTTTGTTTCAACGATAGCTCGATATTATCTATTAATCTGGCGTTTCCTAAGAAGGCTGCAGCCAGTATTACAAGGTCTGTATCTTCAGCGCTAGCTGGCTTTAGATCGAGGCTACGACGTACTTCAATGTAGTCTGTGCGAAAGCCTAAAGCGTTTAATTTCTTGGTCGCATTCTCGATAGAAATTACAATCTTTTGACCTTGTTGCAGGTCTTCAGCCAACTCCACCAGTGTTTTGTATAAGCCGGGCGCTGTAGCCAGTTCTTGAGCAGACAAATAGCCGTTTCTAGAGCTTAACGCTAAGCCGTCTTCGGCGCGTTTGATGGGGACGCTAACAATGCGAATAGGCATGTTAAGGTCGGCAACCATTTTTTTGATAACAGCGACTTGTTGAAAGTCTTTTTGACCAAAGAAAGCAACGTCTGGCTGAACCATGTTAAACAGTTTGTTTACAACAGTGGATACGCCATCAAAATGACCGGGACGACTGCCGCCGCATAAGCCTTCTGATACCACAGGTACGGTAACAATGCTTTGGTCTTCTTGGCCGTTAGGGTACATCTCGTCGACATCAGGGGCAAACAAAACATCACACTTAGCAGCGCTTAGTTTTGCCTGGTCGTCTGATAGGGTGCGCGGATAACGGGCGAGGTCGTCCTTGTCGTTAAACTGTAGTGGGTTAACGAAAATACTGGAAACCACAAAGTCTGTGTTAGCAGTCGCTTGGTCAATTAAGCTGATATGGCCAGAGTGAAGGTTGCCCATGGTTGGAACAAATCCTACAGTTTTACCTGCGGCTTTAGCATCACTAACTAATTGACGTAACTCTTTTAAGGTATGAACGGTAATCATGCGTTGAACTCGTACTCTGCTGAAGGGTAAGTACCAGCTTTGACTTCTGCTACGTAGGCAGCAAAGGCTTGCTGGATAGTACGGCCTTCTATTAAAAAGTTTTTAACGAACTTAGCGGGTCTGTTATTCAAACCAAGCATGTCGTGCATTACTAATACTTGTGCGTCCGTGCTATTGCCGGCACCAATGCCAACAACAGGAATGCGAACGGCTTGAGTGATTCGAGCAGCCAGAGGGCTAGGAACGCATTCTAATAAAATAATATCGGCACCTGCGTCAGCAAGTGCAAGACAGTGTTGAACCATAGCGTCAGCAGCAGATTCATCGCGTCCTTGCACGCGATAACCGCCAAATTTATTAACCGATTGAGGGGTTAAACCAAGGTGTACACAGACAGGTACGCCTTGCTGGGCTAGTGACTCTACTAATGGAATTAACCAACTGTCACCTTCAACTTTAACCATATGGGCGCCGGCTTGCATTACTGCTTTAGCACTAGCAAGTCCTTGCTCTAGAGTTCCGTAGCTCATAAAGGGAAGATCGGTGATGATCATAGCTTGCTTAGTGGCCATTTTGTTTCCGCGGGAAACAGCCGCTGTGTGGTATGCCATGTCTTCTACGCTTACTGGTAAGGTGCTGTCTTGACCTTGAATAACATTTCCAAGTGAATCTCCAACCAGCAGTACTTCAACGCCGGCGTCTGCGGCTTGCTGTGCAAGGGTCGCGTCGTAGGCTGTTAGCATGGTGAATTTTTCTTGGCGGTCTTTCAGCGCCTGCAATGAGCGGATACTGATAGCACTCATGGAAGGTCTCCAGTGTTAGCCCTATGGGCAAAAAGGTTAGGAGCGTATTGTGCGCATTGGCGCGCTAAGGTCAACTATTTTTGGCCACACCCCATCCTAAGGTCTCAGCAAAAATGGCACAGTAGCTCTTACAGTTTGATTAAATCACCGCCAAATTCGGGGGTGATAGATGAAAGTGCTTGGCCGTTAGGCAAAATTAACCCTGGCTCTATTTCTCGCAGAGGAACCACGACAAAGCTTCGCTTGTGTAGCTCGCTGTGTGGAACGGTTAAGCGCTCAGAGTTAATAGTCGACTGGCCGTACAATAATATATCTAAGTCTATACAGCGTTCACCCCAGTGGCGTAGCTTGACTCGACCTTGTTCCTTCTCTTGAGCTTGTAAGGCATCAAGTAGCTCAAGGGGTTCAAGCTTGGTCTCTATTTTTGCCACGGCATTTTGGTAATCGGGTTGATCTTGTGGACCTAATGGCTTGCTACCATAAATAGAAGATACCGCTAGAAACTGAGTCTTAGGTAACTGTTTTAGCGCCTCAATGGCCAACAAAATTTGTTCGCGCGGATTATTAAGGTTGGCGCCAATCCCTATGTAACAAGTCGTCATATTATTAATTAGGTTTTGAACGCTGGTAAGGGTTACGGCGCGGACGTTTCTTAGCGGGGCGTTTCTTTTTGTCGAAAGTACTAGGGCGTGTAGCAATCAGCTCTGGGTGTAACTCTTGTAGTTCAGTCCAGTATTCAGCACGCTTAGCTAGGCTCTCTCCTGATTGCTGTCTTAATAGTAAAAAGTCATAGGCAGCACGAAAACGCGGATGAGCTAATACGCTTAATGCTTTTTTGCCCTGAGCTTTTTCTAGTCTGGATTGCAGCTGCCATACTTCACGCAATGGAATGGTAAAGCGTTTTGGAATGGAGATGCTGTTAATTTGTGTGGCAATCACCTGGTCTGCGGCCAGTTGCTGTGCTTGGCTAGGTGGTAGCCCTTGGGCTTCTAGTTGGCTTTGTTGTTTGTTAAGGGCAGGCCATAGTAGTGCCGATATAAAAAAGTAAGGCGTTACTGAAAGGCCAGAGTTAACACGCTTGTCGGTGTTGCTCATGGTGTTTTCGGCCATGAGTAATGCAAAGCTGTCGTCTTTGTATAGCGCTTCAGCCGCAGGGAATAAGTAATAAAACAAACCGTATTCGCGTAATAGTTGGAAGGTTTTCAAGGCATGACCGTGTAAGAACAGTTTTAGAATCTCTTCAAACAAGCGTGCGGGTGGAATTTGTTTTAATAAAGGTGCCAGTTCTTTGATGGGTGCGGCTGTGGCAGGCTCAATTTCAAATCCTAGTTTTGCTTTAAATCGAATCGCGCGCAGCATACGCACAGGGTCTTCATGATAGCGAGTATGCGGATCGCCAATTAAACGAATTTGTTTTTTCTTTAAATCTTCCCAACCACCGGCGTAGGCGTGAACGCTAAAGTCAGCAATGTTGTAATAAAGTGCGTTGATGGTGAAATCACGACGCATAGCGTCTTCATCCTGGGTGCCATAAACGTTATCGCGTAGGATCATGCCGCTGTCGCTGGTTTTAGCAGACTTATTTGATGCGTTTTCTTTAGGCGTAGCTCTGAATGTAGCCACTTCAATGACTTCGCGGCCAAAAATAACGTGAACCAATCTAAAACGACGACCAATTAAACGAGAGTTACGAAAGAGACTGTTGACTTGCTCAGGGGTGGCGTTAGTGGTTACGTCAAAATCTTTTGGGTTTAATCCAAGCAAAGAGTCGCGTACACCGCCACCTACTAAGAACGCCTCATAACCAGCTTTTCGTAAGCGATAGAGAACCTTAAGCGCTGGTTCGCTAATATTGCTGCGGCTAATATTGTGCTGGTCACGTGGAATAATCTGTAAGGGTGCTTCCATGTCGTCTTTAGAAAAAATGTTACGAATTTTTTTGGGAATCAGTGTGATCAAAGTAGGCTCGATGGCGTATCCATAAATATAAGAACGAATGATAGCCAATTTTAACGACTAAGGCTGCACAAATAAACGCCAGAAAAACAAAAAGCCGCAGTGCGGCTTATTGGGAGTCCCTTTTGTTTTTACTAATTCCATTGGGGCTATGTCTTTGAACCTGCTGTTATAAGTACATAAATTACCTATTTTTTATTTTTATTGTTAGCAAAGTACCTACTAATAACAAAAGGTTCTGGGTTGTTTTTTATTATTGTTACCCAACGACCGATTTTTATTTTTATTGTTGGCCGCTAGCTCCAATGTGTTTTTATTTTTGTTGTTCATTGTTGCTGCTAGATATTAATGCAGATACTGTGCCAACTTTTGAAATCCTTTTAAAATCAATGAGTTAGGGTGTTCGATATAAATTAAATAGAGAGGAAAGGTTCGAAGTGTTACCTAAGGTGTGCGTATAAGTAACACTTTAGTGCGCTAAAGGTAACACAGTGTAACCAGTTTGTTGTTTTGTGTAACAAGGAGGGCGAGGTTAAGAAATAGGTGTTAGCGCTTTTTGCGTGGAATACCTAAGCGTTGACGACGTTCCCATAGGCTTTTTCTTGAGATGCCAAGTTTTTGCGCTAGGTCGGTTTCAGTCATATTGGCTTCGTTTTCTAATACGAAGTGAATGAAGTAGTCGTCTAGTGATAAATCGCCTTGCTGTTGAGGTTGTGAACTGGCTGCAGTTTCAGGCTGCTGTAAGCTTTCGCGTAAGCTAGGACTGATGTAGCGATCAGGGTCATTGTCGACTTCAATACCTAAGTTGGCTGCAGTAATAGTGCTGTCGTCGGCTAAAATAACGGCGCGTTCAATTGCATTTTCTAGCTCGCGAACGTTACCGGGCCACTGGTATTGGCTAATAGCTTGTATGGCTTCGCTGCTAAAACTCATGTCGTCTTGCTGCATTTTGTCGGCCATGCGTTTAAGCATGGCTTCGGCTATTTCAATAACGTCATTACCGCGCTCGCGCAGAGCGGGAAGACGCAATTCTACGACGTTTAAGCGATAGTATAGGTCTTGTCGGAAATCGCCTGTAGAAGCCATTTCTTTTAAGTTTCTATGGGTGGCAGCTACTAAGCGCACGTCTACTTTTTGGCTGTGGACGGATCCTACTTTGCGAATTTCGCCTTCTTGCAAGACGCGCAGTAAGCGAGCCTGTGCCTCTAAGGGTAGTTCACCAATTTCATCTAAAAATAATGTACCACCGTCAGCGGCTTCAATTAGCCCTTTGCGCATGCTGTCGGCACCGGTGAAAGCGCCTTTTTCATGACCAAACAGCTCTGATTCAATGAGAGACTCAGGGATGGCTGCACAGTTCACTGAAATAATAGGGGCGTCTTTGCGTAAGCTTTGATCATGAATGGCTCTTGCTACCAGCTCTTTACCCGTACCCGATTCGCCAAGAATAAGTACCGTCGCATTCGTAGGTGCAACTTTGCTGATTTTTTTGAACAACAGCAGCATGGCATCGCAGCTACCAATAATATTAGGGTTAGCAAACTCTTTGCTTACTTGCTTCTTCAGTTCTTGCGGGGCAGCCTTGCTTAGTTCGGCTTCACTTAGAATGTGTTTAACCGCCTTGAGCATTTCGTCATGATCAAAGGGCTTGGCGATATAATCTACGGCGCCCATTTTCATAGCATCAATGGCCGAGTTTAAGCTGGCATAACTGGTCATAATTAATACTGGGGTGTTACCTGCCAACTCAATTAAGTCAGTGCCTTGTCCACCGGGTAAGCGCAAGTCACTAATCACTAAGTCAAAGGCACTTAGGTCTAAGTCACTGGCAGCGGTAAATGAGTCAACGTCTGTCACTTGGAAATGATTGCGCTGTAATAAGCGGCAAATAGACTGACGAATAATTGCCTCATCTTCAACTACTAAGATATGACTCATAAAGAAGGTTCCGTTAATTCGTGTGGATGGTAACGCGGTAGGCTTACTTTAACACATGTGCCGCGGCCGTTGTTGACCGGGCTCTCAAAATTAATTTGGCCGTAGTGCTCTTCAATCAGATTGTAAACCAGTGATAACCCAAGGCCGGTGCCTTTTCCCACATCCTTAGTGGTAAAGAATGGCTCAAACAAGCGGTCAATTACATCGGCGGATATACCTTCACCTTGGTCTGTAATAAAAATCGTTACCTGGTGTTCGTCGAACGACGAAGTAACACGCACTTCTTGTCCTGGCTCACTGGCATCACGCGCGTTACTTAATAGGTTAACAAAGATTTGTACCAAGCGCTGAGGGTCACCCAATATAAGGGCGCTAGGGTCACATTGGTTAATGAATTCAATGTCCATGCTGCGTTTGCTTAAACGTAATAGTTGCATGGCTTCTTCAATCACATAAGCCAGCTGTACCGGCTCGTGCTCGCTTGAGATGTTGCCTGCGTGAGAGAAGTTCATTAGCGATTGAACAATACGAGTAATGCGCTGTGTCTGCTCTTGAATTTGCTGTGCCATTTCTAATAGAACAGGGTCTTCAGTTTCATAGCGCATGTTTTGTGCTAAACAATCGATGGCAGTAACTGGGTTGCCAATCTCATGCGCAACCCCCGCCGCCAAGCGACCGATGGAGGCAAGGCGTTCACTGTGCGTCAGTTCGTCCGCCAGTAACTGCACTTCGGTTTGGTCTTCCATAAGCAAGACAATACTTCCAGGTTGGCCGTTACTCGGTTGAATAATGGATTTGTGCAGGTTAAACCAGCGTGGGCGTGCGCCAATATTTACCTGTTTTTTATATTCGTGCATGCTGTGATTTAGAACAAACGACTGCAGAACTTCGTTCCAAGGGGCTGGCAGTTGGTTTAAATGTGAACCAGTGGTGCTTTCGGCATCGATACGGGTTAAGTCAGACATGGCTTGGTTCCACAGCATCACCTCACCGTCATCTGCTAACGAGCAGACGCCTAACGGTAAGCGTTCTAATGTTTGACGGTGATAACGTCGGATATTATCAAGCTCGCCAGCCAAACCACTTAAACGATCATGAAAGCCTTCAATGCGCTGCTCTACTTGGTAGATGTCTTCATTAAGCACTGCGTTTTCTTTGAAGGGTAGATAACGACTGGTAATGTCGTGAGCAACGGTTGGCCCCATTAAGCCCGATAAGTTCGCTTCTAAACGGGCGCGTAAGCGTCTGAGTGCATAAGGTCGGTCTTCATAAGAGGGTAGCTTCAGGTCATTCAGTGCTTGATAGACTTCGCGCTCGGCTACATAGCGCCCCAACGGCTTACTTAGCGCGGTAATGACATCGTTAGAGTTTTCTGCAATTAAAGGACGCTTACTTGGATGCGTAACAGTATCAACAGAGCAGGCTTTAGCAGCCGCGCGCTCCGAGGCTTTTTGTTTGGTGCTTAGACTCACCAGTACAAACAATACAATGTTGCTTCCAAAAGCGGCTAATGCGGCAATGTGCCAATTACTTTCATTGATTTCAGGTAATGGGAAGGGAACGCTCCAGCCCATGCGATAGGTCGAGAGCGGCATCAACATGGCGTAGACCCAAACAACTATCCCTGCCGACAAACCAAAGAGAAGTCCTTTGCGATTAGAGCGAGGCCAATACAGTAAGCCAAGCACACCCGGTAAAAACTGTAAGCTTGCAACGAAGGCAAGAATACCCAGACGATTAAGGTCTAGTTGAGTGCCAACGGCAGAATAAAATGCATAGGCGATTAATAAAATTGACGCCAACAGTAAGCGTCGCATCCACAATAACCAACGATAGAAGTCTTGTTGTGGGCTCGGCTTATAAAACGGCAAGACTAAGTGGTTTAAAAACATAGCAGCAGTAGAGAGGGTAATCACAATAATGATCCCTGAAGCGGCTGCTAGACCACCCACAAAAGTCATAATGGTTAGCCAAGGTGACTCTAGCTGTATGCCAATACCTAACGCAAAGTATTCAGCGGGGGTGTCTAATTGCAGGTGAATCCCGGCCCATAAAATAGGTGGAATTGCCACTGCCATAATCAATAGAAAAAGAGGCAGCGCCCAACTGGCCGTTTTTAAGGCATTGCTATTAAGGTTTTCAGTGAACAGCATATGGAACATATGCGGCATAACCACTACTGCTGCAAAGAAGACCAAGAGTAGAGTGCGCCAAGGACCTTCTTGAATAGTCATTTGGCGTGCAGCCAGTAAGTTCTCGTTATCAACTAGCCATTGTTCTAAACCGCCTAAGGGGGCGAACACATGCCACAACACAAAGCCGCCTAGTACGACAATGGCGACAAGCTTAACGAGTGACTCTAAGGCTAGCGCAAAGACTAAGCCCTCGTGTTTTTCGCGGGGAGAAACATGGCGTGCGCCAAATAGGATGGCGAAGAGCACCATGACCGCACAATAGGCAAAGGCTAGAGTGGTTACAGGCAGCTCATTGTTTAGTAAGTGCAGCGTATCGGCAATGGCGGAAATTTGCAGCGTTAGCATCGGAATAACGACCACAATGGTGAATAAAGACACCATGATGCCCGCCAAGCGGCTACGGTATCTAAAGGCTAATAAGTCGGCCAACGAGCTAAGCTGATAGATACGAGTAATATGTAAAATGGGGCGAAGCAGTATAGGGGAGAGCGCGAAGGCACCAGAAATCCCAATGTAATAGGCAAGGTAACCGTAGCCGTATTGGTTGGCGAGGCCAACCGAACCATAGAACGCCCAAGCACTGGCATAGACACCCAGCGAAAAAACGTAAACAGCTGGGTGATAAACCCAACGCTTAGGAATCCAGTTTTTCTCAACCACATAGGCGGTGGAAAATAAAAAGGCTAAATACGCAATTACAATAAAAGAGAGCTGGCCAATACTAAAGGTCATCGCTACCTCTGCTATGGTTTAGCCAAACATAAAAGACAATTAAAATCAGCCAGATACCAAAGGGGCGATACCAAAAACTGTGGCTATCAAGCCACCAGTCCATAATGATAGGAGAGAAAAAATACACTCCTAATAATAAAGCTAGGCTGAGTCGATGGTTGTGCATACACTAATATTGTCGCTAAAAAATCACAGACTAGCATAATACCGATTAAATCAATAAAGCATTAGAGGTAAAACATGATTGAGCATCAGCCAGAGCAAAACCGATTTGTTATTAAAAAAGACGGGCACGAATGTTTATTAACGTATCGCTTAGATGGACAAACTATAGATTTTGATCATACCTATGTGCCTTTTGCATTGCGTGGACAAGGCTTAGCTGAACAGTTGGTAAAAGAAGGTTTGGCATGGGCAAAAGATCATAACTACAGCATTCAAGCCAGCTGCAGTTATGTACAGAAGTGGTTGTAAGTTAGAGAGTAATAAACTGCCCGAGCCATTTGCCAACAATATCGGCATCCGCGGGTGGGTTAAGCGTACTTAGCGCCTGTTCTAGCTTTTCTTTGCCAATGACTTCCTGTCTGCGTGCTAGCAGCCGCTGAGTAAAGTTGACGCTAAACTCTGGGTGGCCTTGAAACGCCAGTACTCTATTTTCTATAAAAAAAGCGGCATTTTCGCAGAAGTCACTGCTGGATAAGCGTTGAGCCTGTGGAGGCAGTTGAGTCACCTGGTCTTGGTGACTATAAATTAAGGTCAGCTCTTTAGGAGTGTCTTTTACCCAAGCGGGCAGTTCGTCAATCTGAGTGTTATGCAAGCCTACGCCCCAGCCCTTATCGCTTTTATCGGCGTGTCCGCCTAAGGCATGCGCTAGTATTTGATGCCCAAAGCAAATACCAAGCAGTTTCTCTTGTCGTTCAAAGCTGGCGCTTATCCATTGTTGTAGGTTGGGTATCCACGCTAGATTGTCATACACGCCGGCTTTTGAGCCTGTAATCAAATAGGCATCACACTCAAAGGCAGAAGGAAGCTCGCCTTCTTGAATATGAAAAAAACGATAGTTAAAGCTAAAGCCTAGGCGCTCAAAAAGTTGCACAAACATATGGCCATAGGAGCGGTAATCATCTTTTAAGTCAGGGTGTAATTCATCCGCCTCGATAATACCGAGTGTTTTCATGGTTAGTTCCTGGCTAACTGACGTAGTGGTTCAAGCAAATAATCTAATCCGTTTATTTTTATCTCAAGCGTTAGTCCAAGCAATAAACCAAGGCGGCCGTTTGGCATCCCATTTTTATTCATCCAAAGTAAGTATTCTTCAGGGATATCCATAAGTAAGCGGCCTTTATATTTACCAAAGGGCATGGTTACTTTTGCAAGATCGGCTAAATCGTTACTATTCAAAATATAAAGCCTAAATAAAAGAGTGGATAAAAATAATAAGACAGACCGAAAAATTACTCTATTGGTTGATCGGCGCTGCTTTCTGCCAATAGCATAGCAAGAAAATAGAAAGGGTGCTTTGCGTAACAATACACATATTTTACAAATTAAACAGGACAGAGAGGCTTAATTCCTATATAATCTGCCTCCCCTTTTTAATAGATCATTATGAGTTGTTGGGCCCGTCCGTGTGGAATGAGTACGGTCAGCCCTTGTCCCTCATACCACACAGATAGGAAAAATATGACCACAACTACTCCAGCAGACTTTGCAAGTCTTGGCCTGCCCGAAACTCTTGTACGCGCCGTTCGTGAATTAGGCTATGAAGTCCCTTCACCCATTCAAGAACAAAGTATCCCTTCCTTATTAGAAGGTCGCGACGTACTTGGCACCGCACAAACAGGTACCGGTAAAACCGCTGCCTTTGCTTTACCAATTTTAGCTCGCACTCAAGTTGATTCGCGTAATACACAGGTTCTATGTTTAGCGCCGACACGTGAGTTAGCCATGCAGGTAGCCGAAGCGGTACAGTCTTACAGTAAGTACACCCCAGGCGTTAACGTATGCGCTGTGTATGGTGGTACAAGCTACACTACACAAATTAAAGAACTTAAGCGTGGTGCCCAATGGGTTGTGGGTACACCAGGCCGTGTGATGGACCACATCCGTCGTGGTACCTTGCGCTTAGATAATATCAGCGCTGTTGTCTTAGACGAAGCCGACGAAATGTTACGCATGGGCTTTATTGACGACGTTAACTGGATTCTTGACCAAACGCCAAAGAGCCGCCAAGTTGCGCTATTCTCTGCAACCATGCCACGTGAAATTCAGGCAGTGGCCGAAGCGCACTTAAATAATCCGGTACAAGTAAAAATTCAAACCAAAACCACGACCAACGCTAACATTAATCAGCGCTACTGGTTTGTGGGTAACGTTCACAAAAACGATGGCTTATTGCGTATTTGTGAAACGGAAGATTTTGATGCCATGATGGTGTTCGTTCGTACTAAATCAGCCACTGAAGAAGTTGCTGACTACATGATTGCGAACGGCTTCAAATGTGCGCCACTCAACGGTGATATTCCGCAGGCATTGCGTGAAAAAGCCGTAGAAAAGCTAAAAAATGGCCAGCTAGATATTATTGTTGCTACCGACGTTGCGGCTCGTGGTCTTGACGTTGAGCGTATCAGCCACGTTATCAACTACGATATTCCAACCGATACTGAATCATACGTTCACCGTATTGGTCGTACGGGTCGTGCCGGTCGTTCTGGTGAAACCATCGTTTTCGTACGTGGTCGTGAAAAACGCATGCTACGTGATATCGAGCGTGCAACACGTCAAACCATCGAAGAAATGGCGTTACCTACCGCTAACCAAGTGAACGAAAAGCGTAAAGAGCGTTTCCAGGGTCGTATTGTTGATGCATTACACAGCGAAAAGAACAAAGTTTTCCGTGAAATGATTGAACAAGTATTGGCTACACAGCCAGTTGATGCGTTGGATGTGGCCGCTGCCCTAGCTTCTTTGTTACAAGGCAAAAAGCCTTTATTCATTGATGAAAAAGCAGATGCACGCATGCAGCAGCGTTCTAATGATCGTGGCGATCGTAAACGCCCAGAGCGTGCAGAGCGCGGTGACCGTAAGCGTGGTGAACGTAATACTCGCGGTGCAGACCGTGGAGCACCTAAGGCAGCACCGAGCAGCCGTCCAATGCCACTAAAAAGCCATCCAGACGTTGAAATGGCACGCTTTGTAGTGGGTGTTGGTTATGACGATGGTTTGCGTCCTGGTAACTTAGTGGGCGCTATCGCCAACGAAGCAGACCTAGACAGTGCTTATATCGGTCATATCGAAATTTTAGATAACTATGCCGTAGTTGACCTACCAGAAGGTATGCCAAAGCCTGTAATGCAGAAGCTGCAAAAAACACGCGTATGCGGACGTCCATTAGACATTCGTACCTACAATGAAAGCGAAGCCGGCAGTCGCCCAGCGAAAAGCCGTAGCCGTGGTAAGTCTGACCAGCCACGCTCACGTGCACCGCGTAAGCCAAAGGCTTAATTTGTTATAGTTGTTACTAAAAGTGATAATTAATTAAAAGCGGCTTCGGCCGCTTTTTTGTGCCTGTTCGAAAGCTTAAAGAAACCTATTCAAGCTGTTAGCATATTGCCTCATATTTATAGGAAGGTTCTGTTGTCTACTCTTACTTCACACCAACAAAAAGTGGTTGCACATAACCAAGGTCATGCGCGTGTTGTGGCCGTGGCGGGTGCGGGTAAAACCACGACGCTGACGCACTTTATAGGAGCGCGCTTGGCAGAAGGAGTATCGAGTCGCAGGATGTTGGTGCTGATGTATAACGTCAGTGCTCGTAAAGATTTTGAGCGTAAGTTGCAGAAGCTATTGCCTGGCCAAGTGCTGCCGCAGGTGCGTACTTTCCACTCATTAGGCTTAAAAATATATAACAATCTGATTGAGCAAGGGCTGTTGCCTCCTTATCAAGGAAACCCCTTGTCTAATGCTGAAATAGAACCCATTGTTTGGCGTATGCTGCAACAGCTAGCAGATGCTGATACCCGCCAAGATATATTGTCGCAAAAGAAGAAGTGGGTAGAACCAGCCATAGGATTTATAGAGCTAGTAAAAGCCAACGTTTTACCACCAGATGTTATTTTTGAGCAGTTAGATTTACCCGCAAAGTGCAAGATATTTATTCCATTGTTTGAGCAGTTTGAACAATGGCGTAAAACTCATCGACGTATCAGTTACGACGACATGCTCTATGAGCCGGTGCAGGTTTTTATGCGTAATCCAGCCGTGGCAGAAAAGTTTGGCGGCCATATGCAGTGGATTCTAGTAGACGAATACCAAGATATTAATGCGATTCAGCAAAAACTGTTAGATTTTTTATACGCTGGGCGCGGAAACGTTATGGTGATTGGTGACCCAGACCAAACGATTTATGAGTTCAGAGGGTCACGACCAGAATTTATTGTCAGTGAATTCGATCGCAAGATGCAGCAAGTAACTTTGTATACCTTGCCGCATACATTTCGTTATGGCGATAGTTTATCGTTATTGGCTAACCACTTAATTAGCCATAACCAAGAGCGTGAAGAAATCCTGTGTTTGTCTCACCCGAGCACGCCTAATACCAGCATACGATACCACTCGGTTAAACACGAAAGCCGCGAGATTTTGGCATTAGTAAAGCAGGAGGCGCAACGACGTTCTTACGATGACATTGCTATTATTAATCGTATTTGGGCGTTGTGTGCACCCATCGAATTGGCTTTTCTGCAAGAAGCCATTCCCTATCAAATGTACGGCAGCACCTCGGTTTTAGAACGCAATGAGCTTAAGGTTTTTTGGATCTTGTTTGAAATAGCGGCAGGCGTATTTATGCAATACGACGAGTCGCAGCGTAAAGAATTGTGGTTACGCTATCTCACAACGCCTTATCCTAAAATTAAGCACGATCAGTTAGTTCAAATTGCCGGCCAATTAGCCACTGTGCAGTCTGATTTTGGAGTGGCGTTGCAACAGCTTATTCCTGATGAGCTCAGTAAGTGGCAAAAAGAAAAGCTAGAAGTAAAAGCCAGTTTATTAAGCGATGCTGAGCATATTAAGACCACGGCTTATCGTTTAGTCGATAACTTTATAGAGCAGACCGATTTATTCGACGACATTGTCGACAACAGCTTTTCTGCCCAACAGGCGGATGATCAAATTCAAACCATTACCGCTTTCGCCAGTTTTATTAGAGACAGTCAGCAACGCAGTGATGCGGCTTATAGCTTCCTGCAAGAACTTAAAATAAAAAGTAGAAATCAGCAGCGTCGTAAAGGGGTGCACTTAATATCTGTACACAAAAGTAAGGGGCTAGAGTGGCCGGTGGTTATTGTACCCGGATTGAATGCGCACTATTACCCTTACAGCCCTGAAATTGAATTTAGCGTTCCAGCCAGTGAAGAAAGCGAACGACGTTTGTTGTATGTGGCGATGACACGTGCCATGCAGCAATTACACCTATTTGCGCCGGCGCGCACGAGCACACCGGACAAATTTAAAACCCCGCGAGAGTGTTTAAGCCGCTTTGATCAGGAGCTGCAGTTCGCAAACTGTGTCAAAATTGCCGATGCTCTAGCTTCGAATGATGCCACCGTTACCCTTAATGATAATGCCGCTTCTTGGTTACCAAATTATTTGGCAAGAATTAACAGTCCGCTATCGGTACGGGTAGAAAAAACACAAGCAGTCTCTGTGTCAAAACGTGCTGTCAGTGTGACTAAGCGCTCTATCAATACGCGCATCATTGAGCATGAATCTTTAGGGAAAGGCGAAGTGCTAAGCGAAGATGATAACACTATGAAGGTGCGCTTTGCGGGCGAGACTCGTATACGTACGTTGAATAAAAAAGTTGTTGCCCAATACTTAAAGTAATTCTCCACTGAATTACTTACGTTGGAACGCTTTAGGTGCCGGCGCTTCATGCCAGCCTTTCAGAGCGTCAATATTCCAGTGTTCAACGGCCCAAGCCAGTAGCTCTGTATGGTTGTTTGCTAACTCTGCTGGTGGATTTTGTCTTAACCATTGCAGTGCACAGTAAATGGTTTCTGCGGCTTTGCTGGTTTCTATTGGGCGCGCCAAGTTTTGTTTGCTGAGCTTTTGACCGTCCACCTCAGTTGCCACTGGAATATGAGCGTAAGTAGGAAGAGGGTGCTCAAAAGCGTTATACAGCAGTGCTTGGCGAGCGCACGAGTCAATGAGGTCGACACCGCGTAAGACATGGGTAATACCTTGCTCTATATCGTCACAGACCACGGCCAATTGATAGGCCCAAAAGCCATCGCGGCGTTTGAGAATAAAATCACCCAAGTCATTGTATTTGACGCAATAAGGCCCCTGTACGCGGTCAACAAAATTAAATTGCTCATTAGGGCATAAGAAACGCCAGGCTATGTCTTCAGTAGCTAGGCAGTGGCAGTTTCCCCTATGTGGTAGACCGTCCAGTTGTTTGCGTGAGCATTGGCATGGAAATGCGAGTTGTTTCTCAACAAGGCGGTTTAAATAGTTTTGGTAGAGATCGTGGCGATCACTTTGATAGGTGATTTCACCATCCCAATGCAAGCCATAGGCGTCTAAGACAAAAGGGAATTGTTGGCAGGCGGTGATGCTTTCACGGGGAGGGTCTAGATTTTCTATGCGAACTTGCCAGACGCCCTGATGGGCTTTGGCATCAAGATAGCTGGTTAAGGCAGCTAATAAAGAACCGAAATGAAGTGGGCCGCTCGGCGTCGGAGCAAAGCGGCCTATGTATTTTCTATCTGGCATAACGGCGTTTAGGCGAACCTAAACTTATAGCCCTAGCTGTTTTTCTTTAATTTCAGCTAAGGTTTTACAGTCAATGCAAAGGTCAGCCGTAGGACGGGCTTCTAGGCGGCGAATACCAATTTCTACGCCACAGGTTTCACAGTAACCATAATCACCGCTATCAATAAGAAGAATTGTTTTTTCAAGTTTCTTAATAAGCTTACGTTCGCGGTCACGAGTACGTAGCTCTAACGAGAATTCTTCTTCTTGGCTTGCACGGTCGTTAGGATCAGCATGATTGTTAAGCTCAGCCTGCATGTACTGTTTAGTACGGTCGACTTCTTCCATTAACTCATGTTTCCAGTTTTCAAGAATACTTCTGAAGTGCGCTAATTGGCCTTCGCTCATGTATTCTTCGTCTTTGCCCATTTCATAAGGTTTGAAATTAGACAGTGCAAATTCTTTGTTTTCTTTTGTCATTGCGTTACCGCCTTACCTGATTAACCGGTTTAACCGGACAACGGGTCCATGAGCCTAACGATAACACCAAAAAGCAGTCTCCGCTAAGCTCCAAAAATCAAGGCGTGAAAGCTACCAAAGAAAACGCCCAGTGCCAACTATTACTTTAGTATTTCTTGCTGTTAATTCTGGCTTTGGCAGAATAGTGTGCTTTCTTATCACTCTTTATAAGGTGTTTCCATGAGTGCGGGTAGTAATAAAGCATCAAACGCTTTCGGTAGTTTACGTAGCCATGAAATACAACCCTTCCAAGTTATGGCTATTTTAGCCCAAGCGCAAGCCCTTCAAGCTCAGGGTGTTGATGTTATTCACTTAGAAATTGGTGAGCCAGACTTCCCTACGGCCGAGCCTATTATCGAAGCCGGCATTAACGCGCTAAAAGAAGGCAAGACGGGCTACACTCCAGCACTCGGACTGCCAGCGTTGCGTGAAAGTATTGCTCAGTATTACCAAGAGCGCTTTAATGTCACTGTTTGTCCAGAACGAATCATTTTAGCGCCAGGGGCGTCGGGGGCGTTACTGTTACTGGCCGCAACACGCCTAAATCCCAACGATGGCATGCTACTCGCTAACCCTGGCTACCCATGCAATAAGCACTTTGCGCGCTTGTTTGAAGCGCATGGGCAACTGGTTAATACCGGTCCGAGTGATAACTTCCAATTAACACCAGCTCATGTGCATGAACACTGGAACGAGCAGACGAAGGTCGCGTTAGTCGCGTCACCTTCTAATCCAACCGGTACTGTACTTAATCTGAATGAATTAAAAGACCTAGCCGATGCCGTGCGAGAGAAAGGTGGTGAGTTATGGGTAGATGAAATATACCAAGGGCTTAACTATGGTAACCAACCACAAACGGTTTTATCGGTGGCCGACGACGTGGTCGTATTAAACAGTTTCTCCAAGTTTTTTGGAATGACCGGCTGGCGTTTAGGCTGGGCTGTTGTGCCAGAATCTTGGGTGCCCAGTATTGATGCACTGGCTCAAAACGTTTTCTTGGCGCCGCCAACCCCGTCTCAGTACGCGGCACTTGCAGCTTTTTCAGAAGACAGCATGGAAATTTTTGAAAAACGTCGCCAAGCGTTAGAAGAGCGTCGAGCGTATATGCTGCAAGCACTGCCTGAATTAGGGTTTAACATACCTATCGAACCAGAAGGGGCATTTTATATATACGCTGATGCCAGTCGTTTTACAGACGATAGCTTTGCGTGGTGTCAAGAGGTCTTGCAAGAAACCGGCGTCGCTATTACACCGGGCGCAGACTTTGGTGATCCAACTAACAGTCATGTGCGCTTTGCTTTTACAACAGAGCTTTCACGCTTGCGTGAAGCGGTGGCTAGACTTAAAGCCTTTTTAGACTAGCTAGTGGTTTAATGCTAAACCTCTTGCTCTAGATAAAGGTTGCCATCTTTAATGGTAAAAGGCACAGGCGTTAAGCTGTCGCCTTGGCAGGGACCAGAAATACAGTGCCCATCGGCAATTAGAAATAACGCGCCGTGCATAGAGCACTGTATTAAGCAGCCATCATTGTCTAAAAACTGGTCTGGTACCCACTCCAGGTTAATCCCTAAATGCGGGCATTGATTTTTATAGACATAGAGCTTGCCATGCTTGCGGACAACAAACACAGAAGTGCCATTTTCTAGGTCAAAACCTTTACTTTGCCCTTCCGCTATTTCATCACTGTGGCACAATGCCTGCATACCAACTCCTGATGCTATTTGAAAAGAGTATATGAATTAATGATTAACGCAGCGCAAATAAAGTGGCTCTGTTTTGTTTTGCCACCCTTATTGATCGCTTGCGCCATTTTTAGTGGCCAACAGAATATCCAATGGCTACTCAATAATGAAGTAGGTCATACTATTTTATGGCAAATACGTATGCCTCGTGCGTTACTTGCTTTTTTAATTGGCGCCATGTTGTCTTGGGCGGGTGTATTAATTCAAGGCATGGTGCGCAACCCCTTAGCCGATCCAGGGTTGATTGGTGTGTCGGGTGGCGCGGCAGTCTGTGTTGCTATCGTTTTCTGGCTCACAGGGCTTGGCATTTTACTGCCTTCGTGGGTACAGCCTTTGGCAGCATTTGTTGGTGCCGTCATTGCTCTGTTGTTGGTGTTAAAAATCAGCGCTAATCAGAGCGATTCTATGAGCTATTTAATCTTGGCAGGGATTGCGGTAAGCGTCTTGGCCGGTGCGATTATTGGATTGCTGTCTTATCTTGCTACCGATAACGCCTTACGGCAGATCAGCTTTTGGTCGATGGGCAGTTTGTCGGCCGCCAGTTGGAATTGGGTGATAGTCATGACCATCGCTCTTGTGCCAGCCTTGTTTATTTGGGTCGGCAGGGCGAACTCATTAGACGCATTGTTACTAGGTGAGTTAAACGCTCAGGCTTTAGGTGTGTCGGTTAAAAAACTGCAGTGGCAAGTGATATTTTGGACGGCCTTGTTTGTTGCTTTAACCGTTGCTGCTGCCGGAATGATCGGTTTTGTTGGTTTAGTTAGCCCACACCTTGCTCGCTTATTAACGGGAGCATCCCATAAAAGAGTGTTGCCCTTAGCCGTTGTCCTTGGTGGTAGCTTATTGGTTGTTGCCGATATTGCTGCGCGAACGCTAATAGCACCGGCAGAAATACCCATTGGCATTATAACGGCGCTGATTGGTGGTCCAGTGTTTATTATGCTTCTTATACGGGAGAAACGACTGGGATGAACTCCATACTTAAAGTGCAGCAGTTAAGTCTAGTGCGTCAGCAAACTGTGTTGCAGAGCATAAGCTTCGATATTCAGCCCGGTGAAATCATTATGCTGGTTGGACCTAACGGTGCGGGAAAATCAACATTAACCCAGTGTGTCGCTGGTGTACTTTCGCCTAGCCAAGGCAAAATAGAGGTTCAGCAACAAACGACTACCGACTGGAATGCTAAAGATTGGGCAAGACAGGTCAGCTATTTACCGCAAAGCAATTTTATAAACTTTGGCTTAACGGTTTCCGAAACCGTGCGATTGGGTGGCTTAGCGCAAGCGCTTTATGGTGAAACATTAAGTGCCCGTAGCAGTGAAGCAATAGAACGCTGGCAATTAGGTGCCTTTAAAGAGCGAGAGGTTAGACGGCTATCGGGCGGAGAGCAGCAGCGTTGTCATTTAGCTCGTAGCTGGCTACAGGCACAAGCGCCAAGTAATATGTTATGGGTGCTTGATGAGCCGTTATCTGCATTAGACTTGCAGCATCAAAAACTGTGCTTGCAAGAGATTCAGGCGCAGACCCAACAAGGTAAAAGTATTCTGATGGTGGCGCATGATTTAAACCTAGTGCGACATTATGCCGATAGAGTGTTATTACTTGACCAGGGTTTGCTGGTCGCTGAAGGCAAGCCACAAGAGGTTTTAAACACAGACAATATCAGTCGTGTTTTTCAGGTCAGTGCGAGTGTTGAAGGTAATTACTTAAGTTGGTATTAACAGGCTGCTCTTGTACTAAGCAGCCCAATGTAGCTTATTTATCTTTATCAATTAATTGTTGGTTCAGTGAGCGAATGCTCTGCGCTAGGTTTTCAATTAGGTTAACCGCAGCCAGTGGCTGAGCTTGAATGAGGCTTAAGAAGTCTGTTTTTGGAACCGCTAAAATTGTACAAGGCGTTTTGGCAATCACCGTCGCAGAACGAGTTTCATTAGTGAAAACAGCCATTGCCCCAAACACCTCATCAGTGCCGATATCACCAACTTTAACATCGTCGACAAAGGCTTCAGCCTCGCCTTCAATGATGGTGTAAACCAAATCGGCAACATCACCTTGTTTGATAATCACTTCGTTGGCAGCAATGTTCTGGAAGCCAGCGGATGGACGCACAGCAGTTTTAGAATGTTCGGCCAGATGATTCATTAGCATGGCGTTAGAGCAAATTAAAAAGTTGCTCCAGTAATGCTGGCGGCGCTTATCGGAATACACATGACGTAAAAAGTCGTCACGGTCGATAGGAATAAGCTCAACAAACTCATCCGTTTTATAAATAGGGTAGTTAAAACCGAAAGAGTGGGCCACACCGACGAGTTCGCCTTCGTCAAAACCGCAAAGCACTTGATCGTTGTGTGTTAGGTTTAACATGCCGTCTTGAATTAAAAATATTTTATCTTGATCAAACAGCTCGTACAGATTATCCACCCCTTCTAAAGTGATGCTTTCATTTTTTAACTCAAAGTCAGCCAAGATTTCTTTTAAGAAATACTGAATTTGAGGCGCAAGTTTTTCATTTTCAGAAGAGGTTTTAACGTTAATAAACATTATGATGTGTCCGTACTTAGGTTAATCGCAGAGTATAATGTAGCCTAAAATGACTAGAGCTTAAATATAGCTAGCAGCGAAATAGATAGTTAACGACAAAAACTATCATTCTCTGAGTTAAGAGTAGCTGATGTTGCGACCTTAGCAAATAAGTAAAAAACTAAATGTCAGAAATAATACAGATATATATAGCGCTATCTATGCGACCATTAAGTCCGTTGCCTTAGATTGCTTTGCAGCATGCATTTAGTGCGCTGATATTCTTTTCTTAAACCGTGAATAAACGAGAATAATGACCTTCGCCTTTTTATTAACCAGTCAGTGGCAAGATGATAATCAGCTAGTGTTCTGGTGGAAGACAGAGCAGGGGGCTGTGCGTCAACAGGTTGAGCAACCATCCGTTTGCTTTATACAGCAGCGTCATCAAGAAAAAGCCGAAAAAAACATTAGTTTGCTGCATTGGCCGATCGATATTCGACCAATTTCATTAAAACATTTTAATGGTGAGCCTGTATCTGCTTGCTATATGCCTATTTCGTATCGTTATCGTTGGCAGCAGTTTTTAAACGAACAAAAGATACCAACCTATGAAGTAGATATTCGACCCAGTGATCGTTACCTAATGGAGCGATTTATTTATGGAAAAGCTCAGTTACACGGCAATTTAAGTGAAGCAGTTGGGGCTAAGTATCAGCACTTTCAGGGGCATCTAAAACCGGCAGATAACAGCAGCTGGCATCCACAGTTGCGCGCCATATCAATAGATATTGAAACCTCGTTTGCGCGGTTGAATGAGCACGACTCACTGTTTTCTATCAGTGTGTATGCCGACGATTACGCCCTAGTACTGATGGTAGGTGATGAGCAGAACACAGCGGGTGTTGAATACTATCCAGACGAGCCAAGCTTACTTAAAGCGCTACTAACACGCCTGAACGATTACGACCCTGATGTCATCATTGGTTGGAATATAGTGCAGTTTGATTTTCGTTTCTTAATTAAGAAGTTTGAAGAGCACAATATTGAGTTTATGCTCGGGCGTGACGGCTCTACGCTAACCTATCGCTATGATAATAGGCACCCAGATAGGCTGTATGTATATGTAGCAGGGCGGGTTGTTCTTGATGGAATAGAGCTTTTACGCAACGCTGCATATTCCTTTGAAAGCTTTGCGCTTAATAGTGTTGCACAACATTTTTTAGGCGAAGAGAAGCTTTTAACCGGTGATGACCGTAGCGACGATATCGAGTACTTATTTAAAAACGATAAGCCCGCTTTAGCTGCCTATAACTTAAAAGACAGTGAACTCGTCTGGCGAATATTCGAAGAGGCTCATTTATTGGAGTTCGCCATAGAGCGCTCTTCTTTGACGGGCTTGTTAATGGATAGGAATGGTGGCTCGGTTGCTGCTTTCGAAAACCAATACCTGCCTAAGTTACACCGCGCCGGTTATATTGCCCCAAACGAAGACGAAGGCTTTCATACCGAAAGCCCAGGCGGTTATGTCCTAGACTCTAAGCCTGGGTTGTTTAAACATGTATTAGTGTTCGACTTTAAAAGTCTGTACCCCTCTATTATTCGAACTTTCTGCATAGACCCCATGGGACTGGCGGAAGGGCTGCAAATCACTGAGTCGACTGAAGACTTTGTTGATGGTTTTTTGGGTGGGCGTTTTCATAAAGAACATCACATTCTGCCTGATATTATTGCCAAACTGGGTGCGCAGCGAGAGCAAGCAAAGAAGGTCGGCAATAAGCCATTAAGTAATGCCATTAAAGTTATCATGGCTTCTTGCTATGGCGTACTTGGGGCAACGGGTAGCCGTTTTTCGGATTCTCGCCTAACAGCATCTATTACCATGCGCGGTCAACAGATTATTCAGCAAAGTGCAGACTGGATTAACCAACAGGGCTATCAAGTCATTTATGGTGATACCGACTCTTTATTTGTTTGGTTAAATAAAGAGCTTGATGATGCGAAAGTAGACGCCATAGGTAAGCAACTGGCGCAAGGTCTAAACAATTACTGGCAAGCGACTCTGGTACAAGAGTTTCAACTACAAAGCTATTTAGAGCTAGAGTACGAAGTGCATTATCGACAGTTTTTCATGCCCTACATTCGTGGTTCTGAAGTCGGCAGTAAAAAGCGTTATGCCGGTCTAGTGTATGAGCAGGGAAAGCCGAGCGTTATTTATAAAGGCTTGGAAACAGTGCGCAGTGACTGGAC
>Ga0209075_1001447_pt1 | contig 22280 bp, 21 predicted proteins | sample Stecom2011_FD_187523 | JGI IMG/M metagenome (GOLD analysis project Ga0209075, IMG submission 187523) | Agricultural soil microbial communities from Utah to study Nitrogen management - Steer compost 2011 (SPAdes) (version 2) | ecosystem: Environmental > Terrestrial > Soil > Agricultural land...
CCGCTCCAGCTACTGCGTTTACTATGTAAATTGTTGCATATAGAATTGGAAGTTCTTGCTTAGCAAAAGGATCGCCTGAATGCACAATAAACGCTGCTACAAGCATAGTTATAATGAGCGGAATTGTTGCGTATCTTGTAGCGAATCCAATAATTAACAAGATAGCACAGAAAACCTCAGAAAAAACGGCTAATACTAGGGATGTGGCATCACCAACACCTAAAGGATCGGCAAACTTTATAGGATCATCACCGAGTAACCTTTCGAGCTTGCCCCAACCATGTGTTAACATGAAGATTCCTCCTATTAAACGGACGATTAATAACATATAATCCATATTGCGATTATATTCTCCTGGATACATTAACTTTTTAATCATGCTCTTGCTTTATTTAACAATGCTCCATATAGAACCATTTTTAGTCGTGTGCTTTTCTAGTTTTCCTTCCTTGGTTAATCTATTTAATACTTCTTCACTTTCCACTCTTGGAGTACCTGATAATTCAGCAAACTCTTTTGCTGTTAGTGTAGGATAAACTTCAAACAAATCTTCCCATTTTTTACTGTATTCACTTTTTATAATGTTCGGATTTGATTTCAAAATTGCCATTTCATAAAATGGATAAGTCCTCGCACCATACACTACATCTCTGTTGCCTTCCTCATCGATAACGAATATTGTTGGGAATCCTCTAACTCCGTACTCTTTTGCCAGATTTAAGTCGGCTGCGAACAAATCTTTAGCCTTGCCCTCATAGTCATTACGTAATTGCTTTATATCTAACCCAACTAAATCCGCTGCAGTTTCAATATGCTCCCACTTTGCAATATTTTTTTTGTGCAAAAATAGAAGTTCACGTAATTTTCGCATCAATAAATATGCTTTTTCTTCATCTTGTATTTGAGCTGCTTTAAATGCAATGGATGGAGGATATGAAGAATGTAATGGGTCTTCAAGCCAAACATCTCCATCAATAGGCATGTCGTAGTGAAGACTTGCTTCATCCCAATGACTCGCCACATCGGCTGGTGAGCTGATTCCACCACTATTGTAGCTCCAATCAGGCAAAAGTCCACCCATTCTGTACTCTATTTCGATTTGCTTACCATATTCTAATTTTAACTTTCTTAATTGAGGTTCAATTCCCCAACAAGATGAACATATTGGATCAGTGAAATAAACCATTTTCACCTTTTGATGAGGTGATTTATCTACTGTTGAAGTTGTACTTTGCGCATCATTTGTTGCACACATTCCTGTTTCTATATCGCATATAAGCGGATTGGATATTTTTGTCTCTTTACTCATATCTGTTGTATTTGTTTGTCCTTGTAAGGTGTTTATGCCTAATAAAAAATAGATTGTTACACTATACTTTAATATATTAATCATAGTTTTTGAGCATTTGATTTTTGTTTTACAAAGATATGGCTATTTTAGTGTATATTTGATATCGATTTCCTTTTGGACACTACTTTCCAAAAGGAAACTATATTGATATTCATTGGTTTAATTGAATAAGATATGAGTAATAAAAAGACAGTGAATCACTCGAAAGTGTGTCAAGTAAGGATGCAAGCCATCAGCGATACGATGAGTATTTTATCAGGAAAATGGAAATTTCACATTATTGGTACCCTCATTGAAGGCGACAAGCTTGGGTTTATGGACTTAATGCGCGAAATTGATGGAATTGGTACGAAAATGCTTTCTAAAGAACTTCAAGATTTAGAAATGAATCGATTAATTAGTCGTACGGTTAAAAACTCAAAACCTATTAGAGTAGAATATGCAATCACGGAGTATGGTGCAACTTTAGCACCTGTGATTAATGAAATTTCAAATTGGGGAATTGAATATAGAAAATCAATTTTTAAGCAATAGCTGGAGAATTATCGCCGCTAAATTCATTCAATAAAGTGGCTCTGAAGGGATGTTTTTAATCTAGAAAAATAGTTTTTGAATCAAAATAGGCGTAAGGTCAAACTTCCTTAGCTGATTTCACATTATCTGAGGTAAATCCTTGAAACTCTCTTGCTTATGCTTGTCATCACTTCGTAGGGAATCGTTTTTAAACGCTTTGAAAACGTTTCAATACTGATGTTGTCGCCAATAACTTCTACTTCATCTCCAGCTTCACAAGCTACGTTTGTCACATCAACGGTGGTCATGTCCATGCATACATTTCCTACTACAGGACAACTTTCACCATTGATAAAAACTTCACCTACTCCATTGCTTAAACTTCTTCTAAATCCATCTGCATAGCCAATTCTTAGCGAAGCAATTTTCATGCTTTTTTCTGCTTTGAATGTTCTTCCATAGCCAATAGTATCACCTGGATTAAGATGAATAATCTGAGAGATTGTAGTTTTCCATTTCATGGTTGGTAATAAACCGTCTTTTTCAGCAGTAGAAGTGTAACCAAACATACCAATTCCTAATCTAACCATGTCAAATGCAGCGATTTTACTGAATTTACTCGTTCCTTCACTGTTTAATATGTGGAACATAATATTGGAGTCATATTCCTCAAATTTCGCTTTCATCTGTTTAAACCTTGCAATTTGTTGTAAAGTGAAGTAGTCATCTGGATTATCTGCGTCAGCTAAATGTGAATATACGCTTTTCACCTTTACTTCTGGAGCATTTTTTAACTTCATGATGAGTTCGTCAATATCAGTAGGATAAAAGCCTAACCTATTCATTCCTGTTTCTACGGTAATGTGTATTGGGAAACCGGTAATACTATCTTTTCTGAGGTGTAAGCAGAACGCATCTAATTGTTCAAAAGAAAAGATGGTTGGCTCTAAATTCAATCGAATTAAATCATGGTAAGCATCGATTTCCGAATTCATCACTAAAATAGGCAATGTGATATCATTCTCTCGTAAAGTTGCCCCTTCATCTGTATAAGCAACTCCCAAATAATCTACTCCGATTTGTTGTAGAAAATGTGGAATGTTTACATCACCAGTACCGTATGAGGAAGCTTTAACCATAACTAAGGTTTTTACGCCTTCTGGAAGTTTGTTTTGAAACACTTTAATGTTGTGTTCGATTGCCTTCAAATCAAATTCGACCCAAGTTTCGTGCTTTCTGTTTTTAAATAAAAGTACAATATCCTTTAAGTTTGAGCGGTAAGATCCTTTAAAAAGGATACTGGAGTTTTTAATTTCCTTTAATTCTTGCGGAATTTCTCCATTTTCAATTAGAAACAATTTTTTGGGTTGGTAAGCTTCTACTCGTTCTAAAAGCGCTGTTTTTCTACTTGAGTCAACAAAAGATAAATCCAGTACCACAATTTTATCTTGCCTTTCATCGGATGAAAATTGATAGGCCAATGCTTGTTCTAAGGCATCTATATCAATGTTGTAAGAATCATCAATGATGAGGTTGTTATCCACTCCTTCAAAGACTTCCATTCGGTGGGATAGGGAAGGCAGCTGCGTTGCTTTTTGAAGTATTTCTTTTCTGTCTACACCTAGAAATTCTGCCACATAAAGCGCAATCTTCCGATTGTCAGGGTATGAAAATTGAGAAAAATCAATTTCTTTCCAGTGCGTATCTTTAATGATTTCTGCATTAATTTTATTTCTCCTTAACTCACTTTTGTGTTTTTCTAGAGCAAAAGTAAAGTTCGCATATTTAAACAGTTTCAGATGTTCTGCAACGTGTTCTTTTTGGGACTCAAAATTATCTTTGTAAAAATGTCCAACTCCTGTATATATGCCAAGTGTAGGAGAAACCATATCTTCGATACGATCCATTTCGTTTGGATGTGAAATATCAGCTTCTATAATCGCTAAATCATGCGCTTCAGTCATTCCTAATAAAGAAATAGCTACACCAATTTGAGAATTAAAGCTTTTTGGACTTCGGATAATGTTTTTATCTTTTGATAAAAGAAAGTAAAGCCACTCTTTGATGGTTGTCTTTCCTAAACTTCCTGTAATGGCAAGCACAGGATAAGAAAATTGATTTCTATGGTGCTTTGCCAGTTGCTGAAGTGCGAGTAAAGTATCTTTGACGTTAATTATTACAGTGTCTTTAGGTAAATCTACGGGTTTGCTTACCACGAAAGTACGAATACCTTTGTCATAAGCCTTTTGCACAAAATCATGTCCGTCTCGCCTGTCTTTTAGCGCAAAGAAAACACCTTTTTGTGTGGAGTTGATAAGTCGAGAATCATAATAAACGACATGGATATTTTCATCGGACAGAAAATTGTATGTTCCGTTTATAATCTTTACGAGCTCATTATGTGAGAGGTTTAAATTCAATGTTTTATTTTATTATAGCACGACCTACAAAGTGGTTCATATTCATCAACAGCACCCAATAAAAGTTGACTCTTTTCTGTTGACTTTCTATGCGAATACTGTGCTAAGTTACCACAAGAAACGCAAATTGCATGAACTTTTGTTACATATTCAGCATTTGCCATGAGTGAAGGCATTGGTCCATAAGGGGTTCCTTGAAAATCCATGTCTAATCCTGCACAAATAACTCGAACTCCTTGGTTGGCAAGTTGATTCGCTATATCAATAATTTTGTCATCAAAAAATTGTGTTTCATCAATAGCCACTACTTTTTGATGTTTCCAGTGATTCAATATAGATTGAGCATTTTCAACTTGAATTGCTTCAAATTTGACTTTACTGTGTGTAACCACATGTTCCTCACCATAGCGTATATCAACTTTTGGTTTAAAAAGTAATAAATCAATCCCTGCAAACTCTACACGTTTTAAACGTCGAATTAATTCTTCTGTTTTACCAGAAAACATGGAGCCACAAATTATCTCTATCCATCCTTTTGACTTGCCCTCTTCTGGAAAATGCTCTAAAAACATAGCTTATTTACTTCTTGAAATTTCTGTTTTCACAAAATTAGAAAAGACTTTCCCGTAAATATGTTTTTTTCATAAAAAGAAATGAAAAGTTATTAACGGGGTTAGGATGGATTGAAATGTGAGTTCTACAGTGTTGAACTGTTTAATAAAATACTCATTCAATCCTTGATAAGCGTATGGAAAATCAATGAACTCGCAACTAATCTATCTTTTTTTCTGAAAGAAAGATTTTAGTAAACTACTGCACTCTTCTTCTAACACTCCACCCACAACTTCGGTTGTAGGATGAAATATGTTTTCGTACCGAAGTGCGCCACGTTTTTCATCCCATGCTCCGAATACGACCCGAGTAATTTGTGTCCATTGAAGTGCACCAGCACACATCACACAAGGTTCTAAAGTAACGTATAAAGTACATTTTTTAAGGTATTTTCCTCCTAAGTTTTCTGTAGCCGAGGTGATACTCTGCATTTCAGCATGTGCCGTTACATCATTGAGTTTTTCAGTAAGATTATGCCCTTTTGCTATTATCATATCGTTGGCAACAATGACAGCTCCAACAGGAACTTCATCTTCAGCGTATGCCTTTTTTGCCTCATCTAATGCCTTTCGCATAAAATATTCGTCGTTAAAAGGGGAAAACATGGAATTAATCAATTAATTATTCTTTACTTACAAAAATACTTTTATTTTTATATCGTTATATATATATCAAACTTTAAAATTATGAAGCTAAAATATTTTTTTCCGATAATTGTTGTGGGATTACTTTTTTCTTGCAAAAAAGATGAGATTGAGCCCGTTGTGAATGAAGACCAAGGTCCAAGAATTATTTTTAAAATGAAACTTGATCCAGACCAAGAAAGGTTGGATAACTTTGGTTTACCTTCCACAGTTCCAGCCAATCATTCCACCCAAACACCTAGTTTTAATGGGATTGCGTTGCACTATATTGAATTATCACCTTCTGCATATACGCCAATTGGTGATGGAGAACTTGTGTACATTGAACCATCGACAACTAAAGGTGGAGATAAAGCCATTCACTTTGATAAATTAAAAGTGGTGAACAGTGGCGAAGTAGTACATAGTATTCCTATTAGTAAGGTAACACCTGGACAGTACACTTATGTTCGTGCTGCAGTAGCTTATCAAAACTATGATGTTGATTTTCGTGTGAACGTGAGCGGGTCAGATTTTGATTTGCAAGGAACTATAGCTTCTTTTGTAGGATACAACAATTATATTTCTTCTTATAAAGTGAAAGAAAAAAATGTTCAAATCAATGCAAATAAAGCACAAGGGTATTGGGCATTCGAAACACAAGCTATTCCGCCTTTCTATGAAGGAGACGTAATTCAAGGACAAGCGCCTGCAACTTCTGTTCCTAATCCATTGCATTCTACTTCTCCAATTCCTCCAGGAAGCTGCACATTAACTGGTCCTTTTGCAGAGGTTTTTGAAGTGACAGGTGATGAGACAGAAGATATTATTATTGAATTATCTTACAGCATTAACGAAAGCTTTGAATGGAAAGATGTAAACGGAAATGGAATTTTTGAACCAATTGACGGAGATGAAGTAGTGGATATGGGATTACGTGGACTTATTCCAATTGTAGTTCAGTAGAATCTGTTAAATCAACATCAAAATCATTGACAGTTGTAGCGTCATTCACAGGTTGGGATGGTGCTTTTTTTATCTCCTTTAGAAAGACATTATAAAGTAAAAATGAGATCACTGCGCCGTACACTAAAAACCGTATGAGCAATTTCCAACTATATCTATATGTCTGATACTGTTTGAAATCAAATTTTTTATGCATATCTTCTTTGAAAATTGAAACTATTTTACCAAATTAACGTATTATATTTTATAAACGCTACAATAAAATTGTTTGAATTATGAAAACTAAAGTGTGTCCAAGCTGTAAACAAGAATTTGAAGGAAGAAGAAATAAGAAATTTTGCAATGTCGAATGTAAAAACAGTTTCCATAATGAGAAATATAGAGAAGTGAATAATGTAGTTTACAATACCAATAAGATATTACATTCAAATCGAAAAATACTTAAGCAGTTATTTAAAATCTATAGAAGTTCAGCGGTTCCATTGAATGTATTGGAAGCTTATGGATATGACATGAAGTTTCACACCCATTTATTTGAAGCTCCATCTGGCGTGAATTATACAATGGTTTATGAGGTCGGATTTAAAAAAGCATTCGACAACCAAATTAACATCATTGAATTGGAAGAATAACTTCGCAATCAATTGCTTTTCTTATTAAAAAGGTTGTTTGTTGCTTGTTTTTTCAACTTTGCAACAAAAACTATCTTATTGCGTAAAAAAACATTCTGTTGACTTTAGAAATCCAGCTTATGAATTAATCCATAGCTTTGAAAGAGTTTGTAGAAATCTTTATAATTTCTTCGTATTGCTCTGGGGTTAAATCTGAGTGGAAGAAATTTACAGGATTTACTTTCTGTCCGTTCTTTTCTACTTCATAATGCAAGTGAGGTCCAGTAGACTTACCTGAATTTCCTACAAGTCCAATTCTATCTCCTCGTTTTACAGTATCACCAGGTTTTACTAGAAACTCGCTTAAATGCGCATATCTTGTTTTGTAACCAAAACCATGATTGATTACAATTTCACGACCGTAGCCCCAGTTGTTTGTTGCCACAACTTCAACCACGCCATCTCCTGTTGCGTAAACATCCGTTCCTGTTTCTGCAGTGAAGTCAATACCCCAGTGCATTTTTCTTGTACCATAAACAGGGTCGTTTCTCCATCCATATCCAGAAGCTGTACGTCTAAGATCTTTGTTGTTCACAGGCTGAATCGCAGGTAGAGAAGCAAGTCTTTTCTCTTGCTCTTTAGCTAAGCTGGCTAATTCTTTAAACGAAAGACTTTGTGCGTGCAGTTTTCGTTCTACTTTGTCCATTTTTGACAAGGTTTGAATTAAAAGCTCACTATTCGTCTTGTTACGATAAGAAGCGTACGCATCACTTCCTCCCACACCCATCAGTCTCAACTCTTCAGGGAAAGTGCTTGCACCTAACGCAGTTCTATATAAATCTTCGTCTCTTTTTTTGATGACTTCAGCTACTTTATCTATAAGCTCAATACGCTCTTGTATATTTTTGTATTCAGATTTTAATTCAGATAATTCCTTTTTAAGTGCTACTTCTTTTGGTGATTCAATTCGATAAGCAATGAAAAAACCAAAGAATAAGCTTAGAATTAAAGTTGGCGCAATGAAAATAAGTCCACGCAGGAACATTTCTCCTGCAGAACGTTTTACTTTTTCATAAGATAAAGTGTTAGGATTGTATCTAAACTTTTCTTTTGCCATTTATTTAATTTGTATTATCGGGTGCGAATTTAGCTAAATAATCTACATTTGCAAAATCATTAACTTTGATTAACAGATATATTTAAATCAAACTCCAAATGAAGACGGATAAAATTAGACAAGAATTTCTCAACTTTTTTGAAAACAAAGGACATGCAATAGTGCCTTCTGCGCCTATGGTGATTAAGAATGATCCAACGTTAATGTTTACCAACGCTGGGATGAACCAGTTTAAAGAGTTCTTTTTAGGGAACGCCAAATCAAAAGATAAACGTGTAGCCGATACGCAAAAATGCTTGCGAGTTTCTGGAAAACACAACGATTTGGAAGAGGTGGGAGTGGATACTTATCATCATACAATGTTTGAGATGCTTGGAAACTGGTCGTTTGGAGATTATTTTAAAGAAGAAGCGATTCAATGGGCTTGGGAATTATTGGTAGATGTTTTTAAAATTGATAAAGACAACCTCTATGTAACTATTTTTGAAGGAGATGATGAAGACGGTGTACCAAGAGATGTTGAATCGTATAATTTATGGAAAAAATTAATTCCTGAGGATAGAATTATCGATGGAAATAAAGCAGATAACTTTTGGGAAATGGGAGAAGTGGGACCTTGTGGACCATGCTCTGAAATTCATGTGGATATCCGATCTGAAGAAGAAAAGAAAAAAGTAGATGGAAAAGAATTAGTTAATAAAGATCATCCGCAAGTGATTGAAATTTGGAACCTTGTCTTTATCCAATTTAATCGAAAAGCAGATGGAAGTCTTGAAAAGCTGCCAGAAACACATGTGGATACAGGAATGGGGCTTGAACGTTTGGCAATGGTTTTACAAGGAAAAACATCCAATTATGATACGGATTTGTTCCAAACTTTAATTCAATATATTGAAAAGCAATCTGGATTTGAATATGGAAAAAATGAAGCAGTCGATATTGCTTTACGCGTAATTGCAGACCACGTAAGAGCAATTTCTTTCTCTATAGCTGACGGTCAATTACCTTCCAATACAGGTGCAGGATATGTGATTCGTAGAATTTTGAGACGTGCGGTGCGATATGCCTATCAAACCTTAAAAATTGAAGATCCTGTTCTCGCTCCATTGAGTAAAGTGTTGGTTGAAGTAATGGGAGATGCTTTTCCAGAATTGAGAAAAAATCAAACACTCATCGAAAAAGTAATTGAAGAAGAGGAAATGAGTTTTCACAATACGCTTGAAAATGGAATTAAACGTATTGAAGGAATTATTGCTCAACAAAAAGAAAAAGGACAAACTCAAGTGAGTGGTGAACAAGCTTTTGAGTTATATGATACTTTTGGTTTTCCATACGATTTAACAGAATTAATCGCAAGAGAAGCAGGCTTTACGGTGGATGAAAAAGGGTATGAAGCCGCTTTACAAGTGCAGAAAGATCGATCTCGCTCAGCAACAGCTTTAAAAACAGACGATTGGGTTGAGTTGCTGACTGATGATAAAGAAGAATTTATTGGCTATGATTACCTTGAAACTGAGGTGAAAATAGTGAAATACAGAAAAGTAGAGCAAAAAAAGAAGTCATATTATCAATTGGTATTTAGCCTTACTCCGTTTTATCCAGAAGGAGGAGGGCAGGTTGGTGACCAAGGTTATATAGAAGCTAATGGTGAGAAGATTTTCGTTTTTGATACAAAAAAAGAAAACAATTTAATTGTTCATTTTACGGAAAAATTACCTAAAAATCCGTCTGCTACATTTAGTGCAGTTGTCAATAATTCAAAGCGATTGTTGACTGCTGCAAATCATAGTGCAACCCACCTTTTGCATCATGCCTTGCGAGAGGTGTTGGGGAATCATGTGGTACAAAAAGGTTCGTTGGTTTCTCCAGAATATTTGCGGTTTGATTTTTCGCATTTTTCAAAGGTAAGTGAAGAAGAACTATTGGAAATAGAAAGAAGAGTGAACGCAATGATTCGTCAGAGTATTTCATTAGTGGAAAAAAGAAATACGTCGATTAAAGAAGCGCAGGAAATGGGTGCTATGATGCTTTTTGGTGAAAAGTATGGAGACTCTGTTCGCGTAATTCAATTTGGAGATTCAATAGAGTTATGTGGAGGAACGCACGTGCAAAATACAGGAGAGATAGGATGGTTTAAAATTATCTCTGAAGGTTCTGTAGCATCTGGTATTAGAAGAATTGAAGCAATATCCAACAAAACAGCTGAGGAGTTCATTTACAATAAATTAAATGAATTGGAGGAGGTTTCTAAACTGTTGAAAAATCCGAAAAATGTAATTCAGTCTTTAGGAGATTTAATTGCGTCTAACCAACAGGCTCAAAAACAATTGGAACAGCTTGAAAAAGAACAGGCAAAGCGCATAAAATCAGAGTTGAAGAGTAAGGTTCAATCTATCAATGGAGTGAATTTTATTGAAGGTATTGTTCCATTGAGTGGTGGTGCGATTAAAGATATCTTATTTCAACTCAAAGGTGAGGTTGATAATTTGTTTGCCGTAGTAGGAGGAGATCATGATGGAAAATGCACACTAAGTGTGATGATTGCTGACGAGTTGGTAAAGAATAGAGATTTCCACGCTGGAAATATAGTGCGTTCAGCAGCAAAACACATTCAAGGTGGTGGAGGAGGTCAACCTTTCTTCGCTACTGCAGGCGGGAAGGACGCAAGCGGACTTACTCGTGCGATATCAGAAGTCAAGGAGCTTATATAAAGGTGAGGTGTGGTCTTGTTTTTGAAAAGAAAGCTCGACAATCAATGAACATTCTTTCACGTTAATATTTCTCTTAATGTCTTGTAGTTTTACTGTTTTTAAAACAACAAGGTAAAAGCGAATTATTATAAAAAGAGATCATCTTCGCTTATTCCCCACCACTCCTGTAAATCAACATTGAGTTTAATGAATTTTATTTTGGTATTGTTGTTTTCTCTAGCTTGTTTCTCCCATTCTTTAACTTTGGTTTTATTAAGTTTGCCAGTAAATTTCGCCCATATAGCTACACAAATAAAGTCAGCATTCTTAATCTCCAATATATCTTGACTATTTAGCTTATTGCCATCAAAGTCACGGAACTTTGTTAGTAATGAGTCGAGAGTTATCAAATCATTTGTTTGGAATAATGTGTCGTTATTTAATTCTTCAATAAAGTTAAAGGCACTAGCATTACACGCCCACTCTTCACCATAAGGAATATATTCACCATTTTTATTGAAAATTAAAACGTCTGGAATCTTATTTTTACTTAACTCAAGAGTAGGTTTAAACTCTTCAAAACTAACACAATAAATATTTGACGTGTCTAATTCTTTTTTATTAAGAAATTTCACCAAAGATTCTTTATTTTCAATCTTGGGATCTGTCACTCCATATAGTGTTCTAACTACTAAAGTACAGCTTTGTATAATTAGTAAAAATAAAAAGAAAATGACGTATGGTAAGAAATGTCTTTTTCCCTTTTTTAAATTATTGCCAGCCATAATTTTTTCTATTTATTTTAATTTTTTTACAGTCCAATATTTTGTTGTTAGGGTATTGTTTGCGATTCCAAATTACATAATTACTTTACATAATCTTGTTTATGTACCAGCATATATTGGTCGTCGTCTAACTTTATATATCCTTGGTCGTAGCAGAAGAAGTATTGATTTCCTGCTTTTGTAGTATATATGTTGGTGTAATAATGAAAGTTAAATCCATCTTCAGCAAGACTCATTCCGTCCACGGTTTTTTTTCCATCGGGATTGAGTTTAAAGAGTATCCTTCTATTTTTTCGTAAAATGTTGTTAATTCGCCTCATGTAATTATTGCTGTCTTCGTTCAATCGATTATTGAATGTATTTCTGCAATAATCTCCACAAAACTTTTGATCTTTACGACCATGAAGACGCTCGCCACACTCTAAACATTTTCGCTGGTTTTCATTCGATTTCATAGCTTTAATAATGGAATTGAATGAGCTAATATATAAAAAAACAACGATAATCTTCAATCTTATTCAAGGTTAATGCTTTACGTGTTTTTTTGTGATATAAATCCTCAGGATGTAAACGTATTGTTTCAGTCGCCATGTGCTTAACAATCTTTAACGGCTAATCCATAAGAAAAAGGTGAAAAATTAGCATATTTGTAACCAATTATATTAAAGCTATATGGAAGAAAATACATCATCTACACTTACCCCAGCAGAAAATATTCGTCTTTTAACGGAAAAAATTCAAGCAGAATCACCATTAATTAACTTGATGAATAAAGAAATGACCAAGGTGATTGTGGGGCAAGATAAAATGCTTACACGTTTGCTAATCGCACTTTTTGCAAATGGACATGTGTTGTTAGAAGGTGTGCCAGGCTTAGCTAAAACTTTAGCCATTAAAACACTTTCAGATGTGGTGGGTGGAGATTTTAATCGCGTACAGTTTACACCTGATTTGCTGCCTGCAGATATTACAGGAACACAGATATATAATCAAAAAACACAAGCTTTCTCAGTGACAAAAGGACCGGTTTTTGCCAACTTTATTCTAGCTGACGAAATCAATAGAGCACCTGCAAAAGTGCAATCTGCTTTATTAGAAGCCATGCAAGAAAGACAAGTGACAATAGGTGATGAGACCTTTAAGTTGCCAGACCCTTTCCTTGTGCTTGCTACGCAAAATCCAATCGAACAAGAAGGAACTTATCCACTCCCAGAAGCGCAAGTAGACCGTTTTTTACTGAATGTCATCTTGGATTATCCAACCAAAGAGGAGGAGATGTTGATTTTAAGAACTAACGTCCGAAAAGAAGGGTTGGATAGTGCAAAACAGGTGGTTTCTCCTGAAGATGTGATTCGAATTAGGTCTCTCGTTCGTGAGGTTTATCTCGATGAAAAAATTGAAAAATATATTATTGATATTGTCTTTGCCACACGTGACCCTAATGCTTATGGCTTAAAAAACATTGAGCCACTTATTTCTTTTGGAGCTTCCCCACGTGCTAGTATAAACTTAGCATTGGCAGGAAAGGCTTATGCTTTCTTGAAAGGAAGAGCGTATGTGATTCCAGATGATATTCGTGAAGTAGCTGTGGATGTAATACAACATCGATTAGGATTGACCTACGAGGCAGAAGCTGAAGGGGTTAGTGCAAAAGATATTGTGGAGAGAATTGTTGCACGAATTGAGGTGCCTTAAAATGAACTGTAGTTTGGAAAAAATTAACGCTTTCGTTGATTTTTGATAAAAACTAAAGTATATGGAGACGAAGGAATTACTTAAAAAAGTAAGGGAAATAGAAATACGAACTCGCGGACTCACAAAGCAAGTTTTTTCAGGTGAATATAGTTCTGCCTTTAAGGGAAGAGGTATGACTTTTTCTGAAGTGAGAAATTACCAGTTTCAAGACGATGTGAGAAACATAGATTGGAATGTTACGGCACGGTTTAATGAGCCGTATGTAAAAGTTTATGAAGAAGAAAGAGAACTTTCGGTATTTCTTGTATTGGATGTTTCTGGCTCTAATCATTTTGGTACTACAGATAAAACAAAACATGAACTCATGCTTGAGACCGCTGCAGTTTTAGCATTTTCAGCGGTTGCTAATAATGATAAAGTAGGGGTGATTTTCGTAAGCGACAAAGTAGAAAAATATATTCCTCCTAAAAAAGGAAGAACGCATGCGATGCGAATCTTAAGAGAATTAATTAACATCGAACCTGAAAGTAAAGGAACTCACCTTAATGAAGGAATTCGGTTTTTCAGAAACATTGTAAAGAAAAGAAGCATTTGCTTTGTAATTAGTGACTTCTATGACGAAAATGATTTCATGTATGGTCTTAAAATTGCCAATAGTCGACATGATGTGATTGCTATTAAAATTAGCGATCCAGCGGAGGAGAAACTTCCGAATTTAGGTTTGATTAAAATGTATGACGCAGAAAAAGAAGAGTCTATTTGGATAAATTCGAGCTCGAAAAAAGTGAGAGAAAATTTCTCGCAACGCAATCAGAAATACGAAAAAGAGCTAAAAGATAGTTTTAGAAAAGCAGGTGTCGACTTTGCTGTGTTGTCGACAGAAGGAAAATACCTTGAGGCACTTAATACATTATTTTTAATGAGAAGAGGATGAGGAAAAGTGTGTTAAGTATAGTCTTTTTGACAATGGCTGTGTTAAGCTTCGGACAGAACTTGAATTTAGAGGTAGACAAGCCTGTAATACAAATAGGCGAGCCTTTCACAATGAAACTCTCCGTGGTGAGCCAAGAAAAGTTGCAAATCACATACGAAGCACATTCTACTTTTTTTCCAGGAAAAGAAGGCGTAAAGACAGTGGATGAACACCGTGGATATGACCTAGAAATCATTACGCCTTTTTCAGATACAACTTATCAAGATGGATTGAATTACATTTGGGAAGGGCAATATGTTTTGACAGGGTGGGATAGCTCTTTTGTAGTGATACCACCAGAAGAAATTTTAATTAACGACAGCACATATTTCTTTCCAGTTCAACTCATTGAAATTTCCAGTCCAGAAACCAATCCTAACCAACCCATTTACGATATTCAGGAGATTTTTACTGAAATTCCTCCTCCTGCATCTAAGTTCATTACTTTTTTAAAGAAAAACTGGATATGGATTGCTATTGTTTTAGTTGTGGGAGTTGTTTTATTTCTCAGGTTAAGAAAACGCAAACCCGAAGCGATAATCAGCGAAAGCTTAAAAGAGAAAACATTAAAGCAAATTGATGAATTAGAAGCCAAAGAAGGTTATAATGTAGATTTAAAGGAGTACTATTTTGAATTGTCTTTGATTTTAAAAAGATTTCTATCTACTCATTATCAAACTTCTATAATGGAAAAAACCACCTCTGAATTAGAGCGTATTTTGTCCAAGGCGAAATTGAAGAAAGACATTAGCGATCTCATTCTAAAACTGTTGATGCAGTCAGATATGGTAAAGTTTGCGAAGTCAAAACCTAGCGTAGAAGAAATTAAACAAGTAACTAACGAAGCCCGAAAGGTAGTGATTCAAATATCAGATATAACGGAGGAGAATGAATAATGTGTTATTACATATCCGATTATGGGAATATGAATTCTACGAACCACAATGGCTGTGGCTATTGTTGTTGGTGCCTGTCTTGTTGTTTTTTCGCTATAGGAAATTCTCTCAACGTAAAGGAGATGCCAAGCTCACACGTACTTCTTATGGAATACAATCTCTTTCTTTTCAGCCGATTAACTATTTAATTTATGGAGTGTATGGCATACTTGCTTTTGGGTTTAGCGCTTTCATTTTCGCATTAGCAAAGCCTAATCATTATTCAAATGAAGAACCAATATACGAATACGAAGACGGAATAGACATTATCATTTCAATGGATATTTCTGGTAGTATGTTGGCCACTGATTTTTTACCCAATCGATTAGAAGCAGCTAAACAAGTAGCAAAAGAATTTATTGATGGAAGAAAGTCTGATAAAATTGGGTTTGTGGTCTTTGAAGGAGAAGCTTATACAGCATGTCCTGCCACACGAAATTACGACTATTTAAAGCAAGTCATTGATAAAACACAAACAGGATTAATCGAACAAGGAACTGCAATTGGAACAGGTTTAGGTACTGCAGTTGCACGATTACGAAGCGATAGCTTAACCTCAAAAGTGATTATTTTATTGACAGATGGAGAAAATAATAGAGGAGATATATCGCCTTTGGCAGCTGCCGAGTTGGCAAAAAATAAAAACATTACAGTCTACACCATCGGAGTAGGTAGAGAAGGTTATGTGGATATCCCAATGAACACACCTTTTGGAAGAATAATGCAAAAAGCAAGAGTGAGCATAGATGAAGAATTGCTATCCAAAATAGCTGAGCGTACAGGAGGTACATATTTTAGAGCTACAGATGAAAATTCTCTGCGGTCAATTTATCAAACCATTGATCAAATGGAAACGCGAAAACTTGAAAGCACACCAGTGACAAGAGAGTTGCCATATCGTCCACAACGATTTTTAATCTATGGTTTAATAACTTTATTAATTGGATTTGTATTAGAACAGTTGTTATTAAGAAACAATGAGTAAAGACACATACACATATCGGCTAAAGCAATTCCTAGGCTATGTATTAGGAGGGGAGATTATTTTCTGTCTATTGATATGGCGAATCTTTGCTTCGTTTGGTGTTTTTTCTAAGCAAACCATTGGTGAACGACTGATGTTTGTAGATCCTAATTATGCTTGGTTTTTAGCTGTGCTCCTTCCCTTGATTATTGGTGCATTTATTTTCCAAATATATTTGAGAAATAAAAGGGTTAATCAGTTTAAAGAACAAAAAATCTTAGACTCTTTTTTAGCTCCAGTTTCCACTAAATCGCTCTTAGTTCGTTATGTTTTGATTCGAAATGTGTTAGTTTTTGGTGTATTTGCACTCATGCAACCTGTTTTAGGAACAAAAACTGTAGAAGGACAGACAAAAGGAATCGAATTAATGTTTGTTGTAGACATTTCAAACTCGATGAATACACGTGATGTGCAGGGTGGTGAGACACGACTCACGGCCGCTAAAAGAGCAATGAACCAAATCATCAATCAATCCCAAGTTTCACGCGTTGGAATCGTTATTTTTGCGGGAAGTGCTTATCCTCAAATGCCTTTGTCTTCGGATTTAGAAATGGCAAAAATGTACATCAGTGAATTAAATACAAATTTAATTTCAAATCAAGGAACTAACCTTGCATTAGCACTCACAAGAGCAAGTGATTTCTTCTCAAATGATAGGAGTAAAAAAGTGTTAATGTTAGTGACAGATGGAGAGGATCATGAAGGAGGAATGGAAGAAGCATATACAATAATTAAGGAGAAAAATATCGAAACATTGGTGTTGGGAATCGGGACAGAAAAAGGAGGACTTGTATTGGAGAATGACCAACCGAGGGCTGCACCTGTTAAAGATAGACATGGAAATGTAGTAATTTCAAAGGTGAATAAGTCAATGCTGGAAGCAGTAGCTCATGCTTTGGGAGGGAAAGTAATCGTCTCCAGTGAATCTTTTCCGAAACTTTCGCAATTTTTAACTCAAATTAACACCAGTTCAGAAACTAACAGCGTAAGTTTGGAGTTTAAGATTAATGAGAATAGGTATCAATGGCCTTTAGTAATTAGTTTGTTGTCTTTGATTACTTTGTTTATCTGGGAATCAATACCGAATAAAAAGAGAGAAGGTTAAAATGAAGTGGTTTTTTTATATAGTTTTTTTCCTATCGAGTGTAGGTGTCGGTTATGCCCAAGCATGGCAGGATTCATTACGCCGTGGAAAAGAGTTGTATGAAATGGGCGATTTTGAACAGGCGTATCAAACATTTCTTGAAGCTCAGCGATTAGCACCAAGCGAAGTGAATCTCTCAAAAGACATTGGCAATGCCGCTTTTAGAAGTCAAGATTATGAGATGGCGAAAAAAGCATTTCACGCTGCTGCGAATGCAAGCGAAAACCGTATGGAGCAATCTCAATATTGGCATAATATCGGAAATGTCCATTTTGAAACAAAAAAATATCACAATGCAATTGAGAGCTATAAGCAAGCTTTGCGCGCTGATCCTAATAACGAAAAGGCAAGGTATAATTTAGCTGAAGCAAAACGAAGAATAGAACAAGAGTCGGAGCAACAAAATAAAAACCAAGAGCAAGGCAACGAAAATCAAGACGAAAGTCAAGAAGGGAATAGCCAAGAAGATGTCGCTCAAAACAATCAAGATGAAAATCAATCTAATGAAGAGAACAATTCTTCAGAGTCTAATTCAAAAAATGAACAACATGATGATTTTGAAGGAAAGTTGTCTGAACGAAAAGAAGAAAGAATATTAGACGATCTTTTAAAGAAAGAAATTGAAACGCAGCGGAGATTAAGAGAGATGGAATCAAGGTCGGAGAAGGAACAAGTGAAGTCGGGTAAAAAATGGTAAGAATTATTTTTTTACATATTGCAATTATAGTGTTGTCTGTCCATTCGTACGGACAAAAACCTTTCATTGAATTGGAAATAGAACCCAGAACAGTGGAAGTAGGACAACCTTTTACCATTACTATTAAAACAAACCTTGATGGAAACATAGAAATGACCTTGCCTGATGAGTTTATTCAATCAGGAGTTAGACAGTCTGGAATGTCTTCTTCTGTTGAGTTAGTGAGAGGTCGACGACGCACAATGCGATACAGTTTTCAATCATTTACAGGATATTTTGAGGAGGAAGGAACTTATTCTCTCGGACCTGTTAAAATTAGCGTAAAAAAGAAGGAATATCAATCGGAAGCATACGATGTGAGGGTGATTCAACCTCAAAATATGATCAGTGAAGACCCAAGTAAAAACTTGAATCAAATGATTTTTGGAATCATACAACAATCGAAGAAAGAAATTTATGAAGGCGAGCCTGTTGTGCTTGAAGGAAAGGTTTATTCACAAGTGGAAGTGATGCAGGTTGAAGATTTTATACCTTTCTCTTTTAGTGGTCCAGTGGATAGTCGTTTGATGCCTAATTCAGGACGGGTGAGTACAAGTTTAGAAGTGATTAATGGAAAGAATTTACAAACATTTAAGTTAGGTAAAAGCGTCGTCTTCCCTGAAAAAGTAGGTGATTATGTGATTAAGCCATTTCAAACTCATTTAATTTATAATGATAGAAAGAAAATTTTTCCGCAACACGCTAAAATCGTTTCCAATGAATCGTCCATTGTTGTAAAACCTCTGCCAAGTGGAACACCGAAAGAGTTTATTGATGCAGTTGGGGAATTTGATGTGTATGCCCAACTATCATCCACTCATGTGAAACAAGAAAGTGTAGTCAAATTAACGGTAAGGGTTGAAGGACACGGAAATTTGCACAATATTCGTCAACCTAAAATCTCTCTTCCAAGTGATTTATCCATTTATGGAGATCCTGAAGTAATTGATTCCATTTCTTTTTCTAATAAAGGAGCAGAAGGGAGTAAGACATTTACCTACTTCATTCAAGTGAATAGAGACGAAGATGTTCAGTTAGGACCGGTAAAAATCGCCTACTTTAATCCTAAAACTGAGAAATATGAAGATTCACAATCACGACTTCCACTGATTAGGGTTGAGCCTAACGGAAGAACAGAACCGAAAAATGATGAGCAGGAGGACGAAAGAATTGTTACACCAGGAATGCAGCCCTATATCGCCGATACGGAAGTGAAAAAAACACCTTATTTTGAATTTTTAAAAGGGTGGGGTGCAACAGTTTTATTTTCTCCAATTATGCTGGGAGCGGCTTTAGGACTTCTTGTGCGTGTACGCAAACAAAAAGAAGAAGACCGACATACAAAAGAGAAGAGCATTCAGCACAAAAATGAAGCTTTAACGCTTTTAAATGAAGTTCAAGAAGAAGAAAATATAAATATCGCTATAGATAAACTTCACAATAGTCTACTCGGATATTTAGCAGGACATTTTAAAGTAAATAAAGGTGAGATTAGTCGCCATTTTCTAAAATCAAAACCAGAAGATGAATTAGGAGAAGAACTCTGTGAACGAATTACTCATGTGCTAGATAGTATAGATGCAGTGAAGTATGGAGATATAATTGACACTATTGAAGTGAAACAATTAGTTAATGAAGTGGAGTTTATAATTAGTGAATTGTCATCGTGAGATTATTTTTTATTTGGATATTGATTTTTTCTTTCCCTCTTTTGTGTTTTGGTAATGACACTAAGTTAAAAAGAGGAATTGATGAATTGGAAAGCAACAATTTGAGCCAAGCCGAAGAGTTGTTTTACAAGGCTTCAGAAGAGTCTCCTTCATTTGTTACATTCTATAACTTAGGTGTAGTGTCAGGAAAATTAGGAGATTGGGCAAAAGCAAAATGGGCATTTGAATCTGCATTAAAGTTTAATCCTTCCAATGGTGATGCACAATATAACGCCAAGTTTGCAAGCGAAAAGCTAACAGGACAACCCAATTGGACTCATCCCTACTCATGGAATAAGCGTCTAATTGTAGGGTTAGGAATATATACCTGGTTAGGATTAGAAATTCTAAGTGCTATTATTATTGGACTTTCGTTTTTCTTCATTCTTTCAAAAAAAGACGAAAAATCAAAGATTTTAACGTGGAGTAAAAGACTTATTGTTCCTGCATCAATAATATTTGTTTTAGCTTTTTATTGCATCATAGATTATACAAGACACTTTACAGTTCATCAATACGCAATTCTTAAATATGAAGGCGTGAAACGTTATATTTCACCTAATGGAATCGAATTATCTGATGAAAACACGACAAAAGATAGATTTTACCTCTTAGAATATGCCGAAGATAGTACTTGGGTTCAAGTGAGCTCAGTAGATGATGTGTTCTGGGTAAAATCAAATGACCTTTTTGTGTATTAGAAATAATTCACCTTTTTTACACTAATTCGTTTAGGTTGAAGGTTTTGTCGAAAGACTTCACTTCGCTTATTAATCTACATTTAAAGTATGTTTTTAAAATTTTCACCACTCAATGTTTAAAGAGTCGTTAAATATTGAAAAGAAGGCTCTCATTTACTTGATAAGTTACTGAAATTTCATTTGTTTTGCTGAACAATACTAGGAAAGGAAATATTATATTAACACTTCCCTAGTTTGAAGACAAATTAATGAATAAAGGTGCAAAATGGCAGAAAATAACATGAGAAATATTTTAATTTTAGGAGCAGGACTATCTTCATCATCATTAATCCGATATTTACTTCAAAATGCTGAAAAAGAAAGGTGGTTTTTACGGATTGTCGATCAAGATGAAGCAGTGATTCAAAGAAAAATAAATGGTTCTCAATATGCGAAAGCTTTAACATTTAACGCCCTTGATCCTGAGCAAAGAAGACCAGAAATAGAAAAAGCTGACCTTGTCATTAGTATGCTACCCGCGCGTTTTCATGTGGATGTAGCAAGAGATTGTATTGATTTAAAAACAGACTTAATCACACCCTCTTATGTCTCTCCAGAAATGAAAGCACTTCATGAAGAAGCTGAAAATGCGGGCATACTCATCATGAATGAAATTGGAGTTGACCCAGGAATTGACCACATGAGTGCTATGCAAGTTATTGATAGAATAAGAGAGTCAGGTGGTGAAATGAGAAACTTTGAATCCTTTACAGGTGGATTAATCGCTCCAGAAAGTGACAATAATCCTTGGAATTATAAGTTCACTTGGAATCCAAGAAATGTGGTTCTAGCAGGACAAGGAGGCGCAGCACAATTTGTTCAAGAAGGTCAATACAAATACATTCCATATAATCGATTGTTTAGAAGAACAGAAGTGATTTCAATTGATGGATATGGAAAGTTTGAAGGTTATGCAAATAGGAATTCTCTTCAATATAGAAAGCTGTATAAATTAGATAATATTCCTACCATTTATAGAGGTACGCTTAGAAGAGTCGGATTTTCAAAAGCATGGAATGTATTCGTACAACTGGGGGCAACGGATGATTCATATATCATGGAAGGAAGTGAACATATGACCAACAGAGATTTTATCAATTCATTTCTCCCATACCACCCTTATGATTCTGTAGAGTTAAAGTTGAGATATTATTTGAAAATTGACCAAGACGATCCTTTATGGGAAAAATTAGTGTGGTTAGATTTATTTGATGATAAGAAGAAAATTGGGATTAAAGAAGCTACACCAGCGCAAATTTTACAGAAAATATTAGAAGATAAATGGCAGCTCGAACCTACAGATAAAGATATGATTGTCATGTATCATAGATTCGTTTATTTTATTGATGGAGCTCACAAAGAAATCACTTCTTCCATGGTAAATATAGGGGAAGATCAAACTTATACTTCTATGAGTAATACGGTTGGTTTACCTGTCGGAATATGCGCTAAAGCCATGTTGAATAAAACCATTACTCTAAAAGGAGTACAAATTCCCACAACAAAAGTAGTATATGAGCCAATTTTAAAAGAATTGGAAGAATATGGAGTAGTTTTTAACGAAAAGCAAATAGCAGAACCAAGACTTTATAACGAAATGGTAAGCTGGGATTAAAGCGACAAATATTTATTACAA
>Ga0209075_1001448_pt1 | contig 22279 bp, 19 predicted proteins | sample Stecom2011_FD_187523 | JGI IMG/M metagenome (GOLD analysis project Ga0209075, IMG submission 187523) | Agricultural soil microbial communities from Utah to study Nitrogen management - Steer compost 2011 (SPAdes) (version 2) | ecosystem: Environmental > Terrestrial > Soil > Agricultural land...
GTACTGAAACGGCTTGCATTGTGCCGGGTGGTTGGGAAAAGATGTTCCAACCGACGATAAATGCCGCAATGGTTGATAAAATCAGAGGTTACGCTTAACCCTGAATATGACGTTAATTGTTCTGAACTGAACTCTTTCTTTACTGAACTGGCAGTAAATGAGATTTTTTTACTGTTTTTGTATTGCATGTGTCGGGTGAGTGTTATTTTTTATTTAACACCTTAAAGATAAATACTTTATCTGACACATGCAACTTTTATTTGAGACTTTTAGGTGATACTATCACATGAAGCCTCCATATAAAATAACGTCTTTGATAATGGCAAAGATTGCATCCATTTCCGAAAAAATTGGAGAAGGAAGAACGACAGTGTATAAATATTTTGATATACAGAACCCCGTGAATAATTAATTTCGAGACAGGTATTTCTCTTGATCAGCGCTTTTCTGATAATTACTCCGGCCTTGGATTTAAAGGTGGAATTGGTGTTGGATATGCCAATGCTCCCTGGATTTTTATACCTTTTAAATATTCCTCTTGGGGAAGTTTTCCTAAAAACGAAATTGTATCAGTTCCTTTGCAATTGAATTATCTTTTTGGAAAAGGTAATAGTCAATTTGAAGCAGGTGCAGGTGTAATAAATGGTCATAAAAAAATGAATCTTATTAAAAGTCCTGTATTTGCCATTATTACGTGTCGATAATGTTATTATTTACACTCTTTCGACACATAAAATGTGTGAAGGTATGCCGGAAGCAATAAAGTTAATTCTTACCTTGTCTTTATACTGATTCCTTAGATTTTGAATATCACTGAATATTGAAGGGTTTGTGTTTTCAAACTCCTGAATCCTTCCATGAAACTACCCCATTACCGTTGGAGCATTAAACTACACTGAAAAAAAATTACTCCACACTTCGCAGATATTTAAAAGTGAATATAAATCTTCCTTATTTAACCCTCTCGGTCCCTCTTCCACCAAGTCCCCACGAAACCATAATACTATGAGTAAATCCGTCCATAGGCTGGGATATATCTCCTCTTCCTTCCAAACTTCTGCTAAAATCAGGCATTCTGTATGTATATCTCACACTTATCCTGCTCCAGTTGCCATCTGAGCCCATCTCATAATAATCAAGATTTGGCATTTTAAACTTATAATCAAAACCAATACCAACTTGTGGGAACCATGAATTTAGCTTTAGTTTTTTAAGCTCAGGAATCTCCTTGTAAATGTCTTGAGAAGTAGAAAAACCACTGTAACCACCACCTATAAAAGGATATATACTTACCTTTTTTGTATCAAGCAGCAGATAACCGGCATTTAAATAACCAATTCCAAGTGTTGCTGAGGAATTGTTTGCCCAGGTTACACCATTTATCAAGATCTCATTATCGAGTGTATGTCCTGAAAATCCAAAACCTAAAATGCCTACCAACTTTTTGTATCTTAAATCTAAAGCCATCTCCATACCGACACCGGTACTAAAATAATCGCTTAAATTGCCTGTTGGGACTACTGCACCAAATCCTAAAAAATCCCAATAGAATGCCCAGGGAGATGGTTCAAATTTATACCTGATTGTTTCACGAATTATAGTATCATAAGGACTATCGGGATATTTATCCAGGAACAGATCAGACAGTTCATTTATATATACAGTTTGTTCAGACTCAAGATCAATTCTGTTACTAAGTCCGGCTCTTATAATATCCTCCAGTTGCAACACTAAAAACTCCTTATCCATTTCAGAAACTTCACTCTCCTCTATGAACACAAGCAAAAGGTCTTTATTTTCAACTGTCTGCTGTAATAGTGATGTAAACATATTATCAGTTGCAGCAAGAATTCTAACAGAATTAGAAACCGGAAGAGTAAAATCAACTTGCTTAATAAAATCAATCAATTCATTATACTCCTCTGTCCAGTAGAGAATATAAATAAACTCGATAGGATAAAACGTGTTATAAACATTGCCTTCATTTTCTTTAAGCAGCAAGTCTTTAACCTCTTTCACCTTAAACATATCGCTTTTTTCAAAATGATCCAGTAGCAAACGCCTGCCCTTATCTAAAAAGACATGTTTGGATTGTTCGTAATTTATAATCTCACTGCGCAAAGAGTCTTTTTCATTTTGGGAAAATGAATTAAGAGAAAACAGCACAATAAAAATAGTAGCAAAGAGTAGTCTTATTTTCATGGATAGAATTTGTTAATTATTTTTCTTAGAAATAAACTGAAAGTCCTACTGAGCCGCCCAAACCTTTAGTTGAGTATTTGTAGTCAGAATTATCTGAAGTTCGTGTACTCAGCTCAGCATACTCTGCCATCAAATCGATGGAGATATTATTACTTACAAAAAATGCTGCTCCAATTCCGCCTGCCCAGGTAAAACCACTAAATGACATGTTTCCCATAGAAACATTTGCATATCCGGCACCCAAAGCCACAAAAGGGCGTACCGTTTTATCTTTAAGGAAATAATATGCAACAGTAGGCATCAAGATAAACTCAGTAGTTTTACTTTGATAATCACCATCTGCAATCGAAAATGTAGCCTGCCCGCCAATTGAGAAGTTATCAATAACAAAATAACTCAAGCTTGGTGTAATGGAAAATGAATACCCATCAATATCCATTGCTTCTCTGTCTCCGATGCTTATATTATCACCATTAAGATGATTCGAAAAATAAGTACCTCCAATTGAAGATCGTCCCGAAATAGAAAATTTACCCTTCTCTGTTTGAGCAGTTATTAAAGTTGAAAATAAGCAGAATAGTACGGCAACAACTAGTAGTTTTTGTTTCATAGATTTATATAAGTTAAAGAACTATAGATTAATTGAAAAAGTTTGAAAATATATAAGTTTTCAGTCTGTTTTAATATTGTGTAACATTAGCGATAAAGATTTATATTATTTTATTATCCCCCCCGTATTGTCAAATTAATATAATTACGAAAGCCTGCATATTCCATTATTTAGTGTGGAAAAGTATTTATACTAAATCCTTCCATGAAATAACTCTACTTGCTTTGTGTTATGCCATGACTAGACAAATGTACGAAATCCGTACTTAGTCCTTACAAAGTCCTTACCAACTCCTAATATAGCTTATATAAATAGGGAGTTGATAGGGACAAGGTAAGGACTAAATATGTCCAATCCTTGGGCAAGCTACAGGCAAAGTTTGGACAGAGTTTGAGCAAAGTTTTGCCAAATCACGTAAAAAGTTAGCTTTTTGATAGATAGCAAAATCGGTTGATAACTTATACTGATAATGCAAAAACTTTAACCCTATTTTCCGTATATTTGCCAGTACAGATCCTCAAAAAATCTTACAAAACAGATATGCAACCATTTGTACATTTACACGTTCACTCTCAATATTCGCTGCTCGACGGACAGGCAAGTATTTCTCGTTTGATAGACAAAGCCCACGGCGATGGCATGAAAGCTATCGCGCTAACTGACCACGGGGCTATGTATGGCATCAAAGAGTTTCTCAATTACGCCAATAAGAAAAACGGTCCGGTAAAAACTGAAATCAGCAAATTAAAGGGTGATATAAAAAAGCTTGAAAGTCAGGTTGATGATTCAGGGAGTGCTGAAAACTTAGATCATTCAACTCAACTGAAGCAGTTGAAGGATAAGCTGGCTGAAGCAGAGAAGAAGCTATTTAAACCCATCGTTGGATGTGAGTGCTACATAGCACGCCGCGACAGGTTTCAGATGAATGATAAGGTTGACGGAAGCGGATGGCATCTGGTTGTACTGGCAAAAAATCTTCAGGGATATAAGAATCTGATAAAGATTGTTTCGAAAAGCTGGACAGAAGGGTTTTATTATCGTCCACGTATAGATAAAGACCTGCTGGAGGAGTACAGCGAAGGACTGATTGTGTCGTCTGCCTGCCTGGGTGGTGAGATATCACGCAAGGTGGACAGCGGTCAGATCAGTGAGGCTGAAGAGGCTGTACAATGGTACAAGAGAGTATTTGGAGATGATTACTATATAGAGTTGCAAAGGCATAAGACGGATCGGCCTGATGCTGATCAGACAACTTTTCCAAAACAGGAGAGGGTGAATGAGGAGCTTATCAGAATTGCAAAGAAATATGATGTTAAGCTGATTGCTACCAACGACGTGCATTTTGTGAATGAAGAGGATGCCGATGCTCACGACAGGCTTATTTGTTTGAGCACAGGCAGGGACTTTGACGACCCCGACAGGATGAGGTATTCTAAACAGGAGTGGCTGAAGACTACCGCCGAGATGAATCAGGTATTTGCTGATATACCCGAGGCATTGTCTAATACTCTTGAGATTGCGGAGAAGGTTGAGTTTTACTCTATTGACAATCCTCCGCTGATGCCCTTCTACCCTATTGACCCGGAATTTGGCACTGAGGAGCAATATAAACAGAAGTACAGTCAACAGGATCTGATTGATGAGTTTGGAGAGGACACTTTTCACAGATTGGGTGATTACGACAAGGTTATACGTGTCAAGCTGGAGTCGGATTATCTTAATCATCTCACAAAAAAGGGCGCACGTATGCGTTATGGAGAAGATCTGACTGAAGAGATTATAGAGCGCCTGAAGTTTGAGCTTGACACAATCAAGAATATGGGATTCCCGGGATATTTCCTGATTGTGCAGGACTTCATAAATGCAGCGCGGGAAATGGATGTTGCAGTTGGTCCGGGAAGAGGTTCGGCAGCCGGGTCGGCAGTTGCATATTGTCTCAGGATTACTGACATCGACCCTCTGAAATATAACCTCCTTTTTGAGCGATTCCTTAATCCCGACCGTATCTCGATGCCTGATATTGATATTGACTTTGATGATGAGGGTCGCGGAAAGGTGCTTAGATGGGTAACTGAAAAATATGGCAGCGAAAGGGTTGCACATATTATAACTTATGGAACAATGGCCACGAAGATGTCTATCAAGGATGTTGCCAGGGTTCACAAACTACCTTTGTCGGAATCAAACAGACTGGCTAAATTGGTGCCTGACAGGATTCCCAATAAGAAAATGAGCTTGGCCAATGCTATCGATTTTGTTCCTGAACTTAAAGAGGCTGCCGAAAGTGATGATCCTCTTGTTAGTGACACACTGAAATACGCTCAGATGCTTGAAGGTAACATACGAGGTACGGGAGTTCATGCATGTGGGGTAATTATCGGGCAGACCGATATTTCAGATGTTGTTCCAATCAGTACAGCAGAAGATAAAGAGACCAAGGAAAAGCTCTTGGTTACACAGTATGAAGGCTCTGTGATTGAAGAGACCGGGTTGATTAAAATGGACTTCCTGGGACTAAAGACCCTCTCCATAATCAAGGATGCTATCACTAATATTGAGATAAACCGTGGCATAAAGATCGACATCGATCAGATTGATATGGAGGATGAGAAAACATATCAGTTATATTGTAACGGACAGACAACCGGTACCTTCCAGTTTGAGTCGGCCGGTATGCAGAAGTACCTTAAAGAGCTTCAGCCCAGCAAGTTTGAGGACCTGATTGCTATGAATGCTTTGTATCGCCCGGGTCCTATGGAGTATATACCTGAGTTTATCAGACGTAAACATGGCAGGGAAGAGATAAGTTATGACCTGCCGGTTATGGAGAAATATCTGAGTGAGACTTATGGTATCACGGTATATCAGGAACAGGTGATGCTTCTGTCACGATTGCTTGCCGACTTCACCCGTGGTCAGTCAGACGAACTTCGCAAGGCAATGGGAAAGAAGCAGATAGACAAGATGATGGCACTCAAGGAGAAATTTATTAGTGGCGGCAAAAAGAACGGGTATGATGAGAAAGCGCTGAACAAGATATGGGCCGACTGGGAGAAATTTGCTTCTTATGCATTCAATAAATCACATGCCACTTGCTACTCATGGGTGGCTTACCAGACAGCCTGGCTTAAAGCCAACTACCCGTCGGAGTACATGGCAGCGGTACTCTCTAACAACCTCAACAATATTACTGAGATCACCAAGTTTATGGATGAGTGCAAGGCGATGGGTATCAATGTACTGTCGCCCGATGTAAATGAATCACTTCTGAAATTCTCTGTTAATGATCAGGGAGATATCCGCTTTGGATTAGGAGCTATTAAAAGTGTTGGTCAGGGAGCAGTGAATGATATTATTGAAGAACGTACCAAAAACGGTCAGTACAAAGACATTTTTGACTTTGTTGAAAGGGTGAATCTCTCTTCAGTAAGCAGAAAAATTGTTGAAGCACTGGCTCTTGCGGGTGGATTCGACTCATTACCAAATATTAAACGTGAACAGTTTTTTGCACGCAACGGCAAGGATGAAGAGTTTATTGATACTCTGATTCGTTATGGCAGTAAGTTCCAGATAGATAAAATGGAAGCAATGACATCACTTTTTGGTGATGATACTTCTTTTCTGATAACACGTCCTGAAATACCTCAGGCAGGCAGGTGGTCAGATATGGAAAGACTTAATAAAGAACGGGAGCTAATAGGTATCTACCTGTCGGCGCATCCTCTTGATGATTATGAGTTTATACTCAAATATGTGTGCAGTGCTGATACACTGAAGCTTCAGGACCTGGACAGTCTTAACGGCAGGGACATTACCTTTGGGGGGATGGTTACAGCTGTACGCGAAGGTCAAACTAAAAGAGGTTCTCCATATACAATATTCAAAATTGAGGATTACTACGGCAGTTTTGAGATTGCACTGTTCGGCGAAGACAGCGTAAACTGCAGCAAATATGCACGTATCGGGCTGTCGATTTACATTCAGGCAAAGGTTCAGCCAAAACGTTTCAACCCGGAGGAGCTTGAGGTGAAAATAGGCACAATAAGCCTCTTATCCGAGATGAAAGATAAGCTTGTATCTAAGATAACTCTGCAAATACCTCTGTCCGAGTTAGATGACACAATGGTAACTGAATTATCAGCACTGGTGAAAAACAATTCCGGAAACTCGTTGTTATATTTCAATATTATCGGTGAGGAGTCACACATGAATATACAACTATTTTCAAGGACTTGCAGGATACAGGTAAACAAACGATTTATCGACTATTTAAAGGACAATCTCCTTATCGACTTTAAAATTAATTAATTATATAAGAAAGTAAATATGGCATTACAAATTACAGATGCAACCCTGGAAGAAGTGTTGCAGACAGACAAATTAGTTGTTATTGACTTCTGGGCAGAATGGTGCGGACCGTGTAAAATGGTTGGACCGATTGTAGATGAAATCAGCGAGGAGTATAAAGATAAAGTTGTAGTTGGGAAACTTGATGTTGATAACAACGACGATACAACTTCAAAGTATGGAATACGAAATATTCCAACAGTATTATTCATTAAGGATGGTGAAGTAGTAGATAAAGTTGTTGGTGCTGGACCAAAGAAAATGTTCACCGACAAGATTGATAAACTGATTTAGTAGGGAAGTAAAAGATCCTGTATATATCAGAGTTCAGATAAAAAGAAAAGCATCCCAACATCGTAAGTTGTCGGGATGCTTTTTTTAAATGCGCCCTGAATTAATACTCATCTTCGTTAAAGAAGAAATCTTCTTTGCTTGGGTAATCAGGCCAGATATCCTCAATAGATTCAAATACTTCACCTTCTTCCTCTATCTCCTGAAGGTTCTCAATAACTTCAAGCGGTGCGCCCGATCTTTGTGCAAAATCAATAAGCTCATCTTTAGTAGCAGGCCAGGGAGCATCTTCCAGTTTTGATGCTAATTCAAGTGTCCAATACATTGATATTTTATTTAATTTAATAATTCTAATTTTCCGCAAATGTATAAAAAGTTTTCATATATCCCCCTGTTCCCAGTATATTTCTTGTGAAAATTTGTTATTCTCATGTCTGGCAAGCAGGAAGAAGTAGTCTGACAGCCGGTTTAGGAAGATCAGCACTTCTTCTGAAACAGGATACAATTCTGCTACTTTATACACATTACGTTCAACACGACGTGTAATTGTGCGGCAAATATGAGCTCTGGAGGCCGACTCACTACCTCCCGGGAGCACAAAGCGGTTTAACCGAGGCAGTTGACTATCCAGCAGATCCATCTGTTTTTCCAATCGCTCGATATCCTTATTAGTTAAGATACTTGCCTCTTTTGGTTGCTTTGACTCAGTCTCCGTTGCCAAGTAAGAACCTATTGTAAACAGTCTGTGCTGAATATAACGAAGGAACTCCTGATGTTCGGAGTTCTCTATAACACAGTTGAGCCAGCCGACAAAACTGTTGAGCTCATCAACAGTTCCATAAGCCTCCAGTCGGATATGAGTCTTCGGTACACGAGTACCACCAACCAGTCCGGTTGTTCCTTTATCTCCTGTTTTGGTGTATATTAAGCTTTTCTTCATTTTTGGATTTAAAATATTCTTTTTTTGTAGATATGAAATGTTCTACAATCTATGACTATCGTGAACTGTAATCATTATACATTCAACTAAACACTAAAATTTTCTTTTTGATAAACAGGTCGCAAAAAAGCTATACCTGTTCTGTTCTTAAAATCAAATGTGATTCCTGTTCTTGCATCATTAACGATATGACGCCATAATTGTTTATTCAATTTTTTGTTGATATGGTTAATAACCCAGAAACAGTTTTCGCTGCTAAGTTCAAACAATCTTTCCAATGAATATAAGAAATTATCTTCACAATCCAAATTTATAAATATTGCGCCAAATTTCTCAAGAGGGATTTCTTTTAAAGAGGTTTTAAAAAATACATTCCGCTCTTTTGAGTAATGTTTTCTTGACTTAAAATAACCATTTATAATCTCTTTGGTGTAAGAGATATTTTCCACGTCTGATTCAATAAAAGTACAGTTGATATCGGCTGAAGGCGATAAAATATAAAGTGAGCCTAATCCTTTACCAGGAAAGACCTCCAGGATGTTTTCAGGTTTAAAATGGTTTACAAGCCTGAATGAAATCTGATTGTACTCCTTATCCTGATCGTGCCCTACCTGCTTTATTATATCAGAAAAAGCATAATATGAGTAGGGAGAATAAAGCACTTTTGTTATCAGTTCAAAAGCAAAAGGAGAATGAACACCATGGCCTTTTGACTGTCTTTTGCGCAGCAACCATTTGAAGACAGACATAGTTAACTTTTTTCAATCAGTACTACAACATAAGCCGTAATGCCCTCTTCACGTCCAACAAAGCCCATCTTTTCGGAAGTGGTTGCTTTAATTGAAATTAAATCAGAATCGATACTCATTACTTCGGCAAGTCTTTGCTGCATGGCAGGGATAAAAGGATTGAGCTTTGGCTTTTCTGCGCAAATCGTACTATCAATATTATTTATAGAGTAGCCCTTCTGTTTGAGCAGGACAACTGTTTTTTTTAGTAGAATTGAGCTGTCGATATTCTCATACTCGTCAGAAGTATCGGGAAAATGATACCCAATATCCCGCATATTTGCAGCACCCAACAGTGCATCACAAATTGCATGAATAAGAACATCAGCATCGGAATGTCCCTTTAATCCAAGATGATAATCAATTTTGACACCTCCAATCCAAAGATTACGCTTTTCCTGCAATTGATGCATATCATAACCAAACCCAACTCTTAACATAGCGAGTAAAGATTAAAAAAAATTAGTTCATTAAACTTTTTAGTCCTTCGATATCAAATCCTAATGAAATACGAAGTGTCTGATCCAGAGGATTCGACTGTGAAGTAGAAGCCAGATAAGAGGCATCAATTTGAAAGGCTTTTATCCTGAAACCTGCGCCAAAAGCAACATACCTGCGGTTTCCCTTGTATTCATTTTCGTTGAAATAACCTGCTCGCAGTGAAAACTGATTATTATAAACATACTCAGCACCAAGTGACCACATAACCTCTTGTAACTCCTCCTGAAAACCACCCGGCGCATCGCCAAGTGACTTGAATATTCCGCCAATAGAAGAAATATCATTATAATCCTCGATACGCTGAAACATCTGTTCTTCAGTTTCATCTTCAACAGGAAGCTGAGGAGTAGGCACCATCAGTTTGTTAAGATCCAGACTCAGTGTAATAGTGTTTTTTGCATCTATAGGATAACCCAAAGAAGCCCCCACCCTTAGGTTTGTGGGCAGGAACATAGATGTTGTACCACCATCATAAGATATCTTGGTTCCGATGTTTGAAAGATTAAATCCTAATCCAAGCAACGCTTCGGAGCGCCCCATATAGAAATATGATTCATTGTAACCTGCAACATCAGCTGCAAAAGCATTACCAGGAGTAGACTCATCGCCACCTGTTGAATAGTCACCCCTGATATACCTAAGTGTCACAGCACCGGAGAAAGTCTCGGAAAGCTTACGTGAATACGCAGCATCAATAGCCATTTCGTAAGGCATCACACTGTACCAGAATTCACCGGCCATATCAGCAATCTCCACATCTCCCAGAGAAAAATATCTTATAGAAGTACTAACAGCATTCAGATCCTGATCTCCAAATTTCCAGAATCCTGAAGCATACAACATATTAATATCATTAACCAATTTACTCAACCATGGAGTATAAGAAAAAGCCAGTCCTGCTTCGGAAGTTATAAAAGGATATTTAGCCGCGTTCCAGTGCTGAGAATAAACATCAGGCATTGTTGCAGCACCAATATCACCCATCCCTCCACCTCTTGCGTCAGGCGCAATTTGCAGCGATGGCATTGCCGTTAGAATTGGGTTATTGTCCCTTTCCTGCCCTATTAGATTATGAGGCAACAATAATAAAAGGGTGCAAAACAGAAATGAAACTAATTGTTTGTGCATGTTACTTAGATATTTATTCACAGAGATAATTTCCAATAAAACGCCTGCTAATGTGCCACTTAAAAAAAATGGCAATCTATTACTTAACTCTGAAGTCAAGCAATTTCCTGTCTTCAATATATCCCTGCAGATGATCGTTAATATTAACAGCACCAATACCTGCAGGAGTACCGGTAAAGATAAGATCACCAATCTTCAGTGTAAAGAATCTGCTAATATAAGAAATAATCCGGTCAACAGAATATATCATATCCTTTGTATTTCCCTGCTGTACTGTTGATTCATTAATATCAAGATGAAAATTGATATTTTGAATATCTTCAAATTCACTTTTTGAAATGAATTCACCTATTGCAGCAGAATTATCAAAACTCTTGGCAATCTCCCAAGGTAAGCCAAGTTCTTTCTGTTTGCGCTGAAGATCACGTGCCGTGAAATCAATTCCAACAGTAATTTCATCATAATAACGATGAGCAAAACGTTCAGCGATGGTCTTGCCAAGTCGGTTTACTTTAACCACTATCTCTGTTTCGTAATGCATCTCATCAGAGAAATCAGGAAGCAGAAATGGCTTTCCGTCTTTAAGCAAAGCAGTGTCCGGCTTCATAAATAAAACCGGCTCCTCACTTACAAACGTGCGTTTCATCTCTTTATTGTGGGAAGCATAATTTAGTCCTATTGCAAATATTTTCATGAATCTAACCTGTTAAACATAACTGCAAGATGGGCATATAGAGAAGTGTTCTGGAGTACGATACCTGAAGGAACACGAATACGAAAAGGGGTGAAATTCCAGATACCTTTTATACCACCTCTAATCATATAGTCGGAAACCTCTTGTGCAACACCTGAAGGTACTGTGAGAACTCCTATTTCAGCATTTATCTGTTTGTTCATCTCAACAAATTCATCGCTGTGATAAACCGGGATTTGATGAATATTGGTGTTTACAACTGATTTCTTTACATCGAATCCTGCTATTATTTTAAGACCATATTGCTCTAGTCCCGAGTCGGACAATAAAGCGGCACCAAGACTACCAACACCAAACACCACAGCTTTATGTATCTCTTTGAAGCCAAGGAAAGTGTCTAAAACATTAATAAGTTCGTCGATATCATATCCCACTCTCGTTTTTCCGCTAATCTGTACATAAGAGAGATCCTTCGCAATCTGAGTAGCAGAGACGTCGATTTTTTTCGCTATCTGTGTAGAGGAAACATACTTTTCTCCCTGGTTCTTAAGCAGTTTAACATAAGACAAATACCAGGGAAGTCTCCGGAGTGCCGGTTCGGGGATTTTATTAGAATGTGTCTGCACTGACATGTCTTTTTGTCACAAAGATACGCTCTTTTCGGAGAAATTTAAATATTTTAATCTATATTTAAAGATAAATTTCTTTAATCAGTATGAAAGTCTTTTGGTTTGAAACTTCAGAAAACATTAGCCCTTCTTGATGCTTTGGTGTTTTTATTGGTAACTTAATTTCTCAAACCTGTTACACTTTTCATTATGGCACGTACAGAGCCAATATTCAGACTAGTATCAATTATAACAGGTATTCGGTTTTGGTCGTTGGTAAGTGAAGCTTTTAAGGCCTCTTTCTGGTTTGTGAATGCGTCATCAAGAATAGTCATTGTAATGTTAACCACCTCATAAGTCTTTCCGTTGTTAGCTCTGACTTTTGAAATCCCCTGGTAATTAACATACATGTTAACAGGTTTTCTGCCTGATATAAATTGTATATATTTACTCTCACCAGGCTTCATCCCTGTAAAATCCATATTGCGAATCAGAGAAAGTACCGACAAATAATCGTAAGCACACTCTTCGGTAGTAAATACCTCATCAAAAACTTCTTTACCATTGAAGTTTCTGAGTGAACGTATGCTTATAATATCTCCATTATAAGTATAAGACTGCCTCTCAACTGAATAATCACTTCCCTCGAAAGCCTCTTTAGTGAACAGCATGGGTCTTAAATCTTTGTCAATATAAGATGTAAGCGTATCATTAACAGTGTAGATATTACCAGCCAGACCTGATGTATTGAGCATCATCACACTCTTTAATGAGTTAATGCCGCGGTAATTAGCTTCAGTCACCGTTAAAGACCCGCTACCTGCACGTGCTCTGATGATTCCAAAATTGAAATATAGATCATACTGAATATTCTCTCCGCTGGCAAAAGCTCTGTTTGTTAATTTGCATTGAGCATTTGCTGACTGTAAACCTAAGAGTAGTAGTATGAATACAATTATAGACGTAGTTTTTTTAATCATATTGATATTTTTAAAATCCAGTACCCATACCTGAAAAAGGTGAACCTTGTCTGTTTTGTTGTTGTTGCGATTGTCTTTCCCTCTCAAGATTTGGGTTTCTCTGTCGTTTCTCTTCAGGCTTGTTTATTGTTATCTCCAGTGGTTTTTGTTTTATCAGTGGAGCAGAATTGACATTCCACTCTTCAAGATGATCAGAATATGCTCTGATTACAAACTTATTGTTGTAGTAAAACACCTCTTCCGGTTGCCGCCCCTCTTCATAATTACCCGTTGTCCATACTCCATCTTCATTTTCATCAATTATGAGACGGGCATAAACATCGCCCGGAGGCAAGTCCTGAAATCTCACGACATTTGCTTTGACAAAACTTTTCCTAAATGGTTTATCTGAGTTATTCAACAGTTGCACAAAGGCTTGCTTACCTTCAGGCAGTCCGTTAATCCTTATTTCCAGGTTTCCATACTGATCCAGCGGCTTAACCGTAAATGTCTGCTCTAATTTATTATTCCACAGACCATAGTGACTAAATACAGTTGCTGAATCTATTGTAATCTTGTAGTTGCCACCCGGTTCCCAACGCGGACGCAGAGTAAATTTCCTGGGATTAAGAGAGTCTGCTTCCATTCGGAATGGGATAGCTTCATATAAAGAATCCACCTGAATTGAGAGCTCTACAAAAGAGGAATCAAACTCAACAACAGGTTGATCAAATTCAATTCTTATTGGGTTGAATAGCTCAAAAGTCGACTGAATATTATTATTTATTCTCAGAAACTCTATTTCAGGTAAACTCTGTTTAACAAGGCTGTCGGCTTCAACACCTGCTTCATTCTCAATCTGACTATCAGCCTGCCTCAGAGCCGCTTCTTTTTGTCGTTCAGCCTCCCTTTCAGCCCTGCGTGACTGACCTCTGTCGGTTTGTCGCCTAAAATTAAAACTAATCGTGTCGGTAGTCAGAATATTTTGATTCAGAGTATCCGTTTCAATATAATTGATCTCCATACGGATTGTATCCTGCTTATAAATAAGAGAATCAGTAATCCACAACATCAATGTATCATTATTAATGCTCCTTTCCATCACATACCAGTCATCTCGAGAAACCTCAGGCTCAATAATTGAGAAGGTGGGCATATCAGTTGGCGCACCAAAGATAATATTCAATTTGTTTTCCACAGGACGCTCACTCCTTTGCAAATACTGACGCTGGAAATCTGACATGAAAGAGCGCAAGACAAGATCATCAGGCAGAAAACGTGTATATTCAACTGTCTTGATAGTATCAATAGTTAAGCTATCCAAAAATATAGTATCCTGGCGCACAGCACCCATTGTTGACGGTGAAATAATTGAGTCAAGGAAAGCCACAGATTCCTGTGGATTATCATATTTGTAGTCCCTGTTCATATCAGTCAGTGCAAATACCCTATATTTCCCGGGGGCCATACCGCGAACAGTGAAATCACCGCGCGAGTTGGTTCTTGAGATGCGCTCAAAAGGAACATTTGTAAAGACTGTATCATCAAAATTAGTGTGAATGCCAACATATACACCTGATAACGGTTCAAGATCCTCTGCATTGAGCACTCTACCTGAAATAGAAAGCGTATCAAGCTGGTCTCCTGTGGAAAAAGAGAATACGAAGTTTTCAAGAGGATTGCTCTCGTTATTATCAACAATAGCATCCGTAAAATCAATAGTATAAGTGGTATTTGGGAAAAGCTCATCATTAAGTTCAACAACAGCTTTTTTACCGATAGAGCGGATTATCGGCATATTTATTTGTGGTGGAGTGATTATCACTTTCTCGGTCGGACTCTCGATTTTAATATTCTCATCAAACTCAATCTCTACTCTTTTAGGAGTTACATTTAGTGAGTTGAAAGCGGGAGAAGAACCAATTACAACAGGCGGATCCACGTCATACGGACCACCCGTTGGCGCTGCCATATTTGCACAAGAGTGAAACATAACAGCCATTAGCAACGAGATAAACAGGAATGTTATAATCGAAAATATCTTATTCAACATAATTCTACAAAGGAACCATTTCATTTTTAAGTCACAAATGTACAATATTTTCGTTAAGTAATTCATCTATGATATGTTTACTTAACAACTGTTGATTTACCGGCTATTTGAAAGCAGTTTATGTCCAATCCTACAGTAGAGACATTTACGCTTGTCGCAATACTCTTTCTTCAATTGTATCAGCGCCTGAGATTCCATTGCATTTTTAGGAATTACTCCTGCTTCGCCAAATTCTCTGATAATGGAATTCTTTTCCGGCTTCATCGATTCCAGTAAATTTTCGGCACGCTGACAATAATCTTCAATAAATGTTTTTTTACCGTAAGCAAAAAGTATTGGAGCTACAGTATTAATTATTAACACATCCACTGATGACTTGCCCAATATTTTTCTGCTCTTTCCCGACCTCTTACCAAAAGAATAATGTGTTTGCCAATATTCAGAAGGCTCAGTCATGAAGTGCGATATTATCTGATTATAATCCTCTTTCTCAAGAAAGGTGCTGAATAGTCTGCCCGACTTTTGCAGTAGCGATGCCAGTTGTGCAATACGCAACTCCGGAAAGGAGGCCGGACGCACTCTTAGCTTTCTGATAGTCTTACTATCCGGACTTTTAAGTTTGTATTTTGCTTTCAGGAATGCATACTCTTTCTGCATTCTGTAATAATAATCATCTACAACATCTTCATTTAACTGTTTACCCGAACTCGCTGACAATATCGATTCTTGTTTTCTTTGGTTATTGGAATAATTCTGATTTAAACTGTTTTCAATTTCCAGGTAACCTGCCTGACCAAACATAAGGGCTTCAACCTGAAACAGATTATCACCATGTTTCAATATAATATTAAACGGAAGGCTGAGCGCCAATCGTTCAAACTCATCTGAGTTAATGCCGAAACCAAAGTTACGCGTCAGCATCACATAAAACACTTCATCCCACGAATTATTAAAATGTTTAAGATGTTGATTTATATCATTTGTCTTTCGCTCCAGACGTTCTAATGCAAGGCAAGTCAACCATCCATTTAATGTTGGTCCCGAAAGATATGATAAGAAGTTTTTGCAAGGTATCCTGCACTTACTGAATAGCAAGTATTCAGAACTTTTTCGTAGTGGTTCAGATATTTTAATTGCGCATTGTGGAACTTCCTGTCCTGATTCATTTATCACCACTCCGTTTATTGCTTCTGAAAGATGCAATATAACTGAATTATAAGCTTTGTCCTGATCATGACCATGACGATACCAATCTCTCGAAGTATTATGAATCTCGATATTTCCGGCCCAGACAGTGTTGTTGACTTTAATCTTTGCATTAAAAAAATCAGGACCCGCATTCTCGTTATGCAGACCGGGATCCAAAACCTCAATTAAGGTTCCGTTTTCAGTTCTTAAAGAATCGGGATTGTATAATTTAAATTTCCAGATATAGTGAAGTAGGTATTCTGTGTTTGCCAAAATGATACGGTTTAAAAAATCAAATTTAAAATATAATATCTGAAAGTCAAAATAGAGGAAGCTAAATAAGCTAAAGTAGGTGAAAATGACCATGTATCTGAAGAATATTCTGTAAATTTGCACATTGGGATTTATTATTCCTTAATTAGGTTATTCTTATTAATTATTTTGCAGACACAACGAGAAATAGATTTCCGGACAAAAAAGATTAGCAAACTTGTCTGGGATTATGCACTACCCGGTATTATTGGAACTGTTGTCAACATGTTGTATAACGTTGTTGACCGTATTTATATTGGGCAGGGAGTAGGTGCATTAGCGATCTCAGGTCTGGCAATAACAACACCTGTAATAAATCTCACCTCTTCTTTAGGAATGCTGGTGGGATCTGGTGCCGCAGCCCGCATATCCATTGCTTTGGGTAGGAATGACAAAGAAACAGCAGAGAAGATTGTAGGCAGCTCTTTGCTGCTTACTATACTTCTTAATGCAGTTTTTATAACACTAATCTATTATTATCTTGATCCTATTCTGATTGCTTTTGGTGCCAGCGACTTGACCCTGCCCTACGCCAGGGATTATCTTCAGATTGTGTTACTGGGTAATGTACTGGTTAGTCTTACCTATAATTTCAACGCCATGATGCGCGCTTCAGGATACCCCAAAAAAGCAATGATTACGATGCTTATTGGTGCAGCATTAAATATTATTATTTCACCAATACTTCTTTTCGGATTTAATATGGGTATTAAAGGAGTTGCCTGGGCTACAGTTATATCTATGTTTGTGGGTCTGCTGTTTGTCATGAATCATTTCACACATAGAAGCAGCGTGATCAGATTAAGATGGAAAAATATACGACTCAACAAAACAATAATACTCTCAATCATATCTATTGGCTTTTCACCTTTCAGTATGCAAGTGGCAGCCTCTGCAGTAAACGTGCTGATGAACACCTCCCTGTTGCGCTACGGTGGCGATCTGGCAGTCGGTGCATTTGGTATAGTTAACACCATACTGGGACTGCTCTTAATTACCATCATGGGACTTAACCAGGGAACTCAGCCTATACTTGGATACAACTATGGTGCAGGAGATTATAAAAGAGTCAGACATACTCTTTATTACACACTGAAGGTTGCGACTGTTATAACATCTGCCGGTTTTATTATAGGCGAACTGTTCCCCAGACAAATAGCGATGGCATTTACCACCGACACTGAGCTCCTCGATCTCACGGAGAGAGGAGTAAAGATTGCGGTAGCAGCCCTTCCGCTTGTGGGAATGCAGATTGTAGCATCAAGCTTCTTCCAGAGTCTGGGTTATGCATTCAAATCAATAATTCAGAGTCTGAGTCGTCAGTTAATATTTCTTGTTCCCGGCATAATACTTTTTCCACGCCTCTGGGGACTAGACGGGTTGTGGATCGCAATACCTGTTTCAGATACTTTGGCAGCAATATTGTCGCTGGCTCTGCTAATAGGTCAGATACGTATTTTAAAGAGAATGGAACAGGAGGCAGATATATAGGCTAAACAGGATTTATTTTAACAGTATTCTCAGTAAAAATGCAATAACGTAGCATAAAATTGAGCGAATTTATGTAGTTTTGTATATACCGATATATTTAGAAAATGATAATTAGAAAATGATAATTTACTAACATATAAAAATTAAAGTATGAAACGAGTTGTATTAATCCGTCACGGCGAGAGCAAATGGAACAAGGAAAACCGCTTTACAGGATGGACAGATGTTGATCTCACCGAGAAAGGCATTGAAGAAGCACACAAAGCTGGTAAATACCTCAAGAAAGAAGGATTTCAATTTGAAAAGGCTTATACATCTTACCTGAAGAGAGCAGTAAAGACATTAAACGTTGTTCTTGATGAGATGGACCTCGATTGGATTCCTGTTGAAAAGACATGGCGATTGAATGAGAAGCATTATGGTATGCTGCAGGGACTAAACAAAGCTGAAACTGCAGAGAAATACGGTGATGACCAAGTACTTATCTGGCGCAGGAGCTATGATGTTCCACCAAAACCCCTTGAAAAGGATGACGAACGCTCACCATTCCAGGATGCTCGCTATAAAGATGTAGATGAAAAAGATCTTCCTCTTACTGAAGCTCTTAAAGATACTGTAGAACGTATTCTTCCTTACTGGAACGACACCATCGTGCCGGAGATGAAAAAATACAACGAAGTTATTGTTGCAGCACACGGAAACAGTCTGCGCGGTATCATCAAACATCTCAAAAACATCTCTGATGATGAGATCGTAAGCCTGAACCTGCCAACTGCTGTTCCTTATGTATTTGAGTTTGATGACGACATGAACCTGCAGAAAGATTATTTCCTTGGCGATCCTGAAGAGATCAAAAAGCTTATGGAAGCTGTAGCTAATCAGGGAAAAGCCAAGTAGGTTAACTACATTATAAAGTGAGTAATTTTTGAACGTTGGACCGGTCATATCCTGTCCAACGTTTTTTATAATTAGATATAATACAAGCAGGGATAAACTAATCTTTACAGGTTCAGTTTTAACAACTCAACCCCTTCAACATCAAGCACACTCAACGTCATATCATTACCATCTTTCTCAAGAATCATAATAGTAGCACTCTCTTCATTGTTCCCCCCACCGATCACAACAGGGAAATTATTTTCAATACTATCAATAGGGTGGTAGGCAAACCTGTGAGTATGTCCATGCAGTGAGATGTCAAAATGCGCATCTTTTAAAATCTCTCCCCATTCATCCAAACTGGGATTATAAGCATTTTCTCCAAGTCCATAAACTGGAATATGGTGAATTAAAACCCGTTTGTCAGCTAACTTAAACTCAGTACTATTAATTTCCATTTTCAAGAAATCAGCCTGATCTTTCCTTAATCCACTGAAATCGTTTAATCCATAATAGACAGGATGACTATCATCTTTATCTTCACCACAGTCAAGCATCACAAACCGTGTATTTCCCCAGTTGAAAGCACCATAAGTCTTATCATCCACATAATCCAGCAAATCACGCAAACCTATCGAATATGCATTACGTATCTCATGATTACCGCGTATATAAAAAACAGGAACAGTCTCAGCACCAACCTTCTCATTCATATAAGAGAGCGAGGCAACTGCCTGAGCCTCATCTCTGGGATCATCAATATTATCACCGTTGAAAAACACTAAATCGTAATTTATATCTGCAATCAGTTCTGCAAACATATCAATAAGAGCTCTTCTCTGATGGAGATCGTTAAAAATGACAGCTTTAAAATCAGTATCGTCCTTTGAGGGTAACCTGAATGTATAAGTCTCAGAAACGGCAGTCTCACCAAACTCTTTCCTGTAGCCCTCATAAACAGTCATTTCCTTAGAGCACACCCTGTAACTGTATGTCTCTCCCGGAATCAAATCCTCTAATCTGAACTTATGATGCTTATTATTAACAATCATCTGTCCGTCAACATACAACTCCAGCTTCTTATCGAGGTTTCCATTAACTCCATACTCCACCCAACTGTGAACGGGTACATTTGTCAACCACGAAATAGTAATCCCGTTACCCGTTGGATTCTGCAAATATGGTTTTGTACGGAATATATCCTCTTTATCAGAATGAATCCTGATATCAGCAAAAAGTGGTCTGTGGTCTGAAGCTGCCTTTTCAGCAATCACCCCCTTATCGGTTAAAAGCGACCAGCCTTCCGTTCCGTTATATCCATAAATATAATCAATGCACTTTACAGGATTATCTGCAGGATAAGTAAACTGTTTAGGAGAAACAAGCGAAGTAAATAAGCTGTTCATCTCCTGCTGCACAAGAGATTCAGGAGTTGCATTCATATCTCCGGCAAGAAAAAAAGGTTTATTCGAGTTTAACTTTTCAGCCTCATTCTTTATTATTTCAACTGACTCAAGTCTGTCTTCATCAGTAAGTGAGAAATGAGTGCATCCAAAATAGTAATCATCCATTTCAACTATTAAGAGTATTCTGGGCTCTTCCCTGCCGGGCAATGGAATTTTCTTAATACTTAAAGGCTTCTCTTTAGAAAGAATACCTACACCATATTTGCCTCCATCATAATCAATTGCAGATGCATAAGTTGGATTCATTAACGTGTTCCGTGCCAAAACATCAAGCACATCAACTCCCTTGCTTCTGGCAGTCACACTATCCAGCTCCTGAACAGCAATAATATCAGGAGCAACACTATTTATTACATCTGCTATTCTTTGATAATCTGTCATTTCGTCCAGTCCACGTGCATTACGTATATTATAAGACATCAGCCTTATCGAATTTTCCTCCTGAACATGAATCACCTGTGCACTAACAGTAAAGTTCTCAACTGAAGCTATTAAAGCTATCAGTATAAAGCAAACTGAAGAAATATATCTCATGTAGTTATATTTATTTATACTATCATTACGAAAGTAGTGTTTTTCCATTTGCTGTCTCGTTTTCTATTACGTTCACACCAATCAGCCGCTAATTGAAGCATACGAACTAATTAATAAAAAATAAACTTAGATTGTTTTCCTAAGCTATGGTCTTTAGTTTTAAAAACTTACGTGAACCATTACAGGAAAGTGATCCGAAGGGAAACGGCCATAATGAATATCATTAAGCACCCCATACTTATTAACCATAATATCTTTGGTTACCCACACATAATCAATTCTGTTTCCAACGGGAGCATTAACGTTGAATGAATTATATGTGCCTACTGTTCCGTAAGGTGGTGTATGTGAAACAAGGTAAGAGTCGTTAAGCAACCCGTCGTTCATAATAATCTGTATAGGTTCCGAGTCGGGTACAGCATTAAAATCACCTGTAGCGATAACAGGATAATCAGCCGCTATCTCGCGTATTTTTTTCATTAACAGCAATGACGACTGTCTGCGCGCTTCCACACCCTCATGATCATAATGCACATTGAAGAAGTAGAACTCCTTGCCCGACTCATTATCCTTAAATTTAGCCCATGAGCAGATACGGTTGCAACAAATTGCATCCCACCCTATGCCGGGAATATCGGGAGTCTCAGACAACCAGAAGTCACCATTTTCAAGCACTTTAAACCTGTCTTTCTTGTAGATAATTGCAGAATGCTCACCGGTCTCTTTACCGTCGTCGCGACCAACACCAACATAATCATATCCGCCCGGCTTCAGTATATCAATAATCTGATGATGAAACCCTTCCTGAATACCGAAAACATCAAAGTCATGAAAGCGAATCAGTCCGTTCACCATATCCTTTCTATGCTCCCATGAATCCAGACTGTCGTTCGGAGTGTCCATACGAATGTTAAAGGAAGCGACATTCAAATCAGCCTGCACGGCTGTTTGAGCTGAAGCAAAAACTTGAGCTGAAGCAAAAACTACGGTAAGTAAAAACGCTGTCCAGAAAATCTTTGTTCTCATCTATCTGTTTTTGTAATAATATTTTTATGACTTAACTTATTTACCTACCCCGCTCCTCTTAAGCAGCGCATCCACTGATGCCTCGCGACCCCTGAAGCGTTTGTAGAGCACTTCCGGTTCTTCTGTATTACCACGCTCAAGGATATTCCTGCGGAATGAATCAGCTGTTGCCTTATCAAATATACCATTCTCTTTAAAGAGCGAGAAAGCATCTGCATCCATCACCTCCGCCCATTTGTAGCTGTAATAACCGGCAGCATAA
>Ga0209075_1001449_pt1 | contig 22272 bp, 20 predicted proteins | sample Stecom2011_FD_187523 | JGI IMG/M metagenome (GOLD analysis project Ga0209075, IMG submission 187523) | Agricultural soil microbial communities from Utah to study Nitrogen management - Steer compost 2011 (SPAdes) (version 2) | ecosystem: Environmental > Terrestrial > Soil > Agricultural land...
CGTCCATTCCACCTGATGCACCACAATCCAGTTTTTCACCTGTTCGAGTGGATTGGGTATGAATTCCTGCAAATGAAGCATTATTGTTCCAATTTCCAGGAGTGTTAATTGGATCTTTTAATGCGAAAGGACCTGTAGTCATATTTTGATAACCATCATCGTTTGAACTGTACACATTCATATCTCCTCCCACAAAAATATTCCTATCTGCTGGTCGTGTAGCGATGTAATCCATTAAAACTTGTGTTTGTGTGGCTCTTTGTGCTTCACTATCATTTGAACTTCCTGCTTTCAAATGTGTCATAAACACTTCAATAAATGTTGTATCGTAGTACACATTTAAATTCGGGTCTTTTAAATAAAAAATATAGTGATCAATTGAACGCGGAAAACTCACCACAATATGCTGACTCTTTAAAACAAGTTTATCCGTATTGTAAAACATAGCATTATGCAAATAGCCATTACCATTGAAAACTGCAGCAGCATAATGGGTATTGCCGTTTACATTTAACGCATCATTTAACACTGCATCAACTCCAGCTTGGGTTTGAACTTCACAGGCTACAAAAATGTCTGGCTGAAGATAATTAGTAATCTTTTTCAAGGTATCAGCACGATTTGGAACAACTAAGTTAGTTCCACAATCATCCCTTCCATCAGGGAAATTTAAAAGATTATATGATACAATGGATAAAGTCTCATCTTGCGCAGAAACAAAAGAGGACAATGCAATAAACACAATAAAAATATATTTCATGCTGTAAAACTAAGTAAATTCAGTGGTATGTCCTTTATTCGATGAAGAGAATAATTGTATTTATCTTATTACAGAATTTAAAATATAAGCATTTGCCAAATTAACAATGTCTTTAAAAGTGTCATAAATGGAAGTGAAGATAAAGGAGTTAATTTATTTGGAGCCCTTATCCACCTTCACCTGCTAGTTGCTTTATCGAATGTTGAATTTCCAAACAGTCTATAAATGCTTCTTATGTCGCTTTTATAGACTGTGGAAAATTACAACATCGTTTGCAGCAAGCTATACGTTTCCGTTGGCGGCTGGGATTACATATTTATTAAACACTGGTGAAGCAAATCATAAAATACAAGCTAGAATTATGTGTTTGGATTAACACCTTGATACTTCTGTTTCAATCAATGGTTTTCAATACAAAACAGCAATACCAACACCTCTATGCTCTTGCTCAAAACTCAATACTGATCTATCTCATTCACTGCGTTCATGCAAAAAGAGCTCCCGTAAAAACCCTTGAAAATGAATTTTCAGACCTTTGATAAAAAAGAGGATTATTTCATGATCCTTGAGGGGGGGCGTACAATGAAAATTATCTCATTCACTGCGTTCATGCAAAAAGAGCTCCCGTAAAAACCCTTGAAAATGAATTTTCAGACGTTTTTACAGGAGCTCTTTTTGTTGCCTTCGGCAATAATTTTCATTGTCGGGATGAGAGGATTCGAACCTCCGCTCTCTCGCCCCCCAGACGAGTACTTTAACCGGACTAAGCTACATCCCGAATGTGGAGCTAGATTAAAAGCAAATATAAAATATTATTTGATTTTAAAGCTCTATTTATGCTTGATTACCTTTGCAATTTGGATATCATAAAATATATCTTCGTTTGGTTTTACAAGATCTTGAAGACCTTTACTTCCATACGCTTCTTTGGCAGGGATTTTAATCATCAAGCGATCTCCCTCCCGAGCAAAGTGTAATGCTTTATAAAGTCCTGGAACGATATTTCCATCTCCCATTACAAGCTTAAAAGATTCTCCTCTTTGATAATTATAATCGTATCGTGGTTTACTTTCAGAACTCACCCAATAATTGATATAAACTTCATCTTTAAAGTCAATGGAGTCACCAGGTTCTTTCAATTCATCATATTTCCAGAATTGAATATCATCAATAACTTTAGTCGGTTCAAACATTTCTAACACACGTATAGAGATCACATTATTGGCATTTGGAGGAACGATTCCCTTAATTCCTTGCTCACCTCGTGCAAATCTTGATGGTAAAAAAACATCTACATCATCACCCACTCTTAACTCTTTCAAAGCAAGATCCCAACCAGGTGTTTGTTGATTCCACCCAACCAAGAAAGGGATTGATGGTTTTTTAACCAAATGATTTCCATCGTAAATGGTTCCGTCTTCTAACTTAGCACGGTAATCGATTTTAATCATATCCCCTTTCAGTAACTTATCACCTCTTCCTTTTTTGAAATAGGTAATAATGATTCCGTTATCAAGCTTCAAAGTATCACTTGCTTTTTCAGGCGTTTTAATATCTACTCCCGATTTATCAGCTTCTTTATTGGGAGTACTTCCCTCTATAGCCTCCATTTCCTTATCCTTTGCAGAAGATTCCACACCTTTAATCTCACAAGAAGTCAAAACAATAAAAAATAAAACAAACCAATAAAAAACTCTCATTCTAATAAATTTTAATCAACTCTAAATCAATCACTAAAACTTCTAAAGGTGGGATTTTTCTGAAATCACCCAACAAACCATGACCCAAATGACTAGGGATAATGAATTTAGCTTTATCTCCTTCTGAAAGGTATTTAATGCCTTCCATCACACCTGTTTCGATATCAGATTTATCAACTTTAAAGCTGCTCACTTCGCCTTCTTCTGACTTATAAAGCAGAGAGTCGTTCAGTAAACGAACTTCAAATTTAACATCAACTTTATCGTTTTCTTGAGCCAGAACACCTTCATTGTCCTCATAAATCCAGAATCTTAAACCAGAGCCTGTTTCTTTAATATCCCAATTTTCTCTTTGCTTTAAATACACGCGAATTTTAATGTCCTCTTCTCGGGTCAATCGTTCATTTAAAGTTGTGGATTGCTTTTGCGTCCAATCAGGAATAAACGGTTTTTCTTTTTGCTCCTCTTCACAAGCTGTTAAAAGCAGAAGTAAACAAATAAAAGGGAAAAGTTTTTGTATCATATTTAATCAAATTCGGGCAAAACACTTTTAATTTTTGTAATCGCCTCTTCCATTGGACCTTCCCACTTCCCTCCAGAAGCATTTGCATGTCCTCCACCATGGAAATAAATATTGGCCATTACATTTACAGGGTTATCTTCTCCTTTAGAACGGAATGAAATTTTAATTATTCCATCACCTTCCATTAAAAAGATTGATTTTTGAATTCCAAGAATTGAGAGCCCAACATTTACAAGTCCTTCTGTATCTCCTTTAATATAGTTAAATCTTTTCAACTCTGATTTATCCAACCAAATAAGTGCTGTTTTATGGTCATCTAAGATTTCCATCTTCTCATTAATAGCATAACTTTTCAAACGCAACTTATCGAAAGTATTTGTATCGAAAACCGCCTCATGAACTTTGTAAGGTTGAACTCCTCCTTTCATTAAAGTGGCAATAACTTCATGTGTATGTGCCGAAACACTAGGAAATCTAAAAGAACCACTATCCGTCATTATACCAGTATAAAGTGCTTCCCCAATAGTTGCATCTATCAGTGAAACATCACCTAAGGCTGAAATAAAATCAACAATCAATTGAGCTGTTGAACAAGATGTCGTTTCAGAAAAAACAAAATCAAATTCATCACTTGGATCTAAATGATGATCAATCATGATTTTAGTAGCTGTAGCATTGATTAATGGTTCAGCTAAGTTTCCTGTTCTTGACATCATATTGAAGTCTAAACAAAAGATCAAATCAGCATCAGAGATTAGTGCGTTAACCTCACTAGCATGTTCCTCTGCATTTCGGATTTTATCAATGCCTGTCATCCACTCTAAAAAGTAAGGAGCTGGATCTGGATGGCAAATATTCACCTCCATGCCTTTCTTGATCAAATAATGATAAAGTCCTACAGAACTACCGACTGAATCTCCGTCTGGAGATTTATGTGCAACAATAACTATCTTTTTTGAAGTTGATAATACTTTTTCCACTTGAGCAATAATTTGCTCATTAAATGTTTGCATAAATAAAATTTAATTGACCTATTTTAATCCTAACTTCTGAGATTGTTTTGCCTCTACTAATACTGCTGCACATTGCACAAGTCCAGCACCATCATTCCCTTTAACTTCAACTTTGATTGTTAAACGCTGCATTCTGTCTGAAACGAAAACAGCTTCCTCACCTTCAGCTGCAGTTTTACTATCGTAAAGCACAACATCTGTAGATTTATAGCTTGTTCTTCCATTCTCTTCAACCTTGATGACTTCCTTACCGATAACTTGGAAATCAACGTTGTCTTTGGAAAAATCTTCAACACCAGCGGTTACTTGAAGTCTATATTTTATTCCACTTTGAATGATGAATCTCATTTCGTATTGTTCACCAGGACGTAATTCACCAGATTTAGATTGAGAGTTTTCACCCCAACCATTTTTATAATCTGGAGCAATCAGTTTGCTAGCTTGGGGACATTGAGAAAATGAATTCCCAACTGTTAGTATCATAACGATAGTAAGTATACTTATTAACTTTAACATAATATTTTCTTTTTATGAGATTATTGATGTTCTAATCTTTACTATTACAGATTTCATTTCCGAATATGTGTCTGCACTAAATAAACAAGACAAACCGCCATTAAGCACAACAGTTCCTTCTTTTTTCTCTACTTTAATACTCGTTTCTTCACAGTCCATCATTTCATATACTTTATTTATTTCACTAAAATAATCAAGAACTGGCTGAATGCGTTCATCACTTGAGTAAGATTCTATAAAACCTTTCAAATTTTCAAGAACATAACGTTGATCAACGATGTACTCTTCAATTTCATAGTTTTCATTATACTCACCGGCAGAATTAAAGAGAATATACATTGTTTCTATCCAAGCTCCACTTAAAATAAGAGACAATTCAACGCCTTTTTCATTTTCAATCAATTGATCATAAATCGTGATGTAATTTTTAGCTGAAATATCAAAAAGTTTCTCACTGTCTGCACCTACTTTTTCAACTTCATTAAGTAATTCTTCTCCATATACTTTAGTAATATCGATCTCTTGTCCAAGTTTATCAAGTGTAGAAAGATAATCAATAAACACTTTCTTTCCTTGTTCGAAACGCATCAAGTAAGCTGCATCAGAAAGATAAACTCCGAAATTAAGGGCTTTTTTATCGGCCTTCACATAATTCGATGAATTTGAAAGTTTATTGACAATGCTAGGATCAACAGCTTCACTTAAAGAACGCAATAAATCATACTGTTCATTTGGTGAAGGAATTGAGTAAACGATTTCGTTTTTTAGTTCCTTATTTCCAGACTCCGCCTCAGCTAAAGTACTTGAAACATCTTTCATTTGTTTCTCTTCTGATTCACATGAAGTAAACCCTAGAAGTATAATTGAGACAACATAAATAGTTTTTTTCATCATAAAGGTGTGTTTTGAATAATTATCAAATTTAATTAATTTATTAAAATAACCATTGTACTTTGTGCTTATTGTTTAGAAATCAGCACTATTCTACTTAACTCCTTATCCATTTGATTTTTTAAAGCATCGCTAACTGTTGTTAAAGGCAAGCGAACAGTGTCTTTACAGATTCCTAATAAATTAAGACAACATTTAATTCCAGAAGGATTTCCTTCAGCGAAAAACTGATTGGTAATGTCTAATACTTCAAAATGATGCTTTCTAGCAGTAATTAAATCTCCTTTGAATGTAGCATTCATCATTGTTGAGAATTCTTTAGGCAATGCGTTTGCTACAACAGAAATCACTCCGTGTCCACCCAAAGCAGCTATTGGCATTGCTAAAGCATCTTCTCCTGACAAAACAGCAAAATCAGATGGTGCATTTTTTAAAATCTGCATCACTTGATCCATATTTCCAGAAGCCTCCTTAACACCAACAATATTCTCGACTTTTGCCAAAGCCAAGGTTGTTTCTGCCGACATATTACTAGCTGTTCTTCCAGGAACGTTGTATAATATGATTGGCTTTTTCGACACTTTAGCAATGGCTTCAAAATGAGCAATAATCCCGCGTTGACTTGGTTTATTGTAATGTGGCGAAGCACTTAAGAATCCATCAACACCATCATTCTCAAATTCAGAAATCTCTGCAACCAATGCAGCAGTATTGTTATCTGCCATTCCCAAAACAACCGGAACTCGACCTTTATTTTGATCAATAACAATTGCTAAAACTTCCTTTTTCTCTTCAGATGTCAATGTTGCTGTCTCCCCTGTCGTTCCTTGAACAACCAAAAAATCAGTTCCATTGTCAACCTGATAATCAACTAATTTACGTAGTCCTTTTTCATCAACACTTCCATCATTATTAAATGGAGTTACAAGTGCGACACCTGTTCCTTTAAATTGCATTACAGTTGAATTTTAGTTAAATAATTATTTATCTGTTTAAAAAACTTCCCGTCTTTTAATTCTGAATTTTTAAACGAAATATCAAATTTAGGTAAAGTTTCTTTCTCCATACCTATGCTCATCAATTTTGAGTTTTTCAATGTTTTCAAAAGCAACTTACTTGGTTTTTCAGCTGCCACAATAAGTACTCCCGAATTTTCATTGATCAATAAAGCTCTTAACATTGGAGTTTTCAGCTTACCAAACATTGAAAATTCTTTTTTCGAAAGGTAAGAGACATTTGGTATATGCGGCAAACCTTCGATTAGTTTATGATTGTCAATACAAAACAAATAAAAAAATGTATTCCCATTTTGAATACAAGCTTCCACATCGGTTTTAAATTGTTGAAACTCTGATTCCCCTTTCCAATCAGCTAAGACAATTAGTTTCTTTTCCATCTTATTGTTGAATCAATTGAATAAACTCATTCTCGCTCAAGATCTCTACTCCTAAACTCTTCGCTTTCTCGAGTTTTGCTGGCCCCATATTATCACCCGCAACAATAAATGAAGTTTTTGAAGAAATGCTGCCTACATTCTTCCCTCCATTGGATTCGATCGCTTCCTTTAATTCTTTTCTAGAAAGTGTATGAAAAACCCCTGAAACAACAATAGATTTACCCTGAAGTACAGAACTTGCTAATTCTTTTTCTTCTATTTCAAACTGTAGTCCAGCTGTTTTTAAACCCTTAACAATTTGTAAATTCTCCGCTTGTAGAAAGTGCTGTTGAATTGAGATTGCTATCTTTTCACCTACCTCATCAATACCGATTAAAGCATCATAACTTGCAGTCATAATTGCATCGATATTTTTTAATGCTTTTGCAATCTTTTTTGCTACTGTTTCTCCAACATGTCTTATTCCCAGAGCAAATAAAACACGTTCAAAAGGTACTTTTTTAGCTTCTTCCAATCCCTGAAGTAAATTATTGGCTGACTTATCCCCCATTCGCTCTAAACCAGCAATTTGTTCAAATGTCAATAAAAATAAATCAGCGCTATTGTGGATAAGCCCTTCATTAAATAATTGTTCAACAGTTTCCGATCCTATACCTTCAATATCCATTGCCTTTCTAGAAATGAAGTGGATGATTCTACCAGTTATTTGAGGAGGACAACCTAAGTCGTTAGGACAATAGTGATGTGCCTCACCATCTAATCTATTTAAAGGAGTATCACATTCTGGACAATTCGTAATGAACTCAATTTTTTTAGCATTTTCCTTGCGCATAGCTAAATCTACACCCACAATTTTAGGTATAATCTCCCCCCCTTTTTCTACATATACGGTATCATTTTCATGTAGATCTAGTTTGTTTATTTGGTCCTCGTTGTACAAAGAAGCCCGTCTAACGATCGTTCCACCTAATGAAACAGCAGTAAGATTAGCCACTGGAGTAACAGCCCCTGTTCTTCCAACTTGATAAGTCACTTCTTCCAATAATGAAATGGCTTGTTCCGTCTTAAATTTATAGGCAATTGCCCAACGTGGTGATTTTGCAGTATTTCCTAGCTCCTCCTGCTGACTATAATCATCAACTTTAATAACTACACCATCAATTTCTAGTGGTAAATCAACACGGTGCTTATCCCAATAATGGATAAACTCCATAATTCCTTCAATAGAATCAGTTTTCAATAAGTATTTTTTTTCTGGAGTAGGAATTTTAAATCCCCATTCCCCGGCATTTAATACACTTTTATAATGACCTTCGGCAGGTAAATCCGTTCCATAAACACCATATAAAAAACAATCTAGTCCCCTTTCAGCAACTACACTAGAATCTTGTAACTTCAAAGTTCCAGAAGCTGAGTTTCTGGGATTTGCAAAAAGCTCTTCTCCATTTTCTTCTCTGGCTTGATTCAATGCATTAAACGCATCAAGTGGAAAGAAAATTTCACCACGTATTTCAAAAAGCTCTGGATAATTTCCTTTGAGCTTTAATGGAATGGTGCGAATGGTTTTTACATTAGCCGATACGTCCTCGCCTTGTGTTCCGTCTCCACGTGTAATCGCTTGAGTAAATGCTCCGTTTTCATAACGAATTCCAATGGCTACTCCATCATACTTAAGTTCACATACATAGTTGATTTTGCCGTTAACAAGCTTTTTTACTCTGTTTTCCCATTCAACAATCTCTTCTTCAGAATAAGTATTCGAGAGAGAAAGCATTGGATATTCGTGCTTTACAGTATTGAACTTCTTAGTAACATCACCTCCTACACGTTTTGTAGGACTATTTTCAGAAGCTAATTCAGGAAATTGTTTTTCTAAACCTTGTAATTCTTTTAATCGTTGATCGAATTCAAAATCTGAAACTTCAGAAACATTTTCAATGTAATACTGATGGTTAAAGTGATTTAATTCTTTCGTTAATTCTTCAATACGTCTAGTAGCTTCCTCTTTATTCATTTCTAATTAAAATTGAGCGTGAATCATACGGTCCTTATCCTGTAAGTCTTTTTTAATTTCAACTTTTGTAAATCCAGAATTGTTTAAAATCCTCTTGATATCCTTAGATAAATTTTCATGAACTTCAAAAAACAAACTTCCTTTAGGAACCAAATGGTCTTTAGCATACAATGCAATTGCTTTATAAAAGAGCAAAGGATTTTCATTTGGAACAAACAAAGCTGTACCAGGTTCGAAATCCACCACATGGTCTTTCATTTCTGACTTTTCATCAATTGGAATATAGGGAGGATTAGAAACAATTACATCCCATTTATACCTAGAGTACGCATGAAGATTCATCGCATTTGCAAATTCAAACGTCACATCCAAACTAAGTCTTTTCGCATTCTCAATTGCTAAATCTAAAGCATTTTGAATAACATCTATTCCAAAAACGTGGCTTTTAGACATATTGGCTTTAATGGCCAAGGCAATACATCCAGACCCTGTTCCTACATCAAGGATTTTAGGACTTCTGCCTTTCCACAAATCAATAATCCAATCCACCAACTCTTCCGTTTCGGGTCGTGGAATAAGAGCACGACGATCAGTATTCAAATCTAAACCATAAAAATGAGTTGACCCCAATACATATTGAACAGGCCTTCCCTTATTGATTTCAGAAATAGCATGATTTAAACGCTCAACAAGTTCATCGGATACTTTGTTATCTTTATTCAACAATAGTTCAGTACCATCGTATGATAAATAGTGCATCAGAAACATTTTTGCAATCTGTTTCTTTTCACGAGTTGAAAAAGAATCATTCAGTTCTCCACTAAACTTTAATAACATTTCATTTACCGTGTTCATCTTTTCATCCTTTGTGCAAAAGTAGTAATAAATAAAGGAGCTTATCCCTTAAAATTATCACAAATTAACTTTAGATTTGTACATCTAATAATTTTGTCAAAATTCGCTATGGATATTAAAACAATGAAGCAATATGCTTCACAAACGAGAAGAGATATTGTAAGAATGGTTGCTGCCGTAAACTCTGGTCACCCAGGAGGTTCACTTGGCTGTACTGATTTTTTCACTGTATTGTATCATAAAATATTAAAGCACGATCCTGAAAATTTCACAATGGATGGGAAGAATGAAGATTTATTTTTCCTTTCAAATGGACATATTTCTCCAGTTTGGTATAGTACACTAGCCCATGCTAAGTACTTCCCTGTTTCAGAATTAGCTACATTTAGAAAGTTAAATTCACGTTTACAAGGACATCCAAGTATTGACAAGGGTTTACCAGGAATTCGCGCGGCTTCAGGCTCATTGGGTCAAGGACTTTCAATGGGAATTGGTGCTGCAGAGACAAAAAAGCTTAACAATGACGATCGTTTTGTTTATGTTTTGATGGGGGATGGAGAGCTTCAAGAAGGCCAAATTTGGGAAGCTGCACTTTATGCTGCCGCTAAAAAAGTTGACAACCTTATTGCAACAGTAGATTATAATGGTCGCCAGATTGATGGAGATGTTGAAGACGTTTTGTCATTAGGAAATCTAAAACAGAAATGGCAAGCTTTTGGTTGGGAAACACTAGAAGTTGATGGTCACAACATGGAGGAACTTATTGCTGTTTATGAAGAAGCAAAATCTCTTTCAGGAAAAGGAAAACCAGTTATGGTATTAATGAAAACTGAAATGGGTCAAGGCGTTGACTATATGATGGGGACGCACAAATGGCATGGTGCTGCACCAAATGCTGAACAACTTGAAAGCGCATTAAATCAGTTAGAAGAAACATTAGGCGATTATTAGACATCACTTTTGTTTAAAAGAAGTACAAAATGAAAAAGATTTTACTTGCAGTTTTAATTAGTCTTGCTGGGTACAGTTATGCACAGGATGAAATGACGCGCATACTTTTTATTTTGGATGCTTCTAACTCGATGAATAAAAAATGGGGCCAAGAATCTAGGTTTATCACAGCAAAACGAATTTTATCCAATTCTGTTGACAGTTTAAGAGGAATTCCTAATCTAGAAATTGCGCTTCGTGTTTACGGCCATCAATCTCCTATTACAGCAACTTATCAAGATTGTGAGGACACCAAACTGGAAGTTCCATTTGGTCCAAATAACCATCAAACGATATTAAATAAAATCAAAACTATTCGTGCCAAGGGTACAACACCAATTGCGCGTTCTTTAGAGCAAGCAGCTGATGATTTTCCAGATAGAAACGCACGTAATATAATCATCTTAATTACTGATGGTATTGAAGCTTGTGACGACGAACCTTGTGTAATTGCCGATAAATTAAGAGCTAAAGGAATAACGATTAGTCCTTTTGTGATTGGGCTTGGACTGGACATGTCTTATTTATCACATTTTGATTGTTATGGGAATTATAAATCTGCTGAAGACCCTATGGCTTTTGAAGCTGTATTGAAAAACGTAGTCAACAAAGCATTGGTCAATACAACAGTCCAAATCAACCTTAACACTATTCATGGAAAGCCATTAGAAACTGACGTTTCTATGTTTCTGTATGAAGCGGGGACTCAAAATCTAAAACATACATACACGCATACTTTAAACCATTTGAATATACCAGACACATTAATACTTGATCCGAGCATTAAGTATGATTTGTATGTAAAAACCTTACCCCAACAAATAAAACGCAATATTTCATTGCAAAGAAATATCCACAACACTATTATTGTTGATGCGCCTCAGGGAAAGTTGAAATTTAGTTTTGCTCAACCTACAAAATATGACTTTGTTGATGTTAGGGTAATGGAAAAAGGAGAACATACCACCTTAAATGTTCAGAAATTCAACACAATACAAGAGTATATTGTTGGGGAATATGAAGTTGAAATATTAACGCTTCCAAGAAGGTATAAAACAGTAAAAATAGATCAAAGTTCAACCAACACAGTATCTATAGATGCCCCTGGCGTAGTCGCTATATCAGCGTATAAAGCAGTAACTGGTCAAATCTTTGAAATCAATGAGAAAAATGAATTTGAATGGGTTTGTGATTTAAACGAAAAAACCACCGCTAATAATTTCATTTTACTTCCTGGTAAATACATTGTAGTTTACAGGCAGTTAGATTTAAAAGAAACGACATACAGCAAGAACAAAAAGTTTAGCATTTATTCTAATAAAACAATAACGATAAATTTATAATGGAAAAAGAAATCAAGATTTTAGGAGAAAAAGACACACGCTCTGGATTCGGAGAAGGATTACATGAGTTAGGTCAATCTCACCCAAATGTAGTTGCTTTGTGTGCTGATTTAACCGGTTCTTTAAAAATGAATGCTTTTGAAGATGATTTTCCAAATCGTTTCTTCCAAGTTGGAATTTCTGAAGCAAATATGATCAGTATGGCAGCAGGAATGACAATTGGAGGTAAAATTCCATTTACTGGTACATTTGCCAACTTCTCAACTGGACGTGTTTACGACCAAATTCGTCAATCTGTGGCGTATTCTAGAAAAAACGTAAAGATTTGTGCTTCACATGCCGGATTAACACTAGGAGAAGATGGAGCGACTCACCAAATATTGGAAGATATTGGGATGATGAAAATGATGCCAAATATGACTGTTATTGTTCCTGCTGATTTTAATCAGACCAAATTGGCTACGAAAGCAATTGCAGATTTAGAAGGTCCTGTTTACTTGCGTTTTGGTCGACCAAAAGTGCCAATTTTCACAGCTCCAGATGCTAATTTTACAATTGGAAAAGCAGATACTATATTTGAAGGGAAAGATGTTTCAATTATTGCATGCGGACATATGGTATACAAAGCAATTGAAGCAGCTCAAGAATTGGCAAAAGAAGGAATTGATGCAGAGGTAATCAATATGCATACGATTAAACCTTTGGATGAAAAAGCAATTCTAGCTACAGCTAGGAAAACAGGTTGTGTTGTAACTGCTGAAGAGCACATGATCAACGGAGGCTTAGGAGATGCAGTTGCTCAAGTACTCAGCAGAAACACTCCTACTCCACAAGAATATGTTGGTGTGAATGATACTTTTGGAGAAAGTGCAACTCCAGATGAATTAATGGCCAAATACAATATCGATACCATCGATATTATCAAAGCTGTGAAAAAAGTAATCGCACGTAAATAATTTCATTTCTACAATGAAAGAATTAAGCTCAATTGCAAAACGTTTTAAAGCAATACAGGGTCAAACTAGTCCTTTTCCTTTTTTAATTGAAGTAGATTACGCCAAAGGGAGTTATATCTATGACAAAAAAGGGAAAGCTTATTTAGATATGATTGCCGGTGTTGCGGTCAATAACATTGGACATAATCATCCAGAGGTAGTCAGCGCTCTAAAAGCTCAAATTGATCGTCATTTACATGTGATGGTGTATGGTGAATTTATTCAAGACGCCCCTTTAGAAATGGCTGAACGCTTAACGGCTATTCTACCATCTACGTTAAACTCAGTTTATGCTGTTAATTCAGGTACTGAAGCCAACGAAGCAGCAATAAAATTAGCAAAAAGAGTAAGGGGAAGAAGGGAAATTATTTCCTGTTATGGCGCTTATCATGGAAGCACCAATGGAAGTTTGAGTTTATCCAGTAAAGAAATCAAAAAGAAACCTTTTGAACCCTTGCTTCCTGAGGTAAAGTTTATTCACCATAATTCAATTGCAGATTTAGCGATTATCACAGAACAAACCGCAGGTGTTTTTATTGAACCAATTCAAGGAGACGCAGGAGTTCGACAAGCTTCAAAGGAATATCTTGAAGCACTGCGAAAAAGATGTGACGAGACAGGTGCACAATTGATTTTTGATGAAATTCAATGTGGAATGGGACGATCAGGAAAAAACTTTGCATTCGAACATGCAGGAGTTGTTCCGGACATTCTCACTCTAGGTAAAGCTTTAGGAGGTGGAATGCCCATTGGAGCATTGGTGAGCTCAAGAGAAAATCTTGATTTATTTAGTCACGATCCTATTTTGGGACACATCACAACTTTTGGGGGACACCCTGTAGTTTGTGCTGCAGCTGCGGCTGGACTAAAGGTATTGTCAGAAATAGATTATGATGAAGTGGAAACAATTGGACAATACATAGAAGATGAACTGCTTAAGCATGACTTGGTGAAATCAATTCGAAGAATTGGATTTATGTTTGCCATCGATATGGAAAACGCTGAAGTAGTGAATCAAATTGTACTAAAATGTATAGATAAAGGACTGCTTTCATTTTGGTTTTTATCACATCCCGAGAGCTTTAGATTGAGTCCACCGCTGACTTTAAGCAAGGAAGAAGCAAAGTTAGCTATTGCTATCATAAATGAAGCTATCAATGAAGTAGAAAACTAATTTCTATACTGCTTCTTGAAACAACCTTTTATCATGTACCAAGATTGTATTCCTTTCAAGATGAATCAAACCTTCTTGTTTAAATTCATTGAGTATTGTGGTTACTTTCTGTCTTGAAATCCCTGTGATATTAGCCATATCTTGATGTGTAAGATTATGTTTAATCAAAACATCATATCCAACGGGTGTTCCAATATCTTCCGCCATTTCTTCAATGAAGTCAACAATTCTCATTTTAGATTTCCTCATCATAACAGAATCCAGTCGGCTATCTAATTTTATATAGTTAGCAACTATATTTTTAAGTAAGCTCTGAAACACAAAACTATGTTCTTCACAAACTTGCATAAACAACTCTGAAGGAAGTGAGAAGCAAATTGTATCAGCATCCATTACTTTAGCTGTGTCTTTGAAAGAAATAAATTTCTCAGGATCTATTATTGAAAATTCACCAAAATAATCACCAGAATTTAAGATTCTTTTTATGGTTTCTTTTTCATCATTATTCATCTTAATGATCTTCACTCTACCTTGAGCAATAAAATAAACTTGATCCATTTTATCACCAACTTGGAAAACAATCTCGTTTTTATTGTATTTAACCTCTTTTATAGCGTTGAGTAAGTTAGATTTTTGACTTAATGAGAGTCCTTCAAACATTTGAATACTATTAAGTATCCAAATTTTAGTTTTATTTTTATTTTTAATCATACCTATTGTTTCTTCATTTAGAACTATTTAACTTATAACCGCACAACCATAAATCAACAATTAATCAAAAAACATAGATTAAGGTGACATCTGTAGTATACTACGAAAATAATAGAAAAAACGCGATAACCAGCTAAGTCACAAGCTTTTTATATAAAAAAATATTTTTTTTTATATAAAGTAGGAATAGGTTGCCAAGTATAGGTATGACGAACAATTTCATGAATACATTATAAAAAATCAAAGGTTCTGCAAAATGGAACCCCCCTCTTGGTTAGTTGTTAGTTAGTGACTTACAATCAAGCTTGCTAAGCTAATTCTAGAATAGATGTTCTATTTTTTTTTGATAAAAGACCCTCTTTTTTACGGCAAAAAAAAATAGCAGAAACAACAATGTGTTTCTGCTATTAAAAAAAGGATTAAAAGCTTAACTAGTAAAAAGCATTTCTCTCAATTTCGGGAAAGGCCAAGTTTCATCATCTACTAAAATCTCAAGTTTATCAGTGTGATAAGCAATTTCTTTAAAATAGATTCTAACCGTATCACGATAAGCTTCTGATCTTTTTGCTACATCTTCTATTTTATTGGCTTTCTTTCTGTTTTCAAGCATACTTCGAGAAAATTCCTGCATTTTATTCATATGCATTGCCATATCTATAAGTATTCCCTTTTGAGCTGCTGTCCCTTGTTCAGCATCATCTCCAAGAACTGCCTTAATTCCTTGAATATTTTGGATTAATCTATTTTGATAATCGATTACAACAGGAATAATATGGTTTTGTGTCAAATCTCCAATCAAACGCGCTTCAATTTGAATTCGCATGATGTATTTCTCATATTCAATCTCCTGACGTGCTAATAATTCTCTTTTGGTAAAGACCTCCATTTTTTCAAAAACATCAATTACATCTTGACGTTCCCAAATTTTCAAAGCGCTAGGAGTATCTTTTAAATTACTAAGTCCTCTTCTCTCAGCTTCCTTAACCCACTCTTCACCGTAACCATTTCCTTCAAAACGAATGTTTTTCGATTCTTTTATCAACTTTTGAAGTTCTTTTAGGATGGCTTCGTCTTTTCCGTCACCTCCTTTGATTCTTTTATCAACTGCTTTCTTAAACAACTGCAATTGTCTAGCAACAATAGTATTGATTGTAATCATGGGTTGGGCACAATTTGCTAAAGAACCCACGGCTCTATATTCAAATTTATTTCCAGTAAAAGCGAAAGGAGAGGTTCTATTTCTATCTGTATTGTCTAATAGAATTTGAGGAATCTTTCCAATGTTCAATTTTAGTTCAGTTTTATCTTTCGGCGTCATTCGACCCGCTTTGATGTTTTTTTCAAGATCATCTAGCAGAGTTGTTAAATGAGATCCAATAAATGCTGAAACAATTGCTGGAGGAGCTTCGTGACCTCCTAAACGGTGATCATTCGATGCACTTGCAATAGATGCTCTTAAAGTATCTGAATGTTCGTGAATGGCTTTAATTGTATTCACAAAGAAAGTCAAGAATTGTAAATTACTTTTAGGATTCTTTCCTGGCGCTAGTAAATTCACACCTGTATCTGTTGCCAAAGCCCAGTTATTGTGTTTTCCTGAACCATTTAAACCTGGGAATGGTTTTTCATGAAGAATAATCCTAAAATCATGTTTTCTTGCAATTTTCTCCAACAGATCCATCAACAATAAGTTGTGGTCATTGGCTAAGTTACACTCTTCAAAAATTGGAGCACATTCAAATTGATTTGGTGCAACCTCATTGTGACGCGTCGTTACAGGAATTCCTAAACGAATGGCTTCCATTTCAAATTCACGCATAAAGTTGGTTACACGCGAAGGAATAGAACCAAAATAATGATCATCTAATTGCTGACCTTTTGCAGGTGGATGACCAAACAGTACCCGTCCTGTCATCATTAAATCTGGACGCGCATTAAAGAACGCTTTATCAATCAAAAAATATTCTTGTTCCCAACCTAAAGTTGCGATAACTTTTGTTACGTTTTTGTCAAAATATTTGCACACTTCAACTGCCGCTTTATCTACAGCGTTTAATGCTTTCAACAAGGGCATTTTGTAATCCAAAGCTTCACCTGTATATGCGATGAAAATTGTTGGAATACATAAGGTGCTATCAATTACAAATGCTGGAGATGAAGGATCCCATGCAGTATAACCTCGAGCCTCAAAAGTATTTCTGATTCCTCCATTTGGAAATGAAGAAGCATCTGGTTCTTGCTGTACTAATAAATCACCACTAAACTGTTCAATTGCTCTACCTGGTCCGATTGGTTTAAAGAAAGCATCATGTTTTTCTGCCGTTGCACCAGTTAAAGGCTGGAACCAGTGAGTATAATGTGTAGCCCCTTTTTCCAATGCCCATTCTTTCATTGCTGAAGCAGCAACATCGGCTATATTACGGTCTATTTTTGTTCCATGTTGAATTGCACTCTTAATTGATTTATATGCCTGATCTGGAAGATATTCACGCATTTTATCTTCATAAAATACGTTTTCTCCAAATTTCTCGGAAATTTTTCCTGTCCATTCAAATTTTTTAGGATTTCGATGTAAAACATCTTGGTAGGCATTTTTACGTGCTGATGACATATATTAAATTTAGTTTCGTCAAAAGTAAAGAATTCAGAATAAAGTTTTTTATTTAAATTCACTTTTTTTTCAACACCCCCTTAAAAAAATAGGGGTAAAACTAAAAAAGCTTACTATTTACTGATTTCACCCCTCTAAAAACAGGAAGCTATTGAATAGAATCTATTAATTTCTGAATTCCAGCTTGGTGTTCATTTTTTAGATCCATAGGAATAATCCCCTTTTCTTCAGAAAAGTTATCTTGAAAAGTAGGAAGTGAAAAAATTGAGATGATGTTTGCTCCAAATTTTGGTAAGCGTTTTTCAGCTGCTCCAAGAACATTTTTAGCGCCATAAGCTCCAGTAGAGGTTCCCATCAAGAGAACTGGAATATCTTTAAAGAATCCACCTTGACAACGAGAGCACCAATCCAATAGATTTTTAACAACAACGGCGTAAGATCCATTGTGTTCTGCAAATGAAATAACTATTCCATCTGCAGACTGTATCTTTTCAATAAAATTATAAATCTCTTGTGGATAACCTTGTTCTTCCTCCAAGTCTACCCCAAAGATAGGAAGAGGATAGTCTGTGATGTCTAACCATTCAGTTTCTACTGAAGTAATTTGACTTAATGTATATTTTACCAGCTGTTTGTTTATAGATTTACGACTATTACTTCCTGCAAAACCAATGATTTTCATTTTGGACTCAATATTTTATTAGTATAATAATTATTGAGCAAATTTATAAATTTTAAGGCATTAGCATTAACATATCGCTTAGTTCTATACCCTCCAGCCCAAACAATACCATTAATAGCATTGGTTAGGAAGACTTCATCAGCAATTAATAAGTTCTGTGGTGTAATGGATGATTCATATACTTTAATACCATTTTCAATTGCTAAATTAATAATCGTCATTCGCATTGTACCACCTAAACAACCATCTTCTAGACCAGGTGTGTACAAAACGCCATTACTGACGACAAATAAATTAGAGCTCGTTCCTTCTAGGACTCCACCTTTAGAATTTGTGATCAATACATCGTCTAAGCCTTTTTCTTTAGCTTCAATTGCACCCATCACATATACAAGACCGTTCTTCGTTTTGAAATTGGCCAATATGTTATTCTCCTTTCTAATGCTTGTGTAAAGATCTATTTCCCACCCTTTATTATTGAGTATGAAATCATTCGTTTCTATTGGATAGACCTCAATAAAGTAGCTAACTTCATTGGTTTCTGGGCGATAAGTCCCACCTCTAGAACGGTCAATAGACAATCGTACTCTACCCCCTTTCTTAATATTTGAATGGTCAATTAATTCTTGAATTCGTTCGGTAAAAAACGCAGTTGTAAAAAAGCTAGGAACCCTCATTTTTAAAACAGTCATTCCTTCTATGAGTCTTAAAATATGCACTTCCATATTTATTGGCTTTCCGTTTAAAACTCGAATACTTTCAAACAAACCATCTCCATAAAGGTGGCCTCTATTTCCTGCTTCTAGTGTTGGTCCATTATTTTCTAATAATTCACCGTTATTGTTTACGTATAGTTTTTCCATATTAGCTCAGTATATGTTCAAAAAATGCGGCGCCTTTTCCAAAGTTGATTAGTAGTATATAAAAAATGCCAAAAACTGCTCCGCCAAAATGTGCATCATGTGCGATTCCACTGCCTCCTTTTTTACTCATGTAAAATTCAAAAAGAAGATACAGAATCCCGAAAATCCAAGCCGGAATTTCAAAAGGAATAAACATAAGATAGATTCCGCCTTCAGGCATCCAAAGTATAGCGGCAAATAAAACAGATGCTACCGCTCCAGAAGCTCCTAAACTCATGTAGTTCGGATTGTTTTTATTCCTTAAATACGGCCACATCGAAGCTGCTAGACCTCCCAGAAAGTAAAGCAATAAAAAATGTAGACTTCCTACTCCTTGACCAAAATGTATATTTAAAATCGCTTCCATTTGTTGTCCAAATGAAAAAAGTACAAACATGTTAAAAAGTAAATGCATCATATCACCATGAATAAAAACATGTGATATTATACGGTAAAACTCATTATCTCTATTTACTTTAATAGGATAAAAAATCCATTTATATTTCATTTCTGCATCCTTAAATGCTCGAAGTGAAATCAATACAGTAGCAACAATAATTATTAAGGTTACAGGGAATTGTTGTATTTGCATAAGTCTTTTTTAACCATTTAGAATTTGTATGTTGTACTTCTTTGAAAATTAACTAAATTTACTCACATATCTATTCTTAATGAAGATCAGTTTTTTTTCCTATTTCATAGTGTTTTTATCAGTGTTCCTTTTCGTAAGGTGTAACTCTGATTTTGAATTTAATGATAATGAATTAAATATTGAAGAAAATATAGACCAATCCACCTCAATAATCGATGAATCCATCATTAAGGCCATGAACATTAATGAGATTGCAAAAAAATGGAGTATTGAGCTCTATAAATTACAAGACAATCATGCGATTTGGATTAAATACGATAGCCTTTCTACTGGAATTTCATCGTTTTTTAATTATGTCAACTCCGATACTTCCTTAAATATTCCATTTGGTTATTTTTCCACATCCTCTTTTGATGGAGAATCTAGTATTTTAGAGAAAGAAATTATTACCGTTCTTCGTTGTGCTGAATTTCTTTTTTTAAAAGACACCACGATAATCAATCACCAAAAGAATACGATTAATCCATCTCAACGTATTTCACCCAAAGCTTTTATAGCTTTTATTAATGAAGACAGCAAATTAGAATCTTGGATTTCACGTTTACTCAATTACAAGGAAAATAACAAAAGACTCATTCAAATGCATTTGGCATTAAATGATTTTACTGAAAAACATGGAGTTGAAGAGAATAAAAACGAAAAGATTCCTACAGATTTAAAAGACTCTATTTTAGTGCATGATTTTATTACTCAACAGCTGCGTAAACGCAATTTCATCAAAGATTCAATTTTAAGCAATGAAGAAATGCTTACGCAGCTCCGTTCTTTTCAGTTTTTAAATGGACTAAATGCAGACGGTGAAATTGGGAAAAACACCGTATCCGCATTAACAGAAACCAATTACTCCCGTTATCTGAAGGGAGTTATCGCTATAGATAAAATGCGTGAATTTCCTGATTCTTTAAAAAGTGGAAAAATCATTGTTATCAATATTCCAAGTTTTCTTTTACACCTTTATATTGATGATGAAGTAATCAACACTTCTCGCGTTGTGGTAGGGACTCAAAGCAATCAGACCCCTTTATTTACTTCCACAATGAAATATATTGTAGTAAGTCCCTATTGGAATGTTCCCTACTCCATTGCCAGTAAAGAAATACTGCCTAATTTAAAGAAAGACAGGAGTTATTTGAGTCGCAACCGCTACTCTATTTTAGATAGAGATAGAAATGTAATGGTAACAGATAGTATCGATTGGAATAGCTATAAACAAAGTAATTTTCCGTTTTTTGTACGTCAAGAACCAGGACCTTCAAATAGCTTGGGATTAGTCAAGCTTTTGTTTCCAAATGAAAATTCTATTTATATTCATGATACTCCATCAAAAGCCTTGTTTTCAAGAGATGAACGTACTTTTAGTCATGGGTGTATTAGGACTGAGAATCCATTTAAACTTGTAAATGATATACTTTCGTCAGAAGAACATAGCTACTTAGATTCAGTTGCAGTCCTTTCGGAAAGGTCTAAAGAAACCTATCTTATTCTTAACGAAACATTTCCTGTTACGATTGTTTATCAAACAGCAGGAATAAATGACTCTACCAAACAAGTACAATTCTTTAAAGACATTTATAAAAAAGAAGATCCGTTATACAAACTATTTCAACAACCCATCAAAGAGAAATAAGCAAAGAATTGCTATTTTTGCTAAAAAAAGAATTATGAGTACGATTGTATCCCCTTCTGTTTTATCAGCCGACTTTGCCAATTTAGAACGCGATGTTAAAATGTTAAACAGTAGTTCTGCTGAATGGCTTCACATTGATATTATGGATGGTCAATTTGTACCTAATATTTCATTTGGTTTACCTGTAATGAAAGCCATTCATAAACATGCGACCAAACCATTGGATGTTCATTTAATGATTGCTACTCCCGACGATTATATTGATGATTTCAAGGAAGCTGGCGCAGCTATTCTGACCGTACATTACGAAACATGTCCTCATTTGCACCGTACACTTCAGCGCATTAAAGCTGCAGGAATGAAAACCGGTGTTGCATTGAATCCACATACTCCAGTTGACTTATTGAAGGACATTATTCACGATATTGATCTGGTATTGATTATGTCTGTTAATCCAGGTTTTGGAGGACAGAAATTCATTCCACAAACGGTTGATAAAGTTCGTGCTTTAAAGACAATGATTACAGAAGCAAAAGCTAAAACACTCATCGAAGTTGATGGTGGAGTAAACTTAGAAACTGGAAAATTATTGGTAGAAGCTGGAGCTGATGCTTTAGTTGCTGGCAGTTTTGTTTTTGGATCTGATGATCCTGTTGAGACGATTGGGAAGTTGGGAGAACTTTAGGAATAAGAGTTAGTTTTTAATTATTAATGGTTAATGGTTAATGGTTAATGGTTAATTGTTAATTGTTAATTATTAATGGTTAATGGTTAATTATTAACGCGATATGGTTTTTTAGTGGTGGGTTTTTAATGAATAGTTTGTGAAAAACATTATGTTCAACTTTTCGTTTTAGTATTCCTCACTAATCATACTTTATGTATTGAATTTTCTCTCTATTAATCACTCTTTTTAA
>Ga0209075_1001450_pt1 | contig 22259 bp, 18 predicted proteins | sample Stecom2011_FD_187523 | JGI IMG/M metagenome (GOLD analysis project Ga0209075, IMG submission 187523) | Agricultural soil microbial communities from Utah to study Nitrogen management - Steer compost 2011 (SPAdes) (version 2) | ecosystem: Environmental > Terrestrial > Soil > Agricultural land...
ACTGCAGCTTACGCTCGTCTTCACTGTCACTTAACCAAGCACCACCAATGCGGCTTTCACTGCTTTTGCCGAGGTAGCGGAACTCACCTTCAGTGAGTAAACCACGCTTGCTCATGTAGTTAGGATAAAGCGTGGCGTCAAAATTTGGCGCTAAGTTGAAGTAGTAAGGGGTGGTGAGGTCTAAGCCGTTGTCGTTACTGTAGCTGATACTCGGCGGTAAAAAGCCAGACTGACGACGGTCATCAATCGGGAACTGAATATAAGGGGTGTAAAATACGGGGATGTTTTTTACCCGTAAAGTGACGTTGGTTGCTGTACCAAACCCTGATTCGGGGTTCAGCACGACATTATTGCCTTTCAAATGCCATGCGTTGCTGCCAGGTTCGCAACTGGTATAAGTACCGTCTTTGAGACGAATAACTGCATCTTCTTGACGTTTAATGTAGCGGGCATTGCCACGCACATTACCTTCATGCATGACATATTCGGCATTTTCGATTTTTGCTTCACCGCTATCAAGATACAGTTCTGCGCGATCTCCCACTACGAGCGCATTGCGATCACGTAGGCGCACATTACCTCTGAGTTCGCCTCTGTTGTCTTGCTGGTAGAGATTGGCTTCATCCGCTTCCAATTGTAAGCTGGCTTGGCGAATCACTACATTGCCCGCTAAAGTCGCAGTTTCTGTGGTTTGCTCGTAACGAGAAGCGCCGGCATTGACATACAAAGGCGCATCTTTAAAGGCTGTTGTATCGTTCATGCCAGGACGCAATGGCTCGATATAATCACCACCGCAATAGGGACCTGTTTCGGCAAGCTGTTCTGCGCTGAGCTGCTCACGCGGCACCCAGTCGAGGTGACTGAAATCAGTACTGCGGCTGGCCAATGCTTTGCCACGACTGTCGCTGACAGACTTAGCAGGCTGCGCTGCTGGTTTTTTTGTCGCAACTGTAGGTGTTTTTTCGGCACTGGAACTGCTTACTGAAACTAGCGGTTCTGGGCGAGGAGGCCGTGCCGCTTGGCTCTCTTGGGTGCTGCACGCCCAGCCACCGCTAGCGCTTACTTTACAGTCATACTGCTGCGCTGCACTGATACTGCCACTGAGTAAAGGCTGTAAGATGCATAATGCCCCAGTTGCCAGTAATGGGAATTTTTTACGATAAATATATTTAGCTGCCATATTTTGTGTCCGTGCTTCCCGCATGCCTTGGTGATAAATACCCAGCATGCCTCTCGAAGGGCTGGAAAAGATCAGCGATAATAAAGCATGCCCTACAGAACGGCTAGCACCGTTGGAGAATTACCATGCCGAATCAACCTATAAATGTAGACGATAGCCGTTTACAAGAGCTTACGCACTGGTTTGCAGAGCAGTTGCCACATATTGCTCAGCAAGCAGGCTTTGCAGAGACTAGCGTAAATAGCCTACAACCTGCCAGTAGTGATGCAAGTTTTCGGCGATATTTTCGTTGGCACTCGGCAACCAGTGATCTAGTCCTGATGGATGCACCGCCGCCGCAAGAGGATTGCCGTCCTTTTGTCAAAATAGCCAAGCTTTTGGCAGCGGGTGGTTTGCATGTGCCGAAGGTCTGGGCTGAAGATTTATCGCGCGGGTTTTTGGCGTTATCTGATCTAGGCACGCAGACGTGGCTTGAGGTGCTTAATCAAGACAACGCTGATGAGCTATTCACCTTGGCGATTGATGCTTTAATTGGTATGCAGCAAATACCTGTGCACAATGCCCAGTTGCCTGAATACGATGAAGCGCTGCTAAGGCGTGAACTGCAACTATTCCCCGACTGGTATGTTGCGCACGCGCTCGGTCAATCTTTTACTGCTGAGCAACAAGATTGGTGGCAACAAACCTGCGACGTGTTGGTGAGTAGTGCGCTTAAACAAGCCAGGGTGTTTGTGCATCGTGATTATATGCCGCGCAATTTAATGCTCAGTGAGCCGAACCCAGGTATTTTGGATTTTCAGGATGCCGTGTATGGTCCCATTAGTTATGACATTACCAGTCTGTTTAAAGATGCGTTTATCAGTTGGCCTGAAGCACGGGTGACCGCTTGGCTGCAAGAGTATTGGCGCAAAGCCCAAGCGTGTGAACTTGCCGTGCCGGAGAGGTTCGAAGATTTTCAGCGTGATAGCGACTTGATGGGCGCGCAAAGACATTTAAAAGTAATAGGGATTTTTGCGCGCATTTGCCATCGTGATGGCAAACCTCGTTATTTAAATGACGTGCCACGCTTCTTTACTTATTTACAGCAAGTGATTGCACGCCGCGCAGAGCTTGAACCCTTAGCGCAGTTATTAACCAGTTTGTCTAAATAGAGAAAAAGCATGCGAGCAATGATCTTGGCGGCCGGTAAAGGTGAGCGGATGCGCCCTTTGACCTTACACACCCCAAAACCTTTGATACCTGTTGCTGGAGTGCCATTGATTGAATATCACTTGCGAGCCCTAGCACAAGCAGGTGTGACTGAAGTGGTGATTAATCATGCTTGGTTGGGTGATAAAATCGAAGCGCATTTGGGCGATGGTGCGCGCTTTGGTGTGCATATTGTCTATTCTAAAGAGTCACAGCCGTTAGAAACCGGTGGCGGGATTTATAAAGCACTGCCTTTATTAGGTCATGAGCCTTTTATCGTGGTCAATGGCGATGTGTTTACCGACTACGATTTTGCTGCATTGCAAAAGCCGCTGCAAGACTTGGCGCATTTGGTGTTGATCAATAATCCTGAGCATCATCTTGAGGGTGATTTTTCCCTAGAAGATGATCGCGTGCTTGCTCCAGCAGCAGAAACGCTAACCTATAGCGGGATTGCTGTGCTGCACCCTGAGCTTTTTTTGGACTGCCAGGCGGGTGCTTTTAAGTTAGCGCCTTTGTTGCGCCAAGCGATTGCACAGAGCCACGTCAGTGGTGAGCATTTTAACGGCTGTTGGATTGATGTCGGTACACAAGAGCGCTTGGCGGCGGCAGAAGCGGTGTTAGCAAGGTTATGATTTGGCCGGTGACAATCATTGCTGGCTTAACTGGCTTGGTTGTCGCAAGTATTCCTGGTGCGCTACTGGGAATACTGCTGGGCAGTATTGTTGATCGTAACTTAGGTTTTAGCAGTTGGTCACAACTGCGCGCGCGCTTACAGCCGCGACCTGCTAAAAAATTAAATGCACAGCAAGTCTTATTTATGCTACTTGGGCATCTGGCGAAAAGTTCGGGACGAGTCACGCCTGAGCACATTCAGCTAGCGCGTTTAGAAATGCAGCGATTGCAGTTGTTTGGCTCTGCACAAACCGCCGCAATTGCTGCTTTCTCGGCAGGTAAAGACTGTCAGTTGCTGGATCTGACTAACGCTTTGCGGCGTCACTACCGCAGTCCTGAGCAAGCAGAGCGTTTGCTGCTAGTGGGTTGGCGTATGGTCTGGGTAAAAGGTCCTGCGACAGCCGAGCAACGCAATATACTGCAGCAATCTGCTCGCTGGTTGAATTGCTCGAAGGCTGCCCTTGATGGTTTTGAAGAGCAGGCGCGAGTTGTCCGCAATGATCGGTCACACTCAACTGGCAATGACTTCGAGGCTGCCTTGCAGTTGTTGGCAGTGCGCCGTACCGATTCCCTTGCAGTTATTAAAACGGCTTATCGCCGCCAACTCAGCCTCCATCATCCCGATAAAATGATTGGCGCAGGCGCTAAGCCTGCGCAAGTCCAAGCGGCGACCGAGAAAACCCGCGCTTTACACAATGCTTATGCGCTACTGCGTAAGCATCTGTAAGCAGCGTTTAAATATCCAATCCTTGGATATAGCTGGCCACTGAATTAATTTCTTCATCTGTCATGTTCTCGGTAATGGATAACATGATGGAGGCGGCACGGCTCGGATCTTTACTGCGGAAGTTTTTCAGCGTGCGAGTGATGTATTCTGCAGGCTGGCCGGCCAGTCTTGGCATATCTTCTTTGCCTTCACCATTAACACCATGACAACCTTGGCAGACTTGGTTGAATTTCGCTTGGCCCTTATCGTGCAGTTCTGGCAACTCGCTAGGAGTAACCACGACTTTTTGCTGGCCGTAATACAAAGCGATATTCACCCGATCTTCGATGTTTAAGCTTTTTGCGAGTTTAGACATAACAAAATCAGTGCGTTCGCCATTGGCAAACTTTTCAAAAGCATTGAACAAGTAAATCGGGTTTTGCTCAGCTAAATTAGGAATGTAATTACGCTTACTGTTGCCGTCTTCACCGTGGCAGTGTTTGCAAAAGGTAATACGCTCATGGCCTGCAGCATAGGCTTGCTGTTGTGCTGCAGGATCCGCGAGTAGCGCATTCAGTTTTTGCATCGCATCTTGGTCTGCTACGGCAAAACTTGTGATGCCACTGAGTAAAAGAAAAAGCAGGGTGCGCATAAAATATCCATCTCTGAGTTCAGTTAAGTCACTTAAAAACTGTGATTACACAGTGGTTGAGTACTCGTATATTGTTCGGCCGATTGCTGATTAAACCATTTTCCACATGATGATATGACTGTGTTGCTACAGAGCAACAGGGCTATTGATCATCGCGACATATACTTTGAAGCAGCGCCAAAGCTAGTATTAAAAGATGTGGCCATGCGCATCATAAAAGGCCGTAAAAGACTTAGTATTGGCCTTAGTCAAGTTTTATGTGATTGGCTGATACTGCGAGAGTGGTCGTTTTGTCACAAGCTTGGGGCTGAAATTATGGTGCTACTGCCGCGCCACTGAGTTCAAGCAGGTAGCTGCGGAAAATCTGCGCCAGAACTTGGTTGGCGATTTCGAGTTCATCGCGCTGCATTTGCAAGGCAACTTGGTCTGCGCTGTCCAGTGCTTCATCGGAACCATTGATCGCTGACATTTTCAGCACTATATACGCTTGGATGGTATTCGCTGGAACGCCTTCGCCACGATAAAACATGGTACCTAGGCGCAGCTGGGAGATGGCATGGCCCTGTACAGAGGCTTGTTCAAACCATTTAAGTGCTTGTTGAAAATCACGCGGAGTCTGTTGACCTTGATACCAGTACTCACCAAGGACAAATTGCGCATCAGCATAGCCGAGCTGAGCGAATGTTAAGCATTCTTCAAGAGCGAGTTTAGGTTCGCTGGCAATACGCTCTAAGCTGCACTGTTGTGCAGGAGAGATAATAAGCGAGTTATCGTCTGCGTGAATAATCATGGACGATATGCAAAAGCCGATGAGCAACATAAAACGGCTAAAACGGATCATTACAGTTATCGAGCTCCGTGGACGAAAACAAAATGGCTATGTAAACATTTGCAAATGAGTAACAGTGCGCATTATGCGGCATCTACTTGGGTAAAGACCACCGTTTAGCTCTGATCTTGCTTGTTTTATATCAATACCTTGGACTGCTGCGGATAACCGCGTTGTTATTGTGGTGCGGCATCGCGCGGCAGAACAGGTTAGACTTAGCTGCTTTGTTATCCTATAGAGAACACCAATATGGCTCTGCAAGCCACGCCTTATAAAGTTGAGCTGAACCTGACCGATATGGATCGCAATGTCTATGACAGCCTGCGCTTCAGTATGGCGCGTCATCCGTCCGAAACGGCTGAGCGTTTATTGTCGCGCTTGCTGGCTCGAGCGCTTTGGCATGCTGAACAGATTGAGTTTGGCCGCGGCTTGTCCAATGTTGACGAGCCGGCTGTGTGGGAGAAAAGTCTGGATGGGCGCATTCTGCATTGGATTGAAGTGGGTCAGCCCACTGCTGAGCGAATGACTTGGTGCTCGCGCCGTGCTGCACGCTTAAGTGTTTTAGCCTATGGCAGTTTGCGCACTTGGGTCAGCAAAGAGCTGGATCAGGTGCGCAGTTTGAAAAACTTAAATGTACTGGCCATCAGCCAAGAGTCTCTAACCAATCTGGCGGAAGATTTGCCACGCACGATTAACTGGAGCGTGATGATCAGTGATGGCGATGTGTTCATTACGGATGAGCGTGGCCAGCACAGTATTGAGTTGGAATGGTTGCACGGTGAGCGCGGAGAAGTGACAGCGTCCTAGTCACGATTTCTGGTTTTCGCCAAGAATAGATAAGAGAAAAATATTGTAATGCGTATCGAACAACGACCACTGCCCACTGTACTGCCTGACTTAGGTGATCTGCCGCCGCTGTTAACCCGTATTTATGCTGCGCGTGGTGTCGCCAATGCTATCGAGCTGGAAAAAGGTTTGGCGCGTTTGCTGCCGACACATCTGCTCAAGGGAATGGATGCTGCGGTGCAGTTGTTGGCCCACGCTCTTGAGCAGCGTCAGCGCATTCTGATAGTCGGTGATTTTGATGCTGATGGTGCGACGGCCAGCTGTGTCGGTATTTTAGGTTTGCGTATGCTGGGTGCGGCGCATGTCGATTACTTAGTGCCCAATCGTTTTGACTATGGTTACGGATTGACACCAGAAATTGTTGCCGTGGCGCTAGAGCGTCAGCCGGATTTGTTGGTGACGGTAGATAACGGTATTTCCAGTCTTGAGGGCGTTGCTGCGGCGCAAGCAGCCGGGCTTAAAGTGTTGGTGACAGACCATCACTTGCCCGGCGCTGAATTGCCGACTGCTGATGCGATTGTGAATCCCAATCAGCCCGGTTGTGAATTTCCCAGCAAAGCCTTAGCCGGTGTCGGTGTGATGTTTTATGTGTTGCTAGCGTTGCGTGCGCACTTGCGCAGCAATGGCTGGTTTGCCCAGCAGGGCATCGCAGAGCCGAACTTAGCTGAGTTGTTAGACTTAGTGGCGCTGGGCAGCGTCGCCGATGTGGTGCCTTTGGATGCCAATAATCGTATTTTAGTCCACCAGGGTTTGGCACGGATTCGCGCGGGACGGGCACGTCCCGGCTTGCAGGCGATCTTGGAGGTGGCGCGGCGTGATCACCGCCGTTTAGTGTCAACGGATTTAGGCTTTATTGTCGGCCCGCGCCTGAATGCCGCTGGGCGTTTGGATGACATCAGTTTAGGTATTGAGTGTTTGCTCTGTGAAGATGCTGATGGCGCTTTGCAGCGCGCCCAACAGTTGGAGCAACTCAATCAAGACCGCAAACAAATCGAGCAAGGCATGCAGCGTGAAGCGTTGGTGCAACTCAAAGACTTGCCGCTGGACAACTTACCTTTTGGTCTGTGTTTATTTGAGCCTGAATGGCATCAAGGCGTGATTGGTATTTTAGCCTCGCGGATGAAAGAGCGCTATCACCGCCCGGTGATTGCTTTTGCTGATGCCGGTGCGGGTCAGTTAAAGGGCTCGGCGCGTTCAATTCCAGGTTTGCACATTCGTGACGCGCTGGATGCTGTAGCGGCACGCTTTCCTGAGTTGATCAGTAAGTTTGGTGGGCATGCCATGGCTGCAGGTTTGACCTTGCAAGCCGTCCATTATGAAGCTTTTGCTAAAGCCTTCGATGCTGAAGTGCGGCGTCAGCTCACGGCCGATGATTTAACTGGGCGCATTTATTCCGATGGTTGCTTGGCAGCCAACGAGTTTGATATGCAGCTGGCGCAACAGTTACGTCATGCGGGGCCTTGGGGTCAGCGTTTTCCTGAGCCTTTGTTTCATGGTGATTTTAAAATCATCAGCCAAAGACTGGTTGGTGAAAAGCACCTCAAACTGGTCTTACAAAGCGCGCAAAATGCGCCGGCTCTGGATGCCATTGCTTTTAATATTGACTTGGATGTGTGGCCCAATCCCACTATTAGCCATGCCCAAGTCGCCTATACACTGGACATTAATGAGTTTCGCGGCAATGAAAGTCTGCAGTTGATGGTTTCCAGTATCAGCCCCCGCTAAACAAAAGCGCCTGCTGTATCGCTGAGCTACGCACAGTGGGCATTTATTGGGGTATAATCTGCGTTTTTATGTTGTTCAATTAAGCGAGAATTGTCTGTTATGGAAGTTAATCCAATCCATCTAGCCATCAATGACTTAGCCGAGCGTACGCAAGTCATTCGGGGGTATCTTTGACTACGATGCCAAGCACGAGCGTCTAACCGAAGTTAATCGTGAGCTGGAAGATCCAGCGGTTTGGAATAACCCAGAGTATGCGCAAAACCTTGGTCGTGAGCGTTCATTGCTGGCGCAAGTTGTCGAGACTTTAGACAGCCTTGCAAGCGGTGTGACAGACGCAAAAGAACTGTTAGAAATGGCAGTTGAAGAAAATGATGAAGAGACCGTTGAAGAAGTCCGTGCTGAAGTGGCGCGTTTAGGCGAAGACCTTGGCAAACTTGAGTTTCGTCGCATGTTCAGCGGTGAAATGGATGCCAATAACGCCTACTTGGATATTCAAGCCGGCTCTGGTGGTACCGAAGCACAGGATTGGGCCAATATTTTACTGCGTATGTATTTGCGCTGGGCGGATCATAACGGTTTTGAGGCGACCATTATGGAGCTGTCCGCAGGTGATGTGGCCGGTATTAAAGGTGCCACCTTACATATAAAAGGCGATTATGCTTTTGGTTGGTTGCGCACTGAGACTGGCGTGCACCGTTTAGTGCGCAAAAGTCCGTTTGACTCAGGTAACCGCCGCCATACCTCGTTTACCGCTGTGTTTGTCTCGCCTGAGATTGATGACAACATTGAAATTGATATTAATCCGGCTGACTTGCGTACCGACACCTACCGTTCCTCCGGTGCCGGTGGTCAGCACGTGAATACCACGGATTCTGCGGTGCGTATTACTCACGTACCGACCAATACTGTGGTTTGCTGTCAGAACGAGCGCTCGCAGCATGCTAACCGTGATACCGCAATGAAAATGCTTCGCGCTAGATTGTATGAGTTGGAGTTATCTAAGCGTAACGCCGCTTCGCAAGAGCTTGAAGACAGTAAGTCAGATATTGGTTGGGGGCATCAGATTCGTTCTTATGTGCTTGATCAGTCGCGGATTAAAGACTTACGCACCAACGTCGAAGAAAGTAACTGCGATGCTGTATTAGATGGCGACATCAATCAGTTTTTAGAGGCGAGTCTGAAACAAGGACTTTGATCAGCAGCGGCACGTCACCACGTGTCGACGCTGTAATCAGCACGCTATTGACGTGCCTATAATCGCTCAAGCAGCGATCTGAATAAATTAGTGGAATCCATCATGAGTGAACAAGCGCCATCCCAGCACGAGTTGCAAGACGAAGAAAATAAACTGATCGCCTTGCGTAAAGAAAAGCTAGCCAGCGAGCGTGCTAAGGGCAATGCCTTTCCGAATGATTTTCGTCGTGAGCATTACTGTGCTGATATCCAGAAAACTTACGCAGATGAGAGCAAAGAGCAGTTGGTCAGTGCCGCAATTCCAGTAAAAGTGGCTGGCCGCATCATGCTCAACCGCGGTGCCTTTATGGTCATCCAAGATATGACTGGCCGCTTGCAGGCGTATGTGGATCGTAAAACTCTCTCAGAAGAAAAGCTTGCTGAGATTAAAAGCTGGGATTTGGGCGATATTATTGGCATTGAAGGCACTTTGTCGCGCTCTGGCAAGGGTGACCTTTATGTGCACATGGATCAGGTGCAGTTGCTAACCAAGTCATTACGTCCGTTGCCGGATAAACATCATGGTTTAGTGGATACCGAGCAACGTTATCGTCAGCGTTATGTTGATTTGATTGTTAACGAGGAAGTGCGCCATACCTTCCAGGTCCGTTCAAAAGTCATCGCGCATATTCGTAATTTCTTAACTGCGCGTGATTTCTTAGAAGTGGAAACCCCGATGCTGCAAACCATTCCCGGTGGCGCAGCGGCTAAGCCTTTTGAGACTCACCACAATGCGTTAGATTTACCGATGTACTTGCGCATTGCCCCAGAACTGTATTTGAAGCGCCTGGTGGTTGGTGGTTTTGAGCGCGTCTTTGAAATCAACCGCAACTTCCGCAATGAAGGTGTCTCAACCCGTCACAACCCAGAATTTACTATGTTGGAATTCTATCAAGCCTATGCTGACTATGAAGACAACATGGACCTGACCGAAGAGCTGTTCTGTGAGCTGGCGCAAGCGGTATTGGGTACAACTGATGTGCCGTACCAAGGCAAAGTATTTCACTTTGGAGAGCCGTTCCAGCGCATTTCTTTGTTTGATTCCATCTTAAAGTACAACCCAGAGATTACCGCAGCTGACCTAAATGATATCGATACAGCGCGCGCGCTGGCGAAAAAACACGGTGCTAAAGTGATGGGATTTGAAGGCATTGGTAAGCTGCAAACCATGATCTTTGAAGAGACGGTTGAGCATCTGCTTGAGCAGCCTACTTTTATCACCCGCTATCCTTTTGAAGTGTCGCCGCTGGCGCGTCGTAACGACGATGATCAAAACGTCACTGACCGTTTTGAGCTCTTTATCGGTGGCCGCGAAATTGCTAATGCTTATTCCGAGCTTAATGATGCAGAAGATCAGGCTGAGCGTTTCTTAGCACAAGTAGCTGATAAAGATGCGGGTGACGACGAAGCCATGCATTACGATGCGGACTTTGTGCGGGCTTTGGAATATGGCATGCCGCCAACCGCTGGTGAAGGTATTGGTATTGATCGCCTCGTCATGTTGTTGACTGATTCTGCTTCAATTCGCGATGTGATTTTATTCCCACACATGCGTCCAGAGCATTAATCTGCCTATATGAGCGGCGCAGTTTCATATCAGTTTGAAACTGCGCCGCTCAGTCTATTTTCACCACTGTTATGTCTGGAGACATTATGAGCGAGCGCGATTTTCGGCCATTGATTGCCACTGCTATTGCTAGCATGTTAGGTACTGTGGCGATTTTAAGTTATTACGGCTATCTGCATATGGCTAAACCTTCGGATGCATTGCTGTTGGCCGAGTACACCATGCTGAAAACTATTCCAGGCGAAGACTACAAAGTCTCGTTAAAACCTGCTGAGCAAATTGCCCAGTGTATGGATGGTATTGTGGTCTTGTTTGATACTCAGCAAAAAGGTTTAAGCGGCGTGCTAGTCGATGATAAAAAGCGCGCAGTGCGCTGTGAGTTTAGCGCGCAGTAATATCGACGCGACCTTTACTCTTGCTAAGCTTTGCTTGAGCTTCGAACACTAAAGTTTTCTTGCCAGATGCTGGATAACTCGGCAAGCTGAAACAAACCTTAGTGGAGAGCCAGCATGATTCCAATTGATTCACGTCTACGCGAGCATGTTCATTTATTAGGTGAGCTGCTTGGTTCAACCATGCGTGAGCAACGCGGCGAAGAGTTCTTAGAGAAAATCGAGCGCATTCGTAAAGGCGCAAAAGCCGCACGTAGCGGTTCAGATGACGGCCGTCAGCAATTGACCGACACCTTAGACCAGTTGTCTGAAGATGAATTGTTGCCAGTGGCGCGTGGTTTTAACCAATTTCTTAATCTTGCGAATATTGCTGATCAATACCACCTGATTCGCCGTCGCCAGAGCGATGAAGAGCCAGCTTTTGAAGAGCAGATGCTCGCCTCGGTGCTTGAGCGGCTACAAGTGGCTGGTCACAATCCACAAGATTTATCGCAAACAGTGGCTAACTTAGATATTGAGTTGGTGCTGACAGCGCACCCTACCGAAGTATCACGTCGCACTTTGATCATGAAGTACGATGCCATTGCGCAGCAGCTAGCGGCACTGGACCATACCGATCTCACCACGGCCGAGCGTGAGAAAATCATCGCTAAATTACGCCGATTAATTGCCGAAGTCTGGCATACCACAGAAATTCGTAGTGCACAGCCAACTCCTGTGGATGAAGCACGTTGGGGCTTTGCGGTGATTGAGCGTTCGCTCTGGCAAGCCATTCCGAATGTCCTGCGCCACATCGATACAACCTTGCAAGCGGCGGGCGGCGATAAACTACCAATCACCGCGACGCCGATTCGTTTTGCCACGTGGATGGGTGGTGATCGTGATGGCAACCCTAACGTCACCGCACGGGTGACCAAAACTGTTTTGTTATTGGCACGCTGGATTGCTGCAGACTTATTCCTGCGAGATATTTCACGTCTGACTGCTGAGTTATCAATGCAGGATGCCAGCGCAGAATTACTGGCGCTAGTCGGTGAGAGTGATGAGCCTTACCGCGTTTTAATGAAAAAATTGCGCGCCCGTTTGCGTAAAACTCGCGCTGAGTTGCAAGATGCGTTATCCAACGGCACAGCATTATCTGCTGATATTCTGCATGATACCGATGAACTGTTAGCGCCGTTATTGCTCTGCTATCGCTCGCTGCATGAGTGCGGTATGGGCCTGATTGCTGATGGCGACTTACTGGATACTATTCGTCGTACGACAACCTTTGGTTTGTCCTTAGGACGCCTCGATATTCGACAAGATGCTGCACGTCATCGCAGTGCTTTAAATGAAATCACCCAATGGCTCGGTTTGGGTGAGTATGCACAGTGGAGTGAAGAGCAGCGTCAAGCTTTTTTACTGGGCGAACTACACAACCGCCGACCGCTGTTATCCAGCGCATTTGCCGCCAGCGCCGACACTCAAGAAGTGCTAGATACCTGTAAGGTGATTGCGCAAACCTCGGCTGATTCGCTGGGTTCTTATGTTATTTCCATGGCCTCGGCACCTTCTGATGTTTTGGCTGTGCAGTTACTGCTGAAAGAAGCAGGGCTTAATCGGTCCATGCGCATTGTGCCGCTGTTTGAAACCCAAGATGACTTACACAATGCTGCTGGCGTGATTGATCAGTTATTGAGCCTGACTGACTACCGTAATAGTTTGGCAGGACCGCAAGAGGTGATGATTGGCTATTCTGACTCAGCCAAGGATGCAGGCACTACTGCTGCAGCATGGTCGCAATACCGAGCGCAAGAAGAGTTGGTTTCGGTTTGTGCGAAGCAAGGCGTCGAACTGATTTTATTCCATGGCCGCGGCGGTACTGTGGGTCGTGGCGGCGGACCTGCGCACGAAGCCATTTTGTCACAACCGCCAGGTTCGGTAGCAGGACGTTTTCGTACCACCGAGCAAGGTGAGGTGATTCGTTTCAAATACGGCTTGCCGAAAGTGGCTGCGCAGAATTTAAATTTATACATAGCTTCGGTACTTGAAGCAACCTTGTTACCGCCGCCAGTGCCGAAAGATGCTTGGCGCGCAGTGATGGAGCGTTTAGCCACCGATGGCCTGCAGGCTTATCGAAAAACGGTGCGTGAGCATCCGCAATTTGTTGATTATTTCCGTCAAGCCACACCAGAGCAAGAGCTGGGACGTTTACCTCTAGGCAGTCGTCCAGCGCGCCGACGCAGTGGCGGCATCGAAAGTTTACGTGCTATTCCTTGGATTTTCGCTTGGACACAAACGCGGATGATGCTGCCAGCTTGGCTTGGTTGGGAGACAGCTTTACAAAATGCGATCGGCCGCCAAGAAGAGTCATTGCTAGCAGAAATGCGAGATCAATGGCCATTCTTTCGTGCGCGCATTGATATGTTGGAAATGGTTCTATTAAAGGCCGATTCCGGTATTGCCCGTTTATACGATGAGCGTTTGGTTGCCGATGAATTACGTGGTTTTGGTGAACAGTTGTACCAGCATCTCAGCCAGGCGGTTGAGCAAGTGCTGCACTTAACCGGTGAAGCGCATTTATTGGAGCGCCATCCACAAGTACGTGCTTCGATTAGTGTAAGAGACACTTACCTTGATCCGCTGCACTTGCTGCAAGTTGAGCTATTGGCACGCTCAAGAGAGCAGGGTGAAGCGATTTGCCCAGCGATTGAGCAAGCCTTATTAGTGACTGTAGCGGGGATTGCCGCAGGACTTCGTAATACTGGCTAATAGCATGTGCTGATCAGCACACCCAAAGTGATGCTGATCAGCACATATAGCAGGGTTTATTGTCCGCTAAGCATTGCGCCGAGCATGCCGGTGATAAGACCGATTACAAATGCAGCGCCTATTACCGCAACCCAGATCCAAAACAGTACTTTTACAGCCTGACTGTTTTCTGGAGGCGGTGCACCATACAGATTACTGCCTTGACTGCCTGGCATGACAAAAATTAAGATTTGGAAGATGCTGCCGACTAGAGGGACTAAGGCAATTAATAGCAACCAACCTGACCAGCCAATATCGTGTAAACGTTTTACGCTAATCTGAATGCCGATAACCATTGCAGCAATAAGTGCGACAATACCTAATAAACCGCCTAACCATGGTGATATTTTGAATGCCAATGCACAGACTAGCATGACTGGCAGCAGAGCTAGGGTATAGACCATCGACCATGCCACATAACGCATACGGCCAATGCGTCCGTTTACGCCCCAAATATTCAGCTCACCGACTTCGTCGTCATTCTCTGCAACCATCGCCAGTGGAGAAGCATAAGGTGATGTTGTTGTCGATGTTGGTCTGGCTACTTGCTGAGCTTGCGCTTGGTAATGGTTAAACTTAGCAATAACAATACCGCAGTTGGCACACATCTCACTGCGCGCTTGCTCGGCCTCGCATTTTGGGCAAGTCATTCGCTCACCGTTATCTGTGTCATGGTCAGATTCAATCGACTCCAGACTGAGACTGGCGACAAGATCCAATTCTTTGCGGGCAACGACACCGGCATTAAATAATGCCTGTACATATTTATCTGCTTCTGCTTCGTTGATACCACGTTTAATAACTGTTGGGCCGCCAGAGAACAGTCGCTTCACCGCACTGACATCCGTTTTGAAGAGTCGGGCAAAGTTATCTTGAGCAAACTCGAGCGTGACACCTGGCGCAAGACTGCCATCCATGGTGATTTTGTAGTGCGTGTCAGTCATAAAGCTTCCTTATCGATGGAAGTGGTTGTTGTAAAGGCAAATTACCCATATACACAGCAGTGTAGTCGAATGTTTCGTGCTCTTGCTGCACTGCCGTTAACACTTTCTTAAAACGGTTTTAAAATAGCCAGCAAGACAATTGCGATCAGGAATAGTACCGGCAGTTCGTTAAACCAGCGATAAAAAACATGACTTTTTGTATTTAGACCCTGTGCGAAACGTTTGTAGATCACTCCGAGTGAAAAATGATAGATGATCAGAACAAGCAACAGGGTCAGTTTGATATGCATCCAGCCCATCTTTAGCAGTGCAGGGTTCATATACAGCATGCTGATGCCCAGAGCTAAAGTGGCAATCAGCGACGGATGCATAATACCTCGGTACAGCTTACGCTCCATTATGCTGAAACGTTCTTGGCTGATGCTGTCAGTGCTCTGTGCGTGGTAAACAAATAAGCGTGGTAAGTAAAATAAACCCGCAAACCAACACACCACTGCGATAATATGGAAGGCTTTGATCCACAGATACGTCATAACAGACTCCAGCAAATAAGATTGCTCATGGTAGTACGCAGATAGCACAGTGTCATCTGTAGAATGTTAGTTATGAAGCATAGGGTTTGATTTAAAATTTACTTGAGTAAAGAGGGTGCAGGCATGATTAAGGTGGCAATTGTTGGTGGTACAGGCTACACGGGCGTTGAGTTACTGCGCTTACTTGCTTTGCACCCACTGGCACAGGTTGAAATTATTACTTCACGTTCAGAAGAAGGTATGCGAGTTGCCGATATGTACCCCAATCTGCGAGAGGACTATCCTGACCTAACCTTTTCTGTACCTCACCTGGATACGCTGACTGCTTGCGATGTGGTGTTTTTCGCGACCCCGCATGGTGTGGCGCATGGTTTGGCTGAGGAAATACTGCAGGCAGGGACACGGGTGATAGATTTGTCTGCAGATTTTCGATTGCAAGATGCCGGTGAGTGGGCCAAATGGTATGGCCAGGCGCACGGTGCCCCGCATCTTCTGGGCGATGCTGTATATGGTTTGCCAGAAGTGAATCGTGAAGCGATTAAAACTGCACGTTTAGTTGCTGTGCCAGGCTGCTATCCGACTTCAGTGCAGCTAGGTTTATTGCCGCTGATAGAATCTGGAGTGGCTGATACGCAAACGCTGATTGCCAGTTGTGCATCGGGCGTCAGCGGTGCTGGCCGTGGTGCCAAGGTCGGCTCATTATTCTGTGAGGCGGGTGAAAATATGATGGCTTATGCGGTCAATGGACATCGTCATCTACCAGAAATCAAGCAGGGTTTAAGTCGTGCTGCGGGTACAGCGGTCGGCTTAACCTTTGTGCCGCACTTAGTGCCGATGATTCGCGGTATTCATGCCACCCTCTACGCTACAGTGGTGGATCGCAGTATTGATTTGCAGGCGCTCTTTGAGCAGCGCTATCAGCACGAGCGTTTTGTTGATGTACTGCCTGCTGGGGTATTTCCGCAGACACGCAGTGTCAAAGGCGCGAATATGTGCCGGATTGCAGTGCAGCGCCCACAAAACGGCGATTTAGTGGTGGTCATGTCAGTGATAGATAATTTAGTTAAGGGTGCATCAGGGCAGGCTGTGCAGAATCTGAATATTATGTTCGGTCTTGCTGAGGATAGCGGTTTAGCTTCAGCAGCATTAATTCCTTAAGTCGGTTAATAGTTGACCTTAATGGTCGGATAAGCCGATAATGCATCACAGAGTCATTTACAGCAGCATGCTGGGAGAAAGTAAAATGAGTGTTGAATCCTTCGTCCCTGCAGCAATGCAGTTTACCCAAGGGGCCGCTAATAAAGTAAAGGCTCTTGTGGAAGAAGAAGGCAATCCGCGTTTAAAACTACGTGTGTTTGTGACAGGTGGTGGTTGTTCCGGCTTCCAGTACGGTTTCACCTTTGATGATGAATTAGCCGAGGATGACACACTGATTGAGCGTGAAGGTGTCAGTCTTGTGGTTGACCCGATGAGTTTTCAGTATTTAGCTGGCGCTGAAGTTGATTACACCGAAGGCTTGGAAGGCTCTCGTTTTATTATCAATAATCCAAATGCCACTACGACTTGTGGTTGCGGATCATCCTTTACAGTTTAAGCTGACGCTAGTTAAGCAGGGTAGATGGCGCCGAGAACTCTTTGACCTCTGGCGCCGGTTACCGCAGGACGGTTACCAGGAATGCGCTCTAAGCAGCAATGGGCTAGCCAAGCAAAGGCCATTGCTTCCATCCAGTCCGCAGACACACCAATGTCATCAGTTGCCGCGACAGAACAATTTGGTAATGCTTGGTTTAAGCGTTGCAGTAAATCTGCATTATGTGCGCCACCGCCACAGACCCATACTTCTTGAGTGGTCGGCTGAGCTTGAATGATAGCATCAGCAACAGTCACTGCTGTAAATTGCGCAAGTGTAGACTGCACATCTTGGTCAGCAATTGCTTGCTGTTGATTGAGCATGCGCTTTAGCCAATTTAAATTAAACAGTTCGCGCCCCGTGCTCTTTGGGCCTTGAGTGTTGAAAAATGGTTCTTCAAGCATGTGTTCAAGCAGAGCCTGGTTGACTTGACCGCTGGCTGCCCAGTCGCCATTTTTATCAAAAGCGACTTGCTGCCTGTCTTGAATCCATGCGTCTAACAGAACATTCCCCGGGCCACAGTCAAAGCCGCGTGTTGGTAGTCCTTCAGACAATAATGTGACATTACTAAAACCGCCAATGTTGATAATGGCGCAGGTTGTTTTGCGCTGTTTAAATAACATCTCATGGAAGGCGGGTACCAGTGGCGCTCCTTGGCCGCCAGCAGCCATATCACGTCGACGGAAATCACTAACGACACAAATATTAGACAGTTCTGCTAATAACGCAGGGTTACCAATTTGCACGGTAAAGCCTTGGCTTGGCTCATGGCGAATAGTTTGACCATGGCTACCTATGGCGCGAATATCAGCAGGTTTCAAATTAATTTGTGCGAGAAGGGTGTCGATACCCTGTGCAGCCAGCTCAACCCATTGCTGCTCTGCTAGAGCTGCGCGAGCAATTTCATCGGTTGAGCTGCTGCATAGTGCCAGTAAATCTGCTTTGAGATTACTGGGCATTGGTAAGTAGTGACTGGCTATGAGTGAACATTGATTGGCAATGTCCACTACACAGATATCAATACCATCAAGGCTAGTGCCTGACATGATGCCGATATAAAGCATAATTATTGCTGGTTTAGCGCCACTTGGGTGCTGCTATTAGAGTCAAGTTTTGCAATAAGTGGTTGGCTGTATTGAGTAAAACGTTGCTTTTCGGATGCATGAATTGGATCAGAAGTAGGCAGTTTTTGACTTAACGGGTCAACGTGTACGCCATTAACTTGGAACTCATAATGTAAATGCGGTCCAGTTGATAAGCCTGTGGTGCCAATATAACCAATGATTTGCCCTTGCTTAACGTTGCTACCGGTACGGATACCTTTAGCAAAACCGTTCATATGCGCGTATAGGGTCTGGTAACGTTGGCCGTGTTTAATAACCACGGTATTGCCGTAACCACCTTTGCGACCCGCTAAAGCGACTCGACCATCGCCAGCAGCTTTAATAGGTGTGCCGCGTGGCGCTGCATAATCAACACCTTTGTGAGCGCGTATCTTATTGAGAATTGGGTGTTTACGACCATTGGAAAAGCGTGAGCTAATGCGCGCGAAATCAACCGGTGTGCGGATAAATGCTTTGCGTAAGCTGGAGCCGTCAGCGCTGTAGTAACTGGTGTTACCATTTTTGTCGGTGTAACGCACAGCGGTGTAAATTTTTCCGCGATTGGTGAAGCGCGCGGTTAAAATATTACCAGTGCCGACTGCTTTGCCGTCTAGGGTTTTTTCTTCGTAAAGGATTTCAAATTTATCACCCTTGCGGATGTCTTGAGCGAAATCGATGTCGTAGCCGAAAATGTTTGCCATATCTAAGGCTAAGCCATAAGGCACATCAGCTTTTTTAGTCGCGGCAAAAAGAGCGCCTTCAATGGTTCCTTGCGCATATTTCTCGCGCGATTGAGTTTGTGCAACGTCTTTTCTAAATACGAAATTTTCGCTATTAGCTTTCTTCTCTAAATGAATACTCTCTAGAGTACTGATTTGACTACTAACGGTTTTAAGCTCTTTGTTTTCATCGAACGCAAAAGAAACAGTTTGGCCTACCTTAAGCTGAGTGAAGCGTTTTGCTTCTTTGTCGCTGCTTAAAATGCTGTGCAATAAGCTATTACCTAATCCCGCGCGTTCGAACAGCACTGATAAGGTTTCGCCGCTTTTCACGGTTAGATCTTTCTTGTACTCAAAAGAGTCAACTTCTGCTTTGCTTGCAGTTGTGCTGAGTGCTTGTGCATCAGCTGATTCTGAATTCTGGAGAGGCTCTGTGACTTCTTCTAGAGACTGAGCTTCTAGTTCAATATTGATGAATGTCTTTTTAGCTTCTACTTCGCGAGAAGGATAAACAAGCAAAGTCAAACAGAGTAAGGCAGCAATTCCGCTTGCCGCAAGCAGATGGCGCTTTGGATACATCTGCTGTGTCGGAGTGTTTTTTGGCGTCATGGTCTTGTTGGTCTGCTGTGAGCGATCAGATAAAGTATAAGTAAAAACCCCTGACTGCAAGTAAATAGAGGCTGTAACTTGCGCTGTGTCAGGTTTTTTGTCGTCTGGTGCACGGTAATAGGCTGCTGCGGTGACGGCTTTCTGATGCGTTAATTTGTTTTTAGTTCCTTATCTAGTATTCTGTCCTGCTATTTATCCTTGAAAATGTGGTGCTGTTGAAATGAAAGCCGTTGAAGAGCAATTAGCCATAATCAAACGAGGCGCTGATAGCGTCATAGTCGAGAAAGAGCTGATTGAGAAGTTAAAGCGCAATCAACCATTATGTGTGAAAGCAGGTTTTGATCCTACAGCACCTGATCTTCATCTTGGGCATGCGGTGCTGCTTAATAAGCTGCGAATGCTGCAAGACTTAGGACACCAAGTGGTTTTTCTGATTGGTGATTTCACAGGGATGATTGGTGATCCCAGTGGTAAAAGCGCAACAAGACCGCCATTGACGCGCAAGCAAGTGCTGGCCAACGCCGAAACCTATAAGCAGCAAGTATTCAAAATTCTGGATGAAAGCAAAACCAAGGTGGTATTCAACTCAGAATGGCTTGAGCTGTTAACGCCTGCTGATTTTATCCGTCTAGCATCACATTATACAGTTGCGCGCATGCTGGAGCGTGAAGACTTCAGTAATCGTTATACAACCAATCAGCCGATTGCTATCCATGAGTTTTTGTATCCATTGATCCAGGGTTATGACTCGGTTGCATTGCAAGCTGATATCGAGATTGGTGGTACAGATCAGACCTTTAACTTATTGATGGGTCGGGAGCTGCAGCGAGCTTACGGTCAAGAGCCTCAGTGTATTGTGACAATGCCCTTGCTTGAGGGTTTGGATGGCGTTAAAAAGATGTCTAAGTCATTAGGCAATTATGTGGGCATTCAGGAAGCGCCGGGTGCAATGTATGGCAAGCTGCTGTCTATGCCTGATGAATTGATTTGGCGATACTTTGAGCTTCTAAGTTTTCGACCAGCTGCCGAGATTGAGCAGCTTAAAGCTAAAGTTGCGCAGGGCGCGAATCCGCGAGATATTAAAATTAAGTTGGCGCATGAGTTGATTGCACGCTTTCATGGTGAAGAAGCGGCTGCTAATGCACATAAGTCGGCAGGCAATCGGATGCAGGAAGGCGAGCTTCCGGAAGATCTGCCTAATATAGATGTCGAGGCGGAAGCTGACTTGCCGATTGCAGCTGTTTTAAATAAGGCTGGATTGGTTAAAAACGCTGCTGGTGCAAGAGATATGCTTTCTGCTGGCAGTGTTCGCGTGGATGGCGAAGTTGTCACGCGAGACTTCATTTTTAAGCTGGGCGCCGAGCATGTGTGTCAGGCGGGTAAAAAAAGCTTTGCGCGTATTAGGTTGCTTGCTCAATAAAGTAAGTTTTTTGAGAGTTAGCTATTGTGCTTTTTTTAAAAGACTGTACTATGAGCGTTCTTGAGGAGCGCAGTAGTGCGAATCAGGTAACAAGTTGATTTTTAAGGAAATAAATTAAAAATTAAGCTTGACAGTTACTTTGGAGAGTGTAGAATACGCCTCCTCGCTGAAGCCGAAAGACTTCATCGAAACGTTCTTTAACAATTTGAATCAAGCAATTCGTGTGGGTGCTTGTGTTAGATGATTGATAGTCAGCAAGATTATCAGCACCACAAGTTATTCCGCGAATGTAAATTTGTAGAATTATTTTTGTCTTTTTTAGTTTACTAATAAAAGATATTTGCGATTGCTGAGCCAAGTTTAGGATTTTCTCAAAATCCGATCAGTATATAACTGAAGAGTTTGATCATGGCTCAGATTGAACGCTGGCGGCAGGCTTAACACATGCAAGTCGAGCGGTAACAGAGAGTAGTTTACTATTCTGCTGACGAGCGGCGGACGGGTGAGTAATGCCTAGGAATCTGCCTAGTAGTGGGGGATAACTTGCCGAAAGGTAAGCTAATACCGCATACGTCCTACGGGAGAAAGGAGGGGACTCTTCGGAGCCTTTCGCTATTAGATGAGCCTAGGTCGGATTAGTTAGTTGGTGAGGTAATGGCTCACCAAGACCGCGATCCGTAACTGGTCTGAGAGGATGATCAGTCACACTGGAACTGAGACACGGTCCAGACTCCTACGGGAGGCAGCAGTGGGGAATATTGGACAATGGGGGAAACCCTGATCCAGCCATGCCGCGTGTGTGAAGAAGGTCTTAGGATTGTAAAGCACTTTAAGTTGGGAGGAAGAGCAGTTAACTAATATTTGACTGTTTTGACGTTACCGACAGAATAAGCACCGGCTAACTTCGTGCCAGCAGCCGCGGTAATACGAAGGGTGCGAGCGTTAATCGGAATTACTGGGCGTAAAGCGCGCGTAGGTGGTTCGTTAAGTTAGGAGTGAAAGCCCCGGGCTCAACCTGGGAATTGCTTCTAAAACTGGCGAGCTAGAGTATGGTAGAGGGTGGTGGAATTTCCTGTGTAGCGGTGAAATGCGTAGATATAGGAAGGAACATCAGTGGCGAAGGCGACCACCTGGACTGATACTGACACTGAGGTGCGAAAGCGTGGGGAGCAAACAGGATTAGATACCCTGGTAGTCCACGCCGTAAACGATGTCAACTAGTTGTTGGGTTCCTTGAGGACTTAGTAACGCAGCTAACGCATTAAGTTGACCGCCTGGGGAGTACGGCCGCAAGGTTAAAACTCAAATGAATTGACGGGGGCCCGCACAAGCGGTGGAGCATGTGGTTTAATTCGAAGCAACGCGAAGAACCTTACCTGGCCTTGACATGCTGAGAACTTTCCAGAGATGGATTGGTGCCTTCGGGAACTCAGACACAGGTGCTGCATGGCTGTCGTCAGCTCGTGTCGTGAGATGTTGGGTTAAGTCCCGTAACGAGCGCAACCCTTGTCCTTA
>Ga0209075_1001451_pt1 | contig 22238 bp, 19 predicted proteins | sample Stecom2011_FD_187523 | JGI IMG/M metagenome (GOLD analysis project Ga0209075, IMG submission 187523) | Agricultural soil microbial communities from Utah to study Nitrogen management - Steer compost 2011 (SPAdes) (version 2) | ecosystem: Environmental > Terrestrial > Soil > Agricultural land...
TAACCGGCCAGCTTGGCGATGTGATGAAAGAGTCGGCAGAGATTGCGCACAGCTACGTTTCCTCAAACCTGAAACGGTTCAAGGGCGACCCCGGATTTTTCGACAAGTCGTTTGTGCACCTCCATGTGCCAGAAGGCGCCACTCCAAAAGACGGCCCTAGCGCTGGCGTTACCATGGCAACGGCACTGCTCTCAATTGCTCGTCGAGAGGCGCCTCAGCAGAATACCGCGATGACCGGAGAGCTAACCCTTACAGGGCAGGTGCTACCAGTGGGAGGCATACGGGAAAAGGTCATAGCAGCCCGTCGGCAAAAAATCAGCAACCTGATTCTTCCGGAAGCAAACCGCGGAGACTATGAAGAGCTGCCAGATTATCTCAAAGAGGGCCTTACAGTTAACTTCGCCCGGCACTATAACGATGTGTTTCAGGTGTGCTTCGGCAACAAACCCAAAACTGGATCGTCTGTGCACTAAAACGGAGGAAAGAAAAGGCTTAAGCCTTTTCTTTCCAGCCGTCGTCTTTCAAAACCGGCCCTACATCCAGAACGGGTGAAGCATCAATATCGTCAGCGTCCATCATATTGGCGACACGCTGAAGCGAGGCCAGAATCATGTTCTGCTCCCATTCATGAAGGCTTTGGAACTTCTTGATAAAGTCTTCTTGTAGGGGGTTCGGCGCACGGGAAAGAATGTCTGCACCGCTCTCGGTTAAGTGCGCATGAACCTTGCGCTTGTCTTGCGTGCTGCGAACACGATAAACCAGCTGCCGGTGCTCAAGACGATCGAGAATAGTGGTCACAGTGGCCTGACTTAAACTTACTTTGTCAGCGATGGTGCCGATAGTAACTTCGCCCAACTCCCGAATTGTTCGCATAATCAAAAGCTGCGGACCGGTAAGTCCGGCATTTTTGCTAAGACGCTTGGAATGAAGATCTGTTGCCCGGATAACGCGACGAAGTGCTACCAGAACATGCTCATAATTGTTCACTGTACGACTACTCCAATGGGGTCACCGCCCCGTATTTACACCTCTAACTATTAGAGGTCTTCGCACCCGCGAATGCAAGCAGATGCGAATAGCGGTATTCCCTAGTAGCGAATCACTCAGGTTACATTTTTCCGTTCAGGCTCTTGAACAGTTGCACGCCAACAAAAGCTTCCGCACACTAACCCCCATAGATCATCCCGACATCTGCGACGATTGTGTCGACAATGTTAAATGATCAAAGAAACCTCGGGCTAGCTTGACAAGGCTGGATGTGTAGTGTTTGTTTAGCTTTCTGAGAACATAAGAATAACCCTGAACCTAACAGGACAGACTCAATGACAACTTCACTGAAAAAAATCGTAACCGCCATCAGCACCTCTGTCGCCCTTATGGGTGCCGGCCACGCCGCAGCGGATATCCAGATCGGTATTGCAGGCCCAATGACTGGCCCCGTTGCCCAATATGGTGACATGCAGTTCTCCGGTGCGCGCATGGCTATCCAGCAGATCAACGCCAATGGCGGCGTGATGGGCGAGAAGCTCGTCGCAGTCGAATACGACGACGTGTGCGATCCCAAGCAAGCGGTTACTGTGGCAAACCGACTGGTAAACGATGGCGTTCAGTATGTTATAGGCCATCTTTGCTCAAGCTCTACCCAGCCCGCGTCCGATATTTATGAGGACGAAGGCATTCTGATGGTTACGCCTGCATCGACCAGCCCTGAAATCACAGAGCGCGGTTATGAGCTGGTCTTCCGCACCATTGGCCTAGATAGCATGCAAGGGCCCGTGGCTGGTAACTACATTGCGAGCCAAAACCCTAAACGAGTTGCAGTTGTCCACGACAAACAACAGTACGGCGAAGGTATCGCCACCGCAGTGCGCGACACGCTAAAAGACAAAGGCGTTGAAATTGCTATGTTTGAAGGTGTTACTGCTGGCGACAAGGATTTTTCCTCGCTAGTCACCAAGCTCAAGCAAGCTGATGTGGATTACGTGTATTTTGGCGGCTATCACCCAGAGCTAGGGCTAATTCTTCGCCAAGCACGTCAAGCAGACCTTGATGCGAAGTTCATGGGCCCAGAAGGTGTTGGCAACAAAGATATCAACACCATTGCTGGTGAAGCATCAGAAGGCCTTTTGGTAACCTTGCCACCAAGCTTTGACCAAAAAGCCGAAAATAAGAGCCTGGTTAAAGCCTTCGAAGACAAAGGCGAAGACCCTTCCGGCCCGTTCGTACTGACCTCCTACGCTGCAGTCCAGCTGATTGCCCAAGGTATTGAAGCCGCGGATTCCAAAGACCCGTTCGACGTTGCTGCAGCCCTCCGCAGCGGCAGCTTTGAAACACCTATCGGCAATGTGCAATATGACAAGGCTGGCGACATGAAGTCATTTGAGTTTGTTGTGTACGAATGGCATTCAGATGGCAGCAAAACTCCGGTAAACTAAGCCAATCGTTAATAAACGGTAATCATGAGAGCACCTTCTCACCGCGATCCGGGAGAAGGTGTTTTTCTAGGCCCCTGCTGAGTCTGTCACTCGCTCTTCACAGTTATCCTGTGTTTGGCATGTGCAGAGGAGGGGGCAGGCCTCCGGAGTCAAACAATAATGCAAGACCTCCTATACTTTTCTCAACAGCTCATTAATGGGCTTACGATCGGGAGCGCTTATGCCCTGATCGCCATCGGTTATACGATGGTTTATGGCATCATTGGCATGATCAACTTTGCCCATGGTGAAATCTATATGATTGGCGCATACACTGCGCTTATCGCTATTACCGGCCTTACCGCCCTTGGTCTTGCCTGGTTACCCTTGATTCTGATTGTTGCGCTGTTGTGCGCCATGATCGTATCCAGCTCTATGGGCTGGGCCGTGGAACGTGTTGCCTATCGCCCTGTGCGTGGCAGGCATCGTCTGATTCCACTGATTTCCGCAATCGGCATGTCTATCTTCTTACAGAACTATGTTCATTTGGCGCAGGGCTCCCGCAACATCGGTTTTCCTGCGTTAATTGAAGGTGGGTTCAACTTTAGTGCTGATGGCGCATTCGAAATGTCGCTGTCTTACATGCAGATCACGATTTTCGTGACCACATTGGTTTGTATGACTGCGCTCTCACTATTCATCTCGCGCTCCCGCACAGGCCGCGCCTGCCGGGCAGTGTCGCAAGATCTCGGCATGGCAAGCTTGCTGGGCATTGATACCAACCGCATTATCTCTGCAACCTTTATCATTGGCGCTTCGCTGGCTGCAGTTGCGGGCCTGCTTCTCGGCATGTACTACGGCTCAATTGACCCTCTGTTCGGATTTATCGCAGGGCTCAAAGCCTTCACGGCAGCCGTGCTCGGTGGCATCGGCAGCATCCCTGGCGCCATGCTCGGCGGCTTGATTCTAGGCGTCTCCGAAAGTATGACGTCGGGTTATCTCAGCGGTGAGTATAAAGACGTCGTGTCCTTCGGCTTACTGATCCTCATTCTGCTGTTCAAACCCACGGGCCTGCTTGGCAAACCGGAGGTTGAGAAGATCTGATGGCTGCTAACAACTACAGACATGCGCTTTTTTGCGCCATTGTCACGCTGATTATTTCGTTCCCTATCCTTGGCTTCAATTTGGAAGCCAAGGGCGTCAATATCGAGCTCACCGGAGCCAAAACCTCAACGATCGTTGCCGTTATTCTGGCGGCTGTGGCGGTCTTTGTATTTCAGGCTTACCGTGACTCGTTCATGGGTCTACTGGGCAAACTGCCAAAGCTCAATCCTTTGGCCGGTAGAGAGCCCATGGAGCAGTCCAAGCGAGTTAAGCTCGAATCCTGGGTGCTCACTGGTATTGTGGTTCTGGCCCTGTTCTGGCCTTTTGTTGTGTCGCGGGGCTCAGTGGATCTGGCTACTTTGGTTCTGATTTACATCATGCTCGCGCTCGGCCTCAACGTCGTTGTCGGCCTCGCCGGCTTGCTCGATCTAGGCTATGTCGCCTTCTATGCAGTGGGTGCTTACACCTTCGCCCTGTTGTCACAATACACCGGCATTTCGTTCTGGATGGCATTACCGATAGGTGCGTTACTGGCAGGGCTAACCGGCATGATTCTGGGCTTCCCGGTTTTGCGCCTCAGGGGGGATTATCTAGCGATTGTTACGCTGGGCTTCGGCGAGATTATCCGCATCCTGCTCAACAACTGGACAACCCTCACCGGTGGCCCTAACGGCATCGGCGGCATTCCGGAGCCGACGTTGTTTGGCATGGAGTTTGGCCGACGCGTTAAGGAAGAAGGCAACACCTCCTTCCACGAAACCTTTGGCATTGCCTACAGCGGTGAACATAAAGTTATCTTTTTGTACCTGATTGCTTTGGTGCTCGCCGTTATCACTGCATTGATTATCCGGCGCTTTATGCGCATGCCCGTAGGCCGTGCCTGGGAAGCCCTGCGCGAAGATGAAATCGCAGCTCGCTCTCTCGGCCTAAGCCGCACGGCCGTTAAGCTCTCTGCATTCACCATCGGTGCATTCTTTGCTGGCTTTGCTGGCACCGTGTTTGCCTCCAAGCAAGGCTTTATCAGCCCGGAATCCTTTGTGTTCCTAGAATCCGCCATCATTCTGGCGATTGTCGTTCTAGGGGGCATGGGGTCGCAGCTTGGCGTCATATTGGCAGCTATTGCGGTCACCATCTTGCCAGAGTTGGCGCGGGAGTTTTCCGAATACCGCATGCTGATCTTCGGCGCTGCCATGGTTCTGATGATGGTTTGGCGACCACAGGGTCTGCTACCCATGCGTCGTATCCACATCACACTGAATAAGCAGGGGTGACAGACAATGCTTGAAGTAAAAAATCTGTCCATGCGCTTTGGTGGTCTGTTGGCGGTAGACGGCGTTTCTCTGGACGTTCAAGAACGGGAAATCGTTTCCATTATCGGCCCCAACGGCGCAGGGAAAACCACTGTATTCAACTGCATGAGTGGTTTTTACAAGCCTTCCGGCGGCAAAATCATTTTTGAAGGCAAGGAAGTTCAGGGTATACCAGACTACAAGATTTCCCGGCTGGGTATGGTGAGAACCTTCCAGCACGTTCGCCTGTTCACTCAGATGACCGTTGTGGAAAACCTGCTTGTTGCCCAGCACCGCCACCTCAATACCAATATGCTTGCGGGGCTTTTAGGAACCCCCAACTACAAAGAGCGCGAGCAAAGTGCCTTGGATCGCGCCGCTTACTGGCTTGAGCGCGTCGGTCTTCTTGATCTTGCTAACCGGGATGCAGGCAACTTGGCCTACGGCCAGCAACGGCGGCTAGAAATAGCACGCTGCATGGTCACCGAGCCTAAGCTGCTAATGCTCGACGAGCCCGCAGCAGGCCTCAACCCAGCGGAAACCAAAGAGCTCAATCAGCTGATAGTTAGCTTGAAAGAGGACTACAACGTTTCCGTGGTGCTCATTGAGCACGACATGAGTCTAGTAATGGACATTTCCGACCGGATAAACGTGATCAATCAGGGCCGCCCTCTGGCCAGTGGCACTCCGGAAGAAATTCGCCATAACGACGATGTGATCAAAGCCTATCTGGGCGAGGCCTAACCATGAGCATGCTTGTACTAGAAGACGTCCACACCCATTACGGCAAGATTGAGGCCCTGCATGGAGTCTCTGTTGAGGTAAACAAAGGCGAAATAGTCTCGCTGATCGGGGCTAACGGCGCTGGCAAAACTACCCTGCTAATGACTGTATGCGGAATGCCTCAGGCCAGCTCGGGCCGTATCTTTCTGGAGGGTCGGGACATCACCAATGAGCCCACAGCGCAGATCATGCGCTCAGGGTTGGCGATAGTGCCTGAAGGTCGGCGCATATTCTCTGGCCTAACGGTAGAAGAAAACCTGCACATGGGGGGGTTCTTCAACAACAAAACCGAGATCCGCAAAAGCCAAGCCCACGTTTACGAGCTGTTCCCTCGCCTAAAAGAGCGTGAGCACCAACGTGCGGGCACCATGTCTGGTGGCGAACAACAGATGCTGGCGATAGGCCGGGCACTGATGAGCCGCCCCAACATGATCATCTTAGATGAGCCATCGCTTGGGCTGGCACCACTGATCATCCAGCAAATCTTCGAGATTATCGGACACCTGCGGGACGAGGGCATTACCGTGTTTCTGGTGGAGCAGAACGCTCATCAGGCACTACACCTTGCAGATCGCGGCTACGTGTTGGAAACCGGCAAAATACGTTTGCACGACACCGGGAAAAACTTGCTCGCCAATCCTGATGTACAAAATGCGTATTTGGGAGGCTAACCCCGCGTTCGTTTAACCTGAAAACCGGAGCATGCTCCGGTTTTTTGTACCACAGCCTTACATGAATACCATCGAAAAAAGAAATAGTCTGGCGAAATCAAATAGTCACAGAAGTATAGACTTGCCGTAATCAAATCTGCACTATACTCAAGGCAACGGTCTTTATGCTTGTCTCCACAGGAGCCCGTCAGGGCCGTTCCCCACAATCAGCATCAGGGCTGGTTATGTGGATTTTGCGACGACTGTAAATATACAAAGGAGTGGATAATGAAAAAACTGATCGCAGGTGCAATTCTTCTGGGTGCTTCTTCCATGGCTTTTGCTCAGCCGGGCTGCGGTGTTGGCTCGATGATTTGGAAAGGACAATCAGGTATTGCCCCCCACGTATTGGCAGCAACCACTAACGGTACGCTAGGCAACCAAACATTCGGTATGACCACCGGCACACTTGGCTGCCAGACTAATGAGTCTGTTCAGTCGATGGCCATGTACATGGACAGCAACATCGATAAAGTAGCTCGCGATATGTCTCGCGGCACTGGCGAGAATCTGGAAACCCTAGCGGTTCTTCTGGGCGTTGAAGCGGCAGACCGCGGCGATTTCCGCCAGCTTCTGCAGGACAACTTCGCTGCAATCTTCCCAAGCTCCGACACCTCCTCTGGTGAAGCAGTTGACGCAATTGTCGCTCTGCTGGAAAAGAATGAGTCGCTGAGCAAATACGTAGCGGCCTAATAGCTGTACAGCAGGGATGCACCGAGCGCCAAGGATGGCGCGCTTTCCCCGTTTAATCATTCCCGACCGGAACTCGCATTTACCCATGGGCAACACGCTTCGCATTGGGCCAATGATGCTTTGGCTCATCATCAGTTTACCTCTGCAGGCACAAACTCAAGCCATGGACGAGCCACTTCATCTGGACCCGGCCTGGCTCACGCTTATTCACTATCAGCCTGACAAGTTCGGGAACGGCCACACCAGCCAAGCCGACGATTCCGAGTTTTTTCTTAGCGAGAATGGCAAAACTTCCCCAAAGGCAGAACTTGAAGCGACGCTGGACGCCATACAAAAACCCGGCGGAGGCGCAGACCACGCCCGTTGCCGCTTTCCCGCACGGGACGTTTGGATTCGCAAACACCTTGACTTACCAGCCGCAGCTATCGAGTGCCCGGATTATCAAGAATGGAAGAACACTCTAAACACAGAAAGCGTTACTCTAGTGTTTGCTGCTTCCTATCTGAACAGCCCCTCATCCATGTTCGGGCATACCTTCCTTAGGCTGGACCCGCCACAGGAAGACGAGAAAACCAACTTGCTGCTAGCAAATACGATTTCCTATGCTGCCGATGCCGCCGCCCACGACAGCGAGATAATGTTCGCGTACCGCGGTATTTTTGGCGGCTATCCCGGCATCACAACGGTGCAGCCTTATTACGAAAAAATTCGCCTCTATTCCGACATCGAGCATCGAGATCTCTGGGAATACAAGCTGAACCTGAACCAGCAAGAGGTCGACTTCATGCTGGCTCACGCCTGGGAAATCCGAGACCGCAATTTCGATTACTATTTTTTTGACGAAAACTGCGCCTACCGCCTGCTCGCACTCATCGACATTGCTCGCCCTGGCACTGACCTCCTGGGCGAAGTCAGCACCCATGCCATACCGTCGGATACCGTACGCTGGGTAATCGACAAAGATCTTGTTGCTGACGTGCACTATCGCCCTTCGGCAGCAACGAATGTAGCCCATAGCCTATCTGCGCTACCAAAGCCCAATCAAACTCTGGCTGCCGCCATCGCCAATGGCTACGTGGCGCCAAACAGCAACGAGGTGCTTGCCTTACCTCCACAAGAACGAGCCCACTTGCTTGATGCCACATACGATTACGTGCGCTACAAGAGCGAGGCAGACAATTGGCCAAGAGAATTCGCTGCACCACTCTCCCACAGCCTGTTGCGTGAGCGCAGCAAAATTGACGGTGTTGCCCCGTTAGAACAACCGGCGGAACCGGAGGTTAGAGATGATCAGGGCCATGATACATTCCGTATAAGCTCAAGCGCCGGGCAACTTGCTCACCGCGAGTTTACCCAGCTCACCTTCCGGCCGGCTTATCACGACGTCCTCGACCCACCCGCTGGGTATCGAAGCGGGGCCCAATTACAATTTCTTCGTATGGATGCGCGCTATTACACCGACAACGACGAACTACAACTCGAACAACTCATCGGCGTAGAGATTCGCTCCCTAAGCCCCAGAAACGCATTTTTCTCGCCGTTATCATGGCAGGTTGGCTTTGGCGGTCGACGCACCGATACCGGCTACAAAAGGGTTCTTACGCCCTATCTGGAAGGCGGAACCGGCGGAAGCTGGAGTTTAGGCAAGCGAACACAAGCCTTCGCCATTGCCACTGCAGACGTGGAAATCGACGACGACCTACGTCGCGGCTACGACGCCGCCCCCGGGGCAGACATCGGTTTACTCCACCAAAACGATGACTTCAGCCTGACCGCCGGGGCTAAAACCAAAGCCTGGATCGTTAGCAGCCAACATCGTCAGGATCAGGTGTACGCCAAAGGCAATTGGCACATCGGTCGAGAATTCAGCCTATTCGCCGAATTTACCCGCGAAGAACACTACGACAGGTACCAGAGCACATGGCAAGCCGGATTCCACGCGTACTTCTAAAATCAGACCGAATGAAAACACCCTTACTGGCCCTGCTACTCTCAGCCGCAGCCCTCCTGCAAAGCGGCTGCAGCAGCCTGTTCTTCTTTCCGGACAGGAACACCTACATAACCCCCGACCGCCTCAACCTAACCTACGAAAACATCTTCCTAGAAACAGCCGATGAAGAAACCCTGCACGGCTGGTGGCTGCCCGCCCGAGGCAACCCCAAAGGCACGGTTTACTTTCTACATGGAAATGCCCAGAACATCAGCAGCCACCTCCTCAACATCGCCTGGCTCCCCGCAGAGGGCTACAACGTCTTCACCATCGACTACCGGGGCTACGGCAAATCCACCGGCGCACCCGACATAGAAGGCGCCCTCCACGACTCCGAAATCGGGCTACGCTGGCTCGCAACCAGACCCGACACCCATAACATACCAACCTTTCTTCTCGGCCAAAGCCTAGGCGGCGCCCTTGGCCTCACCCTCGCCAGCGAATGGGTACAACGCAACGAAACCCCGGAACTCAACGGCCTCATCCTCGACGGCACCTTCTCCGGCTTCCGTGGCATAGCCAGAGAAAAACTCTCCAACTTCTGGCTAACTTGGCCGTTTCAGATACCTCTCAGCTGGACCATCCCGAACGAATACGAAGGCGTAGACCAGATAGCCAACATCAGCCCCGTACCAGTTATGGTCATCCACAGCGTTCGCGACGGCATCATCCCCTTCCACCACGGCCAAGACCTCTACGAAGCCGCCGATGAGCCAAAGCGATTCCTGCAGACGGACACAGGCCACGCAGCGACGTTCATCATTCCGGCTTACAAGAATGCGGTACTGGAATTTTTGGAAGAGAGTTGAAAGGCTCGTTAACCCGTCTCGGCAAGACTTCTGGCCTTTTTTCCTGCATGCCACTCAGATGTACGAGCGTTTGTCGGGCGGGCCTTTTCAAAACTGTGCGAAGCCATGGATGGCGTAGCCAAGCGTACAGGGAAGTATTCACAGCGTGTTTTGAAAAGGCCCGCCCGACAAAAGCCACCTCCAAAACCAGAGGCTAAAAACCAAAAAACCCGCCAATCCAGAAGAAAGGCGGGTTTTTACTAGCTGCTAACTATCAATCAGAAAAGTCAGTCGGCTGCTCGCCTTCCTTAACTTCCTTCATAGACAGCTTCACACGGCCACGATTGTCCACATCCAAAACCTTAACCAGAACTTCTTGACCTTCGCTCAACTCGTCAGTCACGTTCTCGATCCGGCGATCAGAGATCTGGGAAATATGCACCAGACCATCCTTGCCAGGCAGAATGTTAACAAAAGCACCAAAGTCTACAATGCGCTCAACGCGCCCCTTGTAGATAGCATTAACCTCGATCTCCGCAGTGATCTCCTTAACCCGGTTAACCGCCGCTTGGGCCGCTTCCTGATTATCTGCATAGATCTTCACGTTACCGTCATCATCCAGATCAATAGAAGCGCCAGTCTCTTCACAGATAGAACGGATCATAGAACCGCCCTTACCGATCACGTCACGGATCTTCTCAGGGTTGATCTTGATCGCCGTAATGCTCGGAGCCCGCGGAGACAGCTCGGTGCGCGACTCGGAGATAACCTTGTTCATCTCAACCAAGATGTGCTGACGAGCACCGTGAGCCTGCTCAAGCGCAAGCTCCATGATTTCATCAGTAATACCTTGGATCTTAATATCCATCTGCAGAGCAGTAATACCGTCTTTAGTACCAGCAACCTTGAAGTCCATATCACCCAGATGATCCTCGTCACCCAGAATGTCAGTCAAGATGGCAAACTTGTCGCCTTCCTTAACCAGACCCATGGCAATACCAGCAACTGGAGCCTTCAAGGGAACACCCGCATCCATCAGCGCCAGACTAGAACCACAAACAGACGCCATAGAGCTGGAGCCATTGGATTCCGTAATCTCGGATACCGCACGAATAGCATACGGGAACTCTTCCATAGTCGGCATAACAGCCATCACACCGCGCTTAGCCAAACGCCCGTGACCCACTTCACGACGGCCAGGCGTACCAACACGGCCAGCTTCACCTACGGAATACGGAGGGAAGTTGTAATGGAACAGGAACGGATCCTTACGCTCGCCTTCTAGCGCATCGATCGTCTGCACGTCGCGGGAGGTACCCAGAGTAGTGGTAACAATCGCCTGAGTTTCACCACGGGTGAACAGTGCAGAACCGTGCACACTTGGCAGGATACCCACTTCGATCTCGATCGGACGAACCGTTTTGTTATCACGGCCATCAATACGCGGCTTGCCTTCGATTACCTGTTGGCGAACAACGGTCTTTTCGACTTTTCCAAAGTACTTTTTAACATCGTCTGCAGAAGGCTGACCTTCCTCTTCGCCTGCAAGCTTCTCTACGGCAGCCGTTTTGATTTCACCAAGGCGCTCGTAACGAGCCATCTTGTCGTGAATGCCATAGGCCTCACCAATGGCGCCAGCAAACTCAGCCTTGATCGCATCCAGCAGCTCGGTGTTTTCAGCAGCTGGCTGCCAGTCCCAACGGGGCTTGCCATGCTCGGCAGCAAACTCTTTGATAGCTGTTACAGCAGCCTGCATTTCCTGATGCGCGTACAGAACGCCACCAAGCATCTGATCTTCGCTCAGGCCTTTAGCTTCGGATTCAACCATCAGAACCGCGTCTTCAGTGCCGGCGACCACCATATCTAGCAAGGAGGTTTCCAGATCTTCAAAGCTCGGGTTAAGGAAGTAGCCTCTTTCGTTGGTGTAACCAACACGGCTCGCGCCGATTGGGCCAGCGAAAGGAATTCCGGAAATTGACAAAGCGGCTGAAGCAGCCAGCATAGCGGCGATATCCGGATCCTGCTGCTTGCTTGAAGACATAACCGTACAGATAACCTGCGTCTCGTTCATGTAGCCATTCGGGAAGAGTGGACGAATCGGACGGTCGATCAAACGGGATGTCAGGGTTTCTTTCTCGGAAGGGCGACCTTCACGCTTAAAGAAACCGCCGGGGATTTTGCCCACGGCATAGGTTTTTTCGAAATAGTTAACGGTCAGCGGGAAAAACGGCTGACCCGGCTTGGCTTCTTTGGCACCAACAACGGTGCCTAGAACCGAAATATCACCAATAGTGACAAGAACGGAACCCGTAGCCTGACGGGCAATACGGCCCGTTTCCAGAGTGACGGTTTCGCCGCCCAGCTCAAATGATTTTTTACGCGGTTGCAGATCCACAACGAACTCCTGCGTTATCTGTTCAGAATGATTGTAACGTGATTCTGAAGACACTCTGCCTGAAAGCTAACAGGCTGTTGTAAAACCCCGGCCAAATAACAGATACGCTGCTAGTGCGTAACGCCCGGGCTTTCAACAACCTGCTATCAATTTCAGCTTTCCAATACGACAGAAAAGCCCAGATTCACTAATATATTCATGGTAGTTATGAAAAGCACAACCGGCAGGCCCCGTAAGGAACCCACCGGCTGTTGGCTACAGCCGAAATCACCGGTGTAGCCCTCAGGTCGTAAGACCAGATTTAGCGACGCAGACCCAGACGCTTGATCAGCTCTAGATAACGATCGCCATTCTTCTTACGAAGGTAGTCCAGCAGCTTACGACGCTGGTTTACCATCCGAATAAGACCACGGCGGGAATGGTGATCCTGCTTGTTGGCCTTGAAGTGATCCTGCAGCTTGTTGATGTTGGCGCTCAGCAGTGCAACTTGCACTTCCGGGGAGCCGGTATCACCTTCAGCTTGCTGGTAGTCCTTAACGATCTGTGCTTTTTCATTGGCAGACAATGCCATAACTCACCTCAATGTTTGCGATGCTGTCAAATCCGGCCGAACCGCGCATCTCTACAGCCCGGCTAGACAGCGGGTTGCCTAACGCTTACCGCTGTCACTCACCAATCGACGGGGAACCAATTTGGTTTCCTCGCCTTCTGGCAATGCTTCTGCCAAACCTACAAAGCCTTCGTTGCCATAAACTCGAACGAAGCCATCATAAGCTCGGCCCGGTATTCTAACCGGTTGTCCGTTCAATATCGACACCAGAGACTGGCCCGACAAGCGGTGTTCCGGGAACATGGAAAGCGCCGCATCGGGTGCCACCAAAAGGCCATCGAGACTTTCACCGCGCTCACGCATTGCCTCGAGATCAGGCACTGCATGCACATCCGCCAAGGTAAACCCGGCAGCCAGTGTGCGCCGAAGCTCGACCACATGAGCACCACACCCAAGCATCTCGCCAATATCCTCAACGAGTGAGCGAATGTACGTACCTTTGGTGCATTTTACGGCGATATCCAACTCATTTTCACGTACATCCAGAAGCTGAAGCTCGTAAATAGTTACCGGGCGCGCCGGTCGCTCCACTTCTATGCCTTCACGAGCATATTCATAAAGCGGGCGTCCATTATGCTTGAGCGCGGAATACATGGAGGGAACTTGTTGGATATTGCCACGGAACTGTTCGAGCACTGGCTCAAGCACGTCCGCTGTAAGACCATCAGGTACTGGCTTTGTAGCCACCACAGCGCCCTCACTGTCACCGGTTTCGGTGCGTTCACCGAGTCGCGCAGTGGCGATGTAGGCCTTATCGCTATCCAGCATCATTTGCGAGAATTTTGTAGCTTCGCCGAAACAAAGCGGAAGCACTCCGGTTGCTAAGGGGTCGAGAGCACCGGTATGGCCAGCCTTGGCTGCGCCATAGAGGCGCTTGACCTCCTGCAAAATGCCGTTGGAGGTAATACCCAACGGCTTATCAATGACCAGAATGCCATTAACATCACGGCCTTTACGTCTGCGGCTCAAGCGTTTGACTCCGGATCATTTCCATCATCATTCGGGCTATCATCGTTCCGTTCGACGGCGGGTTTATCACCAACCGCTTCGCGGATCAGACTGTCCATTCTGCGGCTGTAGCCTTGAAGCGCATCAAAGTGGAATCGTAGCTGCGGTATAACCCGCAGCTTCATCGCTCTTCCTACCTGGCCTCGAAGGAACCCGGCCGCTCGATTCAATACCGAAATCGAATCTTTTACCTCGGGAGAATCAGCAGTGAGCTCCTCGGTGGTCAACAGAGAGACATAGATATCGGCGTAGCCAAGGTCACGACTGACCTTGACTGCGTTCACCGTTACCATGCCCAGCCGCGGATCCTTGACTTCGCGCTGAATCAGCTGCGCAAGCTCACGCTGCATCTGATCGCCAATGCGATCAATACGACTGAACTCTCTAGGCATTAGGCCCCCGTAGATTCGAGTTTACGCTCGACTCTGATCCGGTCGAAGACTTCGATCTGGTCACCGACCTTCACGTCGTAGCCTTTAACACCGATACCACATTCCATACCGTTGCGAACTTCAGCTACGTCATCCTTGAAGCGGCGCAGTGACTCCAGCTCGCCTTCAAAGATAACCACGTTGTCCCGCAATACACGAATCGGCTTGTTCCGGTATACGTTACCTTCGGTCACCATACAGCCAGCTACCTGACCAAACTTCGGTGAACGGAACACATCGCGAACATCGGCAATACCAACGATATCTTCGCGGAATTCCGGTGCCAGCATGCCTGTCAACGCACCTTTCACATCATCAAGTAGGTTATAGATGATGCTGTAGTAGCGTAAGTCGAGACCTTCTTGCTCAACAAGGCGCTTGGATGCGGTATCCGCACGCACGTTGAAGCCGAAAATAACGGCATTGGTTGCCATTGCAAGGCTCACATCTGTCTCGGCAATACCGCCAACGCCGGAAGACACGATTTTCACCTGAACTTCGTCGTTACCCAAGTCTTGCAGCGACTTGGTAATTGCTTCCAGAGAGCCGCGAACGTCGGTTTTCAGAACAACGTTGAGGGTTTTAACCTCATCTTTGCCCATATTCTCAAACAGGTTCTCAAGCTTGGCTGCTTGCGCACGCTGCAAACGCTGTTCACGCTCGCGAATGTGGCGGAATTCTGCTAGCTCTTTGGCCTTGCGCTCATCGGCTACCGCAAAGAACTCGTCGCCAGCGTTTGGCGTTCCATTCAAGCCAAGAATCTCGACCGGAATAGACGGGCCAGCTTCTTTAACCTGCTTGCCAGCCTCATCGGTCATTGCACGAACTTTACCGAAGAAGGAGCCGGCAACAACCATATCGCCCTGACGCAGAGTACCGTTCTGAACCAGTACAGTGGCAACAGAGCCACGACCACGCTCAAGACTGGACTCAACCACTACACCATTAGCTGGCGCATCAGGCGAGGCCTGAAGCTCAAGAATCTCGGCTTGCAGCAGAACCGCCTCAAGCAATGTATCAACGCCCTCACCAGAGTGTGCAGAGATGGGCACAAACTGAACGTCACCACCCCAGTCTTCCGGAATAACTTCGATCGCGGCCAGTTCGTTCTTGACGCGATCCGGATCTGCCTGCTCTTTATCCATCTTGGTGATTGCAACCACGATAGGAACACCAGCAGAGCGGGCATGTTGCACGGCTTCTTTGGTCTGCGGCATTACACCGTCGTCGGATGCAACAACCAGAATAACGATATCAGTACATTGAGCACCGCGAGCACGCATTGCGGTGAACGCAGCGTGACCTGGTGTATCCAAGAAAGAAATCATGCCCTGATCGGTTTCTACATGGTAGGCACCAATATGCTGGGTAATACCACCAGATTCACCGGAAGCAACTTTGGTACGGCGAATGTAGTCCAATAGCGATGTCTTACCGTGGTCAACGTGACCCATCACACTCACAACCGGAGCACGCTTGGCTTTCACCTTGCCTTCCACTTTGAATTCGCTGAGCACGTCATGCTCAAACGCATCATCACTAATAGGTTTAGCTTTATGGCCCAATTCCTCAACAACCAGTGTTGATGTCTCCTGGTCCAGAGGCTGATTAATGGTTGCCATCACGCCCATGCCCATCAACACCTTGATGACATCACCGGACTTAACGGCCATACGTTGAGCGAGGTCGCCAACGGTAATTACTTCAGGAACTTCTACTTCTCTGACCATTGGTTTGGTCGGCCTCTCGAAGCCATGACGCTTCTCTTTGGGTTTCTTTTTGGCCCGCAACGGCTTGCGCAATGTGGAGTCATCATCGTCATCCGAGATTACCACTGGAGCGTCTGCAGGGCGATTGCGTGGTCCGCGATGGCCAGCCTGTTTCTTTTTCGGCTTGCCTTCTTCAGTTTCGTCGCCACGCTCACGAACTTTGTCTTTCTTCTTCTTGGGCTTACGGTCTTTGCCTTCACCCTCTGGCGGCGGCATAGGCATATCTTCCGGCGCAATTACAGGCTCCGATTCTGCCGACTTTTTAGGCTCAGCCTTGGCAGCAGGTGCCTGCTCTTCAACAACTGGCGCCTCTTCTTTAGACTCTTCAACAGGAGCCTCTGCTTCTACCTGCGGAGCAGTAACATTCTCAACCTGCTCAACCTGCGGTTGCTCCACTTTCTGCTCTTCCGGCAACTCTTCAGCTGCTGGCGTTGCCGCTTCCGGCTCCGGCTGTAATTCCGCACGTTTTACATAGGTGCGGCGCTTGCGCACTTCCACGTTCACGGTCTTGGCTTTACCCGCCTTGAGCGTAGTTGTGGTTTTGCGCTTAAGTGTAATCTTGTTCGGCTCAGCGCCTGCTTCACCGTGGGTCTTTCTCAGATAAGCCAGCAACTGCTGCTTCTCATCACTGGAAACAGCGTCGTTTTCAGAGCGGGCTTTCAGGCCAGCCTCCACAATCTGCTTCAGCAAACGATCCACGGGAGCGCCTACATCATCGGCCAGTTGTTTTACCGTTACTTCAGCCATACTGGTCTCCTCCCGAATTAAGCCTGGTCTTCAAACCAGGGGGCGCGTGCAATCATAATCAACTTTCCTGCACGCTCTTCATCCATACCTTCGATATCGAGCAAATCGTCAACCGACTGCTCCGCCAGATCTTCCATGGTGCGTACACCCATGCCGGCGAGCTTAAACGCCAGACCACGATCCATTTCGTCCATACCCAGAAGATCCTCTGAAGGCTCTGCGCCATCGAGGGCTTCTTCGCTAGCCAGAGCCTGGTTTAGCAGGGCATCCTTAGCGCGACGGCGTAGCTCAGTGACTGTGTCTTCGTCGAAACCGTCAATAGCCAGCATCTCTTCCATAGGTACGTAAGCAACCTCTTCAATGGAGGTAAAGCCTTCGTCAATCATCACACCAGCAAACTCTTCGTCCACGTCAAGGTGGGCGGTAAAGTGCTCAACCAGCGTATTGTACTCTTGTTCCTGACGCTCACCGGCTTCCTCTTCCGTCATCACGTTTAGAGTCCAGCCGGTCAAATCTGTAGCCAAACGAACGTTCTGTCCATTTCGGCCAATGGCCTGTGCCAAATTGTCTTCGGCCACAGCCACTTCCATAGTGTGGCGGTCTTCGTCCATCACGATCGAGGCAACTTCTGCAGGCGCCATGGCGTTTATAACTAGCTGCGCAGGGTTATCATCCCAAAGCACAATATCGACGCGTTCGCCGCCCAACTCATTGGAAACAGCTTGAACACGGGACCCTCGCATGCCTACGCAGGCACCAACCGGATCAATGCGGCGGTCGTTGGTTTTAACCGCGATTTTAGCGCGGGAACCAGGGTCCCGGGCAGCGCCACGGATTTCGATCAACTCCTCGGCAATTTCCGGAACTTCAATGCGGAACAGCTCTACCAGCATCTGCGGCGCAGAGCGGCTCAGGATGAGTTGTGGGCCACGATGATCTGTACGAATCTCCAACAGTAAAGAACGAACCCTGTCGCCCATACGGAAAGTTTCCCGCGGAATCAGATGTTCTCTAGGCAGCAAAGCTTCGGCGTTGGCGCCAAGGTCAACGATAACGTTATCGCGGGTGACCTTCTTAACGGTACCTGAAACCAGTTCGCCAACCCGATCGCGATAGCTGTCAACGATTTTACTGCGTTCAGCTTCACGAACCTTTTGGAAGATAATCTGCTTTGCAGCCTGAGCTCCGATACGGCCGAAGGCAACAGATTCTGCTTTCTCTTCATAGGTATCGCCAGGTTTCAGCGCAGGGTCAATTTCCTCGGCTTCCTGTAGGGTAAGCTCAGTACCCAGTGCAGGCACCGCATCGTTGTCAACCACCAGCCAACGGCGGAAAGTCTCATATTCACCGGTGCGGCGGTCAATCGACACACGCACATCCGACTCTTCATCTTCGTAACGTTTTTTCGCAGCGGTGGCGAGGGCCAGCTCGATTGCCTCGAAAATCACATCCTTCTCGACGCCTTTTTCGTTCGAGACGGCTTCAACCACCAGCAAGATCTCTTTACTCATTGGATTGCCCTGCCCTGAAAATAAACTGTGCATCTACTGAGTTGTTCAAATAGCTCACTCGAATACCGGAATGATTTGGGCTTTTTCAATGCTGTCGAAAGGCAGTAGATACTCGTGATCATCAACAACCACGACTACATCATCACCTTCCACACCCTTTATTAACCCCTGAAACTTGCGACGGCCTTCAAACGCCATACGCAAGCGAATTTGCACCTGGTGCCCCACAAACGCCTGATATTGCTCAGGCCGGAATAGCGGCCTATCCATTCCTGGGGACGAAACTTCAAGCGTATATTCTGTTTGGATGGGATCTTCCACATCCATTACACCACTGATTTGGCGGCTGACTTTTTCGCAATCGTCAATGCCTATACCCTTCTCGGCATCGTCTATAAAGACCCGCAGCATGGATTGGTAGCCCTTCGAGCGATACTCAATACCCCAGAACTCGTAACCCAAACCTTCCACCACAGGGCGAAGTATGTCTTCCAGTTGTTTAAGCTTGCCTGACAAGTTAGGCGGTCTCCGTTATGTAATTTACCGGCCCCAAAAACAAAAAAAGGGCTGTTAGCCAGCCCTTTTTACGCACCAGGGCCCGTTGCGCCAGGCCCCTTAATCAAAAAGCCCCGATAACTGGGGCCTTTTGTTGCAAGAACTCGCAGGAAGCAAACCGGTAAACCGCTTCCTGCTGACAGACACCTGGCCTGCCAGAAACCCGACAACAAAAGATGCCGGACTCCAATATTCGCCGGAGTATAAAGACGCCGAGCGAACTGGTCAAGGACTGCTCAAAAAAACGGCCTGGATAAACCAAGCCGTTTTTCTTACTAATTGGTGCCCAAGGCCGGACTCGAACCGGCACGGCTTTCGCCACTACCCCCTCAAGATAGCGTGTCTACCAGTTCCACCACTTGGGCAACACCTCACTCGAGCTCAGGGAGACCAGTCTCCCCACTCTCGGCTTCGCCTTCACCAGCGCCACCATCAACAGCACCCTCTGCAGGCGCCTGACGAGATTCCTGAACGGTTGGAATCCCTGCCTCGCCTGCTACTTCTGCGCGCTGCTTGGCAAACACTGCCAGCGAAAAACTTGTTACAAAAAATACGATTGCAAGCATGGTCGTCATGCGCGTCAGAAAACTGCCACTGCCCTGACTACCGAATACGGTCTGCGAAGCACCACCGCCGAAGGCCGCACCTGCGTCCGCACCCTTACCCTGCTGGATTAACACCAGACCCACCAGTGCCACCGCGATCACCACGTGCACAACGACTACCAGTGTTTCCATCCAATCCATATCAATTCTCGCGAGCTTTTAGCTTTAAGAACTTGCCGGAAAATAACGGCAAATACTGATAAATTCTTTTGCGTCCAGCGATGCACCGCCGATTAAACCGCCATCTATATCCGACTCTGAAAAAAGAGCCGCTGCATTATCCGCTTTTACGCTGCCGCCGTAAAGTAGAGAAATCTCTTCGGCTGGCGCGCCCATCTCTTTTAACACACTGCGTATCGAGGCATGCATGGCCTGAGCGTCTTCTGCGGTAGCCGTTTTACCGGTACCAATTGCCCAAACAGGCTCGTAGGCTACCACGATATTCTTCCAGTCACCTGACGACACAGCCGACAAGCCCAGCCGCACCTGACTCGCAACTACCGACTCAGCCAAACCCGACTCACGCTCTTCAAGCGTCTCGCCAACACACACTATGGCCGTTAAACCACTCGCAACTACCAACGCAACTTTCTCGGCAACCAATTCATCGGTCTCACCGAAAATCTGCCTGCGCTCTGAGTGCCCGACAAGTACGTAATCGCAGCCTGCGTCTTTGGCCATTTCCGAGGAAATTTCGCCGGTATATGCACCCGACAGCCACTGCCCTACATTCTGAACACCAACTGAAACCGCACCCTCGGCCTGCTTCAGTACGTCCCTGATATAAATTGCGGGAGGAATAATAACAACCTCCACGCCATTATCAAGTGAGCCAGCTTCAGCCTGAACATAACCTACCAGCTTTTCTGAAAGGTCTTTCGACCCATTCATCTTCCAGTTTCCGGCTACTATCTTGCGACGCATAACACTTCCCGAATGTTAGGGAGGGCGCACTATACAGCAGTCCCTCAGAACAGACAACAGCTTGAAATCGACAAAACTAGGGCGTTGAGTTTTCCACAACTTGGGCCAGCCTTTTTACCACACGCCTTATATCGTCGGCATTTTGACCCTCTGCCATTACCCGGATCAAAGGCTCTGTTCCTGACGCTCGCAACAGAATTCTGCCTGAGCCTCCAAGTTCCTCTTCGGCCAACTGTACCGCAGCCACGATATCATCGCGACTAAACGGGTCAAAGCGAGTTTCGACTCGAACATTAATCATTGTTTGAGGCAGCTTGCTCATCTCTTGGCGCAGCTCAGCCAGTGTTTTTCCTGACTTGCCAACCGCCAATAACACCTGAAGCGCTGAGATAATACCATCACCGGTGCTTGTGCAATCACGTATAACCATGTGCCCCGAGCCCTCACCACCGAGCACCCAGTTGTTGGCAATCAGACGCTCCATCACATACCGGTCGCCAACATTGGCGCGCTCGAAAGATATGCCCATTTCCGTCAACGCCAGCTCCACACCCAGATTGGTCATCAGCGTGCCAACCACACCGCCTTTGAGGCGATCCTCTGCGAACCTCTGGGAGGCGATCACATAAAGCAGCTCATCGCCGTCTACCTCCGATCCATCGCGATCAACCATCAGCACCCGGTCACCATCACCGTCGAAGGCGATACCCAAGTCTGCGCCTTTATCAATAACAGCCCGCTTCAGCGCATCAAGGTGGGTGGAGCCTACATCTAAATTGATGTTGAGCCCGTCAGGCTCCGCACCAATAACAGAAACCCGCGCCCCCAGCTCGCGGAATACTTTTGGGGCAACGTGATAAGTAGCTCCGTGAGCGCAGTCCAGCACTATCTTCAAGTTATCCAGTGTAAACTCGTTTGGTACGGTACTCTTGCAGAACTCCACATAACGCCCCGGCGCATCTTCTATCCGCGATGCCTTACCCAGCTCGCCCGGCTCGCAAACCTCAATCGGCTTATCCAGCCAACGCTCGATTTCCGCCTCCAAAGCATCATCTAGTTTGGTGCCGTCCGCAGAGAAAAATTTGATACCGTTGTCCTGATGGGGGTTGTGGGAGGCACTAATAACGATACCCGCCGATGCGCGGAAAGTGCGGGTTAGATAAGCAATGGCAGGCGTCGGCATGGGGCCTAGTAGCTTTACATCCACCCCTGCAGCTGACAATCCGGCCTCCAAAGCTGACTCGAACATATAGCCGGACAACCTAGTGTCCTTGCCGATTAACACGCTATTGCGCTGACCCGCCCGTTTGAACGCTTGCCCGGCTGCCCAGCCCAGATGCAACATAAACTCGGGTGTAATCGGGTGCTCACCCACCTTTCCACGTATGCCATCGGTACCAAAATACTTTCTTCCGGCCATCAAACTACCCCCTTCACGGCCGTCGCAATCTTGACGGCATCTACAGTTTCCCTAACATCATGCACGCGGATGATACTCGCACCCTTCATTGCCGATATTGTCGCGGCCGCAAGACTGGCTGACAACCTTTCATCAACTTCACGGCCGGTGATCTGCCCCAGCATGGATTTTCTGGACATGCCCACCAACACCGGATGCCCCAGAGCGTGAAGCTGCTCCAGTGCAGCCAATAACCGAAGATTGTGCTCTAGGTTTTTTCCAAAACCGAAACCCGGATCCAGAATTATATCGCTTGTCGCAATGCCGGCTTGTACAGCCTCCCTTACACGTCCAGCTAAAAACTCCCCTACTTCCCGCAAGACGTTGCGGTATTCGGGGCGCTCCTGCATGGTTTCCGGCTCACCCTGAATATGCATGACACAAACCGGCACGCGGGCCTTCGCAGCCGCGGTTAAAGCGCCTTCTCTCTGTAGCGCACGTACATCATTAATC
>Ga0209075_1001452_pt1 | contig 22236 bp, 16 predicted proteins | sample Stecom2011_FD_187523 | JGI IMG/M metagenome (GOLD analysis project Ga0209075, IMG submission 187523) | Agricultural soil microbial communities from Utah to study Nitrogen management - Steer compost 2011 (SPAdes) (version 2) | ecosystem: Environmental > Terrestrial > Soil > Agricultural land...
TTCCAAAACTACCGATACTCACCGGCTGCTTCATACTTGATTTCGAGGGGCGCATTCTACATCGAATCTCAACCCTGTCAACCGTTATTTCGAAGAATCTTAAAAGCTTTTTCTTCAACACTTTCAAGCAGTTAACTCTCTCAAAGACACCCGTTGTTCCGGTGCGTCCCTCAAGCGAGATGCGCATTCTACAGAGCTGGCCGAAGGTGTCAACTGTGTCACGAAAATATTTTCAAATACTTTTCGTGCACCTCTCCATAGCTAATGCGCTACCTTCTCATAACAGCAGTAATCACCGGCTGAAGCAAGCCTTTTACAACATAACCTCTATCGCTTTTGCAGCTGCCAGCGCCTTAGCTTTCGCGTCGCCGATAGAATCTCCCTTGGCTAGCGCAACTCCCATTCTACGGCGACCTGAAAGCTCAGGCTTACCAAACAACCTTAGTTGCACATCTTTTTCGGAAAGGGATACATCTAATCCCGAGTAGGCGACCTCTTTGGAATCCCCTTCCGGTAGAATAACGGCTGAAGCAGAAGGCCCTTGCTGGCGAATCACCGGAACTGGCAAGCCAAGTACCGCTCGCGCATGGAGAGCAAATTCGGATAAGTCCTGTGACACTAATGTCACGAGCCCTGTGTCGTGAGGCCTAGGTGAGACCTCAGAGAAGTAGACATCATCCCCATGAACAAATAGTTCCACCCCATAAACTCCATAACCGCCAAGATTTTCGGTGACTTTCAAAGCCACTTCTTGAGATCGCTCCAGTGCTTTGGCGCTCATGGGTTGCGGTTGCCAAGATTCCCTATAGTCGCCGTCCTCCTGTCGGTGCCCTATGGGGTCGCAAAAGCTCACCCCGCCCGAATGTCTTACGGTGAGTAGGGTTATTTCATAATCGAATGTCACAAAGCCTTCAACGATAATGCGCCCCTTGCCTGCACGCCCCCCTGTTTGTGCATAATTCCAGGCGGCATCAATTTGGCTATTTTTAGTGACTGTGCTTTGTCCCTTGCCAGATGAACTCATAACAGGCTTAACAACAACCGGAAGACCTATGGCAGATACTGCTTTTATAAAATCTTCCTTTGTATCAACGAATCGATATGGGGATGTACTCAACCCCAACTCTTCTGCCGCAAGACGACGGATGCCTTCTCTATTCATTGTGAGGTTGGCAGCCCTTGCCGATGGGATTACGTTGTAGCCCTCACTCTCAAGTTTAAGTAGTTCGCCTGTCGCAATCGCTTCGATTTCCGGAACGATGAGATCAGGCTTTTCAACATCGACAACATTACGTAGCGCTTCGCCATCTAACATATCGATTACATGGCTTCGGTGAGCTACCTGCATCGCAGGTGCATTCGGATAACGGTCTATTGCTATGACTTCGACCCCAAACCTTTGCAACTCGATTGCAACCTCTTTGCCTAGCTCCCCAGAGCCACACAACAACACTCTATAAGCGTTTGGTTTTAGCGGCGTACCCAGCGTTACCTTACTAACATGGTTCAAAGCCAATCCTCCAGAGAACACCTCAATCCGTTTAGCCATCTTCGTGTTCAGTTAAAGACTTATTTCCTGCTCCCGTTCAGCGACTTTCAAAAGCACTGCTTTACGCTCACAATTAGTCATTGAGGACCAGCGCAAAATTTCGTCACCAGTGCGCTGGCACCCTATACATATATCGCGCTCATCTAAAGCGCATATGCTCACGCAAGGCGAGCGGACCTTCTCTTTCCGTTCCATAAAAATTTAACTCAATCGCTCTTGGGCTTTAGGCCACTCACATAGCGGCTTGCATTGTGTACGTAATGGGCGGCGCTAAGTTCAAGCATTTTCTTTTGCTGCTCTGTGAGCTCCCGCTTAACCTTGCCCGGCGCACCAATTACTAGTGAACCGTCAGGAACAACCATGCCTTCGGGAATCAGCGTGTTTGCGCCAATGAGGCAGTGTTTGCCAATTTTTGCACCATTCAAAACAACGGCGTTAATACCGATCAATGAATAGTCCCCAACTTCACACCCATGGAGCATGGCCTTATGCCCAACCGTCACACCTTTGCCTAACGTCAACGGGATACCAGGATCGGTGTGCAAAACAGAGGCATCCTGAACATTCGTCTCCGGACCAATCGTAATGAGCTCATTGTCTCCCCGAATCACTACGTTGAACCAAATACTGCTCTTTTCGTGAAGGGCAACGTTGCCGATTACAGTTGCGTTACTAGCAATATATTGGCCATCGCCGTGCAGTTCCGGCGCACGTCCTTCGAGCTCATATAGCATTAGGTTTTCCTCATTAGGTTCGGGGTTCAAGTAAATCTATGCCTGTATCGTACACAGCATTCAAAAAATCGACCAGAACCACGGCGGACAACCCCCATATCTGATAACGCTCCCAACGGTAACAAGGCACGTGAATGGTGTGGTTTTGAAAGTGCAGCGCATCTGTGCGCTCGCGCCGGTCTTCGAGAAAAAAGGAAAGCGGCACACGAAAAACACTTTCAATCTCGTCCGGGTTTGGATCCAAAGGGTGGCTCTTGGGAACAACACCAACATAAGGAGAAACGAGAATTCCATAACGTGACATCACCTGGCTCAAGGGTGCAATAATTTCTACTTGGTCAGGCGGCAGCCCGATCTCTTCATGGGTCTCGCGTAACGCTGTGGCAGCGAGGGATGCGTCCTCTGGATCACGTTTACCGCCCGGATAGGCAACTTGCCCTCGATGAGTGCTCAAGTTTTCAGAGCGTAACGTAAATATCATTTCGGGGTTATCGGGGTCATCTGTAACCGGAACGAGTATGCCCGCCTCCGGGTAGTCCAGATCGAGTTTCCGAGGTGCATAATCTGTTAAACGCTGAACAAGTAAATCACGCAAATCGGAACTCCTGCGCAAATCTGGTGTTGGGTGAGACAGCGGCGATCAAGATCATTAAACTGAACGCTCTACCAATTTAAGTATACGGGGAAAAACATGAAGTACTGCAGCACATGCGGCCATCTGGTTAAACAAAGTATCCCTGAGGGCGACAACCGTTACCGCTACGTGTGCGTTAGCTGCAGCACCATTCACTATCAGAATCCCAAAATTGTCGCCGGCACCGTGGCCGTTTGGGAAGGGAAAATTCTACTTTGCCGCCGGGCAATCGAGCCTCGCTACGGTTACTGGACGCTGCCCGCTGGATATATGGAGAATGCCGAAACTACAGTAGAAGCAGCGGAGCGTGAAACATTAGAAGAAGCCCTTGCCGAGGTTCATATTGATGGGCTCTATTCCATTATTGATGTTCCCCATATAAATCAGGTTCACATGTTTTATCGTGCGACCCTCAAAAACGGGAGTTTCGGCGCGGGCGAAGAGTCTTTGGAAAGTCAGCTGTTTGCTGTTGATGAAATCCCATGGGAAGACATTTCATTCCCGACCGTTCGCAAAACGCTGGAACTGTTTCTGGAGGACCTAAAAAAAGATTCTTTTGGCGTTCACATACGTGACATTCGGCATCCGATGACCGCCACTCGCATCAAAGACGATTTATAACGTCTCCAGACGATAGACCTCATAAGCAGGCTCTTCATAAGGATGAGCCTGCTTGAGGGCGGCAAGCGCTTCTTTGATCAAGTCATCGCGGCAAACAAGCTCAACCTTGAACTCCCCCACAGTCTCCAGCGCCCCACTTGACCCTAAAAACGGATTGCTTCCCTGAAGGGGACGAAACTGGCCCTGCCCGTAGCATTGCCACGCACAAGAATCGTAATCCCCAATACGCCCAGCTCCCGCTTCAAAGAGCGCCTGCTTGGTTTTCTCCAGATGTGTTTCGGGTACGAAATAGCAAATTTTATACATGATACCGGCCCGCCTGAGGATATTTTTTGTACAGATTAATAGCTTAGCCACTTACCCACAGATTCTGTGGATAACTCTGGGGAAAGATATGGGGAACACCGCTATAAACCCCGTATTTACTGCACTTAGGTTAAATTGGTGACAATTTCACCCGATTAATTTAAGTCATATATTTCAATTAGTTACAAGATTTCAATTAAAAATGACGCTCTATCCACCGCATTGCGCACAGAATGTACAGAGCGCCGCCCGCGATGTGCATAAAGATACTGAGTCAAGGGGTATTTTTCCAATATAGTGACTTTTTAAGCTTGAAAAACGATAAAACTACCGAATTCCAGACACAAAAAAACCGACTCCAGAAAGTTACCCTAACGGGGCTCACTAAAGTCGGCTTTTTGAAGTTTCACTCTCTATTTAACCAAACCAGCGCCTCGCATTCCGGAACATGCGAATCCAGGAGCCATCTTCCTGCCAGTCCTTGGGCCTCCACGAGTGTTGAACCGCACGGAATACACGCTCAGGGTGAGGCATCATAATGGTGATACGGCCGTCCCGGGTGGTAGCACCTGCAATGCCATCTTGTGATCCATTGGGATTGTAAGGGTAGCGCATTGTGGCCTGACCCCGGTTATCCACGAAGCGCAGTGCTACTCGTTCACTTTCCGCAAGATCTGCAGCAGATGCACTTCCTGAAAACTCTACTCTACCCTCGCCATGTGCAACCGCAATTGGCATGCGTGAACCAGCCATCCCTTCTAAAAAGGCAGAAGGTGACGGCATCACTTCAACCATCGCCAGCCGCGCCTCAAACTGCTCGGACTGGTTACGAACAAATCGAGGCCAGGCTTCACTGCCCGGAATCAGCTCATGCAAATTGGAAAGCATCTGGCAGCCATTGCATACACCAAGCGCGAGGGTGTCCTGCCGATTAAAGAATGCAGCAAACTGATCCCGAACGCGATCATTGAACAGGATGGACTTTGCCCAGCCTTCGCCAGCACCCAATACGTCTCCATACGAGAACCCACCACAAGCGACGAGACTGTTAAACGCCTCCAAATTCGAACGCCCGGAAAGAAGGTCGCTCATATGCACATCGACAGACTCGAAGCCAGCCCGATCAAATGCTGCCGCCATCTCGACCTGCCCGTTCACGCCCTGCTCTCGCAAAACGGCTACTTTGGGGCGAGCGCCTTTGTTGATGTAAGGCGCAGCTATATCTTCGTTCACATTGTATGTGAGCTCTACATGCAGCCCCGGGTCATCCGCATCCAAGAGATTATCAAACTCCTCCAGAGCGCAGTCCGCATTATCCCGCATGGACTGAATTCGGTAGCTTGTCTCAGACCACAGACGCTGCAGTTCTGTTCGTGAGTTATCAACAACCGCTGTGCCTTCAAACGTCAGGCGCAAACGGTCTTCATCATTCAATGTACCAATGACATTGATATGATCGCCCAGACCAGCTGCAGAAAACTGCTGTAAAACGAAGTCAGTGTCTTCCCTGCGCACCTGAATAACGGCACCCAGCTCCTCATTGAACAACTCTCGGGCAAACTGGCTGGGGTCATCTGCTAATCCATCCAGTTTTATATCTACACCGGTGCGGCCAGCAAAACACATCTCAGCAAGTGTCACAAACAAGCCGCCGTCAGAACGGTCGTGATAGGCGAGAAGCTTGCTGTCTGTGTTCAACCCCTGAATGACAGCAAAAAAGGCCTTGATGTCTTCTGGATCATCGAGATCGGGCGCCACCGCCCCGACATGTCGATAGACTTGAGCCAATGCCGACCCACCGAGACGGTTTTGCCCAGCGGCCAGATCAATAAGAATTAGATCGGTCTCACCCCCATCTTTTATCAATTGGGGCGTCAAAGTGCGCGAAACATCGGTGACAGGCGCAAAACCACTGACAATCAAAGACAGTGGCGCAGTCACGCTTTTATGTTCGCCGTTATCCTCTTCCCAAACCGTCTTCATGGACATGGAGTCTTTACCAACGGGAATGGTGATTCCCAGCTCCGGACATAATTCCATACCAACGGCACGAACTGTCTCGTAAAGGTTTTCGTCCTCTCCGGGGTGGCCGGCGGCTGACATCCAGTTCGCCGACAAACGAATATCCGAAAGCTTACCAATAGCAGCAGCCGCCATATTAGTAATGGTCTCACCTACAGCCATGCGGCCAGACGCAGGGGCATCAATGGTTGCTACCGGCGTGCGCTCACCCATCGCCATAGCTTCGCCAGTCGACACATCGAAGGAGCTTGCAGTAACCGCAACATCGCTAACGGGCACCTGCCAGGGGCCAACCATTTGATCTCGAGCAACCAGCCCGGTAATCGTGCGGTCGCCAATGGTGATCAGGAAATTTTTTGAGCCGACTGAGGGCAACCTCAACACTCTGCGTATCGCATCGTTCAGATCGACTTGTGTAGAGTCAAATATCGGTTTACTGAAAGATGTTCGCTTAATGCTGCGATGCATACGAGGCGGCTTGCCGAACAGCACATCCATCGGCAGATCAACCGGCTTGTCGTTAAAATAGGAGTCGCTGAGTTCTAGGTGGTGAGCTTCAGTTGCTTCACCAATCACTGCGTATGGGCAGCGCTCCCGACGGCACAGCGCGTCGAAAAGCTCCAAATTCTCAGGAGCAACTGCCATAACATAGCGCTCCTGCGACTCGTTGCACCAAATTTCCAACGGAGACATACCTGGCTCATCGCTGGGAATATCCCGCAGTTCGAACTTTCCACCGCGACCGCCGTCCTTGACCAATTCCGGCATAGCGTTAGATAGGCCGCCAGCGCCAACATCATGGATAAAGCACAAGGGGTTTTTCTCGCCCATCTGCCAGCAACGGTCAATCACTTCCTGACAGCGGCGCTCCATTTCAGGGTTATCACGCTGCACTGAGGCAAAGTCGAGATTTTCATTACTGGAGCCGGAATCCATGGAGGATGCAGCGCTGCCACCAAGACCGATAAGCATGGACGGGCCACCCAACACTATTAGCTTGGCCCCTACTGGTATCTCGCCTTTTTCCACATGCTCTGCGCGGATATTACCTAGCCCGCCAGCGATCATGATGGGTTTGTGGTAGCCGCGCACTTCATCGCCAGCCGGACCTGCAACTTTCTCTTCAAATGTCCGGAAATAGCCCGCAATGTTAGGACGGCCAAACTCGTTATTGAATGCAGCCCCGCCAATAGGGCCTTCAATCATGATATCCAGAGCCGATGCGATCCGGTCTGGCTTGCCGTAATTGATTTCCCATGGTTGAGGGTCGTCTGGCAAATTAAGATTGGAGACGGTAAACCCTGTAAGCCCGGCTTTCGGTTTAGAGCCACGGCCCGTTGCGCCTTCATCACGAATTTCACCACCGGAGCCTGTTGCCGAGCCTGCTGCCGGGGCAATAGCTGTCGGGTGGTTATGGGTTTCCACTTTCATAAGAATGTGGATGTCTTCTTGGTTATAGCTGTAAACACCGGTAACCGGATCGGGGTAGAAACGGCCACCTCTACTGCCCTGAATAACCGAAGCATTATCTTTATAAGCAGACAGTACGCCTTCGCTGTTCATTTCGAAGGTGTTACGGATCATGGCAAAGAGCGATTTTTCCTGCCCCTCTCCGTCAATATCCCAAGAAGCATTGAATATTTTATGGCGACAATGCTCGGAGTTTGCCTGCGCAAACATCATAAGCTCAACGTCGGTTGGGTCTCGTTCAAGACCAATAAATGACTTCACCAAATAATCAATTTCGTCATCTGCCAGCGCAAGCCCGAGACGCTTATTTGCCTCCACCAGTGCCGATCGACCTCCGGCCAATACTGATATACGTTCCAGCGGGCGCGGCTCTTCATGGCTGAACAATAATTGAGCGCCACCCATTTCATGGAAGACCTTTTGAGTCATGCGATCGTGCAACAGGGCTGCAACCTTCTCGCGTTGGTCTAAGCCCAACTTTTTGCTCGATTTAATATAAAAAGCCGTGCCGCGTTCGATACGCTGAATCTGGCGCAAACCGCAGTTGCGGGCAATATCGGTTGCTTTACTGGACCAGGGGGACAATGTTCCCGGGCGAGGCACAACGAGAAACAGCACGCCGTCTGGTTCTTCAACCGGTACACTGGGGCCGTATGTAAGCAACCTATCAAGGATGGCCTGCTCGGAATCAGAAAGCGTGCCCTCCAGATCTACGAAGTGCATGAATTCAGCATAAACATGCTTAACCTCGGGCACGATGGCCTGAATTCTGGCGTACAGTTTATGGGAGCGGAATGGCGAAAGCGCGGGAGCGCCGCGAAGTTCAAGCATGATATCAACCTGTATCGCGCGAAACGGGGAAGTCCGGGTGCATTCTGAGAAGGCGCATATGATACTTGAAAGCTTTGCCAGGATACAGCGCCTGAAAAGTTATTCCTCTAATGTGTATTTCACATTATTTTGCACGGTTTTTGATCAACTTCATTGACCGCTCTTCCCGCAGCAGGGATCATTAGGTTGTGGACATGGAGACCACACGCTAAAAGACACCGGATGCTGCCAAAACGTTTGCGCACATCCCGATGACCCAGCGGTAACGGAGAACAGGGACTTGGCAAGAATCCTAACTGCACGTAATGCGGCGGCATATAAACTACTCCTCGCCTGCACGCTAACGATGATCCTGCTCAGCCTCAACGGGTGCAGCCAGCCCAGCACGCTGCAGGAAATTCGCAACGAGGGCGTGCTGCACGTCATTACCCGGGTTGCACCTTCTATTTATTATGAAGGGCGCGGAGGGCCAACAGGCTACGATTACGAGTTGGCCAAACTCTTTGCTGAAGAGCTTGGTGTTGAACTTCGTCTCAGAGTTGCCGAAGACAACACCGAAGTGCTTTCCGTAATATCCAGAGACTTCGCACACATCGGTATGGCGGGCTTGTCTGCACAACCCTTGTTCGACAACCAATACAAATCGCTTCCTACCGGCATTGAAGCCCAGTCAATCGTTGTATACAACAGGGATGTCGAACGCCCCGAGTCTTTGGCAGACCTAAAGGGCGAGCGGCTCCACTTAGTATCCGATAGCAATCATGAGTATCAACTGCAAACGGTTGCGAACACTGCCTCCGGTGTTTCATGGCAAGTACACCCTGGACTAGATGCTGCAGGCATTCTGGCGCGCGTAGAAACTGGCGAACTCCCCTACGCTGTCGTTTCTTCCAATGAACTTGAGCTTAACCACGTTTTTTTCCCTCAGGTTAAACAGGCCTTCGCGCTCGGCGATGCAACGCAACTGGCATGGTTGTTTCCCATAAAACAGGACGACTCGCTGGTGAACGCAGCAAAAGCGTTTATGGAAAAAATGCAGGAAAACGGCACCATCGCCCAGCTTGCTGAACGCTTTTACGGGCATCTGGACCACCTGAACTACGTGGGTGCGCGCACATTCATGCACCACGTGGAAAACCGCCTGCCCAAATACGAAGCGCTGTTCAGAGAAAATGCTTCCATTTTCAATATGGACTGGCGCTTGCTTGCCGCCATTGGCTACCAAGAGTCGCACTGGCGACCCAACGCGGTTTCTCCTACAGGGGTCCGCGGGCTAATGATGTTGACACGGAACACGGCAAACTACATTGGTATCAACAACCGACTGGACGCTGAAGAAAGCATTCAAGGTGGCGCAAAATACTTCCGCATGGTGCACGAAAGAATTCCCGATCGCATAGCAGAGCCTGATCGCACATGGTTTGCCTTGGCGTCTTATAACGTAGGCTTCGGGCATCTGGAGGATGCACGCAGGCTTACCGCGGGTGCCGGAAAAAACCCGGACCGGTGGATGGATGTGAAAGAGTTTTTACCTTTGCTCGCGCAAAAAGAATGGTATAAAAAAACACGCTACGGCTATGCCCGTGGCCACGAGCCGGTTCTCTACGTTCAGAATATCCGCCGCTACTATGATGTGCTCGCAAGAATAATGAACCCCGCGGAGCGCGTAGCTGCTGCTCCCTCTCCGTTCGTTGGCTTGGAGCAGAGCACTGAGGGACTCTCCAACATGGAAAGCCCAGAGGAAGATGCGGAACACCGTGCGAGCCTGCCACCGGAACTCGGAATGGTCCCTCCGACGCTTTAGAGCCCAGGTTAGACGGCAGGATCGTCCGGCTTACTCACTTCAAGCACCCGTTCCACCTGATTGCCGGTGAATCCCCTACGAGAAAAAAAACGAGCCTGGCGCGCCTTTTCGTCCCACTCATTGCTCAAATCTGTTAAGCCGAAACGCTTTTCCCTTAACAAAAGTGCATTCCGAACCCAATCGGCATCAGCCAGCTCCTCAACACAGTCCGGCAAAGAGTGGATACCGCGCTGTTGTAACTCAGCCATCACTTTTAGCGGACCGTAGCCCAGATCAATTCGTTGGCGTGAGTAAACTTCGGCAAAGCGATTGTCGTTCAACCAGTCTTCATTTTCGTAATCATCCAGTACTTTGGAAATAACCGAGTGATCAAGCTGTCGCTGTCGCAACTTCAGTGTGAGTTCTTGGCGGCTATGTTCGCGGCGAGCAAGCAGTCTCAGGGCAACCGAGCGTGCTTTGTATTCTTGATCCTCGCTATTTTCCTGTTTTGCCATTCAGCCCTTCCCGCAAACGCTCACAAAACGCTAGACTAGCACCGATTTAATTCTGTCGGCGCTGATTCGGAACGCCGATACACAAATTTTTAACAGTAGTGACAACAATAGTGTCCGGCGCTCTGAGCTTGCATTGCAGAGAGCTGATGGCCGGTGCTGGCTTACTTTGCCCGACACCGCAGACTGGTTTCAATCCCTAAGGATATCTTCATGGCTGCATTTCTCCAGAAACTGTTCAAATCCCGTAAACCCTCCGCCCCAGATCGCAAGGCACAGGCTCGTATTCAGCCGCCAGCAGAGCCGGTGGAAGATACGCGCGCCCAATTAAGGGAAGAGCAGTTGCAGGTGTTACAAGCCGGCCCAACCCAAAAGGTTGCGGCGAGCCTCGCCATTGAAGGTTTAACGGCAGATACACGACTCAAGGCCGCGGGTTTGCTGCAAGACGCAGAGCTGTTGCAGCAGGTACAAAAACAGGCGAAAAACCGCGACAAGAGCGTATATCAAGTAGTTCGGCAGAAATTACAGGTCATCCGGGATGAGCAGGCTCATAAGGAAGCCGTTTCAGCCACCATATCCGCACTGACCCGCAATGCCAAGGATCAAGCTAAGAGTGACGACACCAAGCTGTATGAGGCGCGTCTGGAGACACTTCTAAACCAATGGGCAAAAGTGGAGCCTGAGGCAACACCAGACCAACTAAGCGAGTTCCTTGAGTCAGTTCACCTTTGCCGCGAGCGCTTATCCGACTTGAAAGCAGCTCAGGCAGCAGAGGAGCTGCAACGAGAACAGCAACTTCAACGAGAAGAAACCTTAGAGTTGATTGCCCGAACACTGGATGACTTGCGAAGCCAACCAACAGAAGCTCTAGCATCTTTAGCATCTCTGGATGCGCTTCAGAAAACCCAAGAAAACAGATGGTTAGAAGCAACTCGGGACACTCAGGTAGAAAAACAACAGCAAAAAGCCTATGAAACGTCGATGATGGCGCTGCGTAACTATATGAGTGCAGTGCGCCACATCAGTCAGGCAAAAGAGACACTTCACGCACTCTCGGCTCTTGCTGATGAAGACGCAAACCCGGAGGACCGCGAGCAAGCTTCCACGCTGATCAAAGAAATCAATTGGCCGGAGGGTTTCCCTGCTCCGGATCTACTTGCGCCCCTATACAAACTGGCCAAAAAACCGAAAGCACCGGTCAAGAAGAATGATGATCAAAAGCAGCAACAAGCTGCGACAGAGAGCTTAAAGGCAACGCTAAACCAGCTTGAAGAGGCTCTGGAAGCCAAACAGCTCAAAGAATCCCGTCACCTACTGAAAACCGCCCAGCAATATCTAAAAACGCTTGACCACCGCAACAGCAAGACTTTTCAGGCGCGAATTCAGCTTCTCACGGGTCAACTAAGAGAACTGACGGATTGGCAAGGATTTGCGACTGAACCCAAGCAGATCGCCCTTTGTGAGCAGATGGAATATCTGGCAGAACAGTCCATGGAGCCGGAAGCAAAATCCGAGCGCATAAAGGAGCTCCAAAAAGAATGGCGAGAACTTGGTGGCTCGTCAGACCGCACTATGTGGACACGCTTCAAGCAGGCGTCGGATAAGGCCTATGAGCCCTGCAAAACCTACTTTAAGGCCAAGTCGGGCTTAAAGCAGGCAAACTTGGAAAAGCGCAAAACAATTTGTGCCGAACTGGAGCATTTTGTCAACGGAGCAGACTGGAGCACCATCGATTGGAAAGCCGTTGAGCACATACTGCAAGCCGCCCGTCAGGAGTGGAAATCTGCCTGGCCTGTGGAGTTTAGGGATAATCGACAGGTACAGAAGCAGTTTGACGAGCTGCTTAAAAAGCTGGAAGCCCCTATTGATGATGAGCGCCGCAAAAACGAAGCACTGAAGGTGGCAATCGTTGAACAGGCGCAAGCGCTGATCTCTCACGAACCGCTTCAGGAGGCCATGAGCAAAGCAAAAGCCCTGCAAACAGACTGGAAGGCAATTGGCATCACACGCCACAGGGAAGACCGAAAACTATGGCAGGCATTCCGCAAAGCGTGTGATGATATTTTTGCGCGCCGGGATACCGAGCGCTCTGAACAACAACGCGCAACACAGGAAGCCGATACCGCTGCCGAGGCAATGCTTGAGCAGGCCTTGAGCGTGGATTCCGGTCAGGATATATATGCGCTGGAGCAAGCACTAACCTTATTACGCAGCCTTGATGCCACGCAAACGTCTGCGGCAGTGACTGAGAAAATCCAAAAAGAAAAGCAACGTTTGAATCAGGCGATTGCAGCACAAAGACTTAAAGCGGGTATTGTAGAGTGGCAAGCGCTTATACTGGCGCGCGCCGAGGGTGATTTAGATTCAGGCGCCCTACCAGACAAATGGCCTCAGCTCGCCGAAAGTTTGCCCGAACTGGATGATCATGAAATCGTCATCCGTGCAGAGATTCTTTCAGGCATACCATCGCCAGAGGTTGACCAGAAAAGGCGTATGGAAATACAGGTTCAGCGCCTAGCCGAAGGCATGGGCTCATCCGAAAAAGCCGACAGCGCTATAAAGAGTGTGGAAAGCCTAGTCGCTAGCTGGTGTCTCAAAGCGCCCGACAAGACTGCAGACCCTGCGCTGGCAGAGCGCTTGAATAAGGCGTTGGATGCGCTAATTATAAGCTAAATATTCAGCGCTCTACTCGCGCTGATGCTCTCTGACAAAATCCCTGGCGTTTTTTACGGCGCTCAGGGATTTGTCTCTCATGCTCTTGAGTTCCTCATCTGCTAGATAAAACATCATGTCAACTGTGTGCCTGTAGTATCGGGGCGGCAGCCTGTTAAGGGCCACGCACATAACGTCGGCCAGATAGTCTGACGTATCCTCCGGCTTTCTTGTTGCCTCTATTGCGTCTATCACTAGACGTTCGTAAAAATTCTCGACCGCATCTCTAAAAGACATGTCATTGTGCCTCCGGAATCCATGTGGGCGCACTTCAAAAGTCGGCGCCTTTGTCTATAAACAATAGAAGCAGAATCCCTGCCTGTCATGCCCGCTGAGCAATTTTGCCAATCCGATTGGCAGGCGGCGTCATTACACACCATGCGGCTAAGGGGCTATGGTGATAAGCCTGATAAGTAAAACACAAAGCAACAATCACCAAAGGAAAAGCAATGACCACCGAGGCGTATATCTTCGACGCGGTCCGCACTCCCAGAGGGCGCGGTAAAAAAGACGGCTCACTTCACAGTGTCAAACCCATTACATTACTAACGACTGTGCTCAATGCGCTGCAGCAGAGAAATAACCTGGACACTTCTCAGGTAGACGATATAGTGCTTGGTTGCGTCTCCGCCGTTGGCGACCAAGGCGCCGACATTGCTAAAACAGCCGCACTTGCTGCAGATTGGGATGAAAAAGTAGCCGGCGTTACCCTAAACCGATTCTGCGCTTCCGGCCTTGAGGCCGTTAACTTGGCAGCCATGAAAGTTCGCTCTGGCTGGGAGGATTTGGTTGTTGCCGGTGGCGTAGAGTCTATGTCCCGCGTGCCTATGGGCTCGGATGGTGGCGCCTGGGCTATGGACCCGCATACCAACATGCATACCGGCTTCATGCCCCAGGGTATTGGCGCTGACCTTATTGCCACGCTTGAAGGTTTCAGCCGAGAAGATGTTGACGGATTCGCTGTAAAGTCCCAGCAAAAAGCCGCTAACGCCTGGAAGAACGGGTACTTCGCCAAATCTATTGTTCCTGTTATCGACCAGAGTGGCGTTGTCATTCTCGACCGTGACGAGCATGTGCGCGGCGACACTACGATTGACTCCCTTGCGGGCCTCAAGCCTTCTTTCCAGATGATGGGAGAAATGGGCTTTAACAGTGTGGCTCGGGAAAAGTATCACTACGTTGAAACGATTAACCACGTCCACCACGCCGGCAACTCCTCCGGCATGGTGGACGGCGCTACAGGCATTTTGATTGGCAGTGAAGCCAAGGGCAAAGCAATGGGCCTTAAGCCCCGCGCTCGCATCGTTGCCACTGCGGTTACGAGCACGGATCCAACCATTATGCTCACCGGCCCTGCGCCCGCCTCGCTAAAGGCATTGGAAAAAGCAGGCATGACGGTAGATCAGATTGACCTATTTGAAGTAAACGAAGCCTTTGCCTCTGTGGTAATGCGCTTCCAGAAGGAACTCTCGGTTCCGGATGAAAAAGTGAACGTGAACGGTGGCGCCATCGCCATGGGTCACCCCCTCGGCGCCACCGGTGCAATGATTCTAGGCACACTGCTGGATGAACTGGAGCGCCGGGAACTGCGCTTTGGTCTGGCGACGCTTTGCGTCGGCGGCGGCATGGGCATTGCCACCATCATTGAGCGGGTCTGAACCCCCACACTTTTTCTGTAAGGAGAACCGATTATGAGTGCTATACGTTATGAACTGGGTTCAGACAAGGTTCTGACCCTCACCATCGACATGCCGGGCCAGTCCGCGAACACCATGAACAAGGCGTTCCGGGAAGCCCTCGATGAAACAGTCCCCAAAGTTCTGGGCGATCTGGAAAACATTCGCGGTATTATTGTTACCTCTGCTAAGAAAACCTTTTTTGCCGGTGGTGATCTGAACGAAATTTTCAAAGTCACCCGTGATGATGCTCAGGCCTTTGAAGACATGGTCAACGCCATGAAAGCCCAGATGCGGGCGCTGGAGACCTGCGGCAAGCCCGTGGTCGCCGCCATCAACGGCGCAGCGCTGGGGGGCGGGTTTGAAATCGCCCTAGCCTGCCACCATCGCATCGTTCTGAACAACAACAGCATTCAGTTGGGGCTTCCGGAAGTCACTCTTGGACTGCTTCCCGGTGGCGGTGGCACTCAGCGCTTGCCTAGAATGATTGGTTTGGAAGCGGCGTTCCCGTTGCTGATGGAGGGCAAAAAGCTGCGCCCTTCTGCGGCACTGAAGGCTGGCATCATTGACGAAATTGCAGACTCCCCTGAAGACATGATGGCCAAGGCACGGGCGTTTATCGATGCCAACCCCAATTGCCAACAGCCATGGGACAAAAAAGGCTTTAAGCTACCCGGTGGCGCGCCCCACCATCCTGCGATGGCACAAAAATTGGCAATTGCACCTGCAATGCTGAAGCAGAAGACCAAAGGCTGCTACCCGGCGCCCGAGCGCATTATGGCGGCGGCAGTTGAAGGCGCTCAGGTAGACTTCGATAACGGCAGCCTGATTGAAACCCGCTACTTTGCCGAACTAGTGACTGGTCAGGTCTCCAAGAACATGACAGGCACCTTCTGGTTCCAGTTGAATGATATCAATGCAGGCGGCAGCCGTCCTTCCGGAGTCGAAAAAGAGACCTTCAAGAAGGTAGGTGTACTCGGCGCAGGCATGATGGGCGCGGGTATAGCTTACTCCACCGCTACCCGCGGCATGGAAGTGGTGCTGAAAGATGTCTCTGTTGCAAGCGCCGAAAAAGGCAAAAGCTATTCGGAAAACCTGCTGGCGAAAAAGGTCAGCCGGGGCCATATGACCGAGGAGAAAAAGGCGGAAATTCTGGGCCGTATCAAAGCCACTGACTCCGCCGCAGATCTAGAAGGTTGCGATCTGGTCATCGAAGCGGTATTCGAAGACAGTGATCTGAAAGCCAAGGTAACCGCAGAAGCCGAGCCCAAGCTGGTGGACAACGGTATCTTCGCGTCCAACACCTCGACTATTCCTATTACACAGCTGGCAAACGCATCTGCCAAGCCGGAAAACTTTATCGGCCTGCACTTTTTCTCACCTGTGGACAAGATGCAGCTTGTAGAAATCATTGTCGGCGAAAAAACGTCTGATGAAACTTTAGCGCGCGCGTTTGACTACGTTCAGCAAATCGGCAAGACCCCGGTGGTTGTGAACGATAGCCGCGGCTTCTTCACCTCCCGCGTTTTCGGCACCTTTGTGAACGAAGGCATCTGTATGCTGGGCGAGGGTATTCATCCAGCCAGCATCGAGAACGCAGGCTTGCTGGCAGGCATGCCCGTCGGCCCTCTGACCATCTCCGATGAAGTCAGCATGACCCTGATGCAGCTCGTTCGTAGCCAGAGTAAAAAAGATGTGGAAGCAGCGGGAGGAACATGGAACCCGCACCCGGCCGAGGCAATCATCGACCAAATGGTTAATGAGCACGGGCGCAAAGGCAAAGCTGCAGGTGCTGGCTTCTATGAATACCCCGCCAAAGGAAAGAAGCACCTGTGGCCTGAGCTTGAAACTCTCTTTGTGGACAATGAGAAAGCTCGCGATGTGAAACTACAGGATCTGAAAGATCGGATTTTGTTCATTCAAGCCATTGAGACAGTTCGTTGCTTAGAGGAAGGCGTATTGCGCACTGTTGAAGACGCCAACATAGGCAGCATCTTTGGTATTGGATACGCGCCCTGGACGGGCGGAGCCATACAGTTTGTTAACCAGTATGGAGTGAGAGCCTTTACTGAAAGAGCTCAGGAGCTGGCAAACATTTACGGCGAACGCTTTACCCCGCCCGCGCTCCTGCTTGAGCATGCGGAACAAGAAAAGCCCTTTACCTGAAGTGCCTGAACGGCGGGGGCCAAAATCCCCGCCGTACATTCTCCCCCCTCCCGCAAAGCTCCCCTTAAACGATTAGCCTATTTCGTATGTTATTCCCCTGCGACCCGTTTTCTTTTTAACGAGAAAACGGCAAGTTATGGACAGATTGTCACGAACCGATACGTCATGCCTATAGCAACGGGTGTAGCCCTTGCCTACAATAAATCTATCAGCCCACGGGTTAACCGGCTCCAGTTCTGTCTGGCGGGTACCCAGCATCGTCAGGTATGTTTTTATGACCATCGCGAAAAAATCATCTGTTCGTCACGTGCCGTACAAGACTGGCAGGATAGGTGTATGTAAAGCGCTCACCATCGCCCTGCTTCTGTCAGCACCTTTCGCAGCCCAAGCAAAAGCCGTGGAACCGGAGGTCTATACGCCGGTTGCGCCAACAATTGATCAGGCACGCGCCAACATTCTTATTGCACGGCAACTGCAGTTCACCCACTTTCGCGACTTGGGTATCAGTGACAAGCTTTCTGGTGACGTGTTTGACGCTTATCTGGATTATCTCGACGGGCAGCGGGTCTATCTTACCGGAAGCGATGTTGAGGTGCTGTCCAAAGTCAGAAACCGCCTCGGATCGGCCCTTAAAACCGGCCAACTGCAGCCTGGGTTTGATATCTACAATCTGGTTCAGCAGCGCATTATAGAGCGCCTACAGTTCGCGCTGAGCACTCTTGATGAGGGCATCGAAAATCTGGACTTCACTGCTAATGAGAGCATTTTGCTTGACCGCTCTGAAGCTGAATGGGAGCCAGACAAAAAAGCACTGGATGCCTTGTGGGTGAAACGCATCAAAAATGCTGTACTGGCTCAACGCCTCAACGGCAGTGACGACGAAGCGATTAAAGATACGCTTAAACGGCGGTACGAGGGCCAGCTAAAGCGCGCTTATCAAGCCCGCAGCGAAGACGCGTTTCAGGCCTACATGAATGCATTTGCTGGCATGTGGGATCCGCATACTTCATATTTTTCACCGCGAACCTCTGAAAACTTCAACATTAATATGAGCCTCTCTCTTGAGGGCATAGGCGCGGTTCTGCAAGCGGACAACGAATATACAAAAGTTGTCCGTCTGGTTCCCGGGGGGCCTGCATCCAAGCAAGGCCAACTTAAACCCGCAGACAGAATTGTCTCCGTTGCACAGGAAGACGAAAAGCCGGTTAACGTGATTGGCTGGCGCTTGGATGAAGTAGTGGACCTTATCCGCGGCCCCCGCAACTCCGTAGTTACACTTGAAGTTGTGCCCGCTAGTGCAACCGACGAAACCCTGACCAAGTCCATTTCCATCAACCGCGACGAAGTTAAGCTGGAAGAACAAAGCGCTAGCAAAGATACGATTGAGTTTGACCGCAATGGCGAAAAGTACACCGTTGGAGTAATCACCATTCCAACCTTCTACGCTGACTTCCGGGCTATGCAGGCTGGCGACCCCAACTACAAGAGCACAACCCGTGACGTGCGAAAATTGATTGAAGAGCTGCAACAAGACGGCGTAGACGGGCTAGTTATGGATTTGCGCAATAATGGCGGTGGTGCTCTGCACGAGGCCAATGATCTAGTCGGCTTATTTATCGACACCGGCCCCACCGTACAAATTCGCAACTCGAACAACGAAGTTCAGGTGCTCAGCGACGACGATGCTTCCGTTGCCTACGACGGGCCTTTGGTGGTGCTCACCAACCGTATGAGCGCATCGGCGTCCGAGATATTTGCAGGTGCCATTCAGGATTACGGTCGCGGCTTGGTCGTCGGCTCGCAAACCTTTGGCAAAGGTACCGTACAGGCCGTTCGTCCCCTCAATCATGGCCAACTCAAGATTACCCAGTCCAAGTTCTACCGGGTATCTGGTGGTTCAACCCAACATAAAGGTGTGATTCCGGATATCGAGATCCCCACTCGTATTGATAAAACCCGTATCGGCGAAGACGCTCTGGATCACGCTCTACCCTGGGATCAAATTGATGCGGTTCCTCATACCCGGTATTTTGATTTCAGTGGCATTATTGAGGAACTCCGCAAACGCCATGATGATCGTTTTGCCAAGAGCCCGGATTTCAGGCTCCTTCAAAAGGAAATCGATTTCCTGAAAGAGCAACGCCAACGGGATACCGTAAGTCTTAATTTGGACGAGCGCACTATCCAGCAGGAACAGATCGAACGCACCCGACTGACCATTGCAAATGCTCGCAGGGAACTGCGGGGTGAAGAGCCTTTCGAGTCTCTCGATGAACTCGAAGACTGGCAAGATCAGCAAGCTGCCGATCTCGGGTCTGGAAATGATGAGTTAGATTTTGTTATTCGCGAAGGCGGCGACATTATGGCGGACATGCTCGAGTTGGATAAACGCATGGCTTCTATCCTTACCCCGCAACAATTCGCGGCTCAGGCAGACGCGCTGTAATGAGCCAAAAGTCAGGCAAGCCTGTAACCAACGAGCAGGAGCATCAGAACAAAGCCCGAGCTTTACAGGACATGCTGCTGGATGCCTTGCACGCCATGCGCTCGCAAGAAGAAGTGGAGGTACTGCGCAAACCGACGGCATCGGAAAAAGCGCCAGACGGCATTCTCGACCGTCTTGCCAGCATTACAGGTTCGGCCTTCCGCTTTGGAGCACGCGCCACCGATAAGTCTTTGCGCGTAGGTCGGGCTCTGATCAACTCTCAAGATCAGCTCCGTGCCATGCTGGCAGCTGGCCAGTCGCTGAAGGATATCCGAGAAGTGGCCGGGCTTACGCTGTCAGAAATGAGCGAAGCCCTCGATCTCCGCGATAAGTCTGTACTTGAGGCCATCGAAAACGGCACAGCTACACTGTCGTTTGAGTTGATCCTTCGCCTAACCGCCCTGATAGCACGAAATGACCCTATCCCGTTTATTATGCGCACCACCCGGAACTATAACCCGGAGGTTTGGCAGATTCTCAACGATTGGGGTGTGGCTAGAGTTCCGTTACAGTTTGAGCGAGAGCGGGAGTTTATCAACATTTTCCGCCGCCACGACTCCGCAAGAACCCTATCGGATGAAGGCTTTCGTAAGGTTCTGGATTTTACGCGGCAAAGCTTCGAGATGTCTCTGCACTTTGCAGAGGATCAAGAAAAGCAGGTTGCCGAGCTCCGCGAAGCCTTCGCAAACCAGCAGGGAACGTCGCCAGAGAAAAGCACCGCTGCTGGCAAAAAGCCATCAACCAAATAGGTTTCGCATCGCGGTTATATCCGGGTTCCGCACTACACCTTTTTCGGTAACGATCAGGTCAATCAAGCTCGCTGGCGTCACATCAAATACTGGATTGAACACCGACACTCCCTCCGGCGCCAGCGGTATGCCTCTTATCTCACGAACCTCAGTGCCATCTCGCTCTTCAATAGGAATATCTGCACCAGACTGCAAATCCATATCCACGGTAGTGGAAGGTGCAACAACCATAAACCCGACTTTGTGGTGTCTTGCCAGCACAGCGAGGCTATACGTGCCAATTTTGTTGGCCACATCGCCGTTGGCGGTAATCCGGTCGGCACCCACAATAATCCATCGAACCTCGCCCGCGGCAAGAATGGCGGCTGCGGCGCCATCGGCATTCAGGGTTACCGGAATACCATCTCGCATCAGCTCCCAAGCGGTAAGGCGGCTACCCTGAAGCCAGGGCCGGGTCTCGTCTGCATACACTTGCTTCAGCAGGTTTTTCTCATGCAGCCGACGAATAACACCCAGCGCAGTACCATAGCCACCGGTTGCGAGCGCGCCTGTATTGCAGTGAGTCAGAACCGACACTTGAGCGGTACCCTCCGCGCTGGCAGAAAACCCCATCGCTTCAAGCGCGTAATCCGCCATGGTTAGATTTGCCGCAAGATCCTCCTGATGAATGGCAACCGCTTCATCCTCCAATCGCGCCAGCGCTTCACTGAGTGTGCTGCAACCGACAAACACCCGCTCCATGCGCTGCAAGGCCCAGAACAAGTTAACGGCTGTCGGCCTCGACGCTGCTAAATCACGGATAGCCTCTTGTATTTGAGCGCGCCAATCGCTTGCTGTTGCCTGCCGCGCAGCCAGAGCGACACCATAAGCCGAGCTGATACCAATCGCAGGGGCACCGCGAACAACCATATCTCGAATGCACTGCGAAACGCCGGATGCGGTCGTCAGAGTTAGCCACTGTTCCTGAACGGGAAGCAAACGTTGATCCAGTAACTCTAAGCTGGCACCAAGCCACCGCAGTGCTACGGTGCCACTAGATTGGGTGCCAGAAGAAGGCGTGGGTGAAAACTGGGATTCTTTGGAACTATTCATCGTCTGGCTCCGCTTTCATAACGCTGAAAACGGCCAGTATAACGGTTATACTTCCGGGCTACATTTTATCGTCCGGCGGCCTCGTGCTCTGTTTATATGCTCTATGGCATTCGTCGCCGGCACTGCAAGGCAGGGTTAATGACGGCAGATACTATCACTGCAGCCGATATTCGCATCAACGCTCGCTGGCTGATTCCGATTGAACCATACGGAGTGGTGCTTGAGCATCAAGCCGTGATCATACAGGGCACCAAGATTGCTGCCGTTATACCTGTGGCGCAAGCAGATCGCGAGTTTCGCACCCGAGAGACTATTAACCTGCCCCACCATGTGGTTATGCCAGGGTTGATCAACATGCATGGCCATGCAGCTATGTCACTGTTTCGCGGCATGGCAGACGATTTACCGCTAATGACCTGGTTAAACGATCATATCTGGCCTGCTGAAGGCCGTTTTGTTAGCGAACAATTCATTGCAGACGGTACGCAACTTGCCATGGCGGAAATGCTGAGAACCGGCACGACTACTTTCTCAGACATGTATTTCTTCCCGGAAATTGTCGCCCAAATGGCACATGACACGGGCATGCGTGCGCAAGTTTGCTTTCCTTTGCTGGACTTCCCGACTGTGTGGGGTTCAGGGCCTGACGAATACTTGAGCAAGGGCGAGGCGCTGATCGATGAGTGGCGAGGCGATGATTACATTATGCCCGCGATTGGCCCGCATGCGCCCTACAGTGTGTCGGATGGACCGCTGAGCAAGGCTATAGGGCTTTCCGGGAAAACCGGCGCACGTATCCAGATCCATTTGCATGAAACCGCATTCGAAGTAGCAGAAGCTATAGAGAAGGAAGGGAAACGCCCTATCGAAAGACTTGCGGAACTTGGCGCCCTT
>Ga0209075_1001453_pt1 | contig 22218 bp, 16 predicted proteins | sample Stecom2011_FD_187523 | JGI IMG/M metagenome (GOLD analysis project Ga0209075, IMG submission 187523) | Agricultural soil microbial communities from Utah to study Nitrogen management - Steer compost 2011 (SPAdes) (version 2) | ecosystem: Environmental > Terrestrial > Soil > Agricultural land...
TCATAAAGAACTATGTGGTCTATGTGTCTATGTGGTTCATTTTTTTAAGACTCTAAAAGAAAGAAAACCGACCACATAGGCAGATAGGGATCATAGAGAACCATGTATTCTATGCGACTACGTGGTTTAAAAATCTTGCTTTAATCGTTTGAAAAAAAAAGAAAACCGAAAAAATGCACATAAGGGTCATAAAGAACTATGTGTCCTATGTGTCTATGTGGTTCATTTATTTTATAGCCTCTAAAAGGAAGAAAACCGACCACACAGGGATCATAGAAAACTCTGTGTCTAGGTGGTTAAAAAATTTGCTCTGATTGTTCTAAAAAAACCTAACCCCCCGACTTTTTAGCCCTATAGCCATTTTGGGTCAGTATTTCCAAAACCTTATCCCTGAGGTCACCCTGAACAATTATTTCACCGTCCTTGGCGCTTCCCCCTACACCGCATTTGTTTTTGATCAGTTTTCCCAGCTCTCTAAGATCATCCTCGGCCCCCACAAAACCCGTGACCAGCGTTACCTGCTTACCCCCTCGAGACTTTTTATCCAATTGGACGCGGAGATTTTGCTTTTGGGGGGGGAGAGTGGTTTCATCTTCTTCCTGCTCATTAAATTCAAAATCATGACTGGTGGAATACACCACTCCATCCCTTTTCTTCCAGTCGTTGCTTTTCTTCTTCGTCATGTGTTACTTGGTGATTTTCATGGTCCAGACCGGTCTTTTGGCGTGGTTTACCACATCTTCCGCAATGCTGCCACTCAAAAGATGCATAAAACCTGTGCGTCCGTGGGTAGCCATGGCGATCATATCTGCATTGATTTCCTGCGCATATTCTATAATGCCTTCTTCTTCCGAAGTGCTGTTATAGATAACAGCCTGCGTGTTGCTCAATCCATGGGTGGTGATAAAAGATTCAATTTTAGCGCGGGAGTCTTTGGTAGTTTCGAAGAAACTGGGTGTATTGATTTTCACAAGACTCAGCTCAGCACCAAGAAGTTCCTGAAGGGACTTGATATGCTGAATGACTGTTCTGTTGTCCTCGCTAAAATCACTGGCGAAAATTATCTTTTTGATCTGGTCTGCATGGGTCGGCCGTTTGACAGTGATTACGGGACATGAGGCATGGCGAACCACCTTTTCGGTATTGGAACCAATCAGTAATTCCTCCAATCCGCTGGAGCCTTTCGATCCCATGATTACCAGATCGGCTTTAATGTCGGTGATTTCGGACGAGATACCGGCGTATGGATTGCCAAAGGAGATCCGCGTTTTGAATCCGTAAGGCTTATTTTGGTGCTCTTCTTCAATTTCCTGCAATTGCCGCTTTCTCTTCTCGACAAGCTCAACCATATATACTTGGTTCAGCTGGGCAGAATCCAGATTCATTTCCCCCATGGTGCTGAAGCTTTGCGTGGTGGGAGTTTCTACAATGTGGACCAGCTTAAGTTTGCCCATGGTTTTAGTGGCAAGCTGCTGCGCAAATTGAAAAGCATACTCTGCTTCTTCGGAAAAATCAAATGGAACTAAGATGGTTTGCATGGCTATAGTTTTTTTGAGAATTGAATCGCAAATATCAGGCTAAAGCTAAAGATTTATTTCTATTTAAAGGCAGGCGTGTTGCCTAAAAATGATGAAAATGACTTAAGTCAGTTTTTTTCGAAAAGCGGTAATAGTCGCCGCAGCGTTATTCATCATAAGTGGCAGAGCCCGCTAAGTGGCCATGAAAAAACACCCGTAGCAGTCGGGGATATAGCTGCAATTTATCTGAGGAAAACGATTCCCGCCCCGAACACCAGTACCCAAATCAAAGTGGACATGGCCATTTTTTTTAAATAAGGATCCAATTGTGGAGATGTTTTTCCTGGGTCCGCAACAGCTTTGGCAATGCTGATCATAATCGGCGCCACCAGCAAGGCCAACAATCCCCCCCAAGCCTGTTCCACCAATACAAAAGCTACCAGCGAGACATTCCCAGCCAGAATAAGAAACCAATTGTACCGAACGGCTGCCCGCCGTCCTATTCGGACAGGAATAGAGTTTTTACCTGCCTTGATATCAGAGTCAATGTCCCTGATGTTGTTGATGTTCAAAACAGAAGCGCTGAATAATCCCAAGGAGATGGCCGGTAGTATTAAAGGAAAGGAAAATTTCAACGTATGCAAAAAGTAAGTCCCCAAGACCCCGACCAACCCGAAAAAGAGAAATACGGAAATATCTCCCAATCCGGCGTAGCCGTAAGGCTTGGAGCCTGACGTGTATGTAATCGCCGCAGCGATCGCCAGAATACCCAATCCCACAAAGGCAAGCAAAACAACCCAGTCCGTAAGAGCAATATACAAAAGTGCTATGCCGCTTAGGAAGGACAATACCGCCATAATTACCATGGCTCTTTTCATCTCCTTTGGGGAAATAACTCCTGACTGCACGGCCCTTATAGGACCCTGCCGATCCGCACTGTCCGCTCCGTGTACACTGTCCCCATAGTCGTTGGCAAGATTGGAGAGCACTTGTAGCAGGGTAGTAGTAAGGGCAGCTAAAACAAAGACTTCCCATCTGAAAAGGCCGTGATAATGGGCGACAAAACTGGCCATTAATATACTCGCCAACGCCAAAGGCAAAGTTCTTAGCCGTACGGCATGTAGCCAGGCCTGCTTCTTATTAGAAAATGAAATCCCCACTGAGGTATTGAAGTTTTAACGAAAAAGGATTGGAGGAAACTAGGATTGAATCAAATTGATGATTTCTTCATCCAAGGGCTTTACCGAGGAAGGGAAGAATTTCTTCAATTCTCCTTTTTCATCAATAAAATATTTGCAGAAGTTCCAGGTAGGTTCTTTGTCGTTCCATCCATTAAGATCCTTATCTGAAAGCCATCGATAAAGCGGGTGCTTGTCCACGCCTTTGACCGACACCTTGTCAAACATCTGGAAGGTTACCCCGTAGTTTTCGGTGCAAAACTGCTTGATGTCCTCAATGGTACCCGGCTCCTGTCCACCAAAATTATTGGCTGGAAAACCGAGGATGGCGATCTGGTCCCCATATTTCTCGTTCAATTCCTGCAACTCGGCATATTGGGGGGTATAGCCGCATTTTGATGCAACATTAACTACAAGCACTTTCTTCCCTTTATATTGATTGAAATCCACCACATTTCCGTCAATGTCATTCATTTTGAAGTCGTAGAAAGATTTTTCCATCAGCATATCTTCGAGATTGGTTACCTCTTCTTGGGTATTGTTGGATTGGCTGGATGTATTGCATCCGAGTGCCATAAAAGCGAGTATGGTCAACAGTGTCTTCATGTTACATTTTTTCGGGTACAACAATGCCTAATAAGGCCATTCCGGATTTTAGGATTCTGGCTACCTGGGCAGAAAGTACTACTCTGAAAGCCTGAGCCTTATCGTCCGATTCATTAAATATAGGAAGTTCTGCGTAGAAACGGTTATATTCCTTTGCCAAATCAAATAAATATTGGGCTAAGACAGAAGGGGACAGTTCCTGCCCCGCCTGTTTGATTTTGTCTCCATAATCGTTCAACAAGATGACCAGTTCCGTCTCCGGTCCTTCCAACTTGCTTAACCCTACAAACCCGTCAACGGTAAAGTCCATTCCTATCTGCTTGGCCTTTCTCAAAATGGAGGAGATCCGGGCATGGGAATATTGAATAAAGGGTCCGGTGTTGCCCTGGAATTCTATGGATTCCTGTGGGTTGAAAAGCATCCTTTTCTTGGGGTCTACTTTCAACAGAAAATATTTCAGTGCTCCCATTCCCAGCACTTCATACAGTGCTTGCGCCTGCTCCGCAGTAAAGCCTTCTATTTTTCCCAGCTCTTGGGTGTGCGCGGCAGCGGTCTCTACCATTTCCTTCATCAGATCGTCGGCATCTACCACCGTTCCTTCTCTGGATTTCATCTTACCTGAAGGAAGGTCTACCATTCCATAAGAAAGATGGAATAAGCCATCACCATAAGGTCTGCCGAGTTTTTTCAGGATGGTAAATAGCACTTCAAAGTGATAATCCTGCTCGTTACCCACCACATAGACAGAGCGGTCAATCTGATGATCCCTGTACTTCAAGTCCGCGGTGCCCATATCTTGGGTGATATAGACGGAGGTTCCGTCGCCCCTCAACACGAGCTTCTCCTCCAAACCTTCGTCTTTGAGGTCCGCCCATACGGATCCATCTTCTTTTTTGAAAAACACCCCCTTTTGAAGCCCTTCCGCTACAATATCTTTTCCCAGCAAATAAGTGTCGGATTCATAGTAATATTGGTCAAATTCGACGCCCATGGTCTTGTAGGTGCTAGCGAAGCCTTCATAGACCCAGCCATTCATGGTTTCCCAGAGCTGAACGACCTCCTTATCTCCATTTTCCCACTTGATAAGCATTTCCTGTGCTTCCTTCATTAGTGGAGCTGACTTTTTTGCCTCCTCTTCTGAGGTGCCGTTCTCTACCAGTTCGGCGATTTGCTTCTTATATTCGGCGTCAAACTTCACATAGTACTTTCCGGCCAAGTGGTCACCTTTTAAGCCAGAGCTATCAGGTGTTTCCCCATTGCCAAAGTGTTGGTAGGCTACCATGGATTTACAGATGTGGATGCCGCGGTCATTGACCAAATTGGTTCGGATCACCTCGAAGCCGTTGGCCTTGAGGATTTCTGAAATGGAAAAACCCAAGAAATTATTCCTTAAATGCCCCAAGTGCAGGGGTTTGTTGGTGTTGGGAGAGCTGTACTCCACCATGACTTTTTTTCCATTCGGTGGAAAATGCCCGTACTTTTCATCCTGAACAATTCTGCCAAAGAGCTCGATCCACGTGCTGTCTTCGATGGAGATATTTAAAAATCCCTTAACCACATTGTATTCCTTGACGACTGCTGAATTGGATTTGAGGTACTCTCCGATTTGGGCGGCTCCCTGTTCCGGAGAAGCCTTGGTGATTTTGAAATACGGAAACATCACAAAAGTGTAATTGCCGGCAAAATCTTTCCGGGTAGGCTGTAGCAATAGGGTAGAAGGCTCTACCTGATGGTCGTATAAGACCTGAAAAGCTTGGCTAATATCCTGTAAAATCTGTTCTTGTAGCGTCATTTATTTTTGTTAAAATATTTGTCAAAAATTAGCAACCAAAGACCTAGTGGTGGCTTCCAATATCTCGAAGGCATTTTCAGCCATCAGGTTTTCGGTATCCAATGTGGGGTTTACCTCCACTACTTCCCAACAGCAGACCCTTTTGTCCTTGATCAGTTCCATATTGAGTTCAATCGCTTCCTCTACGGTCAAGCCTTCGGAGACAGGCGTTCCTGTACCTTTGGAGATGGCGCTGTCCATGCTGTCTACATCGAAGGAGATGTAAACCTGGTCACATGCTTCAAGTCTCTTCAAAGCTTTCCTGGCAATCGCAGTTATTCCCTCTTTCCGTACCTCATCGACGGTGAAGTTTTTGATAAGGTGTTTTTTGATCAGAAAGTCCTCTGGTTCTTCGGTATCCCGCACCGCAATATAGACAATATCCTCCGCTAAAATTTTAGGTTTGTCTCCGCCGATCTTTTTTATCTGCTCCCAATAAGAAAGTGTCTCCGCCTGGGGTTCATTGATTTGGCATTCCAGATTATCCGTGCCGATACACATGGCAAGAGGCATCCCATGCATATTTCCGGAGGGAGAGGTGTATGGGGTATGGAGATCGGCGTGTGCATCGATCCAGATTACCCCCAATCTTTTTTCGGGATCAGCCGCCTTGATGCCCATGATGGTGCCTGCGGCGGTAGAGTGGTCGCCGGCCAGTATAATCGGGAAGCTTTTTTCCACACGGAGGGAATGAACGGTTTGGAAAACATTGGTCAGCACCTGGTAGACGCCGTCGATGTATTTGGCATAAGGATGACGATTTCCTTTCCAAAGAAAACTGTTGGCATCGGGAACATTAATAGGGTCGAATTGGGCAAAAAAATCAGACTTTTTGTCCAAGCTTGCCACTTTCAGGGCATCGATGCCCATGCTTGCCCCACGTGTTCCTGCCGCAATTTCAGACCTTACTTCCACTAATTTAATATTCCGCATACTGGATGGTTTTTATGTCCGCACATAAAGGGTAAACCTTTTTTCAAGGCTTAGGATTGGCCTTTAATTTCGGTAAAACTAGGGAATTTTGATGGGATAACCATTCCCAAAGAGCGTGTTGCCTTCTGCAGTCGTAGCAACAATTATAAAAAAGAAGTTGGGGTAAAAGTTGCCCATTTTAATTTAGCCATTGGTTTAAGTTAAAAATTAGGCAGAACCAAGAGGGTAAAATACAGGACTGTTGGTGACCTATGTGGGTCTATAACTTGTTTTTTTACAGCTGATTAGTTACTTTCCTCTTAGATTTTTTTTTCATTTGAAAAACTAACGATCATGAGCAACAACAACAATATTTCGATCCAAATTCCAGAAGAGAATCTTCAAATTGTACGGGAATCTCTAGCCAACATGGAGGCCGCCCTTATGCCGTTTCTCCTAGCTTTAAGCCCCGAGCAGCGAAGGACAATCCCCCGGATGAACGACGGCTCCAGACCTTTTGTCGCAAAAGTGATGGGCTACGCAACTAGTGAACCGAAGTTCGTCCCTCCTTTTGTCGATGTGAGGGAAATGCAGAAAGATTGGAACACACTCGCGGATTTGGTGCCGATCTTTCGATCCGTGGATCAGATTCGAAGCCTTTTAAATGATACCATTATGCTGGCAGGTTCTGAAGTATATGTGGCTTCTCTTGGGTACTATAAGTCGGTAAAGTTAGGGGCAAGGATGAACGTTCCCAATGCCAAGGCCATTCATGAAGATTTAAAGGAAAGATTTGAACGCCAAGGCAAGGCCAAGCCCTCGCTGGGGGTTTAACATCAATTAGGGGTGCCAATGGGCGAACCAAAGCCATTGGCTCCGTATTTTTTATTTTGAATATCGATACGGCAGGATCTGATCATGAAGTGCCAGATATCGAGACCACTTGGGCTGTTATCCTAACTGGATCATCACCCTCGGAAGGTCAACTGTGCATGACGAAGACCAAACCGTCCGCTAAAAAAGCCAAAAAATCCCTAGAGAAGGTTTGTGAGAGTATTCCCTAAGCCCAATAATAAACCAATTTTACGGTGCAGTTTACCAGAAAGGCGAGGTAGTTCACCAAATAGGCAAAGTAGTTTACCAAAAAGGTGAATAAGTTTACCAATTAGGCGGAGTATTTTACCAAATAGGTGAATTAGTTTACCAGATAGGCGCAGTAGTTTACCAAATAGGTAAAGAAGTTCACTAAAAAGGTGAATAGGTTTACCAATTAAGCGTAGTGGTTTACCAAATAGGCGAAGCAGTTTACCAAATAGGCGAATCTGTTTACCGAAAAGGGCTACTTAAGACGTAATGAAAGCCTTAAAGACGTAATGATTCAGAGCTGATTGAAATTTGACCATGAATCGAGGGGCATTAAGACGGGGCGTTCTTCTTAATATCCTCGATTTCTCCATGGTTCACCTGAATTTCTGAGATAACCTGCCTCAACACGCTTAATTACTGCCAGCCGCCGCCCAATGCGCGGTACAGTTCAATATTGGAAACAAGAAGCTCCATCCTGGTGGAGACCAGTTCCAGCTCGGTGTCCAGGGCGTTGCTTTGGGCAGTGATGACTTCGAGGTAATTGGCAAAGCCGCTCTTGAACAACATGTCTGCATTTTGGACGGCAGTTTGGGCATTGCTCAGTCTTTGTTCGGTAATTTCAAACTGTTCCTGCAACTTGCGGATTCGCACCAGCTCGTTGGAGACTTCCGTGACGGCATTCAATAAGTTTTCCCGAAAAGCCAATTCAGCAATATCCCGCTGTAAGAGGGCGATCTGATAATTGGTCTTGAGGCGTCTTCTTTGAAAGATAGGTTGTGTAATTGCCCCACTAAAAACACCAAATAGGGATAATCCGGGATTAAAGAGATCCTTTAATTCCATAGCATCCAAACCGACATCGGCTGCTAGGGTAATAGAGGGATATTTAAGCGCCTGGGCAACCCCTATTCTCGCATTGGCTGCTATCAAACCCAGCTCAGATGCCGCTACATCGGGTCGATTGGTAATCAGTTGCAGTGGGACACCTGCGGAAATATCCGTAATCATGCTCACCTCTTTCAGCTCTTGTCCTACCTGGATCTCGCCGGGGTAATTCCCTAAAAGCTGATTCAAATTATTGTTCTGAATTTCGATCTCTCCTTCAAGTTGAGGGATAAGGGAGGCGGCAAGAAGTTTTTGCGCCTCGGTTTGTCTTATCGCCAGGGAAGTGACCTGTCCCGCTTTGTACTGCAATTCGACGATCCGGAGCGTGCTGTCGTTTAGGTTAAGGTTTCTCTGGGCTACTTTAAGCTGCTCCTTCAGCATCAAAAGATTGTAGTAGGAGGAAGCGACTTCTGCTACCAGGGCCGTTTGAACGGCCTTTAGAAATTCGTTGCTTTGCATAAAAGTGGCCAGAGCCGCTTCTTTTTCCCGCCTGAACCTTCCCCAGATATCGAGTTCCCAACTGGCTGCCAAGGTGTTCCGGTGATTAATTTGGGTAATGTACCAGGTTTTTGGAGCTTCTCCTTCCCCATAGTATCTGCTAGATGGATTGCTATAATATCCTCCAGAGTGATATTCCCGTTCGTAGTAGCCAAGTTCCGCATTGATTTCGGGGAGGAAGTTCACCCGGGCCTGCTTAAGATCTTGTGTGGCGATATTCACATCCTTGGCATACTGTTGCAGGTTCAGGTTGTTTTTCAAAGCGGTATCAATCAGGCTGACCAAGACCTCATCATCAAAGAAATCCCGCCAATTGATCTGGGCGATATTGGCGCTGTCTTCCAAAGAATGTTTAAACTCTGAAGGCAGATCCAGCTCCGGTTGGGTGTAGTTTTTACCCACCTTACATCCACCCAATCCGAGAAGCAGCAGTCCCCCAAAGATGAAGAGACGGAATGTAAAGGGGATCATATTAGCGTTAGATGGACTCATAACATTATTTTTGATTTTTGGCCGTTAAATTAAACTGCGGAATTCCCAAGGTATTCCGCAGGGATGTTTTTCGGATCAATCTTCCTCGGTCATCAACTTTCCGCTGACTTTTTCATGAAGGGTTTGGAAGATCATGTATAAAACAGGGATAATGAAAATCCCGAGAATAACCCCCAGCAGCATGCCCCCAGCTGCACCCACACTGACCGATTGGTTTCCCATAGCGGAGGAGCCGGTAGTGGTCATAAGAGGTATCAGGCCCGCCACAAAGGCAAGAGAAGTCATGATAATCGGTCTTAGCCTTAATCTGGCGGCGTCCACTGCTGCGTCGAAAATATTCTTGCCGGCACGTCTATTTTGCACTGCAAATTCCACAATCAAAATCGCGTTTTTAGCCAGCAAGCCAATCAGCATGATCAGTCCCACCTGCACATAAATATTGTTGTTGATGCCGGCGATATTGATCGCAATGAATACTCCTAACAGTCCGCAGGGAACGGAAAGCAGCACTGCCAAAGGAAGGAAATAGCTTTCATATTGGGCGGCCAAGAGGAAGTAGACAAAGATGATACTCAAGAGAAATATCAGAGCGGTCTGTGTTCCAGATTCGGCCTCTTCCAGACTCATGCCAGTCCATTCGTATCCATAATTGGCAGGCAATTGTTCTGCCGCGACTTCTTCTACGGCTCTCATTGCATCGCCCGTACTATATCCCTGAGCCGGACTGGCATTGATGGTAAGGGAATTGAACAGGTTGTAGCGGTTGACGATCTCAGGGCCGTAGACCCTTTCCATGGTCATCAGCGTATTGACAGGAAGCATTTCTCCCTGATCATTTTTTACAAATATTGAACCCAAGGATTTCGGCTCGTCACGGTATTCAACATCGGATTGCATGTATACCCGATATTGTCGCCCAAACCTATTGAAATCGCCTGTCTGGACCCTACCGTAATAGGATTGGATAGTCCTCATCATGGCCTGAACACTGACTCCCATGTTCTTTGCCTTGAGGTAGTCGATAGTCACTTCGTATTGGGGGAAATTTGCTTTGAAGGAAGTAAAGGCGTTTTCAATTTCCGGTCTTTGGTTAAGTTGGACCAGAAACTCATCCGCTACCAGGCTAAAGTCTCCATAACTGCCTCCAAGGCGATCCTGAAGGATCAACTCCAGACCGCTGAAATCCCCGAATCCCTGTACAGTCGGTCTTGCAAACACGTTGATGTTGCCTTCAGTTACAGTACTCAATTGTTCCTTTAGATCCTCGATCAAATCATCAATCCTGTTGACCTCTCCCCGTTCATCCAATCCCTTCAGATTAATGTATCCCATGGCAAAAGAAGGACTGGTGGTAGCATCGATTACGTTGTATCCCGAGACACTGTTCACGCTAGCTACAGCATCATGATTTTGAATGATCGAATCGGCTTTTTGCAAGGCCTCGGTAGTCCTAAACAAGGAGGCACCGGGAGGCATGGCCAATGAATACGTCAAAAAGCTATCGTCTTCCGATGGAATAAATGCCTTAGGTGTATTCTGGAAAAGTAATACGGTGATGCCCAATAGTGCAGCTAACATGCCGACGGCCAACCACTTTTTACGCAAAAGCCAAGTTACGGATCTTACATATTTGTTGGTAAATGCTCCAAACGCTGTATTGAAGCCACGGAAAAATCGTCGTTGAAATCGTTGAAACCACCTGCCGCTCTCTTTATCTTCTTTTTCAGGCTTTAATAGTAAAGCACAAAGCACCGGGCTGAGCGTTAATGCATTTACAGCTGAAATGAGAATGGCTATGGCCAAGGTGTAGGCGAATTGTCTGTAAAATATTCCTACGGGTCCTTCCATAAATCCAACAGGTAGGAATACCGCCGCCATTACGATGGTGATTGAAATGATGGCGCCCGAAATTTCGTTCATGGCTGCTATGGTGGCTTTCTTGGGGGAAAGCTTGTCATGGGTCATCTTATGGTGAACCGCTTCCACCACTACGATGGCATCATCCACTACGATCCCGATGGACAGCACCAAGGCAAACATGGTCAGGATATTGATCGAGAACCCTAACATATTTAAAAAGAAGAAGGTACCGATCAGTGATACCGGGATGGCGATCGCCGGAATGATGGTGGATCGGAAGTTCTGCAGAAAAATAAATACGACAATAAAAACTAGGATGAAAGCCTCTATGATGGTGTAGATGACCTGTTCAATGGATTCGTCGATCTGGTTTCTGACGCTGTAGGAGATATCGTAGGTGATGCCAGCAGGGAACAATTTGGAGGTCCGTTCCAAGACTTCCCGTATGTCCTCATCGATCTCCTTGGCATTTGAATTATTTGTTTGGGAAATATTGATGGTCACACCGGGTTTCCCATTTACTTTATTGTCACTCCCCAAGTTGGAAGATCCAAATTCAATTCTGGCAATGTCTCTTAAATAAAGAATCGATCCGTCATTGTTCGATTTGATGACGATGTTTTCGTATTCCTCCGGCTCGCTGAACCTCCCCTTGTGCCGGATAACGGCCTCAAATACTTCCTCGGAAGTTTCTCCAAACTTACCCGGAGCAGACTCGAAATTCTGGTCGCGGATTTGTGCCATGACATCCTGAGGAACCAGTCCGTAAAGGGCCAGTTTTTCAGGGTTTAACCAGATCCGCATGGAATAATCCCTTCCCCCCAGAAGTGCTGCCTGTGCAACACCTTCCACTCTTAACAACTCCCTGATCACATTGATCCTGGCATAAGCCTGTAGAAAGGTCTCATCATAGGGCGAATCTTCTTCCTCACTCAGAATATTAATGGTCATGATATTCCCGCTTTGTCTTTTGACCACAGAAATACCGGCTTCATTCACCTCTGGAGGAATTTGGTTCACTGCGCGGGAAATGCTGTTCTGTACATTGACAGCGGCAATATCCGGGTCGGTGCCCGGCTTAAAAAACACGGAAATGGTCCCGGAACCAGAATTATTGGCAATAGACCGCATGTATGTCATGTCTTCAACACCGTTGATGGCTTCTTCCAATGGAAGGAGGACCGACTTGGCCACAGTTTCTGAATTTCCCCCCGGATAGGATACACTAACACTGACACTTGGCGGAGCAATATCAGGAAAACGGGTAACCGGCAGTTGCAACAACCCCACAATCCCCGCGATGACGATGAGAATGGAGATGACGGAGGCCAGCACCGGCCTGTCTATTATGGATTTAAACATATAGTTCGGTTGAGGATTGAACCTAAAAATTATTCGCTTTTATTTACATTGGCCAAGACTTGTCCTTCCGGAATTGGATTGACCTTGGTACCTTCAGTAAGCTTATCTAGCCCATTCAGGACGATAACGTCACCTTCCGAAAGGTTCTCCTCACTGACAATGTAATTTTTTCCCGACTTGCCTTCAACTTTGATAGCTTTCCGCACAGCCTTGTTTTCCTCGTCCAGCACAAATACAAACATTACGTCTTGGATTACTGTAGTGGCCTGTTGAGGAACCAGCAGTACATTAGGGTGAATCTGCTCCAGGATAATTTTTCCGGTATTGCCTGTTCGAAGAATGGCGTCGGGGTTTGCAAATTTCGCTCTAAGTGTAATGGACCCCGTTGATCGTTCTATCTGTCCGGCATCCGCATCAATGACACCGATCTGGTCGAATTCACTTCCATCCGCCAAGATCAGTTTGACGTGTGGGTTCAACCTGCGTGCGGTGGTGTCTTCACTCATTTTCTTATAAAATAAGTAGTTGGATTCACTCATGGCAAAGTACACATATACTTCAGAGATGTCAGATAAGACGGTTACAGGTTCACTGTCTCCTTTAGTGACTAAGTTTCCTATTCTCTTCGGGATTCTACCAATGTAGCCGCTGACCGGAGCCTTCAATAGGGTAAAACCGACGTTGATCCTAGAGGTAGCTTCAAGAGACTGCATTTGCTCCAAGGTGGACTTGGCCACTTCATAATCGGATTGCGCCGTTCGTAGTTGAACTTCGGAGATAACTTCATGTTCCACCAATGGCTGTAACCTTTCCAACTCGATTTGCGCATTGTTAAGTCGGGCTTTCTCTACTTCCACCGCGGCTTGAGCGTTTTTTAAATTCTCCATGTAGGGCATGGCATTAATTTTAAACAGCGGTTGGGACTCCTCAACGTAATCGCCTTCATCTACATAAATGCTGTCCAGGATCCCCTCAACCTGTGGGCGGATTTCTACATTGACTTTCCCCTCAATTGCCCCTAAATACTCAAACGTGGTAATGGTGGAGTCCTTTTGTAAGGTGACCACGGGCAAAGGGATGCCTTGGTCTTCCTCAACTTCTGAGTTTCCGCAGGAGAGGCATATCGTTAAGACCACGAAGGTTAACACCACGTTGAAAGGTTTCAAAAAGCCTTTTTTTATTGTTACGTCCATAATCAAATAAAGAAATTATTAATTCTAATGGTGAATTAAATCTGTTTAGAGAAGATTTGTTCCTTAATAAGTATTCAAGATCAATTCCAACAATCGGTTTTCCTGACCCTCTCGCCGTATTTGTTAATGATTCCACTGATTTCCCGTGATAGAACAATCAAAAAGTACCGGAATCACGTGCCCTGTTGAATTACATCAATTCTATAGACTAAAAGAAAGGAATCACGAAAAATAGTTTTAAACTCTTTCCGGCTATGTCCCATTGATCTCCGGTCCGGCAGTTTTTCTATAAAAAGGGACTTACTGGCAGAGGTCTTTACCCTACAAAATTTATAGGGCTTGTTGGTCGTTTCAGATTTTCCGCCTATTTTTGGCAAATCTAAAGTGCAAAGGAAACCCCGTCCTCATGGATAAAGTAATTTTAATAATGAAAGAGAAGCCTTTGTGGCTATTTTATAGCCTTATAGGAGCATGCATTATTGGCTTTATAATCAGTCAGGCATTTTTCGACATGGGAATGATACTGCCTGGGGAATACGAAATGTTTTTCTGGTTTCTTTTGGTGGGCTTTGTCGCCCAGACCATTGACGGGGCTCTAGGTATGGCATATGGCATCACCTCCAACTCAATTCTATTGGGAATAGGCATTCCGCCGGCTTCCGCAAGTGCTTGGGTCCATTTGGCAGAGGTGTTTACGACCTTGGCGTCAGGTATATCCCATTGGACTTTAGGGAACGTGAAATGGGAGCTTGCCAAACGTCTGTTGATACCGGGAGTGGTGGGAGCAATATTGGGAGCATATTTTCTTTCGAGCATTGACGGAGAACAAGTAAAACCCTATGTGGCTGTTTACCTGTTTATAATGGGTATTGTTATTCTCCGCAAGGTTATTAAGAAGAATAAGCCAAAACTTAATCCTGATGACAAGACCATTCCCTATCTGGCATTGGTCGGAGGGTTTGCAGACACCACGGGTGGGGGCGGATGGGGGCCCATTGTTAACTCAACCTTGATGAGCAAAGGGCAGACGCCGAGATATGCCATCGGTACTGTCAACTTCGTAGAGTTTTTTGTGGCGGTAGCCGGAGCCGGGACATTTTTTTTGTTTCTAGATGATATCAGCTGGGCTGCTGTTCTTGGCCTCATTTTAGGAGGGGTGGTAGCTGCGCCCTTTGCGGCTGTCATTTGTAAGAAGGTAAGGCCCCAGACTTTGATGATTATTGTCGGCATCTTGATCATGGTGCTAAGCTTTAGAACATTATACTTGACTTTCTAATCAAGGAGATATCTTAATTAATTCAATTAAGGGAGTAATATTGGGAAATAATACCCTATTAAATCTATAGGGTATTGCATGATAAAGAAAAAGCCTTACCTTTGAGACATAATTGGTTGCAAGCATGAACAACTTGTGGCGCTTTATAAAGAATAGGGGAGAGAACAGGCTCTACGAACCTATAGCAACCTATCCACTCATTAAAAGCCGATAAGGTGCTAAATCCTGCCGAATTATTCAAGGAACTATAAATCGAGAAGTATGAAAAACTTAAGAAAACGAATGCGAATTTTTCCACCTGCTTATTCTTGCTGCTGTTGTCACAGTATAGATCAGGTTGCCAATAATCGTTTTATTTTACCTTTAAATTAATTCAGCATGTCTTTCACCGCATCCTCACATAAAAACACATCACCTGAAAGAACTTTTAGCTTTCAGGCCATAGTTAGAAACGAAAATACGGATTCTGGTTCCCCTTCCTTGTTGGAGTGGATAGGTTCGAATGAGCTCGTTTCCCTAAAAAAATCAAACACAGATACTTCCAACCAGACCAGCCGGGAGATCATCTTCAGCCTATCTGAGACAGTAGCCGTCTATTTTCCTTTGTTAAAAGGAATCCTTGCGTCAGCCAAATCCCAATGGTTTGTATTGCGGACCGATGACGGGTCTAAGTCCTTTGCATTGAGGTATGATAAAGAAAGGGAGATCGAAGTCAAAGATTTGCTTTTCAAGGTTTTGGGCATTGTTGATGCCGAGGCCCGCTTCAAGCAGGTGTTGAGAAAAGTAATCGTCAATCAGGAAAAATTCAACCGGGAAGAAAAGCTGTTATTCAAAGAGCTGGGTAAATAGCCATAGTCTTATCGGTTTTTTCACATTAATGAAATGCCTCCTCGCCAAGGAGGCATTTTTTTTTTATCCTGCAGGATGTGATCTGCCGCATTTCAGGGGAAGTTAAAGAAAGAATTATAGAGACGGTCTAATGGGTAGACTCCAGCGGGAATTACTTTTCTTTGATATGTGAATTTTAAATGTAAATTTTGGGTTACCAAAACTTACTGAAATAGATATAGCTAATGAATAAATATATTGACCTGATCCAGCAGACCTTTGACTTTCCTACGCGGGAATTTAAGGTGGAGAACAACGACCTCCATTTCAATGGGGTTAATTTGATGGAGATTATTGATACCTACGGCACTCCTTTGAAGTTGACTTATCTGCCCAAGATCAGTGAGAACATACAAAATGCGAAGACTTATTTCAACAATGCTATAGAGGCGCACGACTATAAGGGAAATTATACCTACTGTTATTGTACCAAGTCGTCGCATTTCAGCTTTGTCCTGGATGAAGCTTTGAACAATGACATCCATATCGAAACATCTTCTACTTTTGACATCCCGCTGGTCCGTAAACTTTACGAGAGGGGAAAGATCTCCAAGCAGACTTTTATCATTTGCAATGGGTTCAAGAGAGAGTTGTATCAACAATACATCACCGAGTTGTTAAATGATGGTTTTGTCAATTGTATCCCGATCCTGGACAATCTTGATGAGATTGAATATTATCTTGAGCATGTGAATGTTCCGTTTCAAGTGGGAATACGAATTGCTTCTGACGAAGAACCAAAATTTGGTTTCTATACTTCCAGGCTGGGAGTTAGGTACAAGGATATCATCGAGTTGTATGAAACCAAGATAAAAGATAATCCGAAAGTGAGCCTGAAAATGCTTCACTTTTTCATCAATTCGGGTATTAGGGATACCGCTTATTACTGGTCGGAATTGACGCGCTTTATTCAAAAATATGTTGATCTGAAGAAAGTTTGTCCCGAATTGGACACGATGGATATTGGTGGAGGTTGGCCTATTAAGACCAATGTTTTCTTTGATTATGATTACCAATACATGGCTGACCAGATCATCAAGAACATCAAATGGATGTGTGCCAAAAACCATACGGTAGAGCCGGATATATTTACTGAATTTGGGAGCTATACAGTAGGAGAGAGCGGTGCGGTGCTCTATTCCGTGTTGGGCGAAAAGCTTCAGAACGACAAGGAGCTTTGGTATATGATCGATGGCTCCTTCATCACCCAGTTGCCAGACAGCTGGGGTCTGAATCAAAAATACATTATGCTGGCAGTGAACAACTGGAATGAGGAATACCACAATATTTCTTTGGGAGGGTTGACCTGTGACAGCATGGATTATTATAATTCCGAGGCCCACCAATTTAATATTTATCTTCCCAAAGTTGAAAAGAGTAAAAAGCAATATATAGGGTTCTTCCATACCGGTGCATATCAGGAGTCCCTTGGCGGCTATGGCGGAATTCAGCACTGTCTCATCCCTGCCCCTAAGCACATCATCATTGACCGCGACAAAGACGGATCCGTGACTCACCGCGTGTTTGCCCCAGAGCAATCCAATGAGAGCATGATGAGAACTTTGGGCTATGAATGATGGAGAACGAAATAGTAAGATGTTGTACCGGGGAACGAAGTTTCCGGATCGATTTATAGAAGAGCTGTCCTAATAGGGCAGCTTTTTTTATGCCGGTGTTTTTTTACGAGCAATTTTTGTATGGGGGAAGTCAGACGCGTTAGCTGCCGTCGCAATCATACAATGTCTATCATCAAATAAATAGGCGAATCGTTCACAAAACCATTGAATTTAGATATTTTTTGCTAGTTTCCCGTATTGGATTGGCTGAATCATTGCTTTTTAAGCGATCCCTCGTAGCTTTATGTTTTGGTGAATTGGATCACCCATCGCTTTTTTGAAAAATATAAAACAACAAACCCTATGAAATTGTACAGGACCACACGTGGTGTTTTAATTGAAAATGATGCATCTTATTACTTGTTGCCAGATGCCCCTTGGGATTCTTTTGTCAATGACGATCAGCTTTATGAGAAGATGAAAAAGGTGATCACCCACACTACCCCCGAACAATCGGGACATGGTATTATTGCCAATGAGCTGCTTGCACCTATACAAAACCAGGAAATATGGGCCAGTGGAGTCACGTATTACCGTAGTAGAGTTGGAAGGCAAGAAGAATCCAAAGAAAGCGGCGGAGGGGATTTTTATGCCCGTGTCTATGAAGCAGAGCGACCGGAATTGTTCTTTAAGGCACCCGCACACCGCACGGTAGGGCCCGGTGGCAAGGTTCGTATCCGAAGAGATTCTGTTTGGGATGTGCCCGAACCTGAACTTACTTTAATGATTACCAAGTCTGGAAAGATCGTGGGGTACACTATTGGAAATGACATGAGCTCCAGGAGTATAGAGGGGGAGAATCCTTTGTACTTGCCACAGGCTAAAAGCTATGACGGTTGTGCATCGATTGGACCTTGTATTTATGTAACACAAGAACCCTTATCTTTAGATACCTTGATTCAGTTGGATATCATCCGGGATGGAGAAAAGGTATTCGAAGGCTCGACTGAAATCAACCAAATTAAAAGAAAACTTCCGGATTTGGTCGCTTATCTATATAGGGAGTGTACGTTTCCCTATGGTAGCTTACTTATGACGGGAACTGGAATTGTGCCGGGGACGGAATTTACCCTGCAAAAGAATGATGAGATCAGAATTACCATAGAGCCCATTGGCACCTTGGTAAACTTTGTGGAATAGAGAATAATTACGGCTTTAAAACGAAATTTATTGATGATGGAATTAACTGGAAAAAATATAATAGGCAATGGGCTTTCAGCAAAGGGAAGCACCGTTTTCAATGCTTTTAATCCTTCTACAGGGCAACAAATGGAGCCTGCTTTTACCGAGGCGACTTTAGAAGAAATAGACCTAGCTGTACAACAGGCGAGTGGCGCATTTCAGGTGTATCGTAACAAGACGGGGAGCGAGAAAGCGGAGTTTCTTGAGGCTATAGCATCGGAAATATTAGGCTTGGGCGAGGCGTTGATCAAAAGATGTATGGAAGAAACAGGCTTGCCAGAGGCAAGGTTGATGGGGGAGAGAGGAAGAACAGTAAATCAATTGAAACTTTTTGCTGAGTTGCTGAGAGAAGGATCTTGGGTGGATGCGAGAATTGATACACCGGATCCCGAGCGAAAGCCTCTCCCTAAGCAGGATATTAGGAGTATGCTTAAAGCCATAGGACCTGTGGGGGTATTTGGGGCAAGTAACTTCCCCTTTGCTTTTTCGGTAGCAGGAGGGGATACCGCTTCAGCATTGGCAGCGGGTTGCACAGTGGTCGTAAAGGGTCATCCGGCACACCCGGGAACTTCAGAGATGGTAGGACTTGCCATAAAGCGTGCAGTGGAAAAGTGCAACATGCCTGAAGGTACGTTTTCGATGGTGAATGGTACGTCGGTAGAGGTTGGAATGGGTATCGTTAAACACCCTTTAATCAAAGCCGTAGGTTTTACCGGTTCATTCCAAGGCGGGAAAGCTTTGTTTGATGCAGCTGCTAAAAGAAGCGAACCTATTCCGGTTTATGCCGAAATGGGAAGTTCTAATCCCGTATTTATTTTACCCCGTGCCTTGAAGCAGAGAAAGGAAGCCATTGCGCAAGGATTGTCGGCATCGGTTACTTTGGGAGTGGGTCAATTCTGTACCAATCCAGGGTTGGTATTTATCCAGACTTCGGAAGAATCAGAGTCTTTTAATAATTTGTTGGCAGGCAACATTGGCGCAAGCAGCGGAGGGGTCATGCTCACCTCCAGCATTTCCAAAAACTACAATTCGGGTATTCAAAAGGCGCTTAGCGTTCAGGGTGTCGAAGTGTTGGCCGAAGGGGAGGCGAATGACTCCTCTAGCCACGGCAAGGCCTATTTGATGAAGGCCACCGTCCAGTCTTTTCTGGAGGAACCAGCACTGCAGGAGGAGGTTTTTGGTCCCTCAACACTACTAGTTACTGGACAGGATAGAGATGAGCTTATCGAAGCTGCTCAAAATCTCCATGGTCATCTGACCGTTAGCATCCACGGTACTGAGGAGGATTTGGAGGAAAGCAAGGAGCTTATCCGTATTTTAGAGCAAAAGGCCGGCAGGTTGATCATCAATGATTATCCGACAGGAGTGGAGGTATGTCACGCTATGGTGCATGGAGGCCCCTATCCTTCTACCACTGACAGTCGATCTACTTCGGTGGGCACAGCAGCCATTAACCGTTTCGTGAGGCCGATATCGTATCAGGGTTTTTCATCTGGTTTACTTCCTGACGAACTAAAAGATGGCAACCCGCTCCGAATATGGAGGTTAGTGGATGGTAAGAGAACCAATGGATGATTATTTCAAACCTAATAATAGATTTTTAAAGTACAGGTATGTCAGAAGATAAAAAGAAATTTAGAAGCTACGAATGGTTTGGTAAATCAGATAAGATGGGCTTTGTGCACCGCTCTTGGCTTCGTAACCAAGGGTATCCCAATGATTATTTTACCGGGAGACCCGTAATCGGAATTTGTAATACATGGTCGGAGCTAACGCCCTGTAATGGACATCTTAGGGACATTGCAGAAGTTGTCAAAAGAGGGGTGGTGGAAGCCGGTGGATTCCCGCTTGAATTTCCGGTAACTTCATTAGGCGAGACTATCATGAAGCCTACAACCATGCTTTTTCGAAACCTTGCAGCAATGGATACCGAGGAATCTATCCGTGCCAACCCGCTGGATGGTATAGTCTTGTTGACGGGATGTGACAAGACGACTCCCTCCACTGTCATGGGTGCCTGCAGTGTGGATTTGCCGACAATAGTGGTGCCTGGAGGCCCGATGCTAAATGGTCGCTACAGAGGTGAATGTGTCGGTTCCGGCTCTTTTAATTGGATGATCAAGGAACAGCAGAAAGTAGCCAATGTTTCGGATGCCGAGATCCTTGAGATGGAAATAGGTGTCGCGCGTAGCCAAGGGCACTGTATGACTATGGGGACAGCTTCTACGATGGCCTGCATGGTAGAAGCACTCGGATTGACACTTCCCGGAGCTGCTGCTATTCCTGCGGTGGATTCCCGTAAAAAGGTTATCGCCCAGCTTTCTGGACGACGAATTGTTGAAATGGTCAAGGAGGACTTGAAGCTATCCAAAATCCTCACCCGTGAGGCTTTTGAAAATGCAATTGTAGTCAACGCGGCAGTAGGGGGATCAACGAATTTTATCATCCACTTATTAGCTATTGCGGGCAGAATCGGTGTCGATCTTAGCTTGGAGGATTTTGATGCTTTGGGGAGCAAGATTCCGTTATTGGTGAACCTAAAGCCTTCCGGAAAATATCTAATGGAAGATTTTTACTACGCTGGGGGGCTGCCCGTTGTGCTAAAAGAATTACAAAAATATTTACATAATGATGCCATTACTGCCAACGGAAAAGTCATTGGGGACAACACCATAGAAGTGTCGTGTTACAATACCGATGTCATTGCGCCCATCGACAGTCCGTTTCAGAACGAGTCTGGTATTGCTGTTTTGAAAGGGAATCTTTGCGTAGACGGAGCGATTATCAAGCCTTCTGCTGCTACACCATCGTTGATGAAGCATCGCGGGCGAGCAGTGGTGTTTGAAACTATTGAAGATTATCATTTGCGGATAGACGATCCCGACTTAGATATAGATGAAACCTGTGTAATTGTTCTTAAAGGCGTTGGCCCCAAAGGATATCCTGGAATGCCTGAAGTAGGGAATGTAGATCTTCCAGAGAAATTGCTGAGGAAAGGGGTGAAGGACATGGTGCGCATTTCGGATGGAAGAATGAGCGGAACCGCAGCAGGCACGGTTATTCTGCATGTCTCCCCTGAATCTTCTGTGGGGGGAACCTTGGCTTTGGTACAGGATGGCGATATTATAGAATTGGATGTCGAAAGCCGACGGCTTCATCTGGATATCTCTGAGGAAGAATTGTTAAGCAGGAAGGCGTCTTGGACTCCTCCCGCACCGGTCGCCACCAGAGGATACGTACGGCTTTATATCAACCATGTCCAACAGGCACATTTGGGAGCTGACTTAGATATCTTACAGGGCGGGTCCGGTTCCGAGGTAACCCGTGATCTTCATTAGCGAGTTGGGGGGGCGTTGGTAATGCTCACTACTAACTTTTATCTACAGTGAAAATTTAAGAAACAGTTCACTTCCTATTCTTGCAAAGAATTTTGGTAATTTACTTTGATAAGAGGTTATTCATTGCATAGGATCAATGAATTCATTATTATTGTTTGCCTTTCGGAAAGTAAGAGGCGATACTTCGTTTGGATCAGAATAGAAAAGCTGAAGTTCTTTATTCAAATGGCACGAACCGAATAAACCTAAATTAATTAATAATAAATCCAAATTTCATGAAAAGTACAATTAAGCAACTGACAGAAAAATTTAAAGCAGAAGAAAAAGCAGAATCGGCGGCCAAGATGGTAGAGCTCCAGGACCCCACCACAAGCAACCGCCGCCGGGATTTTTTAAAGAAATCGTTGTTGGGAGGTTTGGGTTTGGGGGGAATGATGATGGCTCCGATCGAGGATGTGATGGCCCATACCACGTCGCGGGTAAACCGTCTTTCGAATC